>WNFP01004094.1_pt1 | contig 11742 bp, 12 predicted proteins | sample 5400201 | NCBI WGS metagenome assembly WNFP01 (sample SAMN13153355, study PRJNA577476) | soil metagenome | isolation source: 115 cm saprolite under Madrone tree | place: USA:California | collected 2016-06-14
GGGCGACAACGACCACGCTATCGCCGACTATACCGAAGCGATCCGGCTCAATCCCAAGGTTGCGGGCGCCTACGCCAATCGTGGACGCGCATACCGCGCCAAGGGCGACAATGAGCACGCCATCGCCGACTATACGAAGGCGATCAAGCTCGATCCCAAGTACGCGGCCTTCCATAATAATCGTGGCCTGGCCTACGGCGCCAAGGGCGACAATGACCACGCGATCGCCGACTATGCCGAGGCGATCCGGCTCGACCCCAAGCTCGCGAGTGCCTACGACAATCGTGGACGCGCGTATCGCGCAAAGGGTGATAACGATCGCGCCGTCCGTGACTTCAAAGAGGCGATCCGGCTCGATCCCAAACTCGCGCCCGCCCTCAAGGCGCTCGGCGTAGAGCTTTGAAACGCGCCGGCGGCTGGGAACGTCGAGCTGCGGTTCATGGCGATGTGGCCTTCAGGCAGGCCGCGATCAGCGGATTGTTCGCCGCGGTGCGAGGACGACACGATGCAGAGCGCTCGGTCGGAAAAGTGGCTGCATTTCTGGCAGCGCCGCAATAGGCAATCAGCACCACCTCATCATCGCTGCACTGGGCCGCGCAACTCGCCGCATCGCAGTTTGAGCGGACGATCCGCACGGCGGAGGACGCTCCCGGGGGACCAGGCGGTCCCGCCGGTCCAGCCTCGCCTCTTGCACCCGGGGCTCCCGCCGGCCCCGGATCGCCCTTTGCGCCTTCCGGACCTTTCCCGCACGCCGCAAGGGTAGCGGTGAAGGTGATCACAATCATGGCTCGATACAATTGAATGCCTTTCAAGCGTGCACGGGTGGACCAGCAGCCGCTTGGGTACAAGAATGATGCCAGCCCCGGTCGGATTGAAGTAACGCGACGAGGTGCGAGAACGGCAAGGTCCGGTCGACCGCCCCTCGCCGATGTTGCGGCGAGGCGGTTTGTGGTGGGTCCTGACGGCGAGTCGCTCGCTTGCGTCAATCTGAAAGGATGAAGATCTGCGCAATCGCCTATTTCTCGATCGCGAGGCCGGCGCTGGCGCGATTATTGCGCGACGCTAACGCCGGGATGTGTTCTCGGAGACGACCCCACGCGCAGACGACTGCGACGGAGGTATAATAAGACCATCTCGGAGCTGCGGGGGATTTTGTGGAAACGAACTAATTTCGGAATTCCCAACGAAATCAATGCCGCCCGGTTCCGTGCCGCGGCTATCCTGGATCATCGGCGACCCGTGCGTGTGATCGCACCGGCGGCCGCACCACATCCCACCTCGTCCCATAGCTGTCTTGCCCGCGCCCATCAGATCGGCGTGTACGAAATCACCGAGCCGTCGCTGCCGATCAGCTTCACCTGCACCAGGCGCCCGTGCTCATCGTACCAGATGTCCTGCGAATAGCGGCCCTTGATCTCGTAGTGATGCGCTTTCAGGGCGCGGGCGCCGAAGCTTAAGTCCTCGGTGCCGTTGTCGGTCACCGAGATGGGGTCGACCTGCCCGTCTTGGGTGTCGAACGCGGTCTTGCGCCGCATAAGCTCCGGATTCCACAGGCTCGCTGGCAAGACGTTCTGATCGACGCGACGGGTCTTGCCGTCGGCCTGCACCTCCAGCCCCGACGTGCCACGGGTGGCGCTGACCTTGTGGCGCACGCCATTGTTGTCGGTGGTCGAATCGAACGCCACCAACTGACCGTTCACCCAGCGCTCGGTGGCGCTGTGTTGCAGCCGGTAGGCCGTGATGAATAGGACTTTCACGCTGAGGTCGGTTGTAATGCGGACGTTGGTCTCCGGTCCCGTGCGGCTGATCTCGATCGCATGGGTGCCGATCTGTTCGCCATTTCGCATGATGGCGAACCGCAACGTTTCGGCCGGCGTAGGCGCAGCCACCGACGTTGCCACCACAAGCGCGCCCAACGTCGCGCTCATGATCGCGCTGAGCGTTCCGACGGTGATTCTCATACTGACCCTCCACACGCTGTTGCAACCAACACGAACTCTGCAATTGGCCGGAAATTTGGCCGCCTTTTGACATTATTCGCTTGGACCGGTTCAGTGGACGCGGCAAGGCAGCGCGAGATGACAGCTCAAGGCGTCATGGCCAGGCTGGCGCCGCAACGCTCAGGGCACGTTGGTTGGAGGAGGAGCGGGCAATAAGAAATGAAGCACCCATAAGGCGAGAACGAAAAGAAGAATCACTGCACCGATTGCGTCGTATCTGTCCCAAGGACGCCCGGTTCTGCTTTGGCGGGCGGCCGAGCGCGCCGATGCTCGCATTGGTGGTTCGACGGGTTCGCGATCGGGCCCGGCTGGCGCATTCTGTGCCGGCGCCAAATCGGGTCCAGGCGGCTGCGGCCGGGGCGGCTCGCCGGGACTCAATGGGGTCGGTAGTTCGGCCATGTCACTTCCTCCTCATCTTCCCCATTTGCGTCTTCCTGGCTTGCAGGGTTCGCCGCCTGGTGGTGCCAAAACGTGACGGCTCGCTTGATGACATCCAGGACATCGACGACGCGTCATCCTGGAACGGATGATCTCGGCTCCCGACAAATCACTTCCAGGTGCCCGGATTGCAACACTCCCGCAATATCGTATCGCCGGCCACTTTTCGGCCCACCTAATGCCTGATCGGCCTTGCGTTGTTCCGCGTGCGCTGGCGGCCGAAGCAGAGTGCCCTGTAGCCCGGATGGAGCCACCGGGTCCGGCCTTCGGCCGGCCCGATGATAAACTCCGCGTAATCCGGGATGGGACCTGCTCGCGGCACGGCTGTTCCCGTATTGCGCTTCGCTCCATGCGGGCTACGAACCAACCATGAGGGGAGAACTCCAACATGCGAATTTCTCAATTCCGTACCGGCCTTGTCGCTCTGCTCGCGATCGTTTGCGGCGGCGTTTCATCGCCGACTTATGCGGACGGCGGCATTGTCCGGTTTTCGGTGCTGAAAGCAGGCTGGTTCATCGGGGGCTCCGGCGGTAGAGGAACGCTAACATTTCATGGTCGCCGATACCCGCTATCGATCGGCGGCGTGAGCGCGGGCCTTGTGTTCGGAGCGTCGGAAACGCATTTTGTCGGCACTGTCAGCAACATTTTTAGGCCATCGGACGTCGCAGGGGTATACGGAGCCGCCGGTGCAGGCGCCGCGCTTGTGGCGGGAGGTGGCGTGATCGTGCTGAAAAACGACAAGGGCGCCGTTTTGTCGTTGAGTGGCCGGCAGGTGGGATTGATAGCCAACCTCGACCTGAGCGGGATGGCAATTACGCTTCCCTGAGTTGCTTTGCGAGTGGTATGGCCAACGACCATCGACGGGTCAGGGACGAGCTGCGGCTACCTTGTCACAATCGAATGGGCAAGCGATCTGATGGCAAGGTACTGCAGGAGACGGACGCGATGAAAGCGGTGCTGCTGACAGGCCATGGCGGACCCGAGATGCTGCACTATGGTGAGGCGCCGGACCCCACCGCCGCGCCCGGCGAAGTGGTGGTCGACATTCATGCCGCGAGCGTCAATGCGGCCGATTACAAGGTGAGGCGAGGCGGCGGCGCCTACGGCAACATCCCCTTCCCTCATATCCTGGGCCGCGACTTCTCCGGCGTGATAAGCGCGGTGGGGAACGAGGTCACCGATCTTGCCGTCGGAGACGCAGTGTTCGGAGTAACTGAACAAGGCGTCGAAGGAGCCTATGCGGAGAAGATCGCCATCAAGGCCGCAATCATCGCCCGCAAGCCAGACCGCCTCGGCCACGCAGAAGCTGCCGCGATGGCGCTCACCAGTCTCACGGCGCTGTGGGCCATTGAGGACACGGCGCGACTTAAATCGGGGGAGACAATCCTGATCCAGGGCGGCGCCGGCGGCGTTGCGGGATTCGGCATTGCGCTTGCCAAACATCTTGGCGCCACGGTGATCACCACGGCCAGCGCCGCTAATCATTCCTATGTGCGCGGTCTCGGGGCCGATCGCGTGATCGATTATCAGGTTGAGGACTTCGCTGCGGCAGTTTCCAACTGCGACGTGGTATTCGACACGGTCGGCGGCGATGTCCGGGCCGGATGCTACGCGGTGTTGAGGCCCGGCGGTCGACTGGTCTGGATTGCTCCGGCGCCTGAAGGGTTTCGACCGCCCCGCAACGATGTTGAAACGCTGCGCCCAAACGTTAAACGGGACCGCGTTCATCTTGAACGGATGCTCGCTCTCCTAGATGCCGGCGCCGTTCGGCCGCCGACGATCGTCCGGTACAAGCTCGCCGACGCCGGCGAAGCGCATCGGGTGAGTGAGTCACGCCACCTGCAGGGCAAGCTGGTATTCGCGGTCCGGTGATGGCGCCATACACGGCGCGGCGGTCCATCGTCGTCAGTCGGGCGCCGGCCGAAGCGATCGGCGATACCAGCGCGATTGAGGGATGATCGAGTTATCGCTCGGTCACGAGCGCGGCAGTCTGTCCGGCCTTGCGGCGGTCGAGGCACTGAGCGCGCCCGGACGGCCGTGCCCTCTCCTGCGCCTCAAACTGAGAACTGCACTGGCGGCGACAACATAGCTATTTTTTTTCGCCTGGCCGCTCGGCGAGCGCGGCTGCTCGCAAGCGAACCGGGTCACGCTCGCCAATTCTTGCCGCCGCAATAATGCGTCCGGCGATGACTTCGCGCGCCACTCTCGGTTGGCCAGACTCGTCAAGTTCTTTGCAGGCAGCGTCGAAAGCTTCACTCATCACCGCAATCACTTCCGGCTCGAACGCTCCGGATTGTATGAATGGACGAATTGGCATGGCCGCTACCCCCACCGCAGCTGAGCGCACGCTTTAAAGTTGGAAATGGACAAGGCAGGATAGTCAAGGACAATTCAGGCTATGGCCGTCTCGTGCCGTTCATTATGGTTGAAATCCCACCTCCGGAACGTGTTCTGACCGTATTGAACCACTTTCCGGAGTCATGGCCGCGCTTGTCGCGGCCATCCGCGTAGGGGCCTTGGTCGCCCTACTCCCGGCGGACGATGAGAGCCTGGAGAACGTCCCGGCACGCGCGCCTTATCACCCCTTGGGACCGTCAGCCATGGGCTTGACCTGCGGGTCCATCTTCTTTGCACAAAGTTGGATTGCCGGGTCAAGCCAGGCAACGGACGCTGCATGAATGTCGGCGGGACGCGTTCTAGGCGAGCAGGTAGGACGTAATCATAGGGCGAACGCCCGGCAGCGCCGAACGCTTCGCCTTGTCCAAGGCATCGCCACGTTCTTCCGGTTCAAGTCTCTGCCACTGTCCTGTCGCAATGACCGAACTCGATACATCGTATTCGCCGCACTCCGGGCAAACAATGCTCATGCCGTCGATTGTGGCCGGGATTTGCTCTGCACTGGCGCCGCAGACGGGACAGTTCATGTTTTCGCTCCGCTGGTTGTGATTTGACGCAAATCAACACCCGGTGGGAATTGGCGGTTCCCCTGCTGCTGTCTCGTGCAAAGGCGGCTTATGCGCTCGCCCGCTTTGATGTGATTCATCACAGTTGAATCTGAAGTTGCGTTCGCCCCTACATTACGACGCCTGGGGGGGCCCTCCCCCGTGTGGGGGCGGCTCGGGCGCGTTCCTATTCCACACCGTGATCCGAGCCGTTTCCGTCGAGGTGCTGAGGCTCTCCTCCGATTTCTGGCAGGATTGAGCGGCCCGAGGCCTTCAGCCACGAAAGCCGCGCGGCGCGCAAACGAATCCAGTCACCAGATCAGCGCATATCGCATCCGAATCGATCGCATAGGTGCGCGGCACGACGAGGAAAGTTATGCCGCCGCAATGTTGATGACGTGCTGTAACAATTCTCCCGTGCTGCATCGCAGCGCGAGTTAATCGCTGAGGTTTATGAAAACGTCGCGCAAATCGACGCAACTTCACATTAAGTCTTTGTAAACATGATATTTCTAGCACGATATTTGATGCCGTGAGAGGCTTGTGAGACGCCCGGTGCAGTGCGATCTATTTTTGCCCTCAAAGGCAGAACGGATCGGATAATCGAGCCGAGAAACTTCGTCTCATAAACCGGAAGAGACATCACCATGAGCACCAACACCGTTGCGGTCGCGGCAATTCTTGCGGCGCTTACAATCCCCGGCCTTACCATCCCGGCATTTGCACGAGATAACCAGACGCCCACCTGGGAAGCTTGCTTTAATCTTGCCGTGGAGAGAGGTTCTGGACCTGATAAAGGGGGAAGCGATAAAGTAATATCCAATATAATAGATTTATGGGCGAATGCTTGGCGGGAAAAACCCCCTTCAGCACGGACGTGAACGCTTCAGTGGCGAAATCGCCGGCCCGGGCGCACGCTTCTCGACAATAGCGTCGAAGCGCATCAACCCCGGTATTGGCAAAGGAGCCTAGCTGGTATTGTGACTCTGACGTTCATTCCCAAGGTTGCCGAAGTCGGCCAAGGCCGACTTCAGGTGAAAGCGGAGCATTCAGTATCCTCCCACGCGATCAAGGAAAGGCTGTGCCCAAAACGAAGGCTTGTAAGTTTATTGGATCGCCGGCTTTCCGCCGGCGATGACAACAATGCGCGTTTGGCGCCCTGATCCTGATCCCACCGTCAGCGCACGATCGGTAGCAGCGACGGCCGCGGAGCGGGGCTGCGCGCTGGGGCCGGGGCCGGGCGCGGCGGAGGCTCTGAGCTCTTGTAAAGGATGTACTGTTCGACCGCTTGCAGTTTGGTGATCTCGCGCATGACCTGCTCCTGGCTGGCCGTAAGCTGGTCGACAGTGCGCGCCATCTTTTCTTGCGTGGCGGCGATGCGGTCGATGCTGCGCGCCATCTGCTCCTGACCGGGGACAATCCGGTCGATGCTTTGTCGCACCGTCTCGAGATCAGTCGACATTGCGTCGAGCTGCTGTTGATCGAAAGCAGGGGCTGCCGGCCCGGCCACGGTGACCGTATCGGGAGCGTTCTGTGTGACTGGTTCGCCTTGCGGCACCAACCAGCCAAGCTGCGGGTGCGCGTGTGCGATTATTTCTCGCGCGGCGTCGCCATACGACTGCCAAGCCAACGTGGCAGCGACACCGATGCAAAACGCGATCAGTAAACTGGAGACGGTGCGCAAAGCTCGCTTGCGGGATGATCGCCGCCCATTCGGCAACCGGTCGTTCTTGAGGTCTGCCGGGCTCACAGCTGGCGCCTCGACGGGCGACACGCCTGCGTAGAACTCGGATTGTGCGGGGCTCGACATGGCATTCATCTCCACCTCCCCTTAAGGTTCTAAAGCGGTGCGCCGGTCCCGCTAGCTCTTAAGCCCCGGGACCGGGCTTCCGCCGAAATACTCGGCCGTGGCGTCGCGTGTTGTCGGTCGGCTTCTCGACACGTCCGACACAGGAGGCAAGCGGCGTGTCCACCCGGCAACAGTGTGTGCAACGCGCGATTGCGGTGCGCGCGGCGCACCGCTCATGACCACGGCGCCGCAGGACCTCGAAGAGTCGCTGGCCCCGGCGCGGGTCCAGATCGTGCCGGGGCCGATAACGACTGATCGCCATTAGAAGCGCGGAGCGAGGCTGCCAGCGTCAGCAGCGATGGCAAAGCACCGCGTGATTTTCTTGTCGGTCGGCTTCTCGACGCGTTGGGCAAGGAAGCGGGCGGCGTGTCTGCTCTGCAACACTCGTCCGTCGCCAGTCTTTCATTCTGTTATGTGACCAGCCTGCGTGCTTCCATCTCTGCCCAGATACCGGATGGTGATATGCCCTTGAGTTCGGAGAGGATGATTTTTGTCCGCTCCAGATCGCTTGCCATATTGATCAGCGCCAACCAATCCGGCGAACCGAAGTGATCGACTTCATTTTCGACGAGCCAGTGAGCAAAGTCCTTGTCCGATGCAACTTTCTTTCGTGCCTCCGCATAAGCCTCGACGAGACCAAGCAAGTGCGTGACCCAATCCGCTCGGGCATACTCTGTTGCCTCATAGGCCTGCTGTATCTTTTGGCAGTCACTGCCGCCGTTACGTGACGAGGTCGCCTTCGCAACGCGGACCTTATGTTCTTGCACTTGTTTGGCGAGCGCGCGGCGCTTGTCGCGCCATCGTTTTTGCTTTTCGGCGTTGGTGAGTGCCATGGGCAAACTCGTCGGACCGTATCAAGAAGGAAGGCGAGGAACCTTATCCTTACGCAAAGGCAACTAAGGAACTTGCGTATGGCTAACAACAATTGTGAGTGATCGTTCCAATCTCGCGCGGCAATATGCAAAGCCTCGGCGTGACGTCGACGCGTGGCCCTGCGAGCGACACGGAGAGCGCGTTCCGTTCACATCGAACCGCTTACGCGGAGTCATGGCCGGCATCCACGGGATGAAGCCGTAAGAAAAATACGTCACACCCCGCGATGAGCGCGGGCAGGACGCGAAGAGGCATACGTGACCAGCCGACGATGTGCAGGCTCGCGAGGTGCCGCTCGCCTGCACATTGCTGGCAATTGAAGCCACCCAGCGACTGCGCGCGATGAAAGCGACTGAATTCGACGCGAAAAATCCTGCGCCGGCGACGCTTGATGGTCGCCCCGGTTCAGCGCCGCGCCTAAACGAGCGCGGTGGACGTCACAGCGCTCGTTGCCCGTCGTTTATGCGGCCAGTTTGCCGTCTTTGATTGTGGTCGTCCGACTACCAGAAGCGCGCAGCCCGATAAAATCGGTACCTTGGAAAGTACGCCCCATAAGCGTAAGCCGGTCGATAATACCGATACATCGGCCTGTATCCTGCGTAAGCGTAAAACGGCCGATAGAATCGATACCGCGGGAAGTAGCCGGCGTACGCATAGGGTCGATAGAATCGGTAGCGCGGGAAGTAGCCGGCATACGCATAGGGCCGATAAGATCGGTAGCGCGGGAAGTAGCCGGCGTACGCATAGGGCCGATAAGATCGGTAGCGCGGGAAGTACGCTCCGTAAGCGCGAGGGCAGCCGCATCCGTAGCCGAACCGGTGGAAGCCGGCATAACCGTAGGACGGCCCACCCCAACCAAACCAGTAAGCCTTAGCCGGAACCGGAGTAGCCGCCGCAACTGCGAGACCCACGCCAAGGACCGCCAGTGCTGTGTACTTTCTAGTATTCAACATGGTCTTATCTCCTGCGGAACACATTCCGCTTTCGAGTTGCTTGTTGGTCAACGTCGAACCGGGATGAACGTTTGTAGCTCAGTTGTTCTTTAGGGGTTGGCCGGAATGACGCAGCTACCTGGGTGGCGCTGGTTTTTGCGGCTTGGCGGTGCTCTCGCTGTGCCGGCTGATCGTGCGCACGGCGTCGACGCCGAGTTCCGGCCAGGCGCCCCACTGTCCGCGGCCGTAACCGGCGGTTATCATCCAGTCGAGGTTGAGCCATGATAGCGACAATTCAAACACTTCTATTGCTGCTTGCAGTGCTGGTCGTCATCGCGATCATCGCCCGCCGGTTCAACACCGCTCCCTCTATTCTTCTTGTCACTGCCGGCATCTTGCTTGCGCTGACACCGGGCCTGCCACGTATCGAGCTGGCACCGGAACTGGTGCTGCTCGGAATCTTGCCGCCGCTGATCTACCTGGCGGGCGTGGCCATGAGCTGGCGTGAATTTCGTTTCAACCTGCGCCCGATTGTGCTGCTGGCATTTGGCTGTGTCGTATTCACCGCCTGCGCGGTGGCCGCAATGGCGCACTGGCTGCTGGGCATGCCCCTTGCCGTCGGCTTCGTGCTCGGCGCCATTGTGGCGCCGCCCGACGCGGTCGCGCCGCTGTCCGTCATGCGCCAGCTCGGCGTTCCGCGTCGTCTCGCTGTCATTCTCCAAGGAGAGGGTGTCGCCAATGACGCCACGGCCCTCATCCTCTACCGCTTTGCTGTTGCGGCGGCGGGTACCGGCCTGTTTTCTCTCGCGGAGGCCGCAGGAACGTTCGTCCTGATCGTGGTCGGTGAAATCGCGTATGGGATCGGCATCGGTTGGCTGAGCCTGCGCTTGCGACGGTGGACGCGCGACCCTCGCGCTGAAATTACGCTGTCCCTGCTGACTCCCTATGCGGCTTTCCTGCTTCCCGCCCATCTCGGCGGATCCGGCGTTCTGGCGACGGTAGCAGCGGGCCTTTTCGTGAGTTGGAACGGGCCGCTGCTCATTCCAGCCGCGACGCGGCTGCAAGGAATCTTCTTTTGGGATCTGGTTGTCTATTTACTTGAAGGAATCGTGTTCCTGGTCACTGGCCTGCAGATGCGCACGCTGCTCGATCGAGCGGATACGATCTTGTTGCAAGATCTCATGTTCGCCGTATTGCTGACGGTCGGAGTGGTTATCGTTGCGCGATTTATCTGGATCTACCCGGCGACCTATCTGCCGCGCTGGCTCAGCCCCTCGCTGGCACAGCGGGATCCGCTGCCGCCCTGGCAATGGGTGTTCTCCCTCGCATTCGTCGGCGTGCGCGGCGTCGTTTCACTCGCGGCGGCGCTTGCTGTTCCGCTGACCACAGAAATCGGTACGCCGTTTCCCTACCGCAATCTCATTCTCTTCATCACGTTCGGTGTGATCGTCGTGACCTTGGTTGGCCAGGGATTGTTGCTGCCGAGCGTCGTGCGCTGGCTCGGGCTGGGAAGCCACGCCGCCGCCGAGCGTGAGCAAGAGTACAAGGCCGAGCTTGCTGCACGCTTGGCGGCACTGAAGATGGCGGAAAGCCGGCTGGAAGAGCTCGCGGCCGATCGCCGAATTTCTCCTGAGGTTGTGGCGATCTTGCGCGCCCGTCACGACTATCGCGCCGTGCGGTTGGCCGATCCTGCATCGAGCGAACTCGATCCCGCTTTGGCAGCGGCAGAGCTGAGGTCGGAATTGATCGCCGCTGAGCGCGAATACATCTTCCAGCTGTTGCGAGACGGCCAAATCACCGATGAGGCGCGCAGGCGCATAGAGCGCGAGCTCGACTTGGAGGAGGCAGGCATCGCCAGCAAGAAAGCAGGCGGTGCGGATCCTCCACTTTAGCCGCAAGTTTGCCGACGATACCCAACGGACCTCATCTGAGGAGGCCGCGCACCGAAGTCGGGCTTGCCCGACTTCGGCAATCTTAAAGTGTCGAAATCGGCAACAGCCGATTTCGATGGGCGGCCGTCTCGAAGGATGGACCCAGGCTGCTCGTCCTCGCCCATGGATTCGATCGACGGACGCCCCGGTCCCGGCTACAATTACCGGATGGCCCAGCGACCCATATCACGTGTCCGCACCGTGTCCTCAAATTCGGAGTGGGACATCTATGTCGTGCGTTCAACGCCGGCCAAAAAATGGCTCGGCACCGTGGAGGCGACCGATGTCGGCGGGGCTATTGCCGAAGCGGTCTGGCGGTTCGACGTGAAAGAGCCGAATAAGCTGATTGCGGTGCGACGCCGATAGCGTGATTAGAAACGGAACACCGGTCGCCGCTCAGAAATCCGGCTTATCGGCCTGCGGGACCTCGGAGTCCTTGCCAGAGTACCATTGGAGGTTTTCCGTGCAGATCACCTCGGTCCACGGGCCCAGGTTGGGCCGGTAAGTGATGGTCGCCGCCCAAGGCACGGTGAACACCGCGTTGTCCTCGACCGTAAAGTGGAGTTGCAGCACCTTGCCGCGGTAGTTGGGATCGATCTCCACGACACCGGTCGCGCCGGTGGCCGGGATATAGGAGTTTTCTTTGGCGTTGCGCGCCAAGGCGTCTTTGGCGTCGTCGTAATCGACGAGCCGGTAGCGCTCGACGACGTGCAGCGCCGGACTGTGCGGGGTGCCATACATATCGACCATGGCGAACGGCCCGACCTTGATCCCCAC
>WNFP01006051.1_pt1 | contig 11742 bp, 6 predicted proteins | sample 5400201 | NCBI WGS metagenome assembly WNFP01 (sample SAMN13153355, study PRJNA577476) | soil metagenome | isolation source: 115 cm saprolite under Madrone tree | place: USA:California | collected 2016-06-14
CCATCGAGCACGGCTCCATCCTTATTACGGACGGCAAAATCGCCGAAGTCGGCGCGTCCATCAACGCCCCGAAAGACGCTCAGGTGATCGACGCCGCGGGGCAATTCGTCATGCCCGGCATTATCGATTGCCATTCGCACATCGCTGCGGAAAGCATCAACGAGGGCAGCGTTTCCGTTTCCTCGATGGTGAATATGTCGGAGATCCTGAATCCGGACGATATCGACATTTATCGAGATCTCGCGGGCGGAGTCACTGCCGCCAACATTCTTCACGGCTCCGCGAATTCCATCGGCGGACAGACGCTGGTCATCAAGCTTCGCTGGGGCCAGCCCGCCGCGAAGCTCCCGTTCGAAGGCGCGGTTCCCGGCATCAAGTTTGCGCTCGGTGAAAATCCCAAGCGTTCGAATTTCAGTATCCCGGGTCAGCCCCGGCGGTATCCTTCCACGCGTATGGGCGTCGAAGAGACCATTCGCGGGGCGTTTAGTGAAGCCCGCGACTACAAGAAAACGTGGGAGGACTACAACAAGCGCTTCGGTGCCGGTGAAAAGAACCTCATCCCGCCGCGCCGCGATCTGCGCCTCGAGCCGCTTGTCGAAGTGCTGGAGGGCAAGCGCTACGTTCACTCGCACTGCTACCGCGAGGATGAAATCCTGATGCTGCTGCGCGTCGCCAAAGAATTCGGCTTCAAAGTTCGCACGTTCCAGCACGTTCTGGAAGGATACAAAGTTGCCGATGAACTGGCCGCCGCGGGAGTGGGCGCTTCCACTTTTTCCGATTGGTGGGCCTACAAAGTGGAAGCCTATGACGCGATTCCGTACAACGCGGCACTGATGACTCGCCGCGGGGTGGTGGTGTCCATCAATTCCGACGACGCGGAAGAAGCCACACACCTAAATCAGGAAGCCGCCAAGAGCATGAAGTTCGGCGGGCTCTCGCACGACGAGGCGTTGAAGATGGTCACGCTGAATCCCGCGATGCAGCTCGGCATCGACAAGCGCGTTGGCACGATTGATGTTGGAAAAGACGCCGACCTGGCGATTTACAATCACGACCCGCTGAGCGCGTACGCCGTTGTGCAGAAGACCCTGATCGATGGCCGCGTCTATTTCGACCGCCAGCGCGACATCGCCGAACGCTCCGAGCGCGAAAAGGAAAAGAAAGCGCTCATCGACAAATTTAAAAAAGCCGCGGAGAAGAAACCGGAAGACAAAAAGCCCGATGCTACCGTGCCCATCGGGCAAAAACCCTCCGAGAAGAAATCCGAAGAGAAAAAACCGGAAGAAAAGAAGCCGGAAGAAAAACCCAAACCGCCCTCGGCAAGCGGCATCGACTCGGCGGCCGTTCTGCCCGGAGGTGCGCTGTGAAGACCACATCCATCTTTCTCCGTATTGCCCTGATCTTCACCGCGGCCAGCGCCTTGGCTGGTCAGGCATTCGCGCAATCACAGCCTTCCACCAGCTACGCTCTGACGCACGCGAAGATTTTCACGCTGGCAGGAAGTACCATCGAAGACGGCACGCTTATCATTCGCGATGGAAAAATCGCGGCGGTTGGCGCCGGTTTGGACCTCCCCATAGGGGCCCAGGTGATCGACGCAAAAGGCCTGCAGGTCTACCCGGGACTGTTCGACTCGATCACCCAGATGGGATTGCGCGAGATCGGCGCTGTCAGCGCCACCGTCGATTCGACAGAGACAGGAAGTTACAATCCGGACGTCGTCGCGGCGACGGCCGTATCACCATCGAGCGAGCACATTCCCGTCACTCGCGCGGCGGGCATCACGGAAGTTCTTGCCGTTCCGGGCAGCGGCGGTTTTGACTCGAGCGGCTCAGGCGGCGTGATTGGCGGACAAGCCTCGGCCATTCACCTCACCGGCTGGACCATCGACGAAATGCTCATCAAGAAAAGCGCGGCGATGGTGCTCAATTGGCCGGAGATCGAAACACAAACTTTTGACTTCGCCACCTTTTCGCGCGCCCGTCACTATGCCCAGGTTATGGAGAAGAGCTCACCGGCCAAATACGATCGCGATCTGAAGCTCGAAGCGCTTGCGCCGGTGGTTCGCGGCGAGCTGCCCCTGTTGGTCTTTGCCGATCGCTCGCGCGAGATTCGAAACGCGGTCGAGTTTTGCGACAAGCAAAGGCTGAGGATGATCCTCGCCGGCGGCTCGGAGGCTTACAAGGTTAAGGACCTACTTCCTAACGCTCCCGCTCGACGAGGACGATCCCTATGATCGGTTGCTTTCGCAGCCTGCGGAGCTTGCTGCTGCCGGTGTGAAATTCGCCTTCGCGAGTTTCGATAACTCCTTCGCGCGGCGGCTGGGACAAAACGCCGCAAACGCCGTCGCGTACGGCCTGCCGTATGACGAAGCGCTCAAGGCCGTCACGCTTTATCCCGCGCGGATTCTCGGCCTCGACGATCAGATTGGAACTCTTGAGCAAGGCAAGCTCGCCAACCTCATGGTGACCAACGGCGACCCGCTCGAACTGACCACTGACGTCAAATACCTCTTTATCCGTGGGCAACTCACGTCCATGGCCAACCGGCATCTCCGCCTCTACGAGAAATACTCAAAGCGGCCGAAAGCCCAATAATTTAACCGCTCCTTGCAAACGAGGGGCACAGCATACTTTCCCTCACGCTCAGGATTGAGCTGCCCCTAGGCGCAAATTCCGGGAAACTTTTTGCGCCGGATTGCGTTCATATATTTGAACCCTATGCGCGCACCTCTGTTCACCACACTCATCGCATTGATGCTCACCGGCGGGGCCTATCCTGCTCGCGCGCAGGAGGCGGGGAAGATTGTGGACCAGTACGTGAAGGCGGCGGGGGGCGCCAGGGCGTTGGCCAAGATCCAGACATTGACGCTCGAAGGGAGTTTTACGAGTGATGACGGGAAGATGGGGACGTATACGCTAGATACCAAGCTGCCGAATCGCTACTACTCGGAATTGCTGGTTGGCGAAAAGAATTTGATCGAGGCGTACAACGGAAAGTCCGCCTGGCATCAGAATGCGGCTGGCGAGCTGGGCACGCTGGCGGGTCCCGAAGGGATGCAACTGGAAGCGGCCGCGCAGTATTACAACTCGCGGCTGGTCAATCCTAAGAAAAGCAAGATCGCACTGGCGTTTGTGGGGCACGCGCAGGTGCGTGGGAAGAATGCGCTGCAACTCGAGGTGACTACGGCCACCGGCGTGAAGCGGCAAGTTTTCTTCGATCCGCAGACTCACCTCATCGTGAAGGAGGCAGCGACGGTCGGCGGTGTGGAGGAAGAGATCTTGTATGACGACTACCGAACGATCGATGGCGTGAACCTGCCGCACAAGATCGAGCTGCACCGGGGGAGCGACAAATACGACATCACCGTGACACGCGCGGTGATCAATGGAACCGTCGGCGAGCGCGTATTTGATTTCCCGATCAAATCGCAAGTCAAATTGCCGGACCTGAAAGCGCTGTTCAAAGAGATCGACGAAAATCAGAAGGCCATCGACAAAATTCGAGAAAACTACGCCGGATCGCAGTCCGAGGAGGAGACGGAGTTCGAGGGCGACGGGCGGGTGAAGAAACGCGAAGCCAACGAATACACTTTTTTCTATCTCAACGGACAGGAAGTCACCACACGGGTGAAAAAAGACGGCAAGACTCTGAGCTCCGAAGAACAGAAGAAAGAAAACGAAAAAACGCAGAAGCGGATCGAAGAGCTGCAGAAGCGCGAGGTCAAGAAAGAAGCCAAAGAGGAAAAGGCCAAGGAGGAAGGGAAGAGCGACGAAAAAGATGAGCCGGGGATCGAAATGTTTCTGCGCGCCTGCCAGTTCGTGAATCCGCGCCGCGAGCGCTTCCGCGGGCAGGATGTGCTGGTCTTCGATTTCGAGCGGAATCCTGAATTCAAACCGCACAAGCTGATAGAAAAAGTTGTGCAGAAACTCGCCGGAGTCGTTTGGGTCGACGAAAAAGCACATGACGTGGCGCGGCTGGAAGCCTATTTTACCGGGGACATGAAGATTGCCGGCGGCTTGCTGGCGAATTTGCAGAAGGGCACCAGCTTCGTCTTCGAGCAGGCGTTCGTGAATAACGAGGTGTGGCTGCCAACTTACATGGAGGCGCACGTTGGAGTGCGTTTCCTGCTGGTGAAGGGGATCAAGGCCAGCGTAGTGACGCGCTATTGGGACTACAAAAAGTTCAACGTGGAAACGCTCTCCACGATCGCCAAGCCCAAGGGGGCGACCGAGGCGCCCGCGGATCCTCCGGCGAAGCCACAGTAAAACGGTCACTCCCCATAGAACTCCAAAAACACAAAGCGGACCACAATTCCAGTTTGTCGACCCCTGGGAGAAAGACGACTCTTTAGACCATGAGCCCGGCGACTGTTAAACTTGAAGAGGATAGTTAGGGAGCGTGGGATTGCGCAAACAGCGCGAGCATTTCAAGCTGCTTCGTGCAGGCGCGCTACTTCTTGCCTTCGCGGGTGCGATTAACGCTGCCGAAAAGCCTAGTACTGCCCCCAACGCCCCGGCCCAATCCAATAGTAGTCAGTCACCTGAGCCTCGCGCGGGAACACGGCAATACCGCTACACCAACCGTCTCATTCAGGCCAGGAGTCCCTACCTTCTATTGCACGCCCACAATCCGGTGGATTGGTATCCATGGGGCGACGAAGCCTTTGAAAAGGCCCGCAAAGAGAACAAGCCAATCTTTCTTTCCATCGGCTACTTCACTTGTCATTGGTGCCATGTCATGGAGCGGGAATCGTATTCCGATCCCCACATCGCCGCTATCCTGAAGCAGTATTTCGTTTCTATCAAAGTGGACCGCGAGGAACGGCCCGATATTGACCGCCTATACATCGCCTATGTCGAAGCGACGACTGGGAGCGCGGGCTGGCCGCTGAATGTGGTGCTCACCCCCGAACGCAAACCTTTTTTCGGGGGCACTTACTTTCCTCCGGACCAACTCAAGTCGCTCTTAGAAAGGGTCGCCGACTCGTGGAAAACACAACAAGATTCAATCACTCAGACCGCAGGGAGCGCCGCACAGCAACTCATTCAGATGGTCAGCAAGCAGCCTCCGGCCACGGGCGATCTACAACCCGCAATTCTTGATCAGGCATACAAACAGATTTCATCGAGCTACGACGCCACGAACGGCGGTTTTGGAGGAGCGCCAAAATTTCCGAGGCCGGTCGTGCTGTGTTTCTTGCTCCGTTATTTCGCTCGCACGGGCCAGCGCGACGCGCTCGAAATGACGCTCAACACGCTCCGCGCCATGGAGCGCGGCGGCATTCACGACCAACTCGGAGGTGGGTTTCATCGCTATTCGACAGGTGCGACCTGGCTCGTTCCTCATTTCGAGAAGATGCTCTACGACCAGGCGCAACTGGCGATCGTCTACACCGAGGCTTACCAGATCACGCACGACCGCCTGTATGCGAATACCGCGCGAAGCATTCTCGATTTCACGCTGCGCGAGATGCACCAGCCTCGCGGTGGTTTTGCCTCCGCAAAGGATGCCGACAGCCGAATTGCTCTTGGAAAGCCAGAGACCAGTGAGGGCGTCTTTTACACTTGGACGGCTAAAGAAATTGAGAGCGTCCTAAGCAGGCAGGATTCGGCGGTCTTCGAATACGCCTATGGAGTTGCATCTGGCGGTAACGTTCCTGCGCAACAAGACATTCGCGGCGAACTGAACGGTAAGAATGTTTTGTATGAAGCGCACTCGACCAAGGAGACGGCCAAAAAATTCGGCCTAACCGTTCAGCAAACCGCCGGGAAGCTGGCTACCGGACGGAGAGCCTTATTCGAAGCGCGCGTTCGCCGCCCGCAGCCCCCTCTCGATGATAAGATCGTCACAGCATGGAATGGCATGATGATCTCCGCTCTGGCGCGGGCCAGCCAGGCTCTCGATGAGCCGCGCTATCTCGAACGCGCGCAAGCCACGGCGAAGTTTCTCGAATCCCATCTCTATGATTCGAAGACCGGCAAGCTTTGGCGCAGCTTTCGCGCAGGCGGTCGCAGTGTTGACGGCTTCCTCGACGACTACAGCGATCTCATCAGCGGACTTCTGGACCTGTACCAGGCGGGCTTCGACGTTCACTGGCTGACTTGGGCGGTCTCACTGCAAGAAAAACAGGATCAGCTATTCGGAGATACGAAAGAGGGCGGCTATTTCGACTCGGAGTCATCTGATCCTTCGCTCCTTAGCCCTACGCGCGAATCGTACGATGGCGCCGAACCTTCACCCAATTCAACCGCCGCCATGAATCTCCTTCGCCTCGTCCAATTCACGGACCGCGCCGCGTGGCGTGATGCCGCCTATAGAACGCTAGCCGCGTTCGCTTCTCGCTTGCAGTCAAACCCGGACGCAGTGCCGGCCCTTGTTTCCGCTCTCGATTTTCGACTCGCTCAAACGAGACAAATACTCATCGCCGGTGATCCGCGATCCCAAGACACACGTGATCTGCTGCGCCAGGTCAACATCAGGTATCTCCCAAACAAAATTCTTCTTCTCGCCGACGGTGGCGGCGGACAACAACAACTGGCCCGCTGGCTGCCATTTGTAGCGGGAGCCCATCGCATCAAAGATCGTGCCACCGCCTATGTTTGCGAAAACTATGTTTGCAAGTTGCCTACCTCTGCTCCACAAGTGATGGCACGTCTCTTGGACACCAAGAACTAGGCCGCCTGGTCGAACGGCCATGGAATCCTCTTGTAAGCAGCGATCAGAAAGCGTCGCTTTTCGGCGTGCTGGTCTTGGGACTGATCGCACGAATTTACAGCCAAATTACATTGTTGTTGTTCTTTCGCAAAGATATAGATCGGCGTTTCGCTGAATATCCGTGCGAATGAGGTGAGATCGAGAATCGAATCCTCATCATCGCGCTGTTCGGCGCTACGGCTGCTATCCCGTCCCTGGGGCAGGCTTCGCTCCCGCGCGACCTGTCACTGGGAGGGAACGGTGAAAATACCATCGCTTTATCCTGCAAGTCCAAGTCAAGCACAAGAATCTTCAACGAGCACGCGAAAGAAAATCGTGGCAGCGATTGCCATCCTAGCGGCCTGCGGCCTCGGACTGTGGGTGGGCGTTCAGATGGCCCTGCGTCTGTCATCCGGCCACACCTGAGGCAGTGGCCCGTGGAGATGTCGATTGGTCCAGCGAGCACAGAGACTGTCGCGCCGCTCATTCGTTAAGAGCACTACCGGTGTCTCAGGCCGGTGTCTCAGGGACGTTGGCACCGAGGGGTCCAAAAAGCTCTGGGATCGTCCTCTTAGATACGCCACTCAAGTCCCATTTCGATTGATCAAGCCCGCCACGCTACTTTGACGGAATCAACCTACCTATCTTCGGCGGCGACAAAACTTATTTGCGAAGTGCCTCCCCTAGTCCGGCTCTCTACGCGCACGCTCAACTGAGGTAGAATCCGACCCAGCGAAGCCGTCGATTCTTAATGCAGCGAACCGATGCCTGGAAGGAGGCTCATGCGACGCAATTCTTATCTTGCCGTATTCTCGATGACGTTAGTCCTCTTCGCGAGCTCGAGCGTTGATTTGCGCGCACAAACGAAGCCGGCGGATAAAAGGGAAGAAGCGCCGCTGCGCGTCGCGCTGGCAGGACTGGTGCATGGACACGCGTTCGGATTCTTCGACCAGTTTCAGAAGAGGGCGGACCTGCAGGTCGTCGGAATTGCCGAAGCCGATCGCCAGCTCACAGCACAATTCACGAAGAGGTTCGGCCTGGCGCCAGGTCTCTTCTATTCCGACCTGGAGGAAATGCTGAAGGTGACGCATCCTCAGGCGGTACTCGCGTACACCAACACCTACGATCATCGCCGCGTGGTGGAGATCTGCGCGCGGTATGGCGTTCCGGTGATGATGGAAAAGCCGCTGGCGGTCAGCCTCGAAGATGCACGCGCCATCGAGAAAGCGGCGCGGGCTGGGAAGATTCAGGTTTTGGTGAATTACGAGACGACCTGGTATCGCACCAATCAAGCGGCCTACGACCTGGTGCACGAAAATGCGATCGGCGAGATTCGAAAAATTGTCGTGCATGACGGCCATAGTGGCCCGAAAGAAATCAACGTCGGCCCGGAGTTTCTTGCCTGGCTCACCGATCCCAAACTAAATGGCGGCGGCGCACTCTTTGACTTTGGCTGCTATGGCGCGGACCTGGCGACCTGGCTGATGGATGGCCGCCGACCGGACTCGGTGACCGCCGTCACGCAGCAAATCAAGCCCGATGTCTACCCGCGCGTGGATGATGAGGCGACGATTGTCCTGACTTATCCCCACGCGCAGGCGATTATCCAGGCTTCCTGGAACTGGCCGTTCTCCCGAAAAGATATGGAAGTGTACGGACAGAGAGGCTATGCCATCACCGTCGGGCGCGACGCGGTGCGCGTGCGGCTTCCCGAAAAAAAGGAGATCTCGGCCGACGCGAAGCCATTGGAGAAAACGAAGGAAGATTCCGTTTCCTATTTGCGAGCGGTGCTTTTGGGCGGCCTAAAACCAGAGGGACAATCTTCGCTCGAAACAAACGTAATTGTGACGGAAATACTCGACGCCGCCAGACAGTCCGCGGCCACTGGCAAGACCGTTTCCCTGGCGGGAACAAAATAGAGCGATTGTGGTGCGCCCTTTTATTTTACGGGGACGGGGCGGTCCAGCGACTCGCGGACTTTTTGCGTGAGCACCTGCGGAGTAAATGGTTTTTGGAGGAAGGAGATTCCTTCCTCAAGCGTCCCGTCTTGCGCGATCACATTGTAAGTGTAGCCGGACATGTACAGCACTCGCAGATTGGGGTAACGCCCGGTGAGCCGCTTGGCCAGTTCGCGTCCGCTCATTCCCGGCATCACCACGTCCGTTAACAGCAGATGGATTTCGGCGCCATTGTTTCCGGCCAGGCGCTCTGCGTCTTCCGGGGTAAGCGCTTCGATTACCCTGTACCCGCGCTCGGAGAGAACCATCTGCGTCAGCTCGCGCACGTCGGGTTCGTCTTCGACAAGCAGGATGGTTTCGTGGCCCTTGCGCGTCGTGGGTGCAGGCGTTTCCGCCGCCGGCGCCTGGACGGCATCTTTGACGCGCGGTAAATAAACCTTGAAGGTGGTGCCTTTTCCCAGTTCGCTGTACACCCAGATGTACCCGCCGCTCTGCTTCACGATGCCATAGACGGTCGAAAGACCGAGTCCGGTGCCCCGGCCGCTTTCCTTCGTGGTGTAGAAAGGCTCGAAAATATGGGCGGCGGTGTCGGCCGTCATGCCGATGCCGGTGTCCGTGACCGCCAGCAAAACGTAAGGCCCTGGACGCACGACCGTATGATCGCGGGTATATGCAGAGTCGAGATCGACGTTGCTCGTTTCAATGAGGATCCGGCCGCCATCGGGCAAGGCGTCACGTGCATTCACGACCAGATTCATGATGACCTGCTCGATCTGACCCGGATCCGCCTTGATCGCTCCAACGTCTTTCGACACAAATGTCTTCATGGCGATGTTTTCGCTCATCAGCCGCCGGAGGAGCTGGTCGAGATTCATAACGATGGCGTTGAGATCGAGGATTTTTGGCCGCAGTACCTGCTTGCGGCTGAAGGCCAGCAACTGACGAACCAGCGTGACCGCGCGATCGGCAGCATCTTCGATGCGCCGGATATCGCTGTGCAGCTCCGGCCGGTCCAGGCAGCGCTGCATAGCCATCTCGAGATAACCTTTGATGATGGTCAGAAGATTATTGAAATCGTGCGCTACACCTCCCGCCAGCCTGCCCACGGCCTCCATCTTGCGCGCTTGGAGCAATTGATTTTCGAGCATTTTCCGGTCAGTGATATCGACGATCAGGCCCTCCATGACGGGATGGCTGTCACTGCCGCGCACCACGACCGCCGTGTCGCTGACCCAAATGGTTTGTCCGTCCTTTCGTATGATGCGATATTCGGCCTGGAAGGGTTCGCCACGTGCGCTGTTCTCCTCCGCGGCATGAACGATGGGGTGATCGTCGATGGGGATGTGACATATCCAATCTTTCGAATTCGAAAGCCATTCCTCTGCGGAGTAGCCGAGCATGGTTTCGATTTGCGGGCTGACGTAAAACCACTGGCCGTTGACCCCAATCTCGGCGATGTAGCTTATGGCCGCCACTTGCTCAATGAGCTTGCGATATTTAATTTCGGTTTCGGCACGCGCACGCTGCGCGCTCACCCGTTCGGTAATGTCGCCGCTCACACAAATCGTGCCGCCATCGGGCAGCGTGGTAATGGCCATTTCCATGGCGACCGCTGTTCCGTCGCTGTGAGGCACGGTCAGCGGCCCGAACCATTTGCCGTGTTGCTTCAGGGCTTCGCGAATCTCCGACGCTACCGGTGCCACATCCCGGGAGGCGGAAATCTCTCGCCAGGACTTGCCCAGCATCGCTTCCCGATTTGTGTTCCCGATCATCCGCGCGTAGGCCGGGTTGACATAAATATATTTCCCTCCGGCATCGAGAATGGCCAAGCCATTGATGGCGGAATCCATGGCCAGCGTATGCGTCTGCACGGCGTTCGCGCTTTTTGCCTCATGAAATTGACTAATTGCCAGGCGCGCGGCGTAGCACACAATCGAAACGCCAAGAAGTGAGAAGCGAAGCACCCGCCACTCCGCTTCCAGTTGCGAGACCTGCCAGAGTATTATCAACGGCGCCAATGCAAACGTGGTGTTGGTCAGCATCAGTTCGCCGAACGTCTTTCGCCGCAATCGCGAACCGGTTTCCGCCACAGAACTCGGCTGCCACTGCGCCGCCCACACGGCACCAGCGAGAAACGGCAATGTCCATAACAAGTCCCGCAACGTCCCAGTTGGGGCTGGCTTGATGCTTTGCAAGTACTGGGCCAGCGCCGAGCACACCGTCAAGAACAGCAGGTAGAGAGCGAGGCCGCCATAAAGTTTCCGAGTGTGCTGTTTCCGTGTGCGCAGCGCCTGGAAAGCAGCCAGGACGGTGAGCAAAGCATCTTCCACGTTCTCGACGCGCATCTCCCGCAGGAATGCGGAGTGGTTGTCAAGGTGGCGAGCCGGCAGGTAGTAATATTCGAGGTAAATAAAAAAGAAGACGATTCCGATCTGGATGAAGTCAAGGACGGATTCCGCGTCGATCCTCGGAGAATCCTTGTCCTGGTCCAGGAATAGGGTTATCGCGATCAGCACGTTTTCCAAACCGAATAAGAATCGTACCGCCGAGGTTGTTGGCGGTTCGCTGTGGAGCACCACTTCGTAGTACATCCAGCCTAGGTTCGCTACGCCCCACATCGCGATGCTCGCCCCGAAGATCAGCCAGAAGGTGCGGCTCAAGCCGCGCCCGCGTCGAAATGCCCCGAAAGCCATGAGCGCGGCAAAACCGCAAGCACAGATTTGCAGGCCATTTGCGAGAAAGGACCCGAGCGTAGAGGTGCCAAGCGTTAGCGCTTCGACAATATGAAGGCCGACGATGACGGACGCCAGTGCCAGCAACTTGCGGGACATCCGAAGGGGCTCCTTTTCATGAGTTGGCTGAATGGTTCTAAAGCTCAGTCTAGGGCAGTTATTCGCAGGATAGGGAAGACTTAGGGACGGGGGTTCCAAAATGGAAAAGCCCCCCGGGAGCCGGGGGAAATTCAGCCGTCTTAAGAGATGCTTATTTGCAGAATGGGAAAGGCCGCAAAACCGGCTAGCGGCCTTCCAGCGGGTAGCGGTCTTGAGACTGCACGGCGGCGGCAACGCGGCGGCGCAGCGCGATGGTG
>WNFP01004290.1_pt1 | contig 11735 bp, 9 predicted proteins | sample 5400201 | NCBI WGS metagenome assembly WNFP01 (sample SAMN13153355, study PRJNA577476) | soil metagenome | isolation source: 115 cm saprolite under Madrone tree | place: USA:California | collected 2016-06-14
TCGCGCGTTTCCACGGTGACGTCGAGCTTGGCGCCTTTCGCCGGCACGTCGAGGAAGAGGCGGCGGTGCTCGACTGCCAGAATGTTGGCGCCGAGCCCGCCCAGCCGCGTGGCGATCTGCCCGAGCACGCCGGGCTGGTCGGGGATAGTCAGCCGGAACGAGACGATGCGATCCTCGCGCTCGAGCTCGCGCACCATGACGGAGGCTAAGATGCGCGCGTCTATGTTGCCGCCGCACAGGATCAGCCCGACTTTGCGGCGGCGGAACGTCTCCGGCTCGACCAGCATGGCGGCAAGACCGGCTGCGCCCGCGCCTTCCGCCATCGTCTTCTGCAGGGTCAGATAAGCATTCACCGCGCGCTCGAGATGGGCCTCATCTACAAGTACGATTTTCGACACGAGCTCGCGTACGATCGGCAGCGCCAGCACGCCGACGTTCTTCACCGCGATGCCTTCGGCGAGGGTCGCGCCGCCGAGCGGAAGATTTTCGCCGTATACCGCCGATGGGAATCACCAGCACATCGAGCTCGGGCGCGTCTTCCAGCATCTCGAGTGCGATGGTGCCTTGCCCGGCGATGACCAGCGGATCGTCATAGGGGTGCACGAAGGTCAGGCCGCGGTCGCGGGCGAGCGTCTCGGCGCGAATCTGGGCCTCCGCCACCGTCTCGCCTTGAAGCACCACCTCGGCGCCGTGTGCCTGCGTCGCCTCCACCTTCACGAACGGCGTTGTCACCGGCATGACGATGGTGGCAGGGATTGTCAACCGCGCGGCATGATAGGCGACCGCTTGGGCGTGGTTGCCGGCCGACATCGCAATAACGCCGCGGGCACGGGCGCTTTCGCCCAATGACGCGAGCTTATTGAGCGCGCCGCGATCTTTGAACGAATTGGTGACCTGCAGATTTTCGTATTTGACGTAGACCTCGGCGCCGGTCAGCGCTGAAAGTTTGGGCGCCGGGAGCATGGGCGTGCGCAGCACTTGCCCTGCGATGGTGCGGCGGGCCGCCTCCACGTCGGCAATGGTGATACCCATGCCTTCAACTCCTGGCCGCGGGATGTGCCCGGGTCTTGCTCAGCGGGAGCGGCGCCGCATGCCGCGCGCCCGCCTCGCGCAAGCGGGGGCACGCTTGAGCTTCGCGTCACAAATGACCGTGCCTCCTGCATAAAGAGCGTCTATGCTGGATGCGGCCTGATTTGCAGGATAGCAGAATGCCCAGCGAGGACATTTGCACATGAGCGACGACGGACCGAGAAAGATCGGCGTCTCCATCGAGGTCAAACCCCATGCCTACGACCCGATCGCCAACCCGGAACTGTTCGAAGGCGTATTGGCGCGCCGCTGTATCGCCTTCGTGATTGACGTCATCATCATCGCCATTCCGGTGCTGTTTGCGGCGGCCTTCATTTTCATCGTCGGTCTCATCACGCTCGGCCTCGGATGGATCCTGTATTGGTTGCTGTCACCCGCGGCCGTGATCTGGGCGATCTGCTATTACGGGCTGACCTTCAGCAGCCCGGCCTCCGCGACAATCGGCATGCGGGCGATGGATATCGAAATGCGGACCTGGTACGGAGCTCCCGCCTACTTCGTCTTGGGCGCGGTTCATGCCATCGTCTACTGGGTCACGATCTCTTTTTTGACCCCCCTGATCCTTCTGGTCGCGTTTTTCAATCACCGGCGCCGGCTGCTGCACGACATGCTGGTCGGCACTATCATCATCAACAACGGCGCTCGTGCCCAGGTGTTGCGCCGTACGTCCCGCCCACAAGGCATTTGACGAAACGCCCCGCCCGCGCAATCCTAGACTCCGAGACGGAAATGGTACCGGCTCCGAGAGCGCCGTGACCCAGCACTCGCGCAACACCCCGCAATTCTATCTGACGGCGCCCTCGCCGTGTCCCTACCTGCCGGGCCGCGAGGAGCGCAAGGTGTTTACGCATCTCGTCGGCGAGCGCGCCGCCGAGCTCAATGATTTGCTCACGCACGGCGGTTTCCGGCGCAGCCAGTCCATCGCCTATCGGCCCGCCTGCGAACACTGCCGCGCTTGCGTCTCGGTCAGGGTGGTGGCCGAGGATTTTCAGCCGACGCGCAGCATGCGGCGCATCCTCGATCGCAACCGCGATATCGCCGGCGAAATGCGCGCTTCCGTGCCAACCGCCGAACAATATTCGGTGTTCCGCTCCTATCTCGACGCACGGCACCGCGATGGCGGGATGGCAGACATGACGGTGCTCGATTACGCCATCATGGTGGAAGACAGCCACGTCGAAACCCGTATGGTCGAATATCGACGACGGCGGCGCGGAGAGAGTCGCGGCAACGGCGAGCTGCTGGCAGTCGCGCTGACCGACGTGCTCAGCGACGGGCTCTCCATGGTCTACTCCTTCTTCGATTCCGATCACGCCTCCCGCTCGCTCGGTACTTTCATGATTCTCGACCACATCGCGCGTGCGCGCGAGATGCGGCTCGCCTATGTTTATCTCGGCTATTGGGTCGAGGGCTCGCGCAAAATGGGATACAAGGGGCGCTTCCTGCCGCAGGAGCGGCTCACGCCGCACGGTTGGACGCGGGTGGAACGCTAGGGCGCCGGCGTTGGCGGCGCGGCTTACGTCAGGACTTGGTCCGCAATCAATTTCACGTTGAGCGCGATGATGAGCGCGGCCACGAGCGCCGCGAGCATCGTGAGCCAGCGCGGGGAAACCAGCGCGTTCATCTTCCGGCGGTCGGCGGTGAACATCACCAGCGGCACGATCGAGAATGGCAAGGCAAGGCCCAAGACTACTTGGCTGAAGATCAGAAGCTTTGCCGTGCCGGCCTCCCCGTACCAGATCGTGACGATCGCGGCCGGAACAATGGCAAGCGCGCGGGTCGCGAGCCGCCGCGCCCAAGCCGGCAACCGGATGTCGATGAAACCCTCCATGACGATTTGACCGGACAAGGTCGCGGTCACCGTGGAATTGATTCCGCAACACAGGAGCGCGATCCCGAACAGCGTCGGGGCGATGGCGGAGCCGAGCAACGGCGCCAGAAACGCGTGCGCCTGATCGAGTTCGGCAACCTCCGTCTTGCCCGCCTTGTTGAACGTTGCAGCGGCCAGGATCAGGATCGACGCGTTGATGAGTAGTGCGAACATCAGCGCGATGGTGGAGTCCAGCGTAGCGAGCTTGATCGCCTCGCGTTTGTCCTCGACCGTGCTGCCGAACCGGCGCGTTTGTACCACTCCGGAATGCAGATAGAGATTGTGCGGCATCACCGTCGCCCCAATGATGCCGATGGCGAGGTAGAGCATTTCAGGATTGGTTACGAGTTCCGTCGTTGGCGCAAAACCGATGATGACCTTGCGCCAATCGGGATGCGCGAGCGCGATCTGAACGGCAAAACAGGTGGCGATGACGCCGAGCAGAGCCACCACGAATGATTCGACCCAGCGGAAGCCCAGATGCTGCATTCCGAGAATGAGAAACACGTCGAGCGCCGTAATGATGACGCCGATTTCCAGCGGAATCCCGAACAGAAGATTGAGGCCGATGGCGGTGCCGATCACTTCAGCGAGATCGGTCGCGCAGATGGCGATTTCAGCGAGCAGCCAAAGCGGCCAAGACAGGGCGCGCGGAAACGCATCGCTGCAGGCCTGCGCAAGATCGCGGCCGGCCCCAATTCCCAGCCGCGCGCATAGCGCCTGCAGAAGGATCGCCATGACGTTCGAGAGCAGCGCGATGACAAGCAGCGCGTAGCCGAACTTCGATCCGCCAGCGAGCGAGGTGGCCCAATTGCCCGGATCCATGTAACCGACGGCGACCAGATAGCCGGGTCCCAGAAAGGCCAGGAGTCTCTTCCATAGAGGTCCGCGCGGGCGCGTCGAAACCGAGCCAAAAACCTCGGACAGCGAGGGCGTGCTGCGGCTGCGCCGCCAGCCGGTTTCGGCATATGCGGAGGCGGGGGGCGATCGCTCTTGCGGCACGGACGAGAGGGCCATGATCAAGTTCTGCTTCCGCCTGCATAGCCTTCTTGCAAATAATTTGCAATTGCAGCGCCGCTCGCCCGCGTGGCCGATTCAGGGCCAGGTGCCGGTCATCCCTCAATGCGGCGGCCGGGAACAATTGCGACCGGGCCGGATTGAGGGGCCGCGGGCCTCTCCATGACCTGCTCGACCCCAATCTTCGCTGCCGCACGCCAGGGCGCGCGCGCCAGCCTTTGCGCGGCCGCAGTCCTGGCGCTGAGCACAGCGGCGTCCCTTGCGGCCGACACCGGCAAGAGCGGCGCCTCGGAGGTCGTTTTTCTCGCCCAGCTCATCACGCTGATGCTGGTTGGCCGCCTCTTGGGCGAGATCATGAATCGCATCGGGCAGCCGTCGGTGATGGGCATGTTGCTCGGCGGCATCATGCTCGGACCTTCGCTGCTTGGCGTGCTGTGGCCGGACTTGCAGCACGCCCTCTTTCCGCGCACGGCCGAGCAGAAAGCCATGCTCGATGGCGTCTCGCAGTACGGCATTCTCCTGCTGCTGCTGCTGACTGGAATGGAGACCGACCTCAAGCTCGTGCGAACGGTCGGCAAGTCCGCGCTGAGCATCTCCGTCACCGGCGTCGCAATTCCGTTCATTTGTGGCTTCGTGCTCGGTCAGTTCCTGCCGGAATGGCTGCTTCCGCATCCGGATCAGCGGCTGCTCACCTCGCTGTTCCTCGGCACTGCCTTGTCCATTTCTTCGATCAAGATCGTGGCGGCGATCGTGCGCGAAATGGGATTTACCCGCCGTAACCTTGGACAGATCATCGTCGCCTCCGCCATCTGCGAAGACTCCATCGGCTGGGTGATCATCGCCGTCATCTTCGGCCTCGCCCAGGCAGGCACGATCGACGTCATGAACGTGATCAGAAGCGTGCTGGGGACAGCCGCGTTCCTCCTTGCGAGCTTCACCGTCGGCCGACGGATCGTCTATTTCCTGATTCGATGGACGAACGACAATTTCGAAAGCGAATTCCCCGTGATTACGACCATTCTCGTGATCATGGGCGCCATGGCGCTACTGACGCACTTCATCGGCGTGCACACGGTACTCGGTGCTTTCGTCGCTGGCGTGCTGATCGGGGAGTCCCCAATTCTCAGCAAACATATCGACGAGCAACTGCGCGGTCTCATTCTCGCGTTCTTCATGCCGGTGTTCTTTGGCATTGCCGGACTTTCTGCCGATCTCACCGTGCTGAAGGATTTGTCCCTGTTGCTCATGACCCTAGGCCTGATCGCGATTGCGAGCTTCGGCAAATTCGCCGGCGCCTTCATCGGCGGCGAAATCGGCGGACTGACCCGGCGCGAAGCCTTTGCGCTCGCTTGCGGAATGAACGCACGCGGCTCGACCGAGGTGATCATCGCCACGATCGGATTGTCGATGGGCGCACTCACCCAAGATCTCTTCACCATGATCGTGACCATGGCCCTTGCGACGACCATGGCGATGCCGCCGATGCTGCGCTGGGCCTTGGCGCGGGTGCCGATGGGCAGAGCGGAGAAGCAGCGGCTGGAGCGCGAGGAGTTCGAGGCGCGCGGCTTCGTGTCGAATTTGGAACGCCTGTTGCTCGCCGTGGACCAGAGCGCGAACGGCAAGTTCGCGGCCAGCCTCGCAGGGCTCTTGGCCGGCAGCCGGGGCATTCCCATCACGGTCATGTCGCTGTCGCAGAAGGGCAAGTCCAGCCACCACGAGGAACTGGAGAATGAATCCGGTAATCGCGCCCAGAAGACCGTCAAGGCGGCCGCCGACGAGACCAAACCTGCGCAAAGCGGCGACGACGACGCCTCGCCGGTCGACGTGACGGTTCGCAAGCAAGACACCGGCGCCGGGGAAGCAATCGCGAAGGAGGCGAGAAAGGGCTACGACCTTCTGTTTGTCGGGATCGAGAATACGCGCGGCAAAAGCGGCCTCTTTGATGAAGGCGTCAGCCGGATCGCCGCGGCATTTGAGGGCCCGCTCGCCATCGTGGCCGGGAACGGCGATCACCTGCGGGAGCCGCAACGAACCCCGTTGCGCATCCTCGTTCCAGTCACGGGAAACGAGGTATCGCGCCGCGCGGCCGACGCCGCCGTCGCCATCGCACGCGCCTGCGGCGGCACGATGACCGCGCTCTACGTTGCCACCAGCGCGGCAAACGACGGACGCAAGCGTCGCGCCTTTCGCGCACGTCGGCAGGAGCAGGCCATCATGAGAGATATAGTCGAGATGGCCGACCACCGTGACGTAACGGTAAGGCCCGTCGTCCACTCGGACATGGCGGCACGTGACGCGATTCTCGCGGAAGCGAAGAAACGCGCCCATGATCTCATCATCATGGGCGTGAGCCGCCGCCCCGGCGACAAGTTGTTCTTCGGTGAGACCGCGGCGGCGGTGCTCGAAAACTCGCCGGTGTCGATCGTATTCGTTGCGAGCTAAACGGTCTCCGCAGCCGCAGTTTTCAGACGGCGGCATGGCCCCCGGAAGCGCCACCTCTCAAGTTGATGGCCGACAAGAACTCCTGGCGAGTCGCTGCCTTGGTTCGAAAGGTTCCTAGCATACAGCTGGTCACCATCGTGACGTCGGATTTGTGCACGCCTCTAGTGGTCATGCATTCGTGAGCGGCTTCCACCACCACGCCCACTCCGAACGGCTTGAGCACGCTGTCCAGGCACGCGGCGATCTCGGAGGTCATTTTCTCCTGAACTTGAAGCCGCTTCGAATAGACGTCGACGAGACGGACGAGTTTGGAAATTCCCACAACCCGCTGGCGCGGCAGATAGCCGATGTGAACGCGGCCGATGATCGGCGCTATGTGGTGTTCGCAATGCGATTCGAACCGGATGTCGCGCAGCAGGACGATCTCGTCGTAGCCGGCGACTTCTTCGAAGGTTCGCTTCAAGTACTCGCGCGGATTTTCGAAATAACCTGCAAACCACTCCTCGTATGCGCGCGCGACGCGCGCCGGCGTGCCGACAAGTCCTTCGCGGTCGGGATCATCGCCGGCCCAACGAATGAGCGTCCGTACCGCCTCTTCAGCCTCGGCGCGCGAGGGTCGAACCACGGCGCTCTGTCGCGAACCTCGCTTTTTGAGGCGATGATTGAATTTTACGATCTTGTCCATCTGATCTTCTCAGCGCCTCGGTGCCTTGAACGATAAGGCAATGCGTTGGTTCCCCTCGACGGGGGTTTTCCCGCACATCGAGATGCCGCGCAAGGGATCCCTATGCTGTCATCTCCCCTCGGCGTTGCCGTTGCCGCGCAATTGGCCAAACGTATTGGAGCGCGGGAAGCCCTTCGGCGCCAATCGTCCGGCGTCGGCGCGATTGCCGCGCCAATCGGCAAGCTCGTTGAGCGTGAGCGTGAACGCGCGGCCGGCGGTATCGGTCCACGACAGACCCTGCTGGGCCATGAACGTCTTGAGATCGCTGAGGCCTCCGTCCTTGTACCGTTGCAGCCGTACGCCGCGCCCGCGCGCCATTTCGGGAACCTGATCGAGCGGGAAGATCACCATCTTGCGATTCCCGCCGATCGATGCGACGAGCTCGCCCTCCACGACCGCGAGCGCCCGCGCGGCGTCGGGCGGGGCCACGTTGAGCACCTGCTTACCCTTGCGGGTGTTGGCGAGGCATTCGTCCTCGGCAACGACGAAGCCGCGCCCCTGTGCGCTTGCAACAAGGAATTTGCGCCCGCCCTGATGGCGGAAAGCAGCTACGAGATCAGCCTCCTGCTCCAGATCGATAAACAGCCGAATCGGCTCGCCATGGCCGCGGCCACCGGGGAGCTTCGCCGCATCGAGCGTGTAGAAGCGGCCGTTGCTGGCGAACACCATGCAGCGGGAGGTTGTCTCTGCCGGGAATGCGAATTTCGGGCCGTCATCCGCCTTGAATGCAATGCCCGACAGATCGCCCACCGTGCCCCGCAGCGCCCGGATCCAGCCCTTTTCCGATACGACCACTGTGATCGGCTCGCGCTCGACCAGCGCCTGTTCGATCGCCGCCTCGTCGTGCTCGGGCGCCTCGGCGAACGTGGTACGGCGCTTGCCCAGCGGCGTCTTCGTAGAGAACCTCGCACGCACCTCCCTGATCTCGTCGGCGACTTTTCTCCATTGCGCCTTCTCCGAGCCGATGAGCGCCTTGAGCGACTTGCGCTCCGCACGCAGCTGCTTGTCCTCCTGCTTGATCTCGATTTCCTCGAGCCTGCGCAGGTTGCGCAGCCGCATGTTGAGGATGGCATCGGCCTGCACATCGGAGAGTCTGAACGTCCTCATCAGAACCGGCTTCGGCTCATCTTCGTTGCGGATGATCTTGATCACCCTATCGAGGTTGAGATAGGCGACGAGGTAACCGCCCAGCACTTGCAGCCGATGCTCGATCTGCCCGAGCCGGAACTGCGAACGCCGCAACAGCACCTCGCGGCGATGGGCAAGCCATTCGCTGAGCGCCTCCGCGAGGCCGATGACCTTGGGGATGCGCCCCCGCAACAGGACATTCATGTTGAGCGGAATGCGGGTTTCGAGTTCGCTCAGCTTGAATAAGGATTCCATGAGCAGGCCAGGATCGACCGCACGCGCGCGCGGTTCGATCACGAGTCGGATGTCATCAGCCGATTCGTCGCGCACGTCGGCAACGAGCGGAAGCTTCTTCTCGTTGACAAGCTCGGCGAGCTTTTCCACCAGCCGGCCTTTCTGCACCTGCCAGGGAATCTCAGTAACGACGATTAGGTAAGTGCCGCGACCGGTGTCTTCCTTGTGCCAGCGCGCTCGGACACGAAACGACCCGCGGCCGGTGGTATAGGCCTCGACGATGACGGCGGGAGGATCGACGATGATGCCTCCGGTCGGGAAATCGGGACCAGGCACGTATTTCAGCAGCGTGCGGCTTCTGGCATTGGGTGTATCGATCAGGTGAAGGGCCGCGTCGCAGAGCTCGGCCGCGTTGTGGGGCGGGATCGCTGTCGCCATCCCAACCGCGATGCCCTGCGAGCCATTGGCGAGAAGATTTGGGAACGCACCCGGCAGCACCACCGGCTCGTTCTCCGAGCCGTCGTAGGTCGGCCTGAAGTCGATCGCGTCCTCCTCGATGCCATCGAGCAAACGGTGCGCAACCTCAGTGAGCCGCGCCTCGGTGTAGCGCATGGCGGCGGGATTATCGCCGTCGACGTTGCCGAAATTTCCCTGTCCGTCGATTAAGGGGTAGCGCTGGGCAAAATCCTGGGCCAAGCGCACTAGCGCGTCGTACACGGCCTGATCGCCGTGCGGATGGAACTTGCCGATGACGTCTCCGACGACGCGCGCGCATTTCTTGAATGCGGCGCCGGGGTCGAGACGCAACTGCCGCATCGCATACAAGAGCCGGCGGTGCACCGGCTTGAGCCCGTCGCGCGCGTCCGGCAGCGCGCGGCCGGTGATCGTGGACAGAGCGTATTGCAGGTAGCGCTCTTCGAGCGCCTGGCGCAGCGCAATTTCCTCGATCTCGCCTTCGCGAGGGGGAATCAGTTCCTTGCCCATGCGGAAGAGTTAATGCCGAGGCACGCCATGAACAAGCGATGAATGAATTAGCCACGCGCTGTTCTGGTTGCGAGGCGTAGATTGAGGCCAATGGCGTTTGTCGTCGCGGTACGGGGCGATCGGCGAAGCCGATCGACGGATGAACGCGCGGCGCCGCCGGCCGATTCTCAAGACCGCAGCACGCGGTCGCCAGACGCCAGACATGGAAGCGCTCGGTCGGCGCTTCTCGAGAAAACTAAGGAGAATGAAATGCGTGCAATCTTCGTCGCGCCGCTGGTGAGCGTGGGTATCGTCCTCCTCGGCGTCTCGCCGGGCTCGGCTGCGCCGGGCCTCGGCGGTGCCCTGGAAACGGCTGCCAACCTCAACCGGGCAGTCGATCAAGCGCACTGGCGCGGCTATCACTACCGGCATTGGTGGTGGCGGCACCGTTGGCATCATCGCTGGTGGTGAGACCGCCGGAGGGCGGGCCAAATCCCGGCCCGCTCTCCTCGGAGCCGTCCGCTGGAGGGCGAGCGTCACGCCGCAGAGCGGCGATGAAGCTTGCGCGCGCGTCGGCGAGGCTAACACGGCGCGGCTCGAGCACGCGACGCGCGAGGAAAAAGCCGGTCAACTCAAAGCCGTCGGCGATGTCCTGAGGCGAAGGATCACCGGCGCACGCCTCGCGCAGAAATGCGGGCAGGACCAACAGCTTGTCCTTCCATGCCTCGCCCGCCTGCCGCGATACCGCACGTCCCGATTTCGGCGATACATAGACGAGGTCAGTCTCTACTCCGCTCGCCGCGCAGACCGAAAGATCGAGTCCGAAGCCGAGCTCCGCCAGAAGCCTCAACTCGAAGCGCACCATGCCGGGCGCGGCGCGGCGTGGATCGAGGAGCCCGTCGAGCAGGTGCGCGAGCGCGGCATGAATCTGCGGATGCGGATCGCGCTCGGGCAGCAGCCGGCAGAGCGCGGCGAGATGCGTCGTGCCGTAAAGCGCGTGCGGGACGGGTAGAAATGAGGCCGCGCGCGCATCGAGGCCCTCGACCACGTAGTGGCCGAGATGCTCGTCGAGCCGCGCGCGCCAGGTGCAGCTGACGGTATTGCCCGCCTGCAGCACCGGGCGCAGCCGCGCGTTCGCGCCGCCCCGCACGAGGCCAAGATGGCGCCCGTGTGCCCGCGTCATCAGCTCGAGGATCGCATTGCCCTCGCCGTGGCGCTTGCTGCCGAGCACTATGCCTTCGTCGGTCCACTGCATCGCTAGTCACCCGGGAACTCAAGTCCCATCCCGCGGTAGCGTTCAGGGTCCTCGCCCCACCGCTCGCGCACCTTGACGAATAGAAACAGGTGCACCGGACCCTCGACCATGTCGGCGATCTCCCGGCGTGCATCGGCGCCGATCGCCCTGATGGTCTGCCCGCCCTTGCCGAGGACGATCTTACGTTGGCTTTCGCGCTCGACATAGATCGTCTGCTCGATGCGGGTCGAGCCGTCCTTGAGTTCCTTCCATGTATCGGTCTCGACCGTCGATTGATATGGCAATTCCTGATGCAGGCGCAAATAGAGCTTCTCGCGCGTGATCTCGGACGCCAGTTGGCGCAGCGGTGCATCGGTGATTTGGTCGGCAGGGTAATGCCACGGGCCCTCCGGCACATGCTCAGCCAACCAGCATTTGACATCGGCAACACCGTCGCCGGTCAGCGCCGAGATCATGAACGTGGTCGCGAAGTTTGTGCGCGCGTTGGCCGCCTTGGCAATCTCGAGCAGCGCAGGTTTCTCGACGAGGTCTACCTTGTTGATGAGCAGGAGCTTGGCTCGGGCAACTGTGCTGAGCCGCTCGAGCATCGCACCCGCCTCCTCGTCGAGGCCGCGTTTGGCATCGATCACGACGGCGGCGATGTCGGAATCATCTACCCCCGACCAGGCCGTCGTGACCATCGCGCGATCGAGCCGGCGCTTGGGCGCAAAAATGCCCGGTGTATCGATGAAGACGAGCTGCGAGCCATCGACGATCGCGATCCCGCGCAACAACGCGCGCGTCGTCTGCGCTTTGTGGGAGACAATGGCGACCTTGGTTCCGACGAGCGCATTGATCAGCGTCGATTTGCCGACATTGGGTGCGCCGATCAGCACAACGAATCCGCAGCGTGTCTGGGCGGTCGCTCCCGGCGCAGAACCGCCATCGCCGCCCGCCCGCTCCGGCAAAGAAGCGAACGATTGGCGAGCGCCTTTCCTTTCAGAGGCGATCGGTTTTGACACCGGCGCGCGAGA
>WNFP01012910.1_pt1 | contig 11733 bp, 15 predicted proteins | sample 5400201 | NCBI WGS metagenome assembly WNFP01 (sample SAMN13153355, study PRJNA577476) | soil metagenome | isolation source: 115 cm saprolite under Madrone tree | place: USA:California | collected 2016-06-14
CACGAGGACTTCTTCGCCAAGCTCGCCGGATTCGCCAGAGAATAATCCACCGATTGCAGGGATACCAGGTAGGGCGTTCACGGCAATCACCTCCTCGATTCGGCGGTCCGGGACGGACGCGCCCTACCTCGCCCGGTCGCGCGCAGCCCAGAGCATTCCTCGAAGAATCAAGATTCGCATCGGCGTTACATCAAATTCCGCCGCGGTGTGACCCAGCGAACAATAAAAGACCTTGCCCGCACCATGGCGACGCTTCCAGACGACTGGCATGACGACGCCGTCGATCCAGGAGCAATGCTTTCCTTCAAAAGTCGTAGTCGCCAGCACCTCGTTGCTTGGGTCCACGTGCATGTAGTACTGCTCGGAGCGGTAATCAAAATCCTCAATCCCGCGGGTGATCGGATCGTCTCGTTTGGTGATCGTGATCCGATAAGGGATGATATTGCCCGGATGGGCTACCCACTGGCCTCCAACCATAAATTGATAGTCGGGTTCATTGCGAAAACTGTCGGCCATACCACCATGAAAACCGGCTAGCCCGGTCCCACGCACGACGCTGTTGCTTAGGTTCTGGCACTCCTCGGGGGTGATTGTCGACATGGTCACAATCGGCGCGATCAGATGAAATCGACCTAAATTTGGATCGGCAAACGCCGAGGTCGAATCGGCGACCTCCACGCTAAATCCTTCTTTACTCAGAAGGCCTGCAACAATATCTGCGCATTCTCTGGGCTGATGACCTTCCCAGCCGCCCCATACGATCAAAGCTTTTTGCAATTCAGATCTCCTATCAGGGAATTGGTTTTAGTTGTCGGACAAACAGTGCGCCCTCCTCACCTAGGCCCTCCCGAAGAACGACGGACGATAAGCGTTGTTTCAAATTTCACCACCTTCGGGGGCTCGCTCGGCCGCTCCAAATGCTTCAACATCTCCTGCATCGCTCGCTGGCCCATTTGGTAGTGGGGTTGGTCTACCGTGGTCAAAGCCGGATCATACCATTCGGCAATCTTAATATTGTCATAGCCGACCACCGCGATGTCCTCCGGCACCCGTCGATTGAGTTCTTTCAGCATGGTGATGGCTCCGATGGCAGCCATGTCATTAGGTGCCACAATGGCGGTCGGCGGTACGGGAAGTTGCATCAATTGAGCGGCACCGTCTCGCCCGTCTTCAACGTGCCATCCACCGGGTGCAAGCAGCTCAGGAGCAACCGGCTTTCCCCGTTGTTTGTGCGCCTCCAAGAAACCGGTAACCCGGGGGCTTACGCCGTTGAATCCGATCGGCGGCATGATCATCCCGATCCGTTCGTGGCCGAGATCGAGGAGGTGCGAAGTGGCTTTCACAAAACCTTCTTCGTCGTCGACCACGATCTGCACTACTTTCGCAACGGGACGGTAGGATCCGAGTACAACAACCGGGACACCCTGAGCCGCCAAATTTTGCAGAGCTTCGCCCCAAGCCGGGTGCTCGTGAGCGGTGCTGGCAATCAAGCCCATGATGCGGTGGCGACGCAAAACGTGAATGTAGTTGATCTCCTTCTGGGCATCCTCGTCACAATTGCAGAGGAAAAGGGAATATCCGTGCGGTTGCGCTTCGTCCTCAATCCCTCGCACCAACTCAGGATAGAACGGGTTGGTTATACTGGGAATGATCACACCAACCGTAAAACTCCGTTGAGCCCGCAGGCTCCCGGCCAAAAGGTTAGGATGATAATCAAGGCGAGCAATGATCTGCCGAACTCGTGCACGAGTCTTTTCCGAAATGCCTGACTTGTTGTTAATGACGGCTGAGACGGTCTGCTTGGAAACGCGAGCGGCACGGGCGACGTCGTCCATCGTGAGCTTCGAGCGACGAGGCATAAGCTAGAGTAAATGATTATCGGCAACGCGACCGTTCAAGTAAAGAGAAGTTAGCCCATGAGCCGCGCCATCTCGGTGAAGAGCTCGAGGTCTTGCGCGAAGTCAGTCGGATTGGTCTTCGGCACCTTGTTTTTGGTCACATTCTCATAAAACGCTTTCCATTCCTCAACGAAAGGGTCGCCCCAAACAGGGTGGGAAGTTCGATTGCTCACCCCGCCCTGCCCGTTGGTTTCCATTGTTAGAAGCCGAATCGGTGAATTCCGAACGTACGGCGTGTCATATTGAACCCGGACCACCTGCTCATCACTGTACACTTCCAGGTGGGCGTCGAAACGCGCTATATGGTCGATACCGGTTTCGAACTGGCACACGTAAGCGCCATAATCGAAAGTTGCTGTCAGATAAAGGCCGGCCGAGCGCTGCGCAGCGAAAAGCACCTTGCTCGGCATACCGAGCAGTTCACGCATCGCGGAAAGATCGTGGCTACTCAACCCAAGCATCAGGGTGTAGGCTCGCCGAAGAGCCGGAGTCGACCTCCCGCCCAGAGCTTCGTCCAACGAAACTTCTTCACGAAGTTTGGCTTCTTTTTTCACCGACTCCGACAACTGCTCATCTCGAATGACTCGCGACGTGGCATTCACGACGAGAGAGTTGAAGCCGATAAAATCACGTACCCGGGCGAACCTGATTTCGCCCATCTTCCGGACGACTTCGCAAGCCTCGAGAAACGCCGGTGCGTAACGGCGCATATAACCAACCTGGACCACTACGTTGCTATTCTTTTCTGCAGCGATGATCTGATTCGCCTCCCGATGGGTGACGCACATCGGTTTTTCCACTAGCACGTGTTTGCCAGCAGCGATTGCGTCCAACACCACCTCGGCGTGGAATGCATTCGGATTGGCGATCAGCACCGCGTCAACATCTTGACGAGTTACTAACTCACGATGGTTGGTCGCTAAACTGTTGATGTTCCATAGCCGGCCAAGTTCTTCTAAAACCAGCGGGCTCACGTCGCAGAGTGCCGTGACCTCGAATCGATCGGCCAGTTGAAACAGACTTGGCCAATGCATGATCTGAGTCACTTCGCCACAGCCGACGATCCCTACCCTAATTTTGTGATTAGAAGGTGCGCTCGGTTCCGGTGCGGGTTGTCGCTTTTCTTGATTTGACATGGTCTAATTCCTCGCCGCTAGCCTTTCACCGCCCCAGCCGTCGCCCCGGAAATCATGTACTTCTGGATGAACAGAAAGAGAATGAGCGTCGGAACCATGGCAAGAGCAGCCGAGGCCATCAGGCTGCCCCAGTCGGTAGAGTACTGTTGCATGAACGATTGAATACCAACCGGCATCGTCATGTGGTTTTCATCGCGGAGGAAAACGCTGGAGATGAAGAACTCGTTGTAAGAAAATAGAAATGAAAAGATCGCTACCGCAGCGATGCCTGGAGTCGACAAGGGCAACACAATCTGCACAAAGCCGCGCAGCCGCGAGCAGCCATCGACCCTGGCAGCCTCGTCCAGCTCCTTTGGAACGCTATCGAAATAGGACCTAAGCATCCAGGTGGCGAATGGCAACTGGATGACGGTGTAAACCAGGATAACTGGGATGAAGTTGTTCACCATATCCAAGCGTCGAAAGATGATGAACAGAGGGATGATCGCCAGAATGAGCGGAAACATCTGCACTATGAGTAAGGCTTGGTTGTAGATACCCAGAACTCGCAGGCGAAATCGCGACATGGCAAAACCGGCTAAGGCAGCCAACCCGGTGCCAAGAGCAGTGCTGGCCGACGCTACAATTCCGCTGTTCAGCAAGAACGTCCAAAAATGGGTCCGCGTGTTGATGTAGAAGTAGTTGGTCAGCGTCGGCTGATCAGGAAGGATGTTCCTAGAAGAAAGGATGCTATCGGTCGTTCGAAAAGAGTTCAGGAGAACCGTCAAGATCGGAAAATCGACGATGAAAACGACTACCAGTCCGATCAGGAGAAGAAGCCATTTGAAATTGAATTTCATGATTGTCGCCGCTTAAGCGACTTTCCGTTGCTGGCGCAGCATTAGCGTAGCGAGCACCATCAGCAGGATTAAGGTCAAAATCGCGACAGCAGAGCCTCGGCCAATGTCGTTGCGTCCAAAGGTGTAACGGTATGAGAGTAAGATCAGGTTCTCGGTTGCATTCGAGGGCCCGCCCTGGGTTAAAAGGAAGGGTGTCTCGAAATCATTGATACTCCAAATGACCATCAAGATAGCTTGAACGATGGAGATATTTTTGAGATGCGGCAGCGTGATATGCCAGAACAACTGCCAATGACCGGCGCCATCCAATTTCCCAGCTTCATATAAGGTTCGGTCGATCACCTGCAACTGCGCAATCGAGCTTGCCGTCGGTTTTCCATTGGCCGATTACGTCGTCGATCGGGAGGATTGCTCCCTGGTCATAAAGCTGAATCGCTTGGTATCCCGCCCCAGTGCTCACGTCCGGAGCGGTTCCCGAACCGATGGCGGTCAGGAAAGTCTGGTACCAGTTATTCCACGGAATAGAACGGTAAGTGACGGTGATGTCAGGGTGTTCTTGGTTAAACTGGGCGACGAGCGCCTTTCCCGTATCAATATATTCGGGCGGGCCCCAAATCATGTCCCAAAACTGAAGATCAACATGATCTTTGGCGTGGGCAGTAAAGGCTCCCAAGAGCGCCGCGGCAGCTAGGACAGGGACCGAGCTGAGAAGATGAGTTTTTGGCTGGCGCCGGTTTTTCGCCGGTTTCATGGCATTAGTCGAATGGATTCGGTAGCCGCAAAACGAAACAGTAAATCGGCCGTGTGGCCTTCGGATAGCGTGGGTTGAATGCAGGGGGTGCATAGGAGCATTGGGGGACTCAGTGGCAGCCGAACCGGCTCGAACGACATCATCGGGGCACGATCTCCGGTCGAAACAGTCTCCTGAGGAGGATTCATCATGATTGGTAACGTTATCAATCACGTGATCGATCATGTAATTCGATCTCTTCCCTCTGTCAAACCCAATTTCGCTTCCCCGCCATCACCAATGGACCCAAATAACGGCCGCTTAAAATGAATGCGACAGAAAAGTGCTGATTCAGGTCGATCCGACGGTTCGGAATTGTGAATTGCTTGTTGGCAAGAACCCCTCAAATTGGGATTCCATGCGGCGATCAGAAAGTTGGCAGCATGTGAATCTGAAAAAACTCGCCGCCCAATGGGCATACGCCAACGGTTTTCGGTGCATCGGTCTGGAAGTGCGCGCTCCCCGATCGCGGTTTCGGGTTGACGTGGCGGCTTATCGCCCGAGGCGAAAGGGAACGCGCCGAAGCGGCAAGAGCGCGCGAGAATGCCGGGAATGCCAAACGACCGCTGCTACAACAAATTGCCCGGTCTCGGGGAGCGAATCCGATGAACCGCTCATCGCAATTTTTGAGTGCAAACAAAGCCGACCTGATCTCTGTCGCGATATTGCGGGAGTCGAGTCAATGCAGCACGAACTCCACGAGCTACAGCGGCGACGAACGAAGCTCGAAAAACTGCTGTTGGGGCACCACCCTTCTCTGCGAGCGAGCGAAAGTTTGTTCCCAGAATGGGACACGTTCGCCGGCGAATTTTTGGTTCATGACGGGTATCAACGTCTCCTTACGAGCATTATTCGAGTCCAGAACCGGCTTCGAAATTGCACCAAGTTTGCTTGGATCACCCGCTATCGGCTTGCCAACCTGAATTATGTGGTCGCACCGGAAAAACTGATGACGTTGGATGAGTTACCTCCTGGCTGGGGCTTGCTGGAATCAAATGACCGCGCTGGGCTGAATCTTTATCAGCAGCCGCAATTCATGCGCATTCAGAATCCAGCTTCTTGGCTGGAGCGCATTGGTCAATCGGCGACGGCGCGATGGCTGAGACAAGAAGGATTGGTTGGAAAATCGGAGTGGTTTCAGCCTACGCTGAATCTGTGAAACAATCGCGGATTGCGGAATAGGAAATGAATCGCTGCGTGTCGCTCCGCGACCGCTCCATTCGATCTGGTCCTGGGCATAAGCCATCGCATCCGCGGGTTCGGCGGTTCGGGACGGCCCACCCTACCTGAATTGATCGCTTTCAGTCCGTGACAGCTCCAAGCGAAGCGGATTTGACTTGGCTCGCATACTTGGCGAGCACGCCTTTGGTATAGCGCGGCTTCGGTTGTTTCCACGCTTTCAGACGCTTGTTGATCTGCTTTTTTGAGAGAGACAAGTTGATGGTTTTTTTGTTGGCGTCTATCTCGATCGGGTCGCCGTTCTTAACAATCGCCAGCGGACCTCCGAGATATGCCTCCGGAGTAACGTGGCCAATGACAAAACCGTGGCTTCCTCCGGAGAAACGTCCATCGGTGATCAGCGCTACCTCTTTGCCCAGACCTTTGCCCATAATCGCCGATGTGGGCGCCAACATTTCGCGCATCCCTGGTCCGCCTCTTGGTCCTTCGTATCGAATAACGATCACATCACCCTTTTTCACTTTGTCGTCCAGAATCGCCCGAAGCGCCTTTTCTTCCGACTCGAACACCCGTGCCTTTCCCTCGAAGCGAAGCCCCTCTTTCCCGGAGATCTTGGCGACAGCGCCTTCCGGGGCAAGATTTCCATAGAGAATGACGAGATGACTATCTGGTTTGATCGGATCCTTCAGGCTACGGACAATCGTTTGCTCTTTTTCGTATGGCTTCACTCCGGCCAGGTTCTCCTTCAATGTCTTGCCGGTTACCGTGAGACAGTCGCCATGGAGCAATCCTTCTTCGAGCAAAATCTTCATCAGCGGCACGATCCCGCCGATCTGGATCAATTCTGCCATCAGATGTTTGCCACTCGGGCAATCACGACTGTCATCGCGTTTTGAAACGACTCTTTCGAAAGAATGTCCGAGGGACGAATGCCACGTTTGATCAGCTCGACGACTGCAGCGCCAGCGGCTCGGCAATCCGCCAATTTCTCTTCGGACACTGCGGTCTGGGCCGAACTGTTCGGTAAACTCATACCCAGTGCCTCAATAGCGGACGCCATGGTATTCGCGGTGTACATGCCACCGCATGAACCCGGTCCGGGAATGGCACAGGATTCAACTTGTTCCAATTGTTCGTCGGTAATTTTAGCGCTGGAATGCGCGCCAATTGCCTCAAAAATGGAAACGATGTCGACTAGGCGATCGTTCAGGCACCCGGGCAAGATCGTTCCACCGTAAACAAAGATGGAAGGGCGATTGAGACGAGCAAGAGCGATTAAACATCCAGGCATATTCTTGTCGCAACCGCCAATGGCTACCACTCCGTCAAAGCCTTCGCATCCGGTAACCGTCTCAATCGAATCGGCGATAACTTCGCGCGACACGAGAGAGTATTTCATTCCTTCGGTTCCCATCGAGATGCCGTCCGAGACCGTGATTGTATTGAAAATCAGCGACTTCGCATCGGCTGCGTCAGCCCCAGCAGCCGCGGCACGGGCTAGCTGATCAATATGCACGTTGCAGGGAGTTACCTGGCTCCAGGTCGAAGCAATCCCTACGATCGGCTTCACAAAATCTTCTTTTTTAAAGCCGACGGCATAGAGCATACCGCGGCTAACTGCGCGTTCCGGGCCGTCCAGCATTTCGGCAGAAAATTGGCGTGGATCAGGAGGAGTCGAATTCATTGCCCTAATCCTGTAGCGCGGAAGATAGCCAATAGCCAATCGCCAAAATTTATAAACCGCAGACCGGAGGGAGCGCCGGGAGCTCCCGGCGCTATCGGCGTTATTTTGGACCTGTCAGATCTTCCAATTAGCCAAAGCTTGCTGAGCGAAAGACGCGAGCTCGTCTGCCATCTCGATCGGATCGATTCGCTCTGGTTGATCAATGCGCAAGCGCAATCTTCCTTGACCTCGAATTACCAGGAGATTTTGAATTATTGCGGCCGGTAAGGCTCGCAATTGGCTGACCAAAACGGAAGGAAACTCGTCTTGCGCTAGAGGTCGGGAAGAGGAGAGCACGTATTCGTGGTCGAAATCTGGAATTCCAGTTAATTGGACTCGGGCATGTAGCCAATCCGGCAGCCAATTCGGCTGCGCTTTTTCCGTAAACATCGCGGCCAGTAGTTTCATTGACTCTTTTCCCTGACGTTCACGCCGAGAAATGAAACACCAGCCGTCGAATTTTCGTTGGTCAGGAATTGCCAATTCAAAATAGGGGGGCGACTCACGCGCATTCCATTCTGCGCTCCAACGGAGACCCGCTCTAATTCCTTCGATCTTGTACCACAATCCCGCGCGATCTTCCTCGAAACGCCAGTGTTTCCGTCGGGCTTGCAGGCGAATACGAGAGTTGGGCGACTGGGTGACGAACCAGACCCGCCAAAGGAATAAGGCGAGTATTCCGCAGGCTAGAAGAACAACCGTAATGCTACTCACCGCGAGCTAATCAATATTCCTAACAAACACCACGCAATGTGACTTTTGCAACATTTCGGTCACAATGGAACGGCAGGAACGAAGGGAGCGGCGACTGTCCCACTGGGCGCCTGGTTTGATACGGCCTAGCGATTCCCCCGGAGCTGCACGGGTGAAACTACCAGGAACCGCAGTCGCCATCGTTCGTCAAGACACCGGACGCGCGCCAGAAACAAATCGTGAAGATCCAATTCCGCCTCGTCATAAACCATATATACCTCTGGATTGAGGCCGTCCGCCGGGTTCTCCTCTGGAAATTTGCGACGTCCAAGCGGATCAGAAGAATGGCGACTGCGGTTTTCGATAGTTTCACCCATGCAGCTCCGCGGGAATCGCTAGGCCGTACCAAACCAGGCGCCCAGTGGGACAGTCACCGCTACCAATTTCGATTCCCGTTTCGGCATTCCCGGCATTCCCGGCATTCCCGGCATTCCCGGCATTCCCGGCGTTCCCGGCGTTCCCGGCATTCCCGGCATTCCCGGCGTTATTTCCTATTGGCTCTGGTAGCAGGCTAATGCTACTAAGCGCAACATACGGTGGCTAAAAAGATAGACCTGCAAGCGATCGTCTCGGAGCATTACGCCGCTCTTTACCGATTTGGTTTAGCCTTGGCGAAAAACGAGAGCGAAGCTGGTGATCTCACTCAGGAGACTTTCTTCATCCTGACTAAGCATCAGGAGCAGATCCGAGATCCCGAGAGAATCAAACCCTGGCTTTTTACCACCCTTCGCCGGGAATTTCTCCGGAAGGTTCGCACCCATGCAGCCCATCCGGAAGTAGAATTCCAACCCGCCGAGCACGAAATTCCAGCGATAGAGTCGAGCGCACTTCGCACGATCGATGGCAAAACCGCGCTGGCTGCACTTGAAACAGTCGAGGAAAGTTATCGTTCTGCTCTGGAATTATTTTACCTTGGCGACCTCTCTTATAAGGAGATTTCAGCAACCTTAGGAGTCCCCATCGGAACGGTAATGTCCCGGCTTTCTCGTGGAAAAGAACAATTGAGACGTGCACTAGCAACAGCTCTAGAGGGGGATCCTCACAAGATCATCCCACTTCCAGAAAGCAGGAGCCCGGAGGCGAGATGACCAGAGAACAAGCCAAAGAATGCCTAAGCGCCTTGCGAGCTAGTGGAGCGGATGACGCGGACCCGACGCTTCAAGAGGCACTAGAGCTGGCCAGGAAGGATTCTGAGCTCGGCTCTTGGCTGGCGCAGCAACGGGAGTTTGACAATATTCTCGTTGAAAAATTCGCGTCGATCTCTCCGCCCGAAGGGCTGAAGGAGATTATTCTTGAGACGTTGGAAGGAACCGCACGCCCGATTCAATCTTGGCGAATGGGTTGGTTTGCGCTCGCCGCGACAATTGTTTTGGCCGCCCTCTTGCTCGGCCAAAAAGTCGACCTTTTCCGTGGTTCCTCTCGACTGTTCCGAAGCTTCCGCACCGATGCGCTGGCAATGGTGGCGGTCAAACCCGGCCCGAAACTTGATTTGGAGACGCCGAGCCTTGAAACTGCCGAGGCCTTTATCGCAGCGCACGATGCCCCGCGCTTAGACCAATTTCCGCAAAAACTTCAAGCAATCGACACGGCCGGGTGTCGGGTTTTTCTATGGCGACAGCATCCAGCCTCTCTTACCTGTTTCCGCCTCCCCTCCGGCAATCTCCTGCATGTCGTTGTCATTAGGGCAGACGCGGTAGGAAGGGCAGATATGCCTACCGGACCCTACTCCCAGAATGGATGGCATCTGATGTTTCAGAAAAAAGCAGGATTGCTCGTGATGTGGGCTAGCCAGGCGCCGATGGAAGAGTTGAAGCAATTCATCGAGACCTAGGGAGCAAATAGCAAATACCGGATTGCCAAAATTGGCTATCGGCTATTGGCTATTGAACAACTTCCTCCCCTATGCCTGAACCTCGCGCGATTATCCTCATGGGAGTTGCTGGCTCCGGAAAAACCGCTGTCGGTTCTCGAGTGGCAAAACGGCTCGGCTGGCTATTCCTGGACGCGGACGATTTTCATCCTCCGGCTAATGTCGAAAAAATGAAACGTGGTATTCCCTTGGACGACAACGATCGGGCGCCCTGGTTAGAGCGTATGAATTCCGAACTGCGCCGGCAGATCGCTGAGGGCGGCTCGGTCATACTAGCATGTTCGGCACTGAAAGACGCGTACCGTGAAAAGCTCATGGATCATCTGCCGGAGGCGCGATTTGTCTTCCTCGACGTCGATCGGAGCACACTATTGGAAAGGTTGCAGAAACGTCAGGCTCACTTTTTTCCGAAGGAACTATTAGATAGTCAGCTCGCGACTTTGGAGCAGCCGCACGATGCCTTTGTCGTGGATGCCAATCGGCCGATCGACGAAGTCGTTGATTCAATTGTGAAAGTGGTTTTGGAAGGAAAGATTTAGGCGGAGTCTGGTTTCGCCCTACCATCCAACCAATTCCTTTGATTATCTTCACCCAGGATGCCCCTTGAACTTCAACCCATCCTCGCCGCCGTCCTATCCGTCGTCGCGCTTATCCTGCTCGTCACCCGCTTCCGGGTTCACCCGTTTCTTGGTCTGCTGGTCGCCTCGCTGATGCTGGGCTTTCTCGCCGGCCTGGTACCCGCGGACATCATTAAGAATTTTGGCAAGGGATTTGGTGATGTGATGGGTTCGGTCGGAATCATCATCGGATTAGGTACAATGCTAGGCGGCGTCCTGGTTTTATCGGGAGGGGCAGATCGTTTAGCAACGGGTCTGACTTCTATCGGCGGCAAGAACTGGGTTCCCTGGACTACTTTCTTCGTAGCGCTCCTCATCGGACTGCCGCTATTTTTTGAGGTCGGATTTGTCCTGCTGGTACCGATCGCGCTGGCGATCGCCAAAAGAGCTGAGTTGCCGATTCTACGCGTCGGATTGCCGATGCTGGCGGGACTTTCTATTGCTCATGGATTAGTGCCTCCGCATCCGGCCCCAACCTTGGCAGTTGAGATCTTTCATGCCGATCCAGGTAAAACCATTCTCTTAGCGATCATTGTGGGATTACCAACCGGGCTTTTCGCGGGTCCGATATTTGCAACCCTGGCTCAGGCTTGGCTCCATCCCGCCGGCTCTCCGGTGAATATTCAAGCGGCGGTGGCTACTCGCTCGGAGCCGACGGTTGGCAGCGGAAAATAAAATCCTCCCAACCTAGCCTCTGTTCTAGCCACGATCCTTTACCTCCGGTGCTCATGTTAGGTCGCTCAGTCGTGGACCTAGCTAAGCCGGCCGATCCAATTAAGCAGGCGATTGATTTCATTGGCGACCCAATTACCGCCCTTCTGATTGCACTATTTTTTGCAATTGGCGCGCTTGGCTTTCGCCGCGGTTGGTCCGCGGGAAAAGCGCTGGAAGTGGTTGGAAACAGCCTTGCTCCGATCGCCGCGGCTGT
>WNFP01004103.1_pt1 | contig 11730 bp, 8 predicted proteins | sample 5400201 | NCBI WGS metagenome assembly WNFP01 (sample SAMN13153355, study PRJNA577476) | soil metagenome | isolation source: 115 cm saprolite under Madrone tree | place: USA:California | collected 2016-06-14
TCGCGCCGGCCTTGGCCTCCGCTCTTGCCTGCTCCAGCTTCTGCCTGTCGTCAGGATAGTGAGTAATCTGATATTTGTGTTGATAGTCCGCGATGGCTCCGTTTAGGTCGCCGCGTGCTCGGCGGATGTTCCCGCGCGCACCGTATGCCATAGCGGCTCGTGCAGGATTGTTCGCAATCGCCTGGGTGTAATCAGCGACAGCTCCTTCAAGATCGCCTTTCAGCTCTTTGGCGTAACCGCGACTGAAATAGGGATCCGAGCCTAAAGGCGACCTCGCATCGGTTTTCGCTTTGCCTGCAATCTGCTTATCGCACAGCGCGATAGCTTTATCGTACTCCGCCATCGCACCGGCCACGTCGCCGTGCTCCTTTCGCATCTCGCCGATCTGGACGAAACCAGCCGGATCTGAACGAAGCTCCGCCGCCTTTTCGAAATCGGCCACGGCGCCTTCGAAGTCGCCGTGCTGTTTTTTCGCAGTCGCACGAACGTAGTACGAATCAGCCTTGTTAGTATCGAATGCGACAAGTTTGTCGTAAGCAGCCAGTGCACCCTGCCAATCACCGTGCTTTGCCTTTAGCGATGCCAAATGCTGACACGCTTCATCGCGGCGCGTCGGCTGGTGTTCAATGGCTTTATTCAAGTCTGCCATAGCGCCATCGATATCCCCCTTCTGTTCCTTGTCGTATGCGTGACCGATGTAGTTTGTCTGTTTTGGGGTTCGCGGCACGACTTGGGTTGTAGACTTAACGACGATCCATGGCTGAGTATCCTGTCTCTCGATTTTGCCGGTCACGGCAATCGTGACGTCTTGGAGCTCATGGACATCCAGTTCGGGGCCGGACGCGTCATCATTTACTATGATCCAAAACGGCGAGTTCGGAGAGCAACCGTCGAGATCAAGCGCATGATACGTTCGCCCCGCCGAGATACACTCAACTTTTCCAATCACAGTTGCTCTTTCACCGACGTGTCTTGGTGCTTCTTGCGCGGTGTATTCGCGCAGGCTAGCTCCCGTGCAAAGACGAGCTACCACTAACGCAGCCAGCAGAAATCCACAGTTGGTGACTTTCCTGGCGGTTTGTTTTTGACACTTTGCACCCGGTAATGGCTTCTGGATGGAAGCAATCAGTCGCGTCCTCACGAAACTAAAACGGGGCTTGCTTTGCCTGACAGAAGTTCAGTGTGGCCAGGAAGGCACTGGGGCGCCGGAATCCTGCCAATTGCGTATGCCGCGCATCACCTTTTCACCGACGGATTCTTCATGCACCGCTTGTCCGCGAACGGGGCGTGACTTGTGCTTTGCGACCGCAAGCTTGGCGTCGCGACAACGATCAAGCACTTTGAGGTTCTGTTTCTCCAAATCGCTGAACTCAGTTTCAATCTCGTCAAGGCTCAGCCCTGGACGCGGCTTGTACCACGAAAATTGCTCGAATTGTTTAGTAACCTTCTTGTCCTTAAATTCCGCACCGTGCCGCGCAAACATCTCGTTAATGGCATAGGTGATTTCGCTTAAGCTCGACTCGTTCACATCGGGCACGGTCAATTCGTCCAGGCGCGTTGCGGGAAATCTTTCACCGGGAAATTCGTTCTCCTCAGCGTTTGCAGTCTCCGAATTTTGGACATTTTCACCAACCTCATTTGATTGCTCACTGGTTTGCTCGTTCGGAGAATTATCGACCACTTCCGTCGGGGCTGGTTGGTCTGGAGCCGGTTCGATTTGTTTCGAGGCGACGTCGTACGTGCATCTCCATGGCTCGGGCACATCCGGATTTTGAGGCGTGGATAGGAAAACCACTGAAACATCCAGTTTTCGCGAATCGTTCTCCCAGCCGATCGCATCGATAGTGGCGCCACGGCGCGGCGTGCCAGGGTCTGCCTTCATGGCGCGCAAATAAGTTTGCCAGATCATCTCCTGCAGTTGGGAATTCTGTGGGCCTGTGCCCTCAACCGGGTCATACTGAACCGAAGAAGTCCCACCGCGCCGATAGAGTCGAACGCCGCCACCTGCGGCATGGCGCTGGTTCACTGCAATCCATTGATCGTCCGGCGAGACAAGTACCCAAGCAGGCTGTTTTGACTCACACAAAACGCTAGTGACATCAGGCCGATGTGCGTCCTCCACGGTAATCCGGCGAATCTTCGTCTTGCGATCGCGGGAATACTTGATCTGGAGTTTTCCACTCGGTGACGTGAATTGACGTTCCAGCACCAAATCCGAGGAGGGCACCGTCACGCCAGCAGGAGCAAGCGGTGTGTTGTTCGGTTGTGATGGCGTCGCTGGCAAGGGAACAGTTGTCCGGTTCGAGGATTGCGAATTGGCAACACGGCTTTTCCAAATCGGAAGCCAAATACTAAGGATACCAAGGACAACAATGTTGCTAGCCAGGAGAACGCCAAGGAAAACCATGACAATGATTACTGCGCGCCGCGACATGAAGGCATTGCAACCGTTATTGGCAGTTAGTGTCAATACCAACTTACAGCTTTCGAGAAAAATCTGGCTGTACTCTGGATTTGGGGCTTGCCAACTCCTTAGCGTGTCTGCTGCAATGCCAAACCGCGGAGGTGCAATTCATGAGAGCATTCATTTGTATTTGTGTTTCGCTGATTTTGATCGCGCCACAGTTCGCCTTGGCAGGTAAGAAAAAATCGGGAGGCGGCGGCGGCGGCAATGCTGCGGCAGCGCAGCTTGGTAAAGGTGGGGGTTCCCGAGCAGCAGCGCATCCTGGTGGCAGTGGCGGCTCCCGAACAGCAGCGCATTCTGGTGGCGGGTTCCCGCATCCAGGCGCCGGAGCACCGCATGCCGGTATAAGCGGAACGTCCAATCGCGCCAGCACGGGTCAGCACAATTTTGGCAACAGCAATGCTCAGCCCGGAGGACACGCCGCTCACACGCAACATGGGTTAAACGCACATCAACCTGGCGGGCAACACGGCTTAAATGCACATCAGCAGAGTGGGCAACAAGGCTTAAACGCAAATCAGCAGAGCGGGCAACAGGGCTTAAATGCAAATCAGCAGAGCGGACAACAGGGTTTAAACGCAAAACAGCAGAGCAGGCAACAGGGTCTTAATTCGCACCAGCAGGTTGTCGCTCACGGGCCGAACGCTTCTAGTCAAGCCAGCCGCCAAAATAACGCGGCGAAACTGTCGCCTACTCATCCGGTTAACAACCGCCTTGCTGTCCATAATCAATCGGCCGCTCATTGGCGAAGCGGCTTACACTACCGGAATACGCATGTGTTGTACGGGGGCTACCATCGGGTCTGGCATGATCGCTGGTACTGGCATTCGCACTACAGCAGCGTCGTGTATGTAGGTGGCCCATATTGGGGTAGTCATTGGTATTGGGACGGCGGCTACTGGTTTCCAGCCTGGGGCTACGATCCTGCGTTTGCCAGCTACGTCTATGACGGCCCGATCTTTGCCTATAACAATCTGCCGCCTGATGAAGTAGTGATAAATGTTCAGGAAGCGCTCCAAGACCAAGGCTATTACAGCGGAAACATCGATGGGCAGTTTGGAAACCAAACGCGCGATGCTCTGGCAGCCTACCAGCGTGATCACGAGCTCGAAATCACGGCAGCTATAGACGAGCCGACGGTACAATCCCTGGGCCTCGTCACAGAGGAGAGCTGACCTACCCCGGCCACAATCACGCCGCTAGTGCTGGATAAATCGCTCATTCCGATAATGGACAAAGTAAGAGTGGTCGCGATTGACGAATTCGAAGCACTCTTTCCTAAGTTTCAGCCAAGTCGAGTGACGCTCACGACGAAAGACGGCAAGGAGCGTCAGTGCATCATGAACTTGGACGCTGCCGAGAACGTCGACGAACTTCTGGCGCTGACGATCGCGCGTTAGTCGCCACGGATGACCGGCTGCCAGCCGGTCTCGGCAAGCGGGCTGCTAGCCTGGTGTTCTGGTGAGTTCAACGAAACGACAGGCAAGCTGCCTGTCGGCCGAGTCAGGCTAGCAGCCTGACTTCCGTCACGCTGTGCCGCTCCCCTCGCCTGCGCCGAATTGAATTCCCTGCGCGAGCGGTAACTCGCTCGAAAAATTGACCGTATTCGTCTGCCGCCGCATGTAGCTCTTCCAGCAATCGCTGCCGCTCTCGCGCCCGCCGCCGGTTTGTTTTTCGCCGCCGAACGCCCCTCCGATCTCCGCGCCGCTCGTGCCGGTATTCACATTGGCAATTCCGCAATCGCTCCCCACTGCACTGACGAATCTCTCCGCTTCGCGCACGTCGTTGGTGAAAATCGATGAAGTCAATCCCTGCGGCACATCGTTATGAATCGCCATCGCCTCGTCGAAATCGCGATACGTCATCAAGTACAGCAGCGGCCCGAACGTTTCGTGTTTCACGATCTCAAAATCCGGCTTTGCGGTTGTCAGGCACGGCTTCATGTAACAGTCGCCGGGGACGGTGAGTCGCTCGCCGCCGTAGAGCACCTCGCCTCCTTCATCTTTCAACCGCTGAATGGATTCCTGGACCATATCGACAGCGTGTTTGTCAATGAGCGGTCCCATCACGGTTTTGCGATCGAGCGGACTGCCAATTGGCAGGCTCTTGTAACCGGCAAGGAGTTTATCGCGGACCTTCGCCGCAACTGACTCGTGCATAATCACGCGGCGTGTCGAAGTGCAACGCTGTCCGGCTGTGCCGACGGCGCCGAAAAAGATTGATTGCACAGCCATGTCGAGGTCCGCGCTAGGCGTGACGATCAACGCATTATTGCCGCCGAGTTCCAGAATGGTTCGACCCAGCCGGCCGTTAACAGCTTTGGCGACATTAAATCCCATGTTGGTCGAACCGGTCGCGGACACCAAAGGAATCCCTGGATCATCGGCCAATTTTTGTCCGACTGTTTTACGATCGCCTACCAACAGCGTGAAAATCGCCGGGTCAGCGCCGGTCTCGCGACAGACGCGCTCTGCAATTTTCGTGACGGCGATTGCGGTGAGTGGCGTTTTTTCCGACGGCTTCCAAACTGTTGCATCGCCGCACACTGCCGCGAGCGCCGCATTCCACGACCAAACCGCGACCGGAAAGTTGAACGCGGTTATCACTGCGATGACACCCAGCGGATGCCATTGCTCCATGAGACGATGGCTTGCGCGTTCCGACTGAATCGTCAGCCCGTACAACATCCGCGATTGCCCGACGGCGAAATCGCAAATGTCGATCATCTCCTGAACTTCGCCCTCGCCTTCCGCAATAATTTTTCCGGTCTCCAGCGTCACTAGCTGTCCAAGCTCATGTTTCAGTTCTCGCAATGAATTGCCGATGCGGCGAACCGTCTCGCCGCGGACAGGTCCAGGCGTGACACGCCATTTTAAAAACGCATCGTGCGCTCGCGCGATCGCCTTGTTGTAATCGTCATCGGATGCCGTACGCACGCTGGCGAGTCGTCGCCCGTCGATTGGGGAGATTTTTTCAATCGTCGCGCCACCGCCACGCCATTCGCCATCGAAGACGCCAGAGTTTACGTCCGCGAGAACCAGTTTATCGAACAGAGATTTCATAACCAATACAGTACTGTCATTCTGAGCGGAGCGAAGAACCCAGCTACTTCCAATGCAGTCGCAATTCCGCGGAACTGGAGAGCGTGATGTTCACAGAGTTAGTCTGAAAGCCTAAAGGATTCGAAGTGGCTGGGTGCTTCGCTTCGCTCAACATGACAGTGATTGGAACGCTTCAGCACTCTCACTGGCGCCGCTGCCGGCAGAATTTGCGCATCAACTCCATCGCTTGATCAATTACTTGCGCCGTAATGTCGAGCGCAGGACGGAATCGAATCGAGTGCTCGCCGGAACGAAGTGTGAGAACACCGAGGTCGAAGAAACCGTGCCAAAATTCTTCGCGCGTTTTCGCGTCAGGTAGATCGAAAGCGAGAAACAACCCTCGGCCGCGCGCAGCGGAAATCAGCGGCTCTTGGGTTTGCAGATCACGCAGTTGATCGAGGAAATAGGCACCTACTTTCCCGGCGTTTTCAACCAGGCGTTCCTGCTCGATGATGCGCAGATAATGGGTCGAGCGCACCATATCGGTGAAGTTTCCGCCCCACGTTGAATTTAAGCGGCTGGGTAGACGAAAAGCGTTGTCTTTTACTTCATCGATACGCGGGCCGGCCATCACGCCGCAGACCTGCGCTTTTTTTCCGAACGCCATCAGATCGGGCAAAACATCGAAGTGTTCGCAGCACCAGTTGCGGCCGGTCGCGCCCATGCCGCACTGCACCTCATCAAAAATCAGCAGAATATCACTTTCGTCACAAGTTCTGCGCAGCTTTTTCAGCCATTCACCGCGGAAATGGTTGTCACCGCCCTCGCCTTGGATCGGCTCGATGATAATGGCGCAAATGTCGATGTTGCGCTGCTCGATGAACTGGTGAATCTCGCGCTCGGCTTGCTTTTCCCGCTCAATTACGTCGGCTTCCCGCTGCGATGCCGGCAACGAAAAATCGATATGCGGACACGACACGCGGGGCCAGTCGAATTTAGCAAACAAATCCGTCTTGCGCGGGTCAGTGTTCGTCAGGCTCATGGTGTAACCGCTTCGCCCGTGAAACGCGTGGCGGAAATGCAACACCTGGGTGCCGCGCTCGCCGCGACCAGTAGCCATGTTCTTGCGCACTTTCCAATCCATCGCGGCCTTCAAACAATTCTCGACCGCAAGCGCGCCGCCCTCGATAAACAGATAACGCCCCAGCGGCGGCAACCCGACGACGCGCTCAAACGTCGCCACAAATTCAGCGTAGCCGTCCGAATAGACATCCGAGTTAGCGATCTTCACCTTTGCCGCGCGCAAAAGGTCGCGCTGTACTTGCGGATCATCGAAGTGCGGATGGTTGAATCCGACCGGCATCGATCCGAAAAATCCGTAGAGATCGATCAATCGCCGATCATCGACTGCATTGTATAAGTACGAGCCGCGGCTTTTCTCGAGATCGACGACGATCCTAAACCCGTCCAGCAACACATGCCGTTCGATCGTATCGAGCACCGTAGATGGCGAAATTGTCCCCCGATTGCGTGATTTTTCGCTCCTCGTAGCGCGGCTTAGAGGTGAAGCAGCCTCCGTGAGTTCGCCAGGGCGAATCCGTCCTATGGCGGACACGGGCGGAATACTCATTGTTGATCGTAATCTGTGCCGCGAATGCGGTCAACGGCCTCGCCCTGGCACAGAATCACTCCGTCTTCACCAACTCCGCCAGAATTGCTTTCTGCACGTGCAGCCTGTTCTCCGCCTGATCGAAAATGGTTTGCGCGTGAGCTTCGAAAGTTTTTTCGTCAATCTCCTGGCCGCGGTGTGCCGGCAAACAATGCATGACCAGCGCGTCCGGTTTAGCCAACTTCACGAGCGACTCGGTGATCCAATATGGGCCGAGCTCAGCTTCACGACGCGCTTCTTCCGCTTCGCGCCCCATGGAGACCCAGATATCCGTGTAGAGCACGTCGGCGTCGCGCGCCGCTTCCTGCAAATCTTCGGTGCAAAATACGCGCCCGCCCGAGCGCCTGAGCAATTTGCCCTTCGGTTGATACCGCTTCGGCGAGGCGATCCGCAATTCAAAGTCGAGCTTGCCCGCAGCGAAGAGCCACGACCGTGCGGTATTGGCCACGCCGTCCCCGACAAACGTCACAACCTTGTTCTCGATACTCTCTCGCTTTTCCTGAATTGTGAAAATGTCGCCCAAAATCTGGCAGGGATGTTCGTCATCGGTTAGCGCGTTCACGGTTGGCACGCCGGAAAACTCGGCGAACTCTTCAATGTCGCGCTGCGCGTACGTTCGGATGATGGCGCCGTGAATCATGCGCGCAAGCACGCGCGCGGTGTCTTTAATCAGCTCGCCGCGCCCCAGTTGGGCATCCGCAGCATTCATGTAAATAGACTCCCCGCCCAGCTCCCGAATTCCCACCTCAAAGGAAACGCGCGTGCGGGTCGACGGCTTGGAAAAAATCAGCGCCCATGTCTGTCCGGCCAGCGGCCTTGCTGAAATCCTACCCCGATTTGTTTTGAACTCGGCTGTCCGTCGCAATATCCGGTCGATCTCCTCGCGGGACGTTTGTTCGAGGCTAAGCAGATGTTTCATTTCTTTGCCACGGATTTACACGGATGAAACCACAGATGCCCAAAGAAATAGTTTTTCGATCTGTGAAAATCTGTGTCCATCTGTGGCTAAACCTGTTTTGCAAGATCGACAACCAGGCTTTCAATCGCCCCCAAGCCTTCGTTGGCTTCGCTCTGGCTCAGATTTAACGGCGGCAGCAGACGAATAACCGAAGTCGCAGCTGGAATCGTCAAAAGATTTTTCTCATGCAGTCGTTTCACGGTTTCGATTGCCGCAATTTTTAGATTAAACTCAATCCCGATCATCAGTCCCGACCCGCGAACATCTCGCAGAACGTTTGGATATTTCCTTTGCAGGTCCTGCAATCGATCCAACAAGAATTTTCCGATAGATCGCGCGTTTGCCCCGAGATCGCCGCGCTCGATCACATCGAGGATTCGCAACGCCACCGCGCAAGCCAGTGGCGTCCCGCCAAATGTCGATGCGTGCGTCCCTGCCGAGAGGAGAGCGGCAAATTTCTCCCGCACCCAAAACGCGCCAATTGGAAACCCGCCGCCAAGCCCTTTCGCCATCGAGATTCCGTCGGGAAGAAATGTAGACGCGGCGTCCACAATCGTTTGCCAACTGTGAAATCTGCCCGTGCGAAAATGCCCGGCCTGCACTTCGTCGAGCAAAAGGAGCAGGTCGCGTTGATCGCAAAGTTCTCGCAAACCGAGCAAGTATTCTCCAGTTGCTATCGTAATCCCGCTCTCGCCCTGGATGGCTTCGATCAAAATCGCGGCGGTCGATTCCGTAATCGCTGCTCGCATCGCTTCGAGATTGTTAAACGGGACATGGCGAAATCCCGCCACCATCGGCTCGAAGCCTTTCTTCACTTTTTCCTGACCCGTCGCCGCGATCCCGGCCAGCGTCCGTCCGTGGAATGACTCCGACGCGGTGATGATCTCGTACCGCCCTTTGTCGCGGCCGAATTTTCGCGCTAATTTGAAAAGTCCTTCATTCGCTTCCGCGCCGCTGTTGCAGAAAAAGACGCGTCCCGGCGCGATGAGATCGACAATTCGTTTGGCCAAGCGCGCCTGTGGTTCGGTGTAATAAAGATTCGAAACATGAACCAGCTTCCTCGATTGCTCCGCAAGCGCATCGGTTATTTCCGGGTTTGCATGCCCGAGCACACACACGGCAATGCCGCCGCCAAAATCGAGATAACGCCGCCCGTTGACGTCCCAAACGTAACTTCCCTCGCCACGCTCGAGCACAAGATCGAACCGCGCGTACGTCGGAACAACGTAATTGTCGAAGAGCTCGCGAATATCATTCGGAGTTGAGCGTTGAGCGTCGAACGCCTGCTCGCGATTTATCGGAGTTGAGCGCTCGCCACGGCGGAGCCCGTCCACGGCGGAGGCGGGTTGCACGTTTTCTGCTTTCACCGCACCACCTCCGTTCCCACTCCAGCGTCTGTGAAAATCTCCAGCAACACAGAATGCGGAATACGGCCATCAACGAATTGGACTTTTTCCACGCCGGTTTCGATTGCCGCGATTGCGCTGTCCACCTTCGGCAACATGCCTTCACCGATCACGCCGGCTCGTTTTAGCTCCGGCACATCCAAAGCGCGCAAGTGACTCATTAATGTTGCGTCATCTTTTGGATCGCGCAGCAATCCCGGCACGTCGCTCATGAAAACAAGCCGGCGCGCCTTCAGTGCAATGGCAGTCCTGGCTGCGGCAACGTCCGCATTGCAATTGTAGGTTTTGCCATCGTCACCGCGCGCCGTGGGGCTGATTACCGGCGTTACGCTGCGTCGAATGCATTCCCGTAGCGGCTCGGTATTGACATCAACCACTTCACCAACAAATCCGAGGTCGACATTTTCATTTGGCGGCGAAAATTTCCGGCAACGAAAAATTTCTGTCCCTGCAAAGCCTCTGGCTTTGCCGCCAAAATCCTCGATCGCCTTTACAATTTCGGGGTTGATCTCGCCGGACAAAACGCGATCGACAATTTCAGCCGTCGCTGCGTCGGTCACCCGATAGCCTTGCACAAATTGGGCAATCAAACCGCTCTCCTCCAGCGCACGCGTGATCGCCTTACCGCCGCCATGCACCACCACGGGATTAATGCCGACTGTCTCCAGGAAAACGACGTCGCGCGCCACGCGATGACGCACTTCCGGATCATCCGAATCCATGAAACTGCCACCATATTTCACGACAAAAACCTGCGAGCGAAACCGTTGAATGTAAGGCAACGCTTCGAGCAACGTGGCGGCTTTGGAAATGATCTCGTCCATTATCGGAGTAGAATGTCAGTCAAGCGGACTTTTCACTCCGATTCCCGGCCGGTTGAGCACGTGCGTGTAAATCATCGTCGTGCTCACGTCTTTACCCGGTGAGATATTTTCGGAGACGGTTTTTGATATAGCGCTTGCCCCAGGCGCTTTTCAGATATTTCTCGCGCTGGGCAGCATCACTCTGGTTAAGGCACCCCTCCCAATACACCAGCTCAAATGGCACTCTCTTTTTCGTGGAGGCAACAAGTCTTTTGTTATGCGCTTGCAGTCGCGTCCGTAGATCTCTTGTCAATCCAACGTAGAACTGATGGTCTGCGAGCGAACGCAAAACATAAACGTAGCAGTATTTCGGCATAGCTGGTTATCTCACGGGGTGAATGGCCCAGCAATTCCTGCACGGTGCGAATGTCATATCCGTTCTCGAGCAAATGCGTGGCGAATGAGTGCCGCAAAGTGTGACACGTCGCCGGTTTATTTATACCGGCGGCGCGCACGGCATTCTTCACGGCCACCTGCAACAGACCTTCCGCGATATGGTGACGTTGTTTTTTGCCGCTGCGGGGATCAATCGAAAAGCGCGAGGACGGAAAGACGTATTGCCAGCCCCACTCATATTCTGCTCTCGGAAATTTCCGCGCGAGTGCGTGTGGTAAGTGCACGCTTCCGAGTCCTTCGATCAAATCTTGTTCATGCTGAGCTTTGATTTTGAGAAGATGACGCTCCAGCCCGTTCGCTAGATTGATCGGTAACATCGTGACGCGTTCCTTGCCTCCTTTTGCGTCGCGCACAGTAATACGAGCGTACCCGAAGTCGATGCCATTCACGCGGAGTCGGACACATTCCATCAATCGCAGTCCGCTGCCATACAGCAGCCCGGCCATGAGCCGCGCAGTGCCGTGCAAGTGCTGAAAAACCTTTCGCACCTCCTCCCGTGTGAGCACCACGGGTAAACGCGCCGGCTTTTTCGCGCGCTCGACATTTTTCAGCCAGCCGAGCTCCTGCTTGAGCACTTCTTTGTACAAGAACAGCAACGCGCTTAATGCCTGGTTCTGCGTCGAAGCCGCGACTCCGCCATCGCGAGCGAGATGTGTTAGAAACCCATTCACCTCCGCTTCGCGCATTTCGCTCGGATGGCGCTTTCGATGAAACAGAATGAAACGCCGAATCCAGTCGATGTAAGACTGTTCAGTTCGAATCGAATAGTGTTTTCGCCGAATCGTATCGCGTACCTGATCGAGTAGTTTCGGTTTGTCTTGCTCGCGTCTGGGGGATAAAGTTGAGGGCATAAACCCGATTCTGTTCCCTCTATTCCTGAACTCAAGGCGGATTAGGTCCAAAATTTGCGCCTTCGAAGACGCAATTTTTGGA
>WNFP01004105.1_pt1 | contig 11727 bp, 7 predicted proteins | sample 5400201 | NCBI WGS metagenome assembly WNFP01 (sample SAMN13153355, study PRJNA577476) | soil metagenome | isolation source: 115 cm saprolite under Madrone tree | place: USA:California | collected 2016-06-14
GCTTCGACACTTCGAAACGCGCCGGATGCCTTGCCAGCAGCGGGACTCGTCGCAGGCGATTCCTGCGTCGTCTGCGCCAGACCGTTGCAACCCATGGCGCAAAGCAGAATGGCAGCCAGAGGTCCAACCGTAGCTGGATTAGTGGACATTCCAGCCAACTGGGCGGTTTTCCAACGTCTTGTGCGATCGAGATTCTTCACTTGCCGACGGTCCAGGGCTCGGACGATGTTGAGAAGCGATAGGCCCTCACGGCATTGAAAGCCAGCAGAGCTGTCGTGAGCGCAAGAACCGAACGGGTGCCGAAATGCAGCACGAGCAGCGCCCCCACCGCTGCTCCGAGGCACATCGTTGCCGTGGCTGCCAGCCGCCTCATTGGCCGGGGGCCGTCGCCGCCGGCCAAGCGCGAATCGGCTCCGAGTCCCGTCAGGGTCAGCGTCAGCACTGTGGTGGTCAGGTCGGGAACGGCGAGACGGCGCGCGGCGGCGTTTTGCAGCCCCATGGCGAGCGCGAGCAAGATAATCAGGCCAAGGGACGTGGCATCGGTCATCGAGTTGACCGCGGCGGTCGATACAGCGAGGGCCGCGCCGACCAGTGCCAGCTGAACGTACGTGGCGTAGGCGAAGAATCGGCCGCGGTGACGTCCTAGAAGCGAGCCCAACCGACCGCCGACCAATGCGCCGGCGAGAAAGGCGCCTGTTGCAAGCAGCGACGCAGCAGCCGAAAAGCCGGCCGCTCCCGCGGCAGCAAACCCCAGGAATACGACATTCCCCGTCATGTTCGCCACAAACACGTGTCCGAGCTGTAGATAGCTGACCGCGTCGACCAGTCCGGTGACTGCCGTGAGAACGAAGAGCAGCGCCGGCAGCGGCCCGTGCCGATCCTCCTGTGCGCTTGCGGCCGTATCAGCCCGCTGGACCAGACTCGACATGTCGTCTCTCCGTCGAAACAATGGTTGCGCGCAAGTCCAGATACGCCACCAGCAGAAAGCCACCGACCAACCCTAGGTGCTCGAAAAACGCGTTCTCGACGCCGAAGCGATCGGGCAACGGAATCTCCCAGAAGCGATTCGCCACGAACGTGGCAACGAGCGTGAAGCCAGCGAGCCACAGCGCGCCGATCCAGCGGTAATAGCCGGACAGGATCAGCAGGGACCCGCCGAGCTCGGTCACGATCGTCGCCGTCGCCGCCACTGCGGCGAGCGGCAAACCGAAGTGCTGAGCCTCGGCGACCGCACCGGAGAAGTTGATGAGTTTCTGCAATCCCCCCTGCAGATAGGCGGCGCACAGCCCGAGCAGCGCCACCGTGCGAATGACCCGGGATGTCAGCAGACGAGTTGCCGTCCGCTCTACGAATCGGACCTGCGTGCCATGGGCGCCCGAGGAACCCGGCGAACCGCTGCCGGCGGCCGCGCCGCCGGCAGTGAGTCCGCTCGGCCCGCCGCAGGTTGCGGACTTGGAGTTCGGCGCTCGTCCGCGACGACACTTCGATCATTGCACGAGTGAAAGTGCTCATCTTGCGGATTCGTGCGTTGAGTTACGAGTTCATGCGCTTGAGCAACTCCTTCGCCATTTCGATAGCGGTGCGAGCACACCGCATAGCTCGCTGCGATGAGTTTGAAGAAGCGCTTCCCGCATGGCTTTCGCAAGCCTGCGCGCTTTTCGGTCGATAGCTGATTTCGACTCTGCTACAGAGCGATGCGCGGCTCAGGCGCCTTTCGCGGCGTTATAAAGAGCCCGTCCGCGAAGACGATCACTCTGAAGAATTGAGCCCAACGATGAATCGCTTCTGTTTCTCCATCCTGGCCAGTCTGCTGACGGCCTGCTCGACACCGCTTCCACCACGGCCACCGGCGTCCACACTGGTACCCCGAGCGGCCGCACCTGAGGCTGCGCCGTCTGCCGTCTTGAAACCCGCGCGCATTGAAGCGGCTGAGTCACCGATGGCGGCTTTCGAACGGATTCGCGCCGCGACGGCCGCAGACAGCGTCTATTTCGATTTCGAGGGGTCCGCAATAAAGTCTGACCAGACAGCGGCGGTTTCGGAGCACTCGAAGCTCGCCATCGCGTTCTCGAACGACCATGTCACTTTGCAGGGGAACTGCGACGAGCGGGGCAGCCGCGAGTACAACCTCGCTCTAGGCCAGCGGCGCGCCGACGCGGTCAAGCAGTCGATGGTCTTGCTGGGAGTCCCACAGGAGCGCATCGAGACGATCAGCTTTGGCAAGGAGAAGCCGCGCGCGCTGTGCCACGAGCAGACCTGTTGGGCCGAGAACCGGCGGGCGGACTTCGTGGACGAGTGGAAATGACAGGTGGCGCGAGAGTGCTTGCGGGAGTGATGCATCGCAACTCCTATCGCAACCTCTCAGAAGATTCCTTGCTTCGGCGGGTTGGGAGGCCGACCTCTCCCTCCCTTGGAGAGTTGCCGTTGGGCTGTTGGCTGGTGACTCCCAGGCGGGGATACATGCATCACGGGGTGTACGTGGGGAACGGATTGGTCGTGCATTACGCCGGTCTGTCGCGGTCGTGGCGCCGTGGGCCGGTGGAAGTGATATCGCTCTCAGAATTCTCCCCGGGGGAAAGTTTGTGGGTCAGGTGGACACCGGCGGCTCGCCATGCCGGCCCGCCCGCGGTTCGGCGAGCGCTTTCGCGCCTGGGAGAGGACGCCTATCGGCTCCTGACCAACAATTGCGAGCACTTCTGCGCATGGTGCGTCGAGGGTGATAGCCGGAGTCTTCAGGTCGAGCGATGGCTCGCGCGGCCCCGCGCGATCGTGCTGGCGATAGTCGCCCGGATCGCGCAGGCATTCGGATTAGTTTTGAGGACTGGCTACCGGGGAGACACCATGAAGCTTGACATCAACCCACCCATAGGACATAGCAAATTGCTCAAGTTATACCGCCTCCTGGTCGCCCTAAGCTCGACCCTCGCTTTTGCCCATGGCGTCGGCGCCGCCGAGGAGCCTTGGTACGACAAGGCCGAGGCGATTTCCAACGGAATCCCCCGCGAGGCGCAAAAAGCGCTCGTATGCGAGGTCGTAAGCGACTGGTCCGCGTTCCAGGTTACCCAGCTCATTCGCGATGACGCGAAGGAAAGCCAGGCGGTCGATCCGCAAGGAATCGAGGTTCTGCGTCAGATTCGTCTGACTGAAGGCCTGGCTTCCGTTGCCTTCGAGAAGCTGGCACCCGAAGCCGACCATGACGCGATGTACCAGGACGCGGTTGCCAGGATGCGCGTCTATCTGAACGACGACCGCAAAGGCGCCGACACCAGCGCCAAGCGCATGGTTCCGGCGTGTCAGCAGACCTATCGCAAGATGGCGTCCGAAGGCACCCTCACGAGGGACCAAATCAAGACGGCCAAGGATGCCAGCCGCGAATCGGTCGCGAAGCTGATCGAGGAAATGCAAGCTCAGGGCTATTCCGTCCAGCAGTGACCCCCGTGGAACGGGCATCCCGGTCCAACCTCGGGCCGAACGGGTTGTCCAGGGGTTGCAAAGTCTTCTGTTCCAAGGCGACGACGCCGGGTATGCTGCCCACGGTCGCTTGCATCCATCTCCAGCGGCCACGAACAAGCAGATCGAGGGGAGAGGAATGGGAACGCTGCGCCTGCACTCCGTTCCGCCAGTTTTGCTGCGGCGAACGGTTGCCGGAGCCCTTGTTCTTGGCCGCGCAATCGCGAATGCCGCCGATCCCAGCGACGAAACCCAAGCCGAGCAGGTGATTGTCACGGAGGGTCGATACGCGCAATCGGCTACGAGGACTTTGGAGCCAATCCTCGACCTGCCACGCAACGTGCAGGTGGTGCCCCGCCAGCTCATCGATGACCGCGCCATCGATGATCCGCAGGAGGCGATTCAAAACGTGAGCGCCGTGATGCGCGGCGGCTCACTCATCGGAGAGGGCGAGGCGTTCACGATTCGTGGCTTTCAACAGCAGGACATCTTCAAGGACGGCTTCCGCGACGGAGAAGCGGTTGGATTCAGCTTGAACGCGACCGGGCCGACCGATGTTTCCAACCTGGACCGAATCGAGGTGCTCAAGGGGCCCGCGGCCATTCTCTTTGGACGCGGGGAGCCCGGCGGTGTGGTCAATTACATCACCCGCACGCCGTATTTCGGAAACGGCTTCAGCCTCGATCAGGGATTCGGGTCTTACGATTTCTATCGCACTTCCCTGGACGCCAATTGGCAATTGGTCCCGGACAAATCGGCTGTTCGTCTCGACGCGGCGTACGAGAACAGCGATTCATTCCGCGATTTCGTGCATGGAGAACGCTACTTTTTCGCTCCTGCGTTCCTCTGCCAGATCGACGACAAGAACACCCTGACCCTTCGCACCGAATATGGCCGGGACGATCGGTCGACCGATCGCGGGCTGCCATATTTCAACGGCCGCGTGCTCGCCGGAGTCCCCTACGACCGCTACTTGGGGGAGCCGAGCTTTACCGAATGGACGAACAAGCCCTTCCGCGGGCTGATCACACTCGACCACCGGTGGAGTGATTGGGCCGAGACGGTCATCTCGGTTCACGGCAGGTATGCGGAATCTAACGGTGCCTATGTAGGTCTCCAGAACAGCGGGGGATTCGTCTCGAACCCAGCGACCGGTTTGATCTCTCGGGCAGTGGGCGTTTTGGATATCACCGATACCGGGACGACGGTCCGAGTGGATCAGACCTTCAGCGGAACGCTCTATCGTGGCGCGCAGCCAACCAGCGGAGAGGATGGAAAAAGCGTACGGAACGGAGCCTTTCCGACGGTGAAGAATCAGCTTCTCCTCTCCTTCGAATACGAGCGGCAAACCAACGACTCGGTTCAAGTTTTCTCGGCATTGCCTCCTATTAACGCATTCAACCCCGTTTACACGGGCTATGTCCCCTTGCCGTTCATCCCGGGCTTTCCACCTGAGATCCCCCAGGACGGCACGGTTGCCGCGCACTCCAACTCTCTGCTCTTGCTGGATCGCATCTCGATTGGGGACCGGGCGTATCTTTCCGTCGGCGGTCGGTCGGAGTGGTTCAAGGCGTCTCAATCGGTAACTTATCCGCCCAGCAATATTTTCCCGCCCAGCAACGGTTCTCCGGACCAGTTCACCTTCAATCCGACGGCAGGCCTGGTCATCAAGCCGGGCCAGCCGCTGTCGCTCTACCTTTCGTATGCGAGGTCAACGAACTCGTTTCAAAACCTACTCGCTCATACCCAGAGCGGCGAAGTAGTGGCCCCGGAAAAATCGCGAGCCTATGAAGCGGGCGCCAAGACAGAGTTGCTGAAGGGGCGTCTCCTGCTCACCACCGCAGCGTTCCAAATCGACAAGACCAACGTCGTCGGCACCGACCCGAGCAACCCGTTTTTCTCGATAAACTCGGGAGAGCAGCGCAGTCGCGGGTTCGAGTTCGACCTGGCCGGGGAGCCGATTCCCGGATGGCACATCAATCTGGACTACGCCTATATCGATGCGCGGATCATCGACGCGCCGAAGAATCTGAACGTCGGGCATCGCCTCTATGGCGTCCCTTTCAACTCCGCGGGCAGCTTCACCACCTACGAATTCCAAGGCGGCGCCCTTAGAGGCCTAGGGCTCGGCGGCGGCATTTTCTTCGCTGGCCAGGTGCAAAATACGAACACGAACAACGGACAGGTGCCCGGGTGGGCCCAGACAGATCTGGTCACCTATTACAAGCGGGGCCGCTACCGGGCGCAGCTGAATGTGAAAAATCTCTTCGATCACCATTTCTACTACACGATCAATAATCCGTTCAGCGTTCAGCCCGCTACCTCTCGAACCATTGTCGGCTCGCTGAGTGTCAAGTTCTAAGTGGAGCGCCCGAGAATTCAACGCGCCTCCAACAGAAGAGCCGCCATCGCCCTGGGCCTTCTGATGGCCTCGTGCCGTTGTGCTTTCGCATTGGACCCATCGCTCGATATCAGTCAGTACGCCCATACCGCCTGGAAGATCCGCGAGGGGGCTTTCAAGGGCATCATCTTGGCTATCGCTCAGACGCCTGACCGTTATCTCTGGCTCGGAACGGAATTCGGTTTGCTTCGCTTCGATGGGGAAAAGAACGTGCCTTGGCAGCCGCCGGCGGGCGAGCAACTCCCCAGCAGCAACATTACAGGCCTGCTTGCCGCGCGCGACGGAACACTTTGGATCGGCACTCTCAATGGCCTTGCAAGTTGGAAGGACGGCAAGCTGATCCAGTACCCCGAGCTGGCTGGACAAAGCGTTGCTGCACTGCTCGAGGATCGTGAAGAAGCGGTATGGGCTGGGGCTATTGGGGCACCGACTGGGAGACTCTGCGAGATCCGCGGTGGAAGCGTTCATTGCCAGGGAGAGAATGGCAGTCTTGGCTACGGCGTCCTCTCGTTGTGGGAGGACAGCAAAGGCAATATTTGGGCGGGGGCGATAACGGGACTGTGGCGATGGAAGCCCGGTCTCCCGAAACGCTATCCGATGACAGACCCGATCCCGGAGATCAGCAGTCTGACCGAGGGTGACAACGGCGCGCTCTTAGTCTCCATGCCCGGCGGGATCAGGCAGTTCCTTGACGGGAAAACCGACATGTATCCGCTTCCAGCCACCCGGCCGCAGTTCAAGCCAACCCGTCTGCTCCGAGACCGCGATGGCAGTCTGTGGATCGGAACCCAGGACCGGGGCCTCTTCCATGTTCACGGGGGAAGATTGGATGTGCTCGCACAGTCTGACGGTCTCTCCGGCGATGACATCCTTGAACTTTTTGAAGATCGCGAAGGCAATGTTTGGGTATCTACCGGCAATGGCCTCGACCGCTTTCGCGACTTCGCCGTCCCGACGATTTCTGTCAAACAAGGGTTGTCGGCTGCGTTCGTCGGGTCCGTTCTATCGGCCAAAGATGGCAGCGTGTGGCTTGGCACCTCGGGTGGCTTGAACCGGTGGAAGAACGGGCAAATTACGATCTACCACCCGCGACGCGGGCGCCCGCTGACTCGGCCGGCCGAGCGCAGCGAGGTGCACGACGTGACCGATAGTGGAGTGCCGGAGGCAGGGGGGTCCCTGTTTCAGGACGGTCGTGGACGAATTTGGGTCTTCACGTATCGCGAGATTGCCTACTTCCAGAATGGTCGGTTCACTCCCGTTAGCTCCATACCCGGGGCGGCTGTGCAGTCCGTCGCTGGGGATAGTGCAGGCAATCTCTGGATCAGCAACGTGGATCATGGCCTTTTTCATTTGGTTGAGGGAAACCTTGTCGAACGGATCCCTTGGGCAACGCTGGGACGGACGGACTTTGCCTCTTCTATATCCACTGATCCTGCACAGGGCGGCGTGTGGCTTGGGTTCTATCAAGGTGGCCTAGCGTACTTCGGGGACGGTCAGGTCCGCGCTACGTACAAAGTCGCCGACGGGTTAGGTAAAGGCGTCGTCGTCGATCTTCAAGTCGACAAGGACGGTGCACTCTGGGCGGCCACCGAGGGCGGGCTCAGCCGCGTGAAAAGCGGTCGCGTCTCCACGCTGACCGGCAAGAACGGACTGCCGTGCGATAGCGTTCACTGGGCTAGGGAGGACAACGACCACTCTTTTTGGTTGTACATGGCCTGTGGCCTGGTGCGCATCGAGCGGACGCAGTTGGACGCGTGGGTCGTCGATCCCCAGCGGAGCATTCGGGCCACGGTTTTCGATAGTTCGGATGGAGTGCTGGGCCGTGCGGTCGGTGGCGGCTACAGCCCGCGAGTCGCCAAGACCGCAGATGGCAAATTGTGGTTCCTGCCGGGTGACGGCGTCAGTGTCATCGATCCGCGTCACCTTGCCTTCAATAAATTGCCGCCGCCGGTGCACATCGAGCAGATCATCGCCGACGGCAAGAGCTATTGGCAGAATTTGGCCGGCACTGTCTCATCTTCGCAGCCAAGGCTGCCGCCACTGGTTCGCGATCTGTCGATCGACTACACCGCCCTGAGCTTTGTCGTTCCGGAAAAAGTCCGCTTCCGCTTCAAACTCGAGGGGCAGGACCGGGATTGGCGGGAGGTCGTCGACGTCCGCCAGGTGCAGTACTCGAACCTCGCTCCGGGCAGCTATCGCTTCCGCGTCACGGCCTGCAACAACAGCGGAGTCTGGAACGAGCAAGGCGCATCGCTGGATTTCTCCATCGCGCCGGCGTACTGGCAGACGCGCTGGTTCGTCGCGATGTGCGTGGCGGCGTTCATGGCACTGCTGTGGGCGTTATATCAGCTGCGGCTGCGGCAACTGGCGCGTCAGTTCAACATGACGCTGGATGTGCGTGTCGGCGAAAGGACGCGCATCGCGCGCGAGCTGCACGATACGCTGCTGCAGAGTTTTCACGGACTGCTGCTGCGCTTCCAGACCGCCTCTGATCTGCTCTCAACCCGCCCGGCCGAAGCCAAACAGACCCTGGATCGCGCGATCGATCAGGCTGCGCAAGCGATCACCGAGGGGCGCGATGCCGTGCAAGGGCTGCGCGCATCGGTGGTCGAGAGCAACGATCTTGCCGTGGCCATCCGAACGTTCGGAGAAGAACTCGCGGCCGAACAAGCCGGCGATGGATCCGTTGTTCTAAACGTCGTGGTGGAGGGCACGCCGCGCGCTCTGCATCCGATCCAGCGCGACGAGATCTACCGGATCGCATGCGAGGCGCTGCGCAATGCGTTCAAACACGCCAGCGCCAGCCATATCGAAGTCGAACTTCGCTATGACGAGCGGCAGCTCCGGCTGCGGGTCCGGGATGATGGAAGAGGCATCGACCCGAAGTTCCTGACGGAAGAGGGGCGCGCGGGACACTACGGCTTGCATGGCATGCGCGAACGCGCCAGACTGATGGGCGGTAAGGTCACCGTCTGGAGCGCGCTGGAATCGGGCGCGGAAGTCGAGTTGAGCATTCCCGCCGCCCGCGCTTACGCGACTCCTGCCTCTACGTGGCGTTCCTGGTTTGCCAAGAAATTCTCCCGGAAAAGCGTGCAGAGCGAGCCATGAGCAGCAACCCCGCTCCAATCTGGATTTTGTCGGTCGATGATCATCCGCTCATCCGCCAGGACATCGCCGGGCTCGTCGCGATCCAATCCGATATGACTCTGGTCGCGGAAGCGGTGAACGGAAGGGAGGCGATCCATTAGTTCCGTGCGCACCATCCGGATGTCACGCTGATGGTCGGAAGAGCCGTTATCGCGCTTGGTGTACTGGTTGCGTCGTGCCGTTGTGCCTTCGCATTGGACCCATCTCTGGACATCAGCCAGTACGCCCACACCGCCTGGAGGATCCGCGAGGGCTCCTTCAAGGGCGTCATCCAGGCTATTGCCCAGACGCCGGACGGTTATCTCTGGCTGGGAACGGAATTCGGTTTGCTCCGCTTCGATGGAGAAAAGAACGTGCCGTGGCAACCACCGGCGGGCGAGCAACTTCCAAGCAGCAACATTCGAAGCCTGCTTGCCGCACGCGACGGGACACTTTGGATTGGCACGCTTCGAGGCCTTGCAAGCTGGAAGGACGGCAGGCTGATCCAGTACCACGAGCTTGCCGGACAAGCGGTTGCTGCGCTCCTTGAGGATCGTGAAGGAACGGTATGGGCTGGCGGGTGGGCGCCGCCGACGGGGCGACTCTGCGAAATCCGCAGTGCAACGGCTCGTTGCCATGGGGAGGACGGCAGTCTCGGCTACGGAGTGCTCTCTTTATGTGAAGACAGCGGAGGCAATCTCTGGGCGGGGGCTCACACGGGACTGTGGCGATGGAAGCCCGGTCCTTCGAAACTCTATCCGATGCCAGGCCAGGTTCCGGAGTTCCGCGCTCTGATCGAGGGTGACAATGGCGCACTCTTGATCTCCATGCCAGGCGGAATCAGGCAGTTCGTTGACGGGAAAGCCCAGATGTATCCGCTTCCAGGTACTCGGCCGCAGTTCAAGCCAAAGACGCTGCTCCGGGACCGTGATGGGGGTCTGTGGATCGGAACCGCGGACCGGGGCCTCTTGCATGTTCACCACGGAAGGCTGGACGTGCTCGCGAAGGCTGACGGTCTGTCCTCTGATTACATTGCGAGAACTTTTGAGGATCGCGAAGGCAACATTTGGGTATCTACCAACGATGGCCTAGACCGCTTTCGCGAGTACGCCGTTCCCACGATTTCGGTCAAGCAAGGGTTGTCGGCTGCGTTCGTTGGGTCCGTTCTATCGGCCAAAGATGCCGGCGTGTGGCTTGGCACCTCTGATGGCTTGAATCGATGGAACAACGGGCAAATTACGATCTACCGCTCGCGACGCGACCGCCTGCTGACGCGCCCGGCCGAGCAACGCGTGGTGCGCGAGGTAACCGATACTGGATTGCCGGAGGACGCGGGGTCCCTCTTTCAGGACGATCGCGAACGAATTTGGGTCTTCACATATCGCGGGGTCGGCTACTTCGAGAATGGCCGGTTCGGTCCGGTGAACTCCATACCCGGCGGACATGTGCACTCCGTCGCTGGGGATAAGGCGGGAAACCTTTGGATCGGCGACCAGGATCATGGTCTCGTCCATGTGCTTGGGGGGAACCTGGTCGAACGGCTCCCTTGGACGAGGCTGGGAGGGACGGACTTCGCTTATTCTCTTTCCACTGCACAGGGCGGTGTGTGGCTGGGGTTTTATCAGGGCGGCGTGGCGTATTTCAAAGACGGTCAAATCCGCGCTTCGTACAAAGTCACCGATGGCCTCGGCAAAGGCATCGTCGTCGATGTGCAACTCGACCGAGCCGGTGCGCTTTGGGCCGCGACCGAGGGTGGACTCAGCCGGGTAAGAGACGGTCATGTCTCCACACTGACGAGCAAAAACGGACTGCCCTGCGACACCGTTCACTGGGCGATGGAAGACAACGACCATTCCTATTGGCTGTACATGGCGTGCGGCTTGGTGCGCATCGAGGGGACGCAGTTGGACGCGTGGGTCGTCGATCCTCAGCGGAAAATTCAGGCCACGGTTTTCGACAGTTCCGACGGGGTGCGGAGCCGTTCGCTCCCTGGCGGGTATAGCCCACGAGTCGCGAAGACCGCGGATGGAAGATTGTGGTTCTTACCTGGTGATGGTGTCAGCATCATCGATCCGCATCACCTTGCCTTCAATAAACTGCCGCCGCCGGTGCACATCGAGCAGATCACCGCCGACGGCCAGACCTACCCGGCTTCTTCGAACCTGCGTCTGCCTCCGCTGATTCGCGACCTGACGATTGGCTACACGGCTCTGAGCCTTGCCGTCCCGGAAAAAGTCCGCTTCCGCTTCAAACTGGAGGGGCAGGACCGGGACTGGCGGGAGGTCGTCAACGTCCGCCAAGTGCAGTATTCGAACCTGCCTCCAGGCAGCTACCGCTTCCACGTTACCGCAAGCAACAACAGCGGAGTCTGGAACGAGCAAGGTGTATCGCTGGAGTTCTCCATTGCGCCGGCGTACTGGCAGACGCGCTGGTTCGTCGCGCTTTGCGTGGCGACGTTGATGGCACTGCTGTGGGCGCTGTATCAGCTGCGGCTGCGGCAACTGGCGCGCCAGTTCAACATGACGCTGGATGCGCGCGTCGGCGAAAGGACCCGCATCGCACGCGAGCTGCACGATACGCTGCTGCAAAGTTTTCACGGCCTTTTGCTGCGTTTCCAGGCTGTCTATGAAATGCTTCCGGCGAGCCCGGCGAAGCAGAGCCTCGAGTACGCGATCGATCAGGCTGCGCAAGCGATCACCGAGGGGCGCGATGCCGTGCAAGGGCTGCGCGCATCGGTGGTCGAGAGCAAC
>WNFP01004109.1_pt1 | contig 11724 bp, 10 predicted proteins | sample 5400201 | NCBI WGS metagenome assembly WNFP01 (sample SAMN13153355, study PRJNA577476) | soil metagenome | isolation source: 115 cm saprolite under Madrone tree | place: USA:California | collected 2016-06-14
TGCCTCATGAATGCGGTAGGCCTGCAGCGCGTCGACGGACATTTGCCGCACCGTATCCATATTCTGGTGGGTGGCATTCAGAATGAGCATGCCGCCAAGGTAGGGCCCAATCGTGGTGCCAAGGGAATTGAACGCCTGCGCCAGATTCAGGCGGCTGGACGCGGTCTCCGGAGGCCCCAGCACGGCCACGTAGGGATTGGCTGCCACCTGCAACGCGGTGATGCCCGCGGCCAAAACCATCAGCGCCCCGAGAAACAGCGGATAAGAGGGAATGCTCGCGGCTGGAATGAACAACAGTGCTCCCAGACCCATGGTGCACAGGCCGACTACCATCGTCTTCCTGTACCCAATCCAATCAATCACCCTGGCGGCAGGAGTCGAAAAGAAGAAATACGCCGAAAAAAATGAGAACTGAATCAGCAAGGCCTTGGTGTAGTTCAGGTCAAAAATGGACTTAAGGTGTGGCACCAGGACGTCGTTCAGGACGGTGAGGAAGCCCCACATGAAAAACAATGTGGTCACCACCGCCAACGCGACTTTGTTGCTGGAAGCCGGCGAACTCACCGTAGCGGTACGGGTTTGTGCGTTTGTAATTGCCATGGGCTTGAGTTCTCGCTTGCTGGTAGACATCCTCCAGTGAGGACCTTAAGTATCGGCGAGCATCATACCATCGCCAGAGGGAGTCGGCGGTTCGAGGTTATCGATTACCTACAAGAGGAATGTTCACTTGGGAGCTATCTTTGAAATCGTAGCCAGTTTCCGCCACCTTCAATTGAGTGATCACGAAGTGGCCGCGCAAAGGGTCGCTCTGAAGCCTGGCCGTCTCGTTGTCAACGCCCCGGATTTTCTGCAGGTCTCAACAGGATCCGCTGCGAGAACCCCTAAAGGAAATCCTGTACGGATTGAGGTCGTTCTCCAGCCATGGATGTGTTGGTCTCAGCGATTTTTGGCCTGCGGTAAGCGGAGGGGGCCATGCGGCGAAGCCCTAATACTGCATCTAAGTATGTGAGTGGAGGCAAAGCCTATGAAACGCGTCGGAGCCGTCACCGTGACCGTTCTGTTCTTGCTCGCCGGCACCGGTCTTCAGGCCTACGCACAACAGGAACAGCAGGACGAAAAACAGGGGAAGCCGGAAAAGCAAGCCAAGCCGGACAGACAGGCCAAGCCCGAACAACAGCAGCCGCAGCAGGAACGTGGCCGGGAGCAGAACCAGCAACAGCAAGAACGCGTCCAGCAAGAGCAACAACGCGAGCACAACCAACAACAGCAGCAGCAACGAATACAGGAACAACGGCAGCAGGAGAATCAGCAACAGCAAGAACGCGTCCAGCAAGAGCAGCAACGCGAGCACAACCAACAACAGCAGCAGCAACGAATGCAGGAACAACGGCAGCAGGAGAATCAACAGAACCAACAGCAGCAAGAGAGGACACAGCAGCAACGACAACAGCAGTTGAATCAGCAGCAGCAAGAGCGCATACAGCAACAGAGTCAGCGGAACCAGGCGCAGCAGGAACGGCAGCAGCAACTGAATCGCGAGCAACAGCAGCGCGCGCAGCAGCAATGGCAGCAACAGCAGCAGCAGCACGAGCAGCAAGAGCGTCTTTCACAGCAGCGTCAGCAGCAGTTGATTGAGCAACAACAACAGCGCCTGACGCAGTATCGCCAGAGTTTGGATGAGCAACAACGCCGCCTCCAGGAGCAAACGGCAATGTTGCAGCAACAAAGGCGGGTGGCGCAGTATCGCTTCCAGGAAGAGTATCTAGAGCATCTGCGTGATCAGGACCGGCGCCTCCGTGAAGAACGTCACGACTATTACAACGATCCCTACTTCTACACCGCTCCGGTGTATCGCTACAATCGCGGCGGCGCCTACTACGAGACCAACCAGTACGGCGCAGACCTACTAAGGCAAGCGGTTAACTACGGCTATCAGGAAGGCTTCCGTGCCGGAGCCGCGGACCGTGAGGATGGGTGGCGCCCGGACTACCGCGAGAGTTACGCCTTTCAGGACGCGACCTATGGCTACAACGGCTACTATGTGGATCCTGAGGACTATCGATACTATTTTCGCGAAGGCTTCCGTCGTGGCTATGAAGATGGCTATAGCGACCAATATCAATACGGGTACTATTCAAACGGCTCGTATGGCGTTCTAGGTAACGTGTTGTCGCTAATCCTCAACCTGCAGTCGCTGCGCTAGGTCGCAATCGCTTCCTGGGAAGACTGCGGTGCTCTACCCGATGCGGCGCTCGCTCAGCCGTGAAGCCGCGATAGAATGCAGCCCACGGCGCAAGCCGTGGGCCCCGGAGCGGAAGGAAGTTTAGCCCAACGGAGCGAAAGAGCCGTCTGCTGGGGAGAGGTGCGGTTCACGGCTCGACGCGCTGGGTCCCAACAATTTTCGCGGTTGTGATGGCCTGCCCCACGTGACGTTGAGCGTGGTCGGCAATATGAACGAGCAACCCAGCCACAGTTGTGCGCAGTTGTTGCTGCCCGACCCTCCTGCTCTGACCAAGCGAATTCGCCGCGAATGCCCGAATCCGTGTCGCACTCTGGCCGATAGCCAAGTCCAGATCTGAGAATAAATCATCCCGGCTTGCCTCCGGGTCCGATTCCTGCCTTAATCCCGCCAACTGCTCATCGGTCAACGATCGTCCCTCGGCGTAAGTCAACAACCGGTCGAGGCTCCGGGCAATGTGACGCAAATGAAACGCCACCGGCGACAGCCCGGCAGGGCGTGCCTCCATCTGTTCATCGGTCAAGCCGCCGCACCAGCGCTTCAGATCCTCTTCTGCCAGTTCCAAGGCGTGCAAAACGGCTCGCTGTACTGCTGGAACCTCTGGCAACGTGCCTCGCAACCACGGCTCGGGCAAGTTGTTCCCAGCCATCGTTCCTCCCCTGTCACTCATAATCTTGTCCCCGGGCGCCCCGTCCTCGTTTCACCCTTCTTTCGAGAGACAGTGCGGGGGTTTTCGGAGCTACAATGTAGACGATTTAGTCGTCCGCAGAAAGTCGGACCCGTAGCTCAACTGGATAGAGCACTGCGCTTCGAACGCAGGGGTTGGGAGTTCAAGTCTCTCCGGGTCCACCACTGTTCTATGCGATGATTTCCACGAACTCTGCGGTTTCGCCTTTCCAGCGGCCGCGAGTCGGACCGTCGATTTCCGCGAGCGAAATGCTCATCTTTTTCAAAAAGGAACCCAAAACTCAAGATGACACGCTTTGACGTCACCATCGCCGGAGAACTGAACCTCGACCTCATCCTCTACGGGCTTCCTGACGAACTTCCGCCCGAGCGCGAACTGCTGGCCGACCGCATGATGCTCACTCTGGGCAGCTCTTCCGCGATCGTCGCTCACAATCTAGCGGCGCTGGGAAGCCGCGTAGGGTTCCAATCCCTCATTGGCGACGATTCGCTGGGACAGATCGCGCTCGATCGCCTGCAGCAAGGCGGCGTGGACGTCTCACGCGTACAGCGGGCGCACGGCCCGACCATGACCGGGCTTACCATCATCCTGCAGCGTACCGGCGGGCGCAACATGTTGACCTACGCCGGAACCATTGCTGAACTTTCGCTGAAAGACCTCGATTTCAATTCCCTGTTGGACTCCCGCCACTTTCATCTTTCCTCCCTCTATTTGCAGCGCGCCTTGCTGCCCGACGTTGCCGGACTGTTTCGCCGGGTAAAGGCGGCGGGCCTAACTATTTCGCTCGATACCAACGATGACCCGCAAGACCTCTGGGACGGCGACTTGAAGAATTTGCTGAAATATGTGGACGTATTCCTTCCCAACACCCGCGAAGCCACCAGGATCACGGGAACCAATGACATGGATGCCGCCATCCGGCAGCTAGCGGAAATGGTTCCGCTAGTGGTCGCAAAACTTGGCGCGGAGGGAGCATTGGCGCAACGAGGCGCGGAGCGGTTCGCCAGCCCAGCGCTGAAAATCACGGCAGTCGACGCGGTCGGCGCCGGCGATAGTTTCGACGCCGGTTTCCTGCACGAGTATCTTCGAGGCTCCGATTTGACAGCCTGCCTGGCCAGCGGCAACCGTGCAGGCGCTCTCTCTGTCACTCGCCCGGGAGGAACAGAAGCGTTCCGCGACAAGGAATATCGCGAGCGATTCCTGCGCGAGCACGGCGCGTAATGTGTGGGGCGGGCCCCACATGGGAAATCTACCGGCTCAGCTCCAGCAGCAGATGATCCTTGAACTCGGTCTTAAGCCGGGGAGGCGCTTCCGCCGTGGCTTTCACCGTCCCGACATCCTTGCCTTCAGCGTAGTCCGTCACGTGATAACTTCCCGGCTCCAGCCCCCGCAGTTCGATCTCTCCCTTCCACGGCGATGACGAAGGTGCGAAGAACGCATAGAACATCCTACCGTCTTTTTCAATCGCGTAACCCTCCGGCGCGTCGTACCCGTACACGTAAAGATTTCGGAACGTACCTTTCGACAGCATCTTCTGGTTGTAGATGCCGATCCACTTCTTCCAGTGTTCCTCTTTAGATTGGGTAAGCGTCACCGGCTTGAATTTCGGACCCGGATCGGGCCACACGAATTTCGTTCCCACAACGCCGCCGGCGCCAATGGTCGAAGCGAAATCCTCGCCGTGCTCCCGCCAGTTATTGCCGATGCGGTCCATGGCGGAGAGCTCCACGTGATCTCCGTACACCGCGGACTCCGGCCCCAGCAGCGCCTTGTACATCTTGATGCGGCGCCGCACCTGCACCGCGCCCACCGGATCGGCCGTCACCGCCTGATCGATAAATGGCAACCAGGCCAGCGACGGCGGCGTACCACACGGACAGCTCTGAGTCACACTCTCCGGCTTGAGCGCGCGGCTGGTCTGGAAAATCGTCTTGTACACATCGCCCATGGCGTTGACCGAATCCTGCGGAGACTTATGGTGATGCGCCGGGTTGTAGCACATGGGCACGCTGTAAATATTGTCCAGCTTGGATCCATCGAATCCCCAGTCCCCGATAAATTTCTCCGTAAGCTTTTTGTAGAACTGCTGCACTTCAGCCACGGCCGGGCATAGCGTCGCCAAGTCGCGAGTCATGCGTGCATGTTTCCCGTCCTTGTCGAGAATGAGCCACTCCGGGTGCTCCTCCGCAACCTTCGAGAGTACATACTTGTGCGACTCATATTTGCTCTGGCCGTCTTCCACGCCCAAGGGCAGCCACCACAGCTGCACCAGGATTCCCTGCTTGTGAAAGTCATCCGTCATCTTCTTGATGGAATCGCCGGGAAAGGTATCCGCGCGCGGATTCCAGTCACCGTAAGTGTCGAACCAACGATCATCGAGCGTCGCCCACTTGATGCCCAGTTCCTTGAGCTTCGGCACCGTGCCCAGCATCTGCGCCGGGGTGACGTTGAATTCATAACCCCAGCCGCACCAGCTGACGTTATAAGCTTCGCTCGAAGGCTTGGCAATCTCCCATCCCTCTTTCTGCAACACACTCGACCAGGCGTGCAGCGGCTCATAAAAATCGCCCGCATAGACCGCAACAAAGCTTCGCGGCGTGGAATAACTCTCCCCCGGTTTGAGTACTGTGTTGGCGGCGATGTCCACCCCGGCCTCTACGCCATCCGCACCCACCCTGACAGGCAGGGACAGCGTCAGCGGCAGGGTTTCGACGTGACCAAGGGCCTCGCCCGCCGACGCCGTCCAGAACGCGACCACCGGAATGCCGCCGCCGTAGCCGCCCTTCACCTGTGCCCCCATGAGGTTCGGCTGCGAGAAGGTTCGAGGCAGCTTTACCACGTCATCTTTTCCCCAGTCGTAGCTTGATCCGTGGAAGCTCCACATGTCATAGGGCTGCGCCTTCTTGTCCGTCAGATTTCCGCTGAACCTGTGCCGCTGTTCGACCACCCGGTCAATGCGGAAATCTTCTGCGCCAGTATTCTTATATTCCGCGCTCGAAAGCAGGATGGTCGGAAAGTCGTCGTATACTTCGATCCGCAGCGTACGTTGAATGCCAGCTGCCGCCCCGTCCACTGGGCCGGCAGCAATTTCCACCCGCTTGCCCCGGCCCAATTTCCCGACGCAGTCCTGCACCTTGGCCTGGCCGAAGTCGAGCGCAAACGGAACTTCCTTGCCATCTCGCACGAGAAAATCACTGCCGCCCTCACGCGGCTCGTCCAGGGTGACCTTCTGCCCCGCCTTGAGCAGCGAGGCCTGTATGTAACCGGAGGGCAGAATCTGGAACTCGGCCGAACTGGTGATGAGGACGATCGGCCCGCCCGGTTTCACATCCACTTTGATTTGGGACGGTTGAGCCGGCGCCGGCTTCGTCTTCGCCGGAGGAGGCGTGCAGCTAACGACCAAGAGGCAAACTCCGGTGAGCAAGAGCCAGCCTGCACGGATCGCACCGGAAGAAACCGCCCTAGCGTTCATGGCGTTGCCATACCTGGTTGTCATTGCGCCCCTCCCTTTGCTCCACCCTTGAACTGCCGAAACACTCGCTCCGCATTCAAGTGATAGATTTTCTCCAACACCGGATCGGACAATCCCAGGCCGTAAATTTCCCAGCGTCCCTGCGCCGGATACCCCCAGTAATCGAACGATTCATCCCCGGTTTCAAGCCAGCGAAAATGGCTTCGGTACATGGCTTCATCCATGCCGTTGTCGGTGCCAAACATTACCCGGTCCTGATACTTAACAAAGAGCTCGCGGGTGCGTCGAGGCTGCCGCCCCAACTCCGCTTCCCGAGCCCCAAACTCCACCATCACATTGGGATGTTCGTCGAGCATGCGAGTGACCCAATCCAGATTCTCCGGCCAGCCCAAATGCAGCGACACAAAAAGCGTTTCCGGATGCCGGGCAAAAACGCGATTACGCGCCTCCAGCAACTTCTCCAGCGTCGGAAACTGCGGACCGTAAAAGCTCCAGTCCGGATGCTCAGTTAGCTCCTCATAGCGCTCGTTGCGCGCGTCCGTGGGATGGAAGAAAGCCTCCGGATCGCCAGTGTGGATGAAGACAGGAATCCCCAAACGTCCGCATTCGTGCCAGACCGGATCCAGCCGCGGATCGTCGATCGCGACCAGCCCGGACTTATCCCGCACGCCCAGGCCCAAGTCCTTCAGCAGCTTCAGCCCGCGAGCGCCCCGGCCGACCGCATCGTCCAGCTGTCGCACCATTTCCCCGCTGAAAGTGGGATCGTCGATTTTGCTCCAGTCGATTTGGGTGAACACGATGAACCGCCCTGGATATGGCTTCACCATCTCGTCGATGACGTGCTGCAGCTTGTCGCCCCACATGCCAGTGAGAATGACCACGGTCCTCACGTTGGTGTGATTCATAACTTCAATGACCCGTTCGGGCGGCATGTGTTCGTCAATGCCAGCGGCATCGTTGGTGTGGTTGTGCACATCGATGACGTAGAACTTAGCTTTGGGAACCTCTTGGGCGGGGGCGTGAAGCATGGAGGCAGGATGAAAATCTCGCAATAGGAGCGTCTTCTTCTGCTCGGCGTCGGCCGCTGACTTATACCCGATCTGGCCAGGGTCCGCCGATCGGTTCCCAGCCTGCGCCCAGGCAGTCGAGACAGCAAGAAGAAGAGCCGTTACTAGTTTCCGCTGCGAACCCAGGCGAACTCCGGTCAAACTCATGGCAACACCCTTCGGACCTTTCCTAAATGAAAGCAAAAGCAAGCAATCGCAACTATACAACAGCGACTCAATAGCAGTCCCGATATTCGCGGCATTCCCGGTTTTCCCAAGATGAAACCAGGCTTCGGTTTTTTGCCGTCCGATTGCCGGGCAGAGACGGCGGCCAGCCTGTTGGCTCTGTGCAAAAATCGCGCCAACCGCTAATCTGTCTTTGGCATCTTCATGCCAGCGGGTTTGCTAAAGCAGGCCTACGAAGAGGTGAGAAATGAAATCGCGTAAAGAGAAAGTGCTTCTTAATCTGCTGCTGGGCACCGGCATTTATCTGCTCGACTCCATGCGCGGGCGTATGGCGGGAACCGTCGAGGATCTGCGGTCCAAAGCGCAGGATACTTATGAAACTGCTTCTGATCGCGTCAGCCGGGCTGCCGACGTGATTCGCGGCGAAGACAACAGCAACATGCTGGGCGCCGTCGCCGCCGGGCTCCTGGGCCTGGGAATCGGCGTGGGCGTAGGTCTGTTGCTGGCTCCCGCCAGTGGAGAAGAAACCCGTAACAACATCGCCGAAAAAGCGCGCAACATTCGCCACCAGGTTTCGTCGCGTGTAGGCGCCACCGGCACCTACGGGATGTAGGCCCGTATGGCGACGGGCGCCTTCGCCCGCGCACGTGTGAACCCCGGGCTCATGTAGGAAGGGGTGTCCCGGCCACAGCATGCCGGTGAACTTATGGGGAGGGGCACGCCTTCCTGTCGTGCCGCTTGTCGCTGAAAACAGGCTCGGCTTCGGCCGCCGCGGTTCGCTCTTTCATCCCACCGCATCACTCTCCCGCGGAAAGTTGAAGCCAGCGTTTGTAGTGAATCGGCCAGACCACGGTCCACGTCTTGCCGCCGTCTTTTGATCCTTCCCGGCTCCGGCCGAATTCATTGTGGGTTATGTTTTGAAGACCATGCGTTGCAGAGCCTTGGTGCCATCGGCACGCATAGCTTCGCGTGAGCCAATCGCAGGGCCATAAGCGGGCGCTCGTTCAACTCGTGTGATACACCTTTACTATTAAGCTTTTGGCCCTGAATCTTGTGTCCATTCACCTGATGTCCCTGAACCCGCAACAAGCTGTGTTTCTTTTTGTGGCCGGCATCCTGGGCGGAGCTTTAAACGCGGTCGCGGGCGGTGGCAGCTTTGTGGCCTTTCCCGCCCTGTTGTTGGTCGGTGTGCCGCCGATTCCTGCCAACGCCACCAACACGCTCGCCCTTTGGACGGGCGTAACAGCCAGCGGAGGCGCGTACCGCAACCGACTCGATGTACCCCGGCGGGTGTTGATGCCCCTGCTGATCACCAGCTTCGTCGGCGGAATCATCGGCGCATTTCTGCTGCTCAAAACCCCGGCGCACACCTTTTTGCGCGTGCTGCCCTGGCTGATGCTGGGTGCGACCCTTCTGTTCGTGTTTGGCAATCGCCTGGCGCGCGGACACCCTTCGAGCGTGGGGCATGACGCCACCACAGCAGCCATCCTGGGAGCCTCGATTTTCGAGCTGGTAGTCGCCGTATATGGCGGTTACTTCGGCGGCGGCGTCGGCATCGTCAACCTGGCCATGCTGGCGGCCGTCGGCATGACCGACATCCACGCCATGAACGCGTTGAAGAGCATTCTAGGCATGGCCATCAACGGCATCGCTGTACTGGTATTTATCGTCAAGGATGCGATTTACTGGCCCCAGGGCATAGTCATGATCGTGGGCGCGCTGGTGGGCGGGTATCTCGGGGCGCACTATGCGCAGAAACGACCCCAGGCGTGGGTGCGTAATTTCGTAATCCTCGTGGGGGCGGGGATGACCGTGTGCTTCTTCGTGAAAGCGTATACATGACCAAGAGAGCAATCGTTCCGGGTTCGGTTTTAGATTGCAGATTTTAGATTTCAGAGCGAAGCGTTCAGGATTTTCAGAACGTCGGATGTGGAGTTGGTCCCCGCTCCAATCTGAAATCCTCAATCTGCAATTGGAATCTACGGCAACGGTTCAGACGTGTGCTCGTGCACGATCAGCCACTTGCCGCCCTGCTTTTCGAAGATCACCGTCCAGCGCAGCGTAGCCAATTCGTGTTTGCCGGCTGCGGTGATGGCGTCTTCCTTGAGGGTAGCGGCTGCCCAGGTCAGGTTGCCGTCGGTGTGCATCTGGGCATCGTCGTTCACCGTCAGCTTGAAGCTCTTGTAACCCTTCAGCACTTCCTCCACACCCTTCTGATACTCCGCCCAATTGTTGTATTTCAGCGGGACGATGTCGAAGAAAGTGTAGTCGCCCTGATCGTAATACTGGGCCATATTAGCCGGATTGCCCGCACTCCAACCGTCCATAAGCTTTTGCAGGTAGGCCTTGTCCGGGGCGCCGGCCGCAACGGTTTTCTTCTTAGACGCGCCAAGGCTGGAAAGGCTGAGCGCGAGTACACACATCAGAATGGTCAAAAGGCGCTTGTGCATTGAGCTTCCTCCGATTCGGCGACAGATTGTCGCACAAAGAGCAAAGAGCCGCAAACGACAAAGGCGGAAGTCGGGCCCGCCAGCTGGCCGCTGCATGCAGCCGCCCGGTTTGACGCTTTTCCACAGCGCACGCTAAAATGGATGGGTTTGCCTGTAGTCATGGCTCCGTTCTGGAGCCGTCCCGCATTCGTGGCTCAAGGCGCCGACGCGGAAAGCAGCAAGCACAGCATGAGGGTTCCCGAAATCGCGCCAGGGCGCGACGGGCATAGGATTGGACGGAGGCATAGGTATGTACGCGGTCATCCGCGCCGGTGGAAAGCAGTACCGGGTGGCGCCCGGCGACGTGATTCGATTAGAAAGTCAGGGCAACGGCACTGACGGCAAAATTGAGTTCAGTGACGTGTTGGCGGTCTCAGGCGAGCCCGGCCAGATCGCTCGCCCCCAGTCGGCAGCGCTCGTGACCGGTGAAATCGTGGAACAGGGCCGCGGCGCGAAGATTCTGGTTTTCCATTACAAGCGCAAAAAGCAATACAAGAAGCTGCGTGGACATCGCCAGGGATATACCGCGGTGCGCATTACAGAGATCGCGGTCGATGGACAGAAATTCACCGCCCCCGAGCTTCCCAAGAAAGAAGCAAAAGCGAAAAAAGCGAAGCCCGCCGAAATCGAAGAAACCGCCAAAGCCGAGGTGAAGACATCTAAAGCCGCTGGGAAAAAAACAGCAGCCAGGAAGACCGCGGCACCAAAGAAAGCTGCGCCAAAAAAGAAAAAGTAGCGCCGGCGTCTCGCCCGCTGTCCAGCGGGCATCTTGCCCGCCGCAATGAGAGCTGACAGCTAACTGGAAACCAGGACTGGAAACTTAGAATATGGCACACAAAAAAGGTTTAGGTAGTTCACGAAACGGGCGCGACTCAAACGCGCAGCGCTTAGGCTTCAAAGCTTTTGGCGGGCAAGTGGTCCCGGGCGGCACTATCATCGTGCGCCAGCGCGGGACCCGGGTTAAGCCCGGCCTCAACGTCGGCCGCGGCAAAGACGATACCCTTTTCGCCAAAATCAGCGGGCGCATCAAGTTCCTGGACAAGGGCTCGATGGGAAAGTTCGTCATGGTCGAACCGCTGGAAGCAAAGTAGCAGCCGGATAGCCTGTGAAAGACAACCAAAGGGTCGCAGAGAGACTCCAGCGGCCTCAAGCCTCGGCGCGGGCCGAGGCTTTTTTGTATCCTTGCTGACGACTGAAAGACCGACGGCTGACGACTTATGTTCATCGACGAAGCTAAAATCCGCGTCAAAGCCGGCGACGGCGGCAACGGCTGCATGGCCTTCCGCAGAGAGAAGTTCGTTCCCCGCGGCGGTCCCTCGGGTGGTGACGGCGGCAAGGGCGGCGACGTGATCATGGAGTCCAGCGAACGCCACAATACGCTGGTGCATTTCCGCTTCAATCCGGAATACAAAGCCCAACGCGGACGCCATGGAGAAGGCTCCAACAAAACCGGCCGGGAGGGAGTGGACGTCCTGCTGAAAGTTCCGGTGGGCACAATCTTGTACGACGACGAAACCGGAGAAAAAGTACACGACTTCACACGCCCCGATGATCGCATCGTCATTGCCTGCGGCGGGCGCGGTGGGCGGGGAAATGCCAGGTTC
>WNFP01004110.1_pt1 | contig 11723 bp, 10 predicted proteins | sample 5400201 | NCBI WGS metagenome assembly WNFP01 (sample SAMN13153355, study PRJNA577476) | soil metagenome | isolation source: 115 cm saprolite under Madrone tree | place: USA:California | collected 2016-06-14
CGGTGCTATTAAGCAAGGGACACTTGGAGCGATTGGAGGCCCACGCGAACAGGAGTGAATAGGGCCTCCACTCTAACCACCAGCATTCCCTCTCCGCATGCTAATGGCTAGGTCTTACAACAAGCCAGCACGGGCTGCGGTTCCAACCGATGTTGTTCTGGAAATGGTAGAACCCTTGGACCGTGTCCGTGGTCAGGTCCAAGGGCTCTCTAGCACAACGGATCGATCTCCCCCGATCCCCGCTGGGCTGCCAACAAGATACTCCAAGTACTTGCCGTTGACTGTGTTCTTCCGGCTACAGGTGCAAAATTATTCGCTGGTGTGATTAAGCGTCGAACCGAAGTCATAGGACTTGTCCTAGTGGTCCTAGGACCGAAAGCCAGATTGCGGTGATTAGCTTCTAAGATACTTTCAGGAAATGACTGACAAGGCCGCAGGTCTATTCATAGCCCCACTTCTTATTCTAATCGGCCTATGGCTGTGCTTAGATGGCATGGAGCATGGCAAGCTGAATAGCATTTTCTGGATTGGGCCCTTCCTGCTCATTGCTGGCGGCTTGTGGTTTGCCTCGGACTGGTTTGTTAACGAGCGAAGCACTAAATCAAACTAGCAATTGTAAGCGAGTGAGGCACCCATCGGCTTGGAGGGATGGTGGTGCCTCACTCTGACCACCAACACCCACGGTGATAAGCGCCGATGGCTAATCCTTAACAAACCAGCCGCTGGTTCATTCGCAGGGGGAGAAGCAGTGAAGTCTTCGATTTTCAAGCGTTCCGTTATCATTGCGGGCCACAAGACGAGCGTCAACGTCGAGCAGGAGTTCTGGAAGAGCCTGAAAGAGATCGCCGCCGAGCGCAACATGACGGTGGGAGTGTTGGTCGGCGAGATCGATGCCGAACGGAACCATTCCAATCTATCGTCAGCCATTCGACTTTTTGTGCTTGGCTTCTATCGCGATCAAATTGACCTCGCCAAAGACAGAACACGAGAGACTTTGGTTAAGCCTATTGCAGTGGTGCGCTAGACCCTACGAAATCTTCGATCCGACACGCTTCGCGGTAATCGAACATCAACACCGTCGATTGTCTGCGGTTAGGATTTCTCAGCGGGATTTAGTGGGCTGTGGCGATAAGGAGCGAGCGGGGCACCTAAGCACCGGGCAACGTGCCCCACCCGCGACCACCAGCACTTCTCCCTGCGTGCCGATGGCTAAGCTTTAGAACAACCGAGCATGGGCTGCGGTTCCAAGCCAAACCAGTACATTGTAGAGGGACTGTAAGCGGGCGAGGCACCGTGTTCAGAAGGAGGTCGGTGCCTCACCCTGACCATCGGCTTTGGTGATGCAAGGTGCCGATGGCTAAGTCCTAGAATAGCGCACTATCGAATATCAGACCAGCAACCAGCAAGTCACATCCGTCGATATCTTCGGTCCCCTAGCCTTGGCATCGGCGGTTTGACTTCAATTGTCTGGGTCTGTGGCTCCGCTGGCTGTAACAGCGAGACGTGGCACTTCATGGGGAAGTGCTGCAATCGCTGCTCTCATTCTGATTGGCAATGCTAGGCCTGGATCACGGTAGACTGCCTTAATAAATCCAGGGAGTTGGCCTCAGGCCTTAGTTGTAAAGCGTTAGCCTGCTGCGCTTCGATCAGCTATAGTCTCTGTCATCTTTCTTCTCTTACCTCGTTATGCTTCTTTCTTTTTTTATTTTTTTAGCTATGGAGAGAATGTGAAGGCTATATGCTGGTTCGTCATCGCTTCTAGGATTGCTAAGTTTTATTTCATCACTTGCTCCTCTGACGAGACGTTTGCTCCGCCCGTAGCCGCCATTGCCTTGCCTCAAGCTCACGCCCTCAGAGCCCAGAGCTTCCCCTAGCTTAAGCTCGACTTTAGAAAGCTCGGCTTCAATTTGTTCATTGGTAAGCGTTGCTGGGTCAGTCCAATTACCCATAAAACCTTTCCCTCATCTCATAACCTAACTGAACCGCAGCCTTCATCCTAATCTCAAACGGTTGGAAGCGATCATAACGGATGCTCCGTAGGTATCTGATCCTTGCGTCCTGCGCCGCTGTTGATGTTGGCAGTCTCTTTCCAGGGAAAGGAACGATCTCGGCTGTTTTTCCCCTTGGAGTGGGGGGTAAGTATTTTCCCATGACCTTATAACCTCCTGGGAAAGCCCTTTTTGATTACAGGACTTTCCTCAGATTTCGTTGAACTTGAGATTGGTGTTGGTATTTCTTCTTTCCCAGAGGCCTCTTGGCTATCCAGAAAATACCTACCCCCCGCTCCTAGCCCTGTTTTCGTGATAATAATTCCATTTCGGTTATCATCTTTGAACAGCCGGTTATTCATTGTGATCTGAATGCCGTAAACCTTGTCCAGAGCAGGAATGAACAAAGGCAAGGTCCGTGCAAGCCAAACTCCGTTGGGCACTATATTCAAGGAGCACAGTGCATCTGACCAATCCTGGGATAGAAACCGCCTATTCTCGATAGCTATAACGTGAGTTTGACTAGCACCATGAAACAAGTCTCGAATAGTGGCGATGAAGCGACTAGCCGCTTGTTCTTGGTCCTGGCTGGCGGAAGCACGATCAAGCCGCGATCAAGATCAATTTCGCTCCATCGAAGCCCGCCGATCTCTTCTCTCCGCTGGCCTGTAAGAACCAGTAAGCGAACGATGTCACTGAATTGATCCTCTCCAAGCGCGCCCAAGACCCCCGCAAGCTCAGTCTGCGACAGGACCCGATCCCGGCTGTGACCCTCGTCGGCCTTCCCTGTGCCGGTTACTGGATTAACTTCAATCAGCCCCTCTCTGATTGCCCAACCAAAGAAGGCCGATAGGCTTGATCGAACCCGGTTCCGGGCTACAGGGCCGCTAGCGCTTTCGATCTCAGCTAGCCGCAGGGCGATGGTGCGCCGATCAATTTCAGCCAGCCTGAGGCAATGTAGGGGCTTGGAATGGGCTTGTAGATGGCGTTCGACCCCATCGAAGGACCTTGGTTTCATCGATCCACGCTTCCGTTCCAGGTAGCGATTGACCTCAGCCCCGAATGTTTCAGCAGGCCTAATTCGTTCGTCAGCTGGATCACTTCGTCCAGCAACTAATCCCAGCAATCGGCGGGCCTCGTTCCTTGCCGTATCAGGCGTCCAAGGTGATCCGTGACGGCCGATGGTGATGAAGCGTTGCCGACCGTTAAGCCGATATCTCAAGAGATAGAAAACATTTCGCCGCTGGCGTCGGGCACCAAATCCATTCAGTGATTGATCCCAGAGCAACTGACCCTGGCCTAGTTGCTCAACTGCGGATTTCGTGACCTTGCCTATCATCCCACACTCCGCCGTTGTTCTACTTCGGGTTGAATTACCCGCTTGGAGCGGCGCACTTGTCTGCCAAATTAGTAAGCGATTAGCAAGCGCTGGAGGTCCAACTGGCGTCGGCCTCTGTCGGTTGTTGTCGGTTGCTGGCGATGAGAAAAGTGCCGACTTTATCGTGATAATATGACGAGATGAAACCCTAATGTCGGGTGCATGTATTATTAGAAATTTTCATGCGCACCTGTTCCCATGACTCATGCGCGGGCGGACGCGGCGTCTGGATGTTCATGGGATTCTAGTCCTTGCAGCTGCCGATGGTGACCGGCCCGCCGGCGGCCTCGACCGCCTCTTTTGCGAGTTCGATATTGGCGACCTGCTCGACAGTCGGCTTCTTGTCCTTGTCGATGTCGCCGTTCTCCGCACTGTTGTCGATCGTCCACTGGATGCGCTTGGGGTCGAAGCCGGAATTGACGGACCAGACGCAGTTCTTGGTCAGAGCGTCGATCGCATATTCGACCGCATCGCTCGGTTTATCGGTCGCTTTCTGGATGATCGGCACCACTTTCGCCTTGTCGCGAAACATCGCCCGATTGGCCTCGATCATCGCGGCGGCGGCATCGCGCAGGAGCGCGCGGTCGCGCGCGATCCAATCGAGCGAGGCACCGTAGGCGTTGAACACGTAATCGGGCATGAGATCGGCGAGCTGAACGAGGACATTGAGGCTCGGCTTCTGTTTCCTCGCCAGATAGACATCCTCGGGGTGCAACGCGACGCCGTCGGTCTGTCCAGCAAGCAGGCCCGGCAAGCGGCCGGCGGTAGCCGCGGAAATGAATTGCGCGTCGTCGACGCTAAGGCCGGCGGTGCGCAGCACCTCGCGGCCCATGCGCCAATTGAAGCCGCCGACCCCGCCGCCGGTGGCGCTGAGTTTCCTGCCCTTAAGGTCGGCCGCGGTCTTCACATCCGGCGACACCACATAGGCTTGCGGCAATCTGGGCGCCAGGCCCCAGAACTGCTGCACCTTCATCCCACGGCCGATCGCCACGTCGTTTACGCTCACGATGGCGGATCCTTGCGCAGCCGCCGCGCTCGACGTGGCGGACGCACCGCCCTCGAATTGGATGATTGTCGGCTCGATGCAGCGCTTGGTGAAGAAGCCGAGCTCCTTGGCCACATAGGGGGACGTGTGCACCACATTGGGCGGCGCAACCGAGACGCCGATATTTATCTTTCGCATCGTGCTGCAGCTTTGCGCCGACGCCGCGCGACTCATCGCATCGGCGAGCGCAATCCCGAGCACTGCCAGCGCCAATAGACGGATCGATCGATACCGGTTCGCCATAATATCTTCCCGTCGTCTCCTCCTACGCCCTCGCGGATTTAGTCCTCTTGCGATGCCGCAGTCCAGGGCGCCACGTATTTCTCGGCCAATCGCAGCAGCGCCGTGAGCGTCACGCCCAAAATGCCGAGCGTCACGATCGGCACGAACATCTTGTCCACCTGATAAGTGCTCGCGGCGCGCACGATCAGGTAACCGATGCCGGAGATCGCGGTGTAAAGGTCGGCGAGCACCATGCCGATCAATCCGCGCCCAAGCGCCAGCCGCAATCCCGTCACGATGAACGGCAGCGACGCCGGAAGCACGATATTCCACCACAGCTGTCCTTCGGAGCAGCGGAAAGCGCGACCGACCTCCAAGAGCTTCGGATCGACGCTTTTGACGCCTTGATAAGTGTTGATCACCATGGGGAAGAACGCGAACAGGAACAGGATGATCACCTTCGCCGTGGTGTCGAAGCCCGCCCATAGAACAATCAGCGGAACCAGCGCTACCGAAGGAATGGAATAGAGGAACGTGATGTAGACGGTGAGCGCGACATCGAGCATCCAGAAACGGGCAAGCAGGAGCCCGATGGCGACCCCGAACACCACCGCGAACGCAAATCCGATCGCCAGCACGACGAGGCTCGGCCACAAATAGATCCACAGCTCGCCGCTGAGCACCATGTGATAGGCTGCCACCACCACCTTGCTCGGGGAAGTAAACAGCACGGGGTCGACATTCCAGGCGGCGATCTCCCACAGCGTGAGCGCGATCGCGAGCGAGGCAAGCCGGATGGCAAAATCAATGAGATATCGGCGATGCCTGCGCGCGGCGGCGACCTGTTCGGCGCGCGCCTGCTCGCCGGACACATCGTCGGGCTCGAGCTCGAGCCCGCCGCGCGCTCGTTCGATCGCGGTCACGCAACCTCTCTCCGTGCGCGCAGATTGGGCCTCGCGGTATGAAGCTGATGCCAGATGTGCACGCGAAGTTCCGCGAAGCGCGGATCCGAGCGCACTGCGTCCGCCTCGCGCGGCCATCCGAACGGCATGTCGAGCACCTCCTTTACGCGCCCCGGACGCGCACTCATCACCGCAATGCGATCACCCAACAGGATTGCTTCGTCGATGGAATGGGTGATGAACACCATGGTCTTGCGCTCGTCCGGCCGCTCCATCAGGGAAAGGAGTTCCTCCTGCAGGATCTCGCGCGTCTGCGCGTCGAGCGCTGCGAACGGCTCGTCCATCAATAGGATCGACGGGTTCATGACAAGCGCGCGCACCAGTCCCACGCGCTGCTGCATTCCTCCCGACAGCTGGTAAGGATAATGACGTTCGAAGCCGGCGAGGCCGACCAGGTCCAGATAATGCGTGACCCGCGTTTTGATTTCGGCGCGCGCCACGCCCGCCATGGCCAGCCCGAAGGCCGCATTGTCGTAGACGGTTTTCCACGGCAGCAGCCCGAAATGCTGAAAGACCAAGGCAACCCCGTCCGGCGGGCGCAACCCGACCGGCTTGCCGTGCACGAGAAGTCTGCCACTGCTGAGATCGGTCAGGCCCGCAATGCAGCGCAAGAGCGTGGTCTTGCCGCAGCCCGAGGGACCAACGACGCACATGATCTCGTTGCGTCTGACACCAAGCGACAATTGATGGAACGCGACCACGGCGCCATCGAGGAAAAGCTTGCTGGCGCTCTCGGCGAGGATGGCTGCATCAACGGCTGTGTGCGCGCCCACCATCGTTTCCTCATTCACGCCGCCTCTGAGGCCTAACCTTCCTCAGCGCGGTCGTGCCGGACAAGTCTCCGGAAAAAACCGGCCAAACGCAATGCGAGCTTGCGCAACTGCGCGCATGGCGGCGCGCACCGATCGAGTGCGGCCGATCTATGGCTTGGCGGCGAGCTGCAGCAGTAGCGGGCTCCATTGCCGCTGCTGATCCTGAATGAAGGCGGTGACCTCGGCAGGGGACATTGCAACCGGATAGCTGCCGCGGCCGGCGAGCTGTGCGCTGAGGGTCGGCTCGCTGATCACTTTGCGCAGGTCCTCGCTTACCTTTTGCACGATCGCGTCGGGCGTGCCGACGGGCGCCACCAGGCCTTGCCAGCCCATCGCCTTGAAGCCCGGCAGCGTTTCCGCAACCGTGGGCAGATCGGGGAAATCCGGTAGCCGCTGCGCCGATGCGACGGCGAGCGGTTTGAGGTTTCCGCCTTGGACGGCTCCGGCGAGGCCGGAATAGCCTTCGATGATCAGCGGTATGCGGCCGCCCATGATGTCGTTGAGGGCATGATTGGGCCCGCCGGAATAAGGCACCAGCAGCAATTTGATGCCGGCGCGCAATTGGAGCAATTCGCCGGTCAAATGCGTGAGCCGTCCAATGCCGGTGACTGCGTAAGAGATTTCGCCGGGCCGTTGTTTTGCGAGCGCAATCAATTCGGGCAAGGTGGCAACCCCGAGCGAGGGCGCCGCCGCGACGAACATCGGCTGCTCCGTCAGGGAGCCGATGGGGGCGAAATCGCGCGGCATCTCGAAGGCCGTGTTGGCCGCCTTGCCGGGCGACGGCAGGAACACCGAAAGTGCTGGCATATAAAGCGTGTAACCATCGGGCGCGGCCTCAGCCGCGACGCGGGCGGATATGGCGCCGCCAGCACCAGGTTGATTGACGGGCAAGACCTGTTGACCCCAGATGTGCGAAAGCCGATCGGCGACCAGTCGCAGCGTGACGTCAACCGCACTGCCGGGGGCCGAATCGGAGATGATCTTGACCGGCCGCGTCGGATAGTCCTCGGCATGCGCCGGAAGATTGGCCGAGAGCGCCAGCAGCGCGAGCGACAGCGTGAGCCGGAGCATTTCCTCTTCTCCGATTGTTTGAGGGGGCGGGCAGCTCTCACGAGATATTATCACCGGCCCGAGCATGCGGCATGAGGCGAGAGGACACAGGCCGCCACACCCGGGGTGATGACGCAGAGATGTCCATGATAGCGTTCCCGCACCGGTCTTCATACCGTCGGCATTCGTATTTGCCGCAGTCAGGGTCCGAACTGGCAAGCGGATGCGGGCTATGACGCCAGCGCGGAGCCTGGCTTCAACGCGATGAGCGATCTAAACGGGCCAGGTCTCCAGCCGAAAGGCGGAGTCCCAGAACATCCACTCGAGCTGAGCAGCCCGCGTGAAAGCCGCATGCATGCGGGCATTGAGAGACCGGGCCACTCCGCCGGCGGCGGCGTCGGTCGCCGCGATCACCGCGCGCACGGCGGCATGGAAATCCTCGCCTGCGTAGGTGTCGATCCAAGCTTGGTACGGATTGGCAGCTGCGGCGCGGGCGTGAATGTCGCGCCCCACTTCCGCATAAATCCAGAAGCAGGGCAGCAGCGCGCCGAGCAGAACTTCGTACGGCTCCGCGTAGGCGGTGGCGAGAAGATAAGAAACGTAGTGGTGGCAGGCGGGCGATAGCGGGGTTTGTGCGAAGACCTGCGGCGTGATTCCGTACTGCTTCAAAAACGAACCGTGCAGCGCGCGTTCGACCACGAGCGCGCCTTCCGCCGATTTGGCGAACTGCACAATGCGATCCGGATCGGGCGCCTTCGCTGCTGCCAGAGTCAACGCGCGTCCGAAGCCGATGAGGTAATGCGCATCCTGCGTAATGTAGTGCTTGAACCGCGCCTCGCTCAGCGATCCCGACGCGAGCTGCGCGTTGAACGGCATCGTGCGGATGGTCTCGTAGATCGCGAGGTTGCGGTCCCAAGCTTCGCGCGAGAAGGGATTTGTTCCGCTCATGGCCCGCCCCGTCTGTGATTTGCCGGTTTTATTATACAGCTGCCCGAGGGAGCGGACGCGCCTCAACCCGCACCGCGCCATCGTTGCTGCGGCCAATGCATCGAGAGCGCTAGCCGCCGACCGCCGATCGCGCCGGGCTTCGGTCGCTCTCATTCGCGAGTTGTCGGACTAACCTGTCGACTCAGATCGAAGACGGAAGGCTCATGCCACGCGTTTCTTATATGACAACGAGTGTTGACGATACACCCTCAGCGCCCCGCGGTTCATCAGCGAGCGCGCCTTTTATCGCCCACCACCGCCGAAGTAGCCACTGGCATCGCGAAGCAGAAATGCCCGGATGTTTGGATCGGGGTCAGCGCCCAGAACGATAGCGCCGGGCCGACCGCAGGGAGTCCAACAGACAATGTTGGCTTTCGGCGTGTTGCGCGGCATAGCTGTTATGCCCGGCGTCGGGTTCGGATATCCCTGCTCGACATACGTGCCTTGCCTGTTCGCCTTCCGAGCATCGGCAGATGAAGAGACTGAAATGCCGAGAGCGCAAACAAGCAATCCAAGGATGACTGACGGCTTGTTGCTGCTGGCAATGATCATGGAATTTCTCCGTTGATTCGCATCTGCGCCGGCAAACGAGGGCGAGGCCAGCCGAACGTTGCTCGCAGTGGTCTAACCACTGGGACGGGTGAAATATTCCCGCAGAAAAATTCCGGCAGGACGCTTAGCCGGCTAATTCCCGCTCCCCCAACCCTAGCGTCCTGTCGCTCGGACGACGCCACGTGCACCGTAAGCGGCCATGCGGCCGCCGCGCCGCCCATGAGATGAACTCGCGCCGCGTCATCTAATCCCCTCATCATGGGACCATCAGGTTACTCGGCTGGCTCTCGTCAGCTCCGCGACTTTCCTGATATGCGCGATCGCGGCGCTTGCCCCGGCTGTCTTGGTCAGTAGGTCTAACGTTGCATCATCATCGTCGTCGACCGGCGCCAGCGCTCGATCCATATAGGTGCGCGCGTGAGGATCGCACGCGATGGAAATCTTCAAAGCGAGTAGCCGCGCGATCACACCGGCCAAAATGACATGCTTATAGAGAGTCTCCAACACAAAGCGCGGCCAAAACACCCAGACTCGTTCGCGGGGCAGTCCGGGCCGGCGTTCCGAGGGATTTTTCAAGCGGAGAAGACCGCTCTGGAGCGGGTGGACATTTTCGAGACGTACCGTGGTCGCGAACGAGACCAACACCTTGAGGAGGCTGCCCATCGGCACGCCTGTCGCTGCCGCGCGACGCATAAGCGTCTTCATGTGCTCCGGCGTGTAATACAGGGACCAGGCTTCGCGGTAGATTGCGTCCCACTCTGGCGCGCTCATATTGGCGTGAGCGGTGCAGACATGTTCCACGTCATATGCATTGAGGTCCGGCTCCATCGGAACGTCCTTGCGCCAAAGGACCTGATGATCCTCCGAACCGGGCAGCGGAGTCAGGCAGAAAAACTCGATAACGTCGAGCGGGAGTTCTCTCTGTATGATCGCGATATCGCGCCTGATGCTGTCGGGTGTATCCGCCGGGAAGCCCAGGATGTAGCCCGCAAGCGTGATGATGCCCTGCGCCTTCCAGGCGAGCAGCATCTTGCGATATTCGGTGATCTTGTTCTGGCGTTTCTTCGCCGCGGTGAGATTGTCCGGGTTAATATTTTCCAATCCAATGAATACCCGCGTGACACCGGCTCGCTTCGCCTTCGCGATGAAGTTTGCGATTTTGTGGCAGAGGGTGTCGACCTGGATCATCAGACCGAGCGGAATCCCGCCCTTCTCCCGAAGCTCGATCAAGCGATCGAAGATCGCCTCCCACTGCTCGTTGCGCGCGAAGTTGTCGTCGGTAATGAAGAATTTGTGGATCCCCTGCGCCCAGTTGAGACGCACCAGATGCTCCACGTCGTCGGCCGAGCGGTAGCGCGACTTGCGGCCCTGCACGTTGATGATCGTGCAGAACGAACACTGGTACGGACAGCCACGGCCCGCGTCAAAACTCGCGCTCAGACCCAGCGTGCGTGCCACGTACCGCCTCGGCAGAAACGGCACGGGCGTTCCCTCAATCACGGGCAGGTCTTTCACGGAACCGTACAGGGGGGCAAGCCTGCCGTCGGCGGCGTCGCGCAACACCGTGTCGAGCCGGTCTTCGGCTTCGCCGGCAAACATGGCAACTCCCATGTCGCGGCAAGTGTCGAGATCGACCGCGTGGCCATCCAGCATCGAGAGGCACCCCGACACATGGAACCCGCCTATGGCAACCTGGATCCCGGCGTCGCGGAATGGTCGTGCAATATCGAGAGCGCGAGGGTATTGGTTCGACTGGACACCGACTAGCCCGACGAGCCCGAAGTTACCATGAGATCGGAAGCGGGCGAGGAGCGCCAGCACGTCGATGCGCGTGTTGGTTTCGTCGATCGCCTCGATGTCGATGGCGACATCCGGTCCGAGCACGAGCCGCTTGGCACAATCTGTTGCAATTGCGTAGACGGCGGCAAGCGAGTTCGACGGGATCATCGCCCGCCACCAGCGAATTACATATCCGTCGTCATCGTAGTGCGATGGCTTGATCAGAACGAGTTGAAAGCGCCGCCTCGCGGTCGTCGAACGTTCTAGCACAATCGATCTCCGAGGTCGGCACAACCGTGACAGCCCCCAACGAGATAGGGGCGGAGGCCCACTTGGTGACCGTGAGGCAATTAGGGCTCCGAGTCAAAACGCGGCCGTCCCAGTGAGCCGCTTCGACTGCGCTTCACCCCGGTAATCAGACATGGTTCAGCGCGGTCAAAATGTCCGGTCCGCCGCCCGCCTATGCCCGGTTCATCATTAGCGTCGGACATGATTGATACAGCCGGCTGATGTCCGGACTGCGCCGGCGAAAGCGGACATAGGGAGATTCGCACTATGATAGATGAGGCAGAAAAACGTGGCCAGCGAAGTGGATCACCAGCTCCTACTTGATCGACGCCCGCACCGGCAGATCGGCCGGCTTCTCACCCTCAACGCGTCATTGCAGGCAAGCCACTGAAATAACCGACGATGCCGCGTTCATCAATCAGTTTGCGCAGGCCGAGAAACAGCTCCGGATGGTCCTTGCGATAGGCGCTGAGGTCTTCTTCCGCGCCCGGATGCTGCACATTGCCGGTGATGTAGGCGTAGCCGTTGACGTTGTCGTAGACCTTCAAGCCGGTATTCTCTCCGCCCGCGGGTGCGCTGAAGATTCGCACCATCGCCTTGCTGTCGACGTTGAAGGCCCAGGTAAAGTTGTTGAGATGATTGGCCGAGTCTTCGCCGATG
>WNFP01011751.1_pt1 | contig 11721 bp, 7 predicted proteins | sample 5400201 | NCBI WGS metagenome assembly WNFP01 (sample SAMN13153355, study PRJNA577476) | soil metagenome | isolation source: 115 cm saprolite under Madrone tree | place: USA:California | collected 2016-06-14
GGAGGGCAGTCGGCTAGCGGGACGGTGAGTGCGGCCCCCAATGCTGCGCCTGGTGGAACGCCGAGCGGCGAACAGCCGACGGCAGACGACGTCGAGCAGATGCGCTCCAATATGAAGGACGTGAAAGTGCAATTAATCGATGACCATGTGCGCGCCTACGTCGTGTTCGACGTACACGGGAAGGACATGACGCTGCAGCTCGAAGGGAAACTGGGCGCGGAGAACGGTTTCCTGCGCTTTGAACCGGTGAGCGGCCAGATCGGAGCGCTGCCGATCCCACAGGCCACGCTCGAGGCGGCTGTCCGCAGGATGATGGAGTCGCCGGAAAATCGCGAGAAGCTCAAGCTTCCCTCGGACATTTCGGATTTGAAGATTGAAAATGGAGAAGTCGTCGCGAAGTATCAGTAAATGATCACCTGCGGCTTGTAACTCGCGCGGCGGAACGATTCCGCATTCCTGACCGTCGCCTCCGTTAAAGAGAACGCTCCCGCTTGCACTGCCTATCCCGCTAATGCACGCCGCTATTCCGGGAAATAGCCTTCTTTGGAGCGAATACGAAACCCCTTCTGCCCTGTCAGCACGACTTCGATCTTTCGCCATCGGTCCCCTTCTGAAATAGAGTCTGGCCGATACGTCAGCATGTACAAATGACGAAGGTCGACGGCAATTTTCTGAAACACCTCTTCAATATCGCCGGCCTTTCTCGCTTGATAAGAAGCGCCGCCAGTGCGCTTGCTTAAGTCATCGAGGAGCTTTCTCAACTCACGCGAACGTGTGGCTTCGCCTTCCGCGATTGCGTAGAGGGGGATTCCGGCCCTTTTAGCTCTTACGACCGCCGAGCTCGCGTTTAGAACACTCGCGTTATCGTCGCCATCTGAAAACACTACTAGAGCTTTTTTTCCCGGCCGCTCGGAAATCTCCTGGACGACCTCGGAAAGCGCATCGAACAAAGCCGTTTGCCCTTCGGGGCGTGTCCGCAAGACAGCGCGTTTAGCAGCGGCCTTGTCGGTGGTGAATTCTTGCCGCACAACTAAGCGGCGGTCAAAAGTGAAAATCGCTACAGCGTCCTCTGCACCGAGAATGTCGATGAGTTTGACAATCGAGTTCTTCACGCGCGGGAGCGCCTCGTTCATACTCCCCGTCGTGTCCAACAGAATGGCGCAGGAAAGGTTGCCGGAGTCGGCCTCGAAGTTCGTGATTTGCTGAGGTTTGCCGTCTTCGAAGACGCGGAAACTGTCGCGAGCGAGACCCTCGACGTACTGGCCACCGCGGTCGTACACGCTCGCGTAAACTTCGACGAGGGGTACTTTCACGCGGATCACAGGTTGCTGCGAATGCCCGGATACAGACGAGGCTATCACGAAAGCAACAGCGAAAATCCAAAGAGCAGGCGGCAAAAGGTTGTTCTTCATTGTTGAAGGGCTTCTCTTAAATCCGCTGCGGTAATGGAGGAGAATGCGGCAGCCACAGCCCGCCAATCGTGAGCGTCCATCATTTTCGCGTTGCGAAACGCCTTCGCAGCAAGCGGCTCCGCCACACGCGAGAGCGCCGAGGGCTGGACGCCCAAGCCGTCGGCCAGATACACCAGGTAAAGCTTGAACTCCGCCACACGTTCTGCGAGTTCGGAAGGAAACATGTGTCGTTCGTACTCCTCGTAAGGAGCATCCTGCAATAGATGAGGATGGTCGCAGCCAAAAGAATGGCGGGGAATCGCACCGAGGATGTTGAGCCGTGAACCGTCGTTGAGAGTCGCTGTTTGCCGGAGCGCCGCTAGCGTTGGCGAGGGCCACGGGTCGCTCGGGAAACGTCCCAGAAACTTACCGGCTAGCGCGAAAAGGTCAGGCAATGTAACCGCATCCCAAGCTCTTCGCCAATCGCGGGTCTCGACCGCACTCAATAGATCGGCTCGCCTTGAGAGCGAGAGCAATCCCATGGTCTCTTCACTTAGAGCCTGGAAGGCATCGGGATCACTCGCGGACTCCTCGATCCACTCTCGCGCCAGTGTGCAGCGCAAACCAACCAGGCGTTGATCGGATTCCTCCAACCTGTCCCAGGTAGTGCCGCGAAGGGCGGCAATCTGCGCCGCAATGGCCTCCTCACCGGCGGGGCCGGAAGTTTTCCATCCCGCGCCGGCGGCAGTGCCGGACGCCAATCCAAATTGCGCGAATCCCCCGTTGAAATTACTTCCGCCGCCGGAACTGGACTGCTCAAAAGCGGATTCCGGCAGCTTCTCGAGATGCTCGCCCGCGCTGCCGAACCCAAAATAGTGATGCTTGCGGATCAGCATCTGATCCTCGGAAACTAACAAATCGGCCGGTCGCAGGAAATAAGCATAGACTTGACCCGCGAGAGCGAGCGTGACCTGGGGCTGGAGTTCAGCAAGCAGCTCCTGGGAAAGTTTCTCGACATCCCTCGGATTGGGCTTGTTCTTGGCAGTTTTTGCCGTCAGTTGGCCGACGACCTTGAGAACTGGGGCGGGATCGTACCGCGTAATAACTTCCTTGTCTTTAGCGGCTATTTTGCCGTTCTTCGGCAGCTCGACCAGCTGAAACGTGCTAGTAGCTTTCTGCAGCGCGGCGACACTTGCCGTTGCGTCGCTTGACAACGTCCTCCTCTGCTCGTAAATCGACAGCAGCGCTTCCAGACTCGGTATCTTTTGTAGCTCCAGGACCCGCTGGTAATCCACATTCCGGCGGCCCCGTTGCTGCGTCTCTGCACCAAGCAGGCAGCCACGGATGCGCTCGTCTACAGTGGAGGCCTGCTGCGCCGGCTGGCAAAAGGGGAGGATGGCGCGAATCGAATCGAGGGAAGCCGCCGTATAACCGGCTGGCCCGTTGGCGCCCGCAAAACGGTCGCTGACGAACCGGAAAAGCTTGGCGGCATCGTCCGCCCCAATCGCGCGGCGCCGGGCAAGGAGACTGATCCATTCGATCAGGGAATGAATTTGTCCAAGCTGCAAGTTTGCCTCGAGAGCCGGATGAGACTGGATCTGCTCCATAGCCGCGAAGAAACGAGAGAACTCTGCGGAGCCTATTGCCGTGATGTCGGTGAAATAGGCGTAGGAGCTGTAAAAATCGGAATAGTTCTGGGCCAGAATTAGGGCGGACTGTTCATCGAGAGGTTTTGCGCGGTGGGCATTGATGCGTGCTACGGCCAGGAAATTCGCAAGCTCCGTCTGTCTCGTGAATCTTCCCTTGTAGTGAGTCTGCACCAGGCGCAAGAGGATCTCATCCTCCAGTTCGGGCGCCACTACTTTCGCCATCTTGTTCAACATCTTGGCGGTCTGGGTGGTGCTTGTGGAGCGTCCCTTTGCGACCATCCACACCTCCGCCGCCCCCGGAAAATCGACGTGGCCGTCTGCGTCGAGCGGGATAGAACGCAGGAACTCCATGAAAGCGCTATTGCCGATCATTGAGGATGCCCCGCGCCGCATCTCTTCCGTCTCTGAGAAGAATTTGTAGAACTGCGAGGTGCGCGACGAAGTCGAAGTAAAGAACGCCTGGTGAGGCCGGTCCAATTGGGAAAGCGTAAAGAAGAATGCCAGCAACCTTCCTTCGGATTGCCTCAGCAGCGCGGCAAAAAATGGCCCAGGCTGCGCTGGATCTGCGCCGGTAAGGGTTGCCCATATCGGTTCTGCCTGCATGCCGCCAGGCACCGCGGCATGACTTCCTTGCAATGCAAATGCGGGAGCGTAGAAATAGATCAGATTGGCGTCATGTTCCTCGAGCGTCTTGATGTTGACCGCCGACAGAAGAGCCCCCACGGTTCTCCTATCCAACGAACTGAGTCCCACGTAGAGTCGCGCCATCTTCGGCATATGCAGCAGCGCAGTTGCAAATCCTCCCGCTCCGCTTCCGCTTGGGTAGAAGTTCTCACGCCAGACTTTCTCGCTTGGGTAGACTGCGGCGGGTTCGTCCCGGATTTCCAATTTATAGGGCTTGCCCGCTTGAAGAGCTTCCTGGATTCCAAGTTCGTCGACGGCCAGAGCAGAAGTGGTTTCTTGTTTCTTGGCCTGACTTTTTTTCTCCCCGCGATCCAATTCGATCTGACCTTTGGTGCTGTGGAGTTTGACGCCGAGCAGATTCAGCGCTTTTTCGGTGTCGCGACGTTCCCATTTGCCTCTAAGCGAAAGTGTAATGGTCACGGCGCTGCCGTTGCGTATTCCAAGGGCTTCCAGTGCGGAGACGCGCTGGAAGTGCTCGTCGATTTCCTCCATGTAACTTTTGTCCTTGCAGCCTGGGCCGGAGCAAACCCGATCGATCAACGCCCGGCAGTACTCGGCGAAGAACCGTTCCGGAGGAACTCCCTCTTTCGCGTGAGCGACAAATGCCAGGGCTTCCAGGCCACCCGCAACAAGCGTGTTATCCACCTCTTTTTGCTCAGCGCCCATTAACCGCCGAAACTCGGGATGTCCCGCAGCCTCGAGCATTGCCGCAAACTCTTCGGCGCGCTTGGAATTCGCATCACGGATCGAGACGGCAAATCCCCGCTCGAGTGCCGATAAGCGCAGTGTAGAGGCCGGACCGAGCGCCTCAACAAGCTTAGAGTAGGCTTCCGCTGCCGCACCGCCGTAGGAATCCTGCACACTTGCGAGTCGCGAGAGTAGCTCAGGGTCCGCCACCGCAGTAGCCCCCTGTTGGAGGGCATCTCGACTCTCATACTTTCTTCCTTGCACCTCGAGCGCATCAGCTCGCACAACGTACAATCCAGCGGCTTTAGGCGCGACAGCTAAACCCTCATCAGCGGCTCGCTCCGACGCCCGAGCATCTCCGGATTCCAGCAGAAGCCTCGCGATCCGAGTGTGAGCGCGCTCGGAAGCAGGCTGCACTTCGAGAACGCGCTTCCAGGCAACCAGAGCAACCGGGCTCTGCTGCAAATCATCAAGAATTCCGGCGAATTGCGTTCGAACGGTCGGATCTGTAGGCAAACCTGCCGTAAATGTCTTGGGTCCAAGAACGGAATCGCGCCCTTGTCGTCTTTCCGCGCCAAGTGGACATGGGCCAGGTCTTCTGCAATCGTCGCAGTCATCACATCCAGATCGACCGCATGCTTCAGCGCCTCGTCCGCTTTGTCGTAATCGGTTGCGAGGAGCAGTTCGTGTCCGAGCTCCACGAAAGCAGAACTGTCCAGCGGCCGCACTTCCACAAGCAACTTGCGAAACCGAGAGGCCGCCGCGTAGTCTCTTTGTTTTTCGTTATAAGCGGAGGCCGTAAGGAGCGCAGCCGGTTCCAACGGATTCATTTCCAACGCCGCGCGCAAGTCCTCGCGAATGCGCTGCGCGTCGGCCTCGCTGAGCACTTCTCGCTCCAGGAGTTTGCCGGCGTCGGCCACGTTAGCCTGAATACCCGCATATTGCCCTATGGTCGGGAGCGCGGAGCCATCCGGCGCTGCTATCTCCGAAACCTTAAAAAGTACCTGCCCGGACGAATCCGAAACCACGGAATGGGAGATGACGAAGCCGCTGGCAGGCACGGTCGGCATCCAGTCCACTTGAAACAACGATTGCGCGGGACCTTTCGACGGGCGGGCATACTCACGCACTTCGCCTGTGATTATCGTGCCGCCTGTCAACTCGAAGAAAGAGATCCAATCGTCGGATTTCCCGTCTGCTTCCAGCGAACTCACCTGAACATGCTGTGTGCAAAATGCGCGCAGTAGGATCGCCGCGGCGTAATCCCTGACGGTCGGCTCAAGCTGCGGCAAGTTTCCAATCAGAAGAACGCGCGACCAATTCGACCCCCACTGCACAACGCTGGAGGCAATCCTGTCGTAAACAGCAGCCGGTGAAATTGGCGTTGCACTATCGGCCGAGAGCTGGATTTTCTCGAAAGTGCTCTTCAGACGCGCGCGGCTCGCAAACGGGCCCTGCACCGAGATCGCTCCGTTCTGTAGCAAGGCAAGCCGAATCGGACGGCCATTCAAAGAAGCATACAAGTCGAATAAACTCTTGCCGACGCTTTCCAGGTCTGCTGCGTGCAGATTGTCCAAGAGCAAGACAACCGTTAAGGCATCCCCGGCTTTCACGGGCGAGACGATTGCCGCCGTCTTTCCGGCATAGGTTTCGACCGGGGCCACTTCGGGAATTGTTCGCTCGGTCGAGCGCAACAGTACCGTAGAGGCTTCTACCACACGGGGCATCGGGGGAAGAACGATGAGCACGCCAAACCACAAATAAAACCGGGCTAGTTTCATGGGAAGTCCGTCGCTGCGGAACCGCTCTGTGGGTCGGAATTGTAGCATAAGGCAAAAACCGGGACTTCAACAACTTGGCAAGGAATGATTAACGCTCGCGTCGGCGGCGAATTCTCAATGAACGTAGAAGCCGCTTTTCGAGAGCACCACGTACTCCCGCCCCTTTTTCCCGAAGGAAGAAGCAAGGCGAACATCGAGTTTATGCGGTTTGCCGAGGGCCGCCGAAGCGTTCGTGTAGTAGCCCAGCGTGTAACGCGTCTTAATGCGCTGAATCAGGGCGCGAAAGACGGAATCCAGGTGCGCGATGTCCTGGACGTCGAAGAGTTCGCCGCCCGTTTGGTCCATCACTTTGCGAATGTTGACCAGGCCGGGAATCATGCTGGCGGCAAAGAGTGTTTGCGGCGGGTTGTAGCCGGGGATCTTGAGATTGTAGAGGACAGCATCGGCGGCGATGGCCTCGGTGACGATGTCGTGCGTGCCTTGTCCGCCGGCGTCCGTGCCAACGTCATCGCTGATGAGAATGATCACGCGACGCCCCTTTGGGGGCAGTTTGAGGAGGTACTGAGACGCGAGAAAGATGCCGTCATTAATATTTGTGGCGCCGCCGGCGCGGAAGGAATTGATCTGATTTGCGATTTCCGTCTTGTCTTTCGTGAAGGGCACGCGCAACTGGGCTTCCGTGGAAAACGTAAAGAGCGCGGCTTGGTCATCGGGCTTGAGCGCGGCCAGAGCGGTGTTCGCGGCGTCCCGCAGCGGCCCGAGGAATGGACCGATGGAATCACTTAGGTCCAGCACGAGCGCCACATTGATAGGCAATTCGTCGCGGCTGAAAACTTCCACCTTTTCGGCGACGCCATCTTCACGAACTTCGAAGTCTTCCTTTTTCAGGTCGGCCATGATTTGCCCCGTTTTTGTTTTCACGGTCGCGTCAACGAGCACGAGGTTCACGCCGACACGAATCACACTTTGGTCTTGGCTTTGCACCTGAACGGGAACTCGGAAAACAAATAAAAAGAAAACGTACGAAAGGGAAAGCGCTAGAGCCGTCAAGGGGAGTCTGTTTCGCCAGAATTTAGACATGGCCATCGGTCTATTGTACGCGAGCGAGTACGCGAGACCAGCCGCGCCTTACCTCCACGCAATGGAGAGTTCGGAATAGCCTTTGCCTTCCTCGATGGGAGTGGAGAAGCGAATGACCACGTCCTTGGCGCCGGAAATCTCCAGGGCCTTCTTGAAGAATCCCACGATGGCGAATCCCATGATGCGGTGCTGTTTTTCAAAGCCGGCGTACTTGACAAGCGCTCTATTGTTTCCCTCGAGTTTCACATCGATGGGGACGCCCTGAAAATACGTGGCGTGAACGGCGGCAATGCGCTTGATTACGAATTCGGGCGAACCCAGTTTCACGAATGCTTTGTAGATACCGCGAAGCTGCCGCTCGATCACGGCTTCCGAGCCGCGCGTGACCATCTCCTCGTTGCCGTCTGCAAGGACTCTAATTTCGACTTCGAGAAAGCGCGTGAACAGATCGAGGGGGTACCAGGTGGAAGAGAAGATTTCGCCTTCGAAGATCTTCCGGGTCTCCTCGTCGAGAAGGCCGAGGATTTTCTGGAAAGCAGCATCTCCGGAGCGGCGCCTAATTTGGGCGATGGTTTCCTTGATTGCGGATCCCTTGATCTGCACCATTCAAGCGCTCCTCCGAGGGCACGTCAAACCATGCTCTATTGACATTACTATGTTTCATTGCGGACCACCGGAGCGCTTGTCCTAATCCGAACTGAGGGTTAGTTCTTGCGCCAGTACATCGCTGCAATTCGAGAAGGGCATCCACGGTTTACGAGTTGGCAAGGCGAAAGTGACTCGCAACCCGGACATCAGCGAAACAACCGTGGACTTCCCTGTGCCGTCAACTTTTTTAAAACTCTTGCGCGCGCAGTCCATCAGCGAAAGGTTTGTGCTCTTTGTGATTCTATGAGGCTCTGGTCGTGAGGCGGTAAGCGATGCCACATTTGTAAAGTTTGTCTTTCGTGATTTCCACGACCCAAGCGATCTCTGCCGGCACGAAAATAGCGTTTCCCCCGGGCGAGTAGGGAACGGCAACCTCAATAGCGGTGCGCTCAAAATACTTTTTGCGGCTCTTAAAACAAAGACCACCCTTGGACATGTCTTCGCAGGTGACGACATCATCGGTAAAGCCCGAGCGGCGAACGCAAGCCTTGTAGCTGACCTTGGTGCGGGGATATTTGCGCCGGTTGTCCAGGGGCGCAACGACTTTGCGGTCGGTAGGCGAAGCGTACGCCGAGGAACTCTGCGAGCCTGGCGAAGCCTGCAAGTTTGACGAAGTCTGCACGCCAAGCGGCGCCTGGGGGCTTCGGGGACCTTGCGTCTTGGCGATATTCGATGCCTCCTGGGACGAGGCAACGCGGGAGACCGGCCCAGCGGCCACCAGGGCCGGCTGCTCCTCAGGGGCTTCCGAGGCGCGCTTCCAGAGAGTCGAATACCCACACTGTTTGCAATAGCGGACGATCCCCTCGTTGATGAAGAATACGTCTGATTCCACGTCGCTGTGTTCCACCGTCTCGTGTTTCTTGCAGTTCCCGCACTCGAGTAGCATTCGCCGAGCTTCTTTTTCCCTCTCGGAAACAGGGGCAAAGTCGATGCCCCAGAAGTCGATCGTGCCGGGATCCACAAACGCCACGCCGTAAGTGTAAATCTCCCCTTCAGAGCCGATGCGGCCAACAACCCGAACGAGAGCCTCTTTGTTGGTATCGAGGTAGCGAACAATGATTTCTTGCTCGGCGGAGAGCTTATAAGTGGATATGATGCCGGCGCCATGGCGGCTCAGCAGAACGGTCTTGGTCATTTCCGAAAACCCTTTGCCGTCCATGTCGCTTCCAGTCAAAAGGATAGCGACCTCTTTCGGAATGCGGCTGCTGCGGCGCAAGTGTTCGTAGGACACGATCGTGCACTCATTGATGGAAGCGCGCTTAATCCAAGGTTAACCGGAACTCTGCGAGCCCGGCACAGAAATTGGAGGATGGGTTCCACCGGCGCAAGGGGAGAAGGGCCAATTCTCCGCCGAACTTGGGCCAAACGCTAGTAGAGTAATTGAAAAAGAACGTCCAAAGGGATGAAACGCAACGAGGAAGCGGTTCACTACTCTTGGGGTGCCAACTAACTATGAGAAAACCCGCGGGCGACTCAAGGCTCCCGGATTGCGAGAAGAGAGTGACAGCACCATCCATCCAAGTAGTGCTCGGAGCGGAGCTTGAGCAGGTAGAAACATCCCGCAATTTGCGGCTTGAGGCAAATCCGCAGCGCCCAACGGCCCAAAAAAGTCTAATCGGCTTGGCGTTTTCTGGCGGAGGGATTCGCAGCGCCACATTCAACCTTGGCGTGCTGCAAGCCCTGGCGAGAAAGAAGCTGCTGCGATCGCTGGATTACGTTTCCACGGTTTCCGGAGGCGGCTATATCGGGGGCTGGCTGATGGGGTGGATGCACCATCAGGGCATAGGAATACAGGAGATCGAGCAGCGACTGTCAACGCCGCCGAAGATGCCGGAAGAAGCAGGAGACCAGCCCGAAGTGCACTTTTTGCGCGACTACAGCAACTACCTGACGCCTCGGAAAGGATTGCTGCGTGCGGATTTCCTGGCGTTTGCCGCGAGTTATCTACGAAACACGCTTCTGAATCAAATCATCCTGGTGCTGGCGCTTCTCTCGCTGCTCCTCGTACCCAGGACGATTGTATTTCTTTTGCACACGCTCGAAGACCTCGAGGAATTGTCTCAAGCCGGACCTTTCTATCCGCTTCAACCGTACATGAGATCGGAGTATTTCGCGCTCGCTCTGGGACTCATTTTTGGGCTCCTGGCCGTGATTTTCATGGGGTTGAACCTCGAAACAGTGGACCCTCACGAAGGAAAAAGAGATCCGTGGTACGCGAATTCCTGGGCGGTCCATGTCTTTATCATCGCTCCGTTGCTGGTGTCTTCCGCTTTGTTCACCTATGGCTGCGGCCTGTTCCTGCCGGACTGGGGAATCCTTGACAAGCCTATGTTTCGTGCGCCGCTGATGGGCGTCGGGCTCTATTTCAGCATGTGGACAGGGGCCTGCCTTGTCAGGCGAATCGTACATTTCAAGAAGAGGCGCGGTGGCGCTACCGGTCCAGTTAGCGGGCTGGTCATGCTCACCGCGGCGGTGACCGGTGTATTGATTGGCTATCTTTTTGTTCCCTTTGGCCATCTCCTGATTCCCCCGGGAGCGACCGACAGACTCACTTACAGCAACTGGCACAACATGACTTTTGGAACGCCCGTATCCATCTTGATTATGCTGATCGCCGGTGTAATTCATATCGGGCTGATGGGACGCGGGATGAGCGACGCGCACCGCGAGTGGTGGGGACGGTTAGGCGGCTGGCTGCTGTTCTTCGCGTTCATGTGGCTCGGGCTGTTCTTGATCGCAATTTATTTTCCGCCCGCGTTAGGACGCATATTTGCCTGGGAGCATGACGGCGCTCATCGCACGACGTCGACCGCCGTGCTCATGTGGATCCTCTCGACGGCCTACGGGGTGTTTTTTGGCAAGAGTGAGAAAACCGGCAAATGGAATCCCGACGACTCGCTGACGAAGAAGATCCTTGCGCTGGCTGCAAAACTTACGCCATACATTTTTATTCTAGGGTTGCTCCTGGGCCTCTCGATCCTCGCATCGTTTGCGGCGAACTGGGCGAAGGGTCTGGATTGGCCAACGTTGGCGATGCCAAGCGATCTGGATTTTGATATCCGGGTTCCGCTGCTCTGCCTGGCATTTTTTGGCGCGGCTCTGTTCGTCTCCTGGCGAGTGGACATCAACGAATTCTCCATCCACTACCTGTATCGCAATCGATTGGTGAGGTGTTATCTGGGCGCCTCGGTGCCTGGGCGGAATGCTCAGCCGTTCACGGGATTTTCGGAAGCGGACAATTTTCCTCTGGGCAGCCTGAAAATTCCGGCCGGCTCGAGCGATCCAAAGGACGCGCGGCCGCTGCCCATCTTGAACACAAGCTTGAACGTAGTGCGGGGAAGGGAACTCGCGCTGCAGACGCGAAAAGCACGTTCGTTTGCGCTGACGCCGATCCATGGAGGATTTACGCGGCCGCTGCAAGACAAGCGAGGCTGGGATGCCATCTATGCGCCGACGGAAAAACTGGCCTGTAAATTGCCGGGATTCAAACACGGTGTGACGATGGGAACAGCCGTGGCGATTTCCGGCGCGGCGGCAAGCCCCAACATGGGTTCTTATTCCGAGCCGGGTCTGGCGTTCTTGATGACGCTCTTCGACGTGCGTCTTGGCTGGTGGATCGGAAATCCGCGCGGCGGAGGCTGGAAGAACGGCAGCCCGCTCGTCGGATTCGCCTGTCTGCTGCAAGAACTCCTGGGGGCTACGAACGACGATAGCAAGTACGTTTATCTTTCCGACGGCGGTCATTTTGAAAACCTGGCGGTGTACGAACTGGTGAGGCGCCGGTGCAAATTAATCATCGCC
>WNFP01009551.1_pt1 | contig 11720 bp, 12 predicted proteins | sample 5400201 | NCBI WGS metagenome assembly WNFP01 (sample SAMN13153355, study PRJNA577476) | soil metagenome | isolation source: 115 cm saprolite under Madrone tree | place: USA:California | collected 2016-06-14
GCCTCGTCGGCTCTTTAGCAGAACGGCGAACTGACGGCCCGCTCCCGCCGAGCGTTTTCGGTTTCCACCGTGGACAATTCCAATCAAATCCGAAACCATTTCATAAGGCGATCCGGCTGGTTCCTGCTCTTCGATCCATGACTCGATCGCCTGGCGAATCACCTCCGACGCGGACACTTGCTTGCGGCGCGCAATGCGGGCGATACGCTGCCTGGTTTCCTTATCCACCCTCAATGTCACTGGAGATGGCATAACATTACCTCGGATCGTTAGCTTAATGTATTACGATCTGTAATACAAGAAGTTTGTGGGAGAGAGTAGAGCCTCCTGCGCGTGATCTATTATTACTTCCCAGGCGAGCAAAAATCTGGCTGATTACGCGCTACGACAAGGACGAAGTTTTTGGAATCGGCGGAAATGCTTTAGAATGTAGGTAGTTCCCACTGTGGGCGTGTAGCTCAGCTGGGAGAGCACCTGCTTTGCAAGCAGGGGGTCGCCGGTTCGATCCCGGCCACGTCCACCAACTTAATTCCCGCTCTCTTAATCATTTACGCTGCAATTTCCACTGCACTGTTTTGGTGCAATTTCGGGACAATCGGTACAACTGACATATTTTCAGGAGCCGGAAGAACGAATCCGTAGCCTACTCGCGCAGCTTCATCGAGGCGCATTTCTACTTCCTCGTGAAGATGTGAATAGACTTCGGACATCGTGTGCGGCTTGTGCGCCATCCAGAAGTTGTTGATGTCTTCCAAACAGCGGGTTCCACGAAGCCATGTCTTACGGAAACGCTTGAAAGAGTGCCAGCCCATTCCTTTCTCATCCAGCCCCATCCTGATGAGGCGCGGAGTAAGCCAACGGTCCTCCAGGTTGCCGTAAAGATGCGGCGTGCCATTCGCGGTATGGAACAGCAGACCAGTTTTCCCGGCTGCATAACGTTGCAGGTACTCTGCGATGTCAGGGTGCAAATCAACCTGCCTTTTGGAAGCGGCGGTCTTGAGATATTTCGCGACAACTGGAGCATCCTTTTGAATCTGCTGCTCGACCGTGATGGTGCGACCGTCATTGGTGAAATGACGAGCTTCCACCGCAAGCACCTCAGAAACCCTCATGCCAGTGGCTGCGAGCAGAACATATAGCGCCTGCTCCTGACCACTGCTTGCGTTGACGAGTTCTGAGATTGCGCTCGCCTTGAGCGAGGGACGCTTCTGTTCAGCATGCTCAACGATGGGCAGGTCCATTATTTCGGCGTCCCATTTCCTGTTGTGGATAGGTTCGCCGTTTGGACTTTTCAAGGATTCCACGACCTGCTTAACATGCTCGATGTATTTGTTCACAGTTCGTGGTGAAAGCCTCGCTGCTGACATCTTTTCAATGAGTGGCTTCACAGAAAAATTGTCCACGCTTGCAAGCGGAAGATTCCCAATTGCAGGAAGAATCCACTTGTCCAGCGCTCCCTGGATTGTGGCCGCATAGCTCTGCCCAATCGGTTTGCGTTTGCGATTCTGCAATTGCTTCAACCAAATTTCAGATTGCTCACGGAACGTGACTCCGGTGTCCTGCTTCACGACTTCTTTGAAGTATTGAGGAGAGTCCGCACCGCTTTCTTGGATAATCTCCCTCGCTTTCCGCTTGCGTTCGCTCTTAGAAAGAAGACCCGGGCCGGAGATTGGGCAAATGCGTTCACGAACATGCATTCGCTTCTCTTGGCCGGGAATATCTTTCCAGAATCGCACGACAAACCATCTTCCTGATTTTTCGATATGTCCGTCTTGACCAGTTCTGCGTGACAAGGACTTGCCTCGTTTCCGCTTCGCTGGTGTCGCTTCAGGTAGGGTATCGACAGGCAGATTTGACTGCAATAGGCCCGATTGACTAGGACCGCCGGTCGCGTTTGTTGACGGGGGCAAGGGAAGTCGCTCAGTTTATTTCGACACGGAAGTTTGGTGCGACCCGGCGCGCGCCGCGAGGTGTTCCCGAGTCAAACTTGGTTCACAGAGTCCGCACATTGAGATTTGCCTCCCGTTTCCAGCGCTATTAGGCCTGCACCTGAAAGCGATTCGACTGGACGAACTTTTGGAGTTCCGCTAGCTCAAACCGAAGGGCACCGCCCACTTTTACGAATGGAATTCGGCGCTGGTAGACCCACCCGTAGAGGGTGGATGTCGAAACAGCAAGGAATTTGGCTGCGTCCTGGACCGTGATGAGACCTTCAGATCGTAATTGCATTTTTGTTTGCCTCTTCTGTGTTTGATGAGTTGCTGAATGCCGCTTCTGAGTCGGAGAGCGTCGCTTCTGCCGAAAGAATATTCTCTAGCTGTGGCATTTCTAAGGCGGGGAGACTGACAGTGCCTGCAGACGGAGGCCATAGTCCTAATTCCCGTAGCTCCCCCTTGTCGGAATAAAAGGTGCTGCGCGAGTTGGCATGCCTTAGGTCGTCCATCGTCATGGTTTCGAGGCGAGCAAGGAGACCAAGTAACCGCGTGGCCTTTCGAAAGGGAAAGCGTTCATCCAAAACGTTCCGAGCCACGTCCCGGCATTGAAACCCGACGCCTAAACACATGGCGTTCAGCGTTTCGACGAGACAGCAATACGCAATCTCAGGCTTGAGAACGTCTTGCAACTTCAGCTTCTTGTTTTTCTGTCGCCGCTGGAGGAATCCGGACTTCTTCCGAAGCTGAATTTCAAATCGAAGGATTCCGCGCGCGTCTTCAATAGCTTTCTTGTCGTTTTCCAAAATCTCCTTGAACTTGTCGTAGACCCGGATCCTCCGGCCATTTTTGCTCCACCACTCAACCCCTCCATAACTGTCGGTCGTTCGCCTGTGTTTTAGAAAACTCACTTTGCTCAGCGTGTCGACGTAATCTGGCAGAGCCGTTCCGACTCGGAAGTTATGGCAATAGTCCACGCGCAGATAATCCATGCCGCTCAGGTTTGGGATTTCACCATTCACATGATCTGCGGCGAATTCATGCAACCGTTTGAGTGGCAGTTCAGAGTCACAAACTGACATTAGGTTGCTTCCGTGCAGGAGCTTAGGAAGGGAGGCCTCAAGACGGAGAATTCCTCCGTCGCCAAAAATCGCAATTCGCGCCTCTGGTCGGCTAAAGACATGACCAATGGCGGTTTGACGCGCACCGAGCTTGGCATCAAAAAACTCGCGAGTTCGCGTTTCCCAGGAGTTTCGGCTTTCGTCCTTTGGGAAGTACGGACCCTTTTCGAATTTGCCCGCGACAGTGTCAAACATGACCTTCAAAATTTGCCGCATTCCTTTCCCGTGTCCGATTTTCTGGACTGATTCCCACGTGTTACTTGGTGCGTGGGAATCAGCCCGACGAGACCCAACCACAAAAAACAAAACCAAAGACCCCTCTCCCCCGCCTCTCCCCACGCGATACACCCGCGCGGGGAGAGGGCGCGTTTATCCTCTGGGCCTTCATGGGCGCATCCGCCCCGATCAAACTCCTCGGCGGAAGACCAGGCCCGTCGTTCCGAGGTCCACGCCTGGATTGCTCGGATTTGCGCCAGTCTTCCACCGAAGCTCAAGAAATCTCCTCATGTGTGCGCAGGCAAATGGATGCAGTCTAACGGCCCGAACGCCTCTCCACCTGAGACAAGTCGAAATTGCCGCCCATAGCTGTGCGCACACGCTCCGAGAGGCACTCGCCGCAGAAGTGTCCAAGCGGAATCGACCTCTGCCAGCGTGGTAGCTGAGAAACTCGTGTCCACCCGCAGCGAGTTAGCTGCAGGCGCAAATAGGTGGGAGCGCCACACTCTGCCTTGCACTCCTCGCAGAAATATTTCTTTCGCATGACGACACTATCTTCTCAGGGAGGGCAAATGGAAAGCGCGTAAAACGCCGCAATTCAGCAGAAAACAAAGGTACTTAGAGGAGAATCAGCGATACCGAGGAGTGCGCCGCGAACCTAATTAAGTTCGCGTTCGTCACGATTCCGAATCAGGATCATAGAGGGCTTTGGCCTTATTCAGTTGGCGATTTACCGCAGCACGCCACGCATCCCTTAGCTTCCTGTCGCCGTACATTTCGAGGTTGGGGCGGTCAAAGGGCTGGAACGGCTTGGGGGTGCGCTTGTCCCATGCTTTGGCGCGCTCCTCATGGGACAAGTCCTTGCTTTCCCAAATGTACTGAAGGTCGCGTGCCGAAAGTTCTAAGCGCGGCCCCTGCATCGTTTGAACAATCTTCTCTAACGGTACCCGAGGTCTTGAGAGATTCGGACGCAAGCAGTCGATAAAGGCGGCGGCCCGATACATGCTCAACTTGTGTATGTTATCCGCGTCCGTCCAGTCGGGCTCTCGGACAAGACCGGCAAGACGCCTCAGGGGCGGCTTAATGTCCGGGCGAGCAAGATCATCGAACCCGAGCCATTCCGCGCAGCTCTCTTCCGACAGGAGCTCGCACAGAATTTCTCGCTGTGATTTAGCCTTAACCGTCAGAAATTCCCTGCGCTCGCGTCCCCCGGGAGCGAGCTGATGCAATCGGGAATGATCGGATGCCCGTCTCTCTTGTGGAACGTTCTGGTAGTCCCGTCGGTCCCACAGGGAATTCTGAAACTCCTCAAATAAGTGCTTAACTGTGCCTCGCATACCCACATGGGGCAAGAACAATCTCCGAATTCCCGTCACGAGTGCGAGTCTCCCTAGGGCAACGAACGCGCACGTGAGTGTACCGTGTCCAGACATCGGGAGCCAAGACGGAGGGAACGCACGTGCGGGACTACTGCTCGGCGTGAATCTTTCAGGTCTTGCGCACGTGCGTTTATGACATCGTTATACGCGCCCTAACTTTGGATCACGGCACAAGCCGTAGGGCTCCCAAATTTGCGTCTCTCAGGTATTCCGTCATCAGCTCTGATTCCTTAATTCGCATGATCTTCGCGAGCTCTTGTGGATCATAACGGAGATCTTCTCGGTGAAAATCTAGAAGTTGCTTCAAGAGCGCAGGCTCTTCTGGTGGAATATCTACAGGTTCGTGTTTCCTGTACCCACGCATTCCCATTTGCGTCCACAGATATTGTTTCGTTCGCGGAGGAATGGTACCGAGATCACCTGCACGTCGTAACAGTGCGCTCATGGCGACTCGCCAGTACGGTTTCAGTGCTGCCAGTTTGGCGAGTGTGATTGTAGACAATTGCGGCTTGATCTGACTGGCAGGGAGCAAAAACTCCGCCGCAAATTCATCAGCTTCTCTTTCCATGTGCTCGGTAGGGAACCTATGCGCAATGATGTGACCTAGTTCATGTGAAAGAGTCCATCTCATGCGGTCCGTAGGGATTCTGTCGTTGACCAAGAACACCGGGGGAAGTCCCGGTAGCCATTGGCTGATAGCATCGACTTTGTCAGTTCCAAAATCGCATCGCATCACGATGCCACCAGCGTTTTCGATCGTCTGAATAACACTTTGAATCGGCCCAGGTGGGATTTTCCACAAGGCACGAACTTTTTGGGCAATCACACTGGCGCTGCCTTCGTGCTCATCAATGTCCAAACATGGGAACTCATACTGGTTTTTCGGAGTGACGGCACCGAATAGCTGCTTGATCTGAATGCGCCTGACGTTCACGAGCGCAAGTAATTGACGCAACTTTGTTTCTGAAGCGCTTTGTCTCTTGCGATGATAAACGCAGCCAGAACCAAAGTCGCGCTTGGATTCATTGAGATAGAAGAACCCGACAGGAAATTGCAGGTGCGAAGCCAATCTCCGCACCTGCTCATCGGAGGGAGCTTTTATGCCTGTTTCAAATTTTGAGATTTCAGCCTGAGACATACTCGTATCTTCCGCAAGTCTCGTTTGGGTGAGACCACGACACTCTCTGGCAAGAATCAGCATCTCACGGTTAAAATCGGACAACGGTTACGCCTCCTTTGCTCGTTTCTTTTTTTCCTTCCTTTCGCCTGCTTCCAGCTTGGCCTCAAAGCGTGGCACTTGCGGCTGTGGCACCTGTGGCTGTACTGGTAGAGCAGGCATGGGTGCAATACTGGCGGCGGCATCGGTGAACAAATCGATGGTCCACAGCACGCGATTTGCCCATTGGCAAACAACAGACTTTCTTACAATGTTCTGTTGCAGGTCATCAAGCGCATAACCTGCATGGAGCATGGTGCTTTCACCCATTCCGGGCAGGCTCATCTGCAAGGGCTGTAACATTTGCAGTTTGAAGAGTACCTGCTGGCGCGTATCAATGCTGCTACATTTGCCGTTCTTCCGAATCTTCTTGAATCGGATGACAGCATCACTTCCGATGTAGAGCAAAAAGCTGTTGTGACGACGTTCGAAATTGATGCCGGACATTCCAGAGAAATTTTGCTCAGCGTGAAACACAATTTCATCGAAGACGATGGCAGCGCGAGATCGCGGACTTAGCACATGCTGTTTGTGCTTATAGTCCGCGCTCCATGCATCCCATCCGTGCCGAATGCACTCTTCGAGTAGTGGCTTAACTGGTTGAAGAAGGTCCTCAGCCTCTTTCAAGCTGAGGAGGTGATCTGGTGGCCTACGGCGACTACCTGTAGATGCTCTCATGCCTCGGCATAATAACACCGATTGCAATAAGAGACAATAAATATTCCGAAACTTATTCTGCAGTAAGGCACATTTTCCATAGAATCAGCGTAAATTATGCTTGACAACCACTGCATATATAAGTATAAATGGCGTGAAAAGGGTCGACGACTACGACCCAAGGGAGGAAGATCAAATGGAAGAGCGGGAAAAGAAGCGACTTACGTTGGATTTTGATCCATCAGCGTATGAGCTGCTGGAACAGTTGGCGCTGCAAAGCGGCAAGACGAAAGCGGGTTTAGTGAGATCTGCTTTGGCGCTCTACGCAGTTGCCCAGGAAGAAGAGAAGAAACACAACCATAAACTCGCCATTGTGGATGAAAAGGGCACGCAGCTTAAACAACTCATAGTGACGTAAGGCGAGGTTGTTTGGAAATGGAAAACCACGAGAAGGAAGTCAAGAAGGAAAACATCGACGAAACCGAGCTTTTTAGGAGGCTTGGAGTTCAGGCGGTCGAACCGAGCAAAGCAGCAACAGCTCGGACGATCGCCTTGACTGTTGTGTGGACTTTCACAGGATTCCTTACCTTCAGCTTCTTTATTGGCCTGTACATTCTAAAGAGGAGTTCCATCATCGATGAAAAGGCAGTCACGATGGCTATGGAGTTCTTGAAAGTCTCTACGACGCTCTTCAGTCCTCTGCTTGCGTTTGTTCTTGGCTACTACTTTAGTAGACGAGAGGAATGATTTCAGATGGACTAGGTTCATTAGCGAGGTGCCCAGTGGAAAAAATAATTCTCAGAGCTTACTTGGCAACGGCATTAACAGGGCTTCAAACGCACGAGCGGGGCGAAGTCTTCGAAGCCTCAAACTGTATCGGTACTGTTTGCGAGCAATCAGGGTTCGCCCTCTATCAGCCCAGACTCAAGACTGACCCTATTGAACATTCAGAAGTGGTTCCCCGCGACGTTTACTTGACGGACAGGGAAAGGGTTGTGACCTCGGACCTTGTGATCGCTCTGTGTACTCAACCAAGTTTTGGAGTCGGGATTGAAATTCAGTTGGCCGCCGGTGCGGTTGTTCCAGTTCTCCTTTTGAGTAAGAAAGGGATTCACTTGAGCAAGATGGTTACTGGCGGACTGGGTCACACCCGCGTGATCGAATTTACCGACTTAGTCAAACTTGCTGGGCAGCTCGGCTTGGCCCTGGATGAAATCCGACCCCACCTAGAACGAAGACGGAAATCGGTCGACCAGCTCAATGGCGATACTTTACCCTTCCGGTTGCGTGACCTCCGTGAACGTAGCAAGTATTCAGTTCGAAGTCTCTCGGCCTTAGCCGGACTCTCTGAGGCACGGATTGATGACATAGAGCAGCGCGATGAAAGGGTTAGCCAGCCAATGGTATCGGAGATCCGGATGCTGGGGGATGCTTTTGGCGTACCTACATGCTACCTGCTTGGAGAAACGCCTCCCATAAGTGACCCGGTTGCTCTTGCAAGCATCGAGAACCTCAAAACATTCGCCCTGGACAAGGACTTAAAATACAGGATCTATACCGCCCTACGGGATGAATACCTCAGTTCCAGAAAAGCGATTGGTTTCGCCTCGAAGACAAGAGACTCGGTAATACTTTCCGAGGAAGACTGGAGGCAAAGGCACGAGAGGTTCTTGGAGCGGGGAAAAGATCAAGCGCTTAAGCTCTTCGAATGAGACTCGCCGGCGAATTCGAGTGGAAGAGTCAAAGCGCAAGGGTTCTTTGCGCATCGACGGGGCAGCCTGATCCTCTTGAGGCCATCAGATTTCGGTCACTCCGGCTGATTCAAGAGGCAGGAATAGAGAGTCCTCCTTTCTCACCATTTGTTCTAGGCTTGCGTCTTGGTATCAAGAGTGTTGTATTTAGCCCTATCGGTTTTGATGCTTGTTTAATGCCCTTGTCCGACGGCTATGAAGTTCAGATCTGCAGTGAGCACAGCCGGGTTCGCCAAAACTTTTCGATGGCCCACGAGATTGGTCACGTATTCTTCTTCGAAGTAACAGGCAAGCCGCAGACTGCTAAGCGCGAGAAAAGAATCGGGATGAACGAACGTGATCGTGAGGAGGAGTTTTTGTGTGACTATGCGGCGTCCGAATTGATAATGCCTAGCTCTCATTTCTTTCGAGACGTTCGTTACATCGGCCCTTCTTTGGCGGCAGTGTTCGAGTTGGCCAAGCGGTACCAAGCATCCCTAAGGGCAACAACAATCAAATTCGCGGAGATGGGTCTCTGGAAGTGTGCTTTTGTCTTCTGGCGTCCGACCTGCGAGGGTCGCACTATTGAGTTTCACGTGGAAGGCTGCACAAGACTGACCCGTCTACAACTTGCTATCCGAGGGGGGATAAACCTTTCCAGTAAGAAGCACTTGATGGTTGCACTCGAATCTGGCCAGACGATTCGCGGGAAAGAGGTCGTTCGACTCGGAGACCGAGAGGATACGTACTACATCGAATCTGTCCGTATCGGTTCCAAATCCTCCCCAAGGATTTTATCTATGATCTTCACCGACAGGCACGCAGAACACCTAGCCTATTCATCTAGCCAACATTTGATCCCCGTCGAGAAACAAAAGCTGATGTTTGAAAAGGACGAATGACAGGGACCGATTTGGTACTGCGGTAGCGTCCGACTCCTAAAGGCCGTTTGGTCGTCATCAGTCTAGGGGGTGGGCTCAAGGGGCCTGTTCCTCGCGTCTGTCTTTATGACGCTCGAACTGAACTGCCGCAGCATTAAGATCCATTCCTGAGAGCTATTCGTTTATTAGAGTAATACGATATAGCTTAGATGTTGCCTGCTTTATCTTAACCATGTTAATGTGCGCCATCGGTCGGCTAATCGTCGGATACAACGCATGGCAATCAACCTGGTATGCAAGAAGATAGATCAAACGCCTCAATCCATTTCAGCAAATAGATTTGCAAAACACACCGCGATACTGGCTCAGTCTGGATCCGGCAAGTCATTCCTGCTAGGCAGGTTGGTTGAAGAACTGACCTTGAAAACTCAGGCTCGCATAGTGGTGTTCGATCCAAATTCCGACTTTATTCGCCTTCCGCAACCTGATCTCGAAGTGTGGAAGGACAGCAAACTTAAGCCGTGGTTTTTCCCCGACGAATCTGCCGATGTTTTTAGCTCCTTATGGGAGAAGGCCCCTGTTTTGGTTGCGTCCAATCACAATAACTTGGCAAATGCTAAGCGCCTCGTTCTGGACTGGGGAAGCCTAAGTGTGAGCCAAATGGCAGCAGTGATGAATATCGACCCTACTCGAGATTCGAGTTTGTACTGGTGTTTATTCCTAGCTTGGCAGATTTCAAGGGAAACTTGGGATTTCGACGACGAGGAATATTACGACTTCGATCATTTTCGTGAACAGGCTGAAAGAATAGAGATATTTCTCTCTACTGGTAAAGGGCCAAAGGTCATTAAGGAAAATCCTCTTGCCCAAAATCTGCGGAGATCGATTGCTACCCACATACCACTCAGATTCCGAGCGATGATCGATTCGTTAGGCAATCATCAAATTTGGCGCAGTCGAGGAGATGGCGAGAAGGATGTTCGGGAGCTTTTGCCTGGTAGTGAAGATGCTTCTCGTGTCTTAGTCGTGGACCTCCAATCCTTGGACAGTGAAGAACAACGAATACCTGTTGTAAGTTCACTTGTTGATGCGATTTGGGATAAGGCCAAATCTGAGCTTTGGGAAGTCACACGGGATTTTGACAAACCCGATTCACGCGTTCAGACGTTCATCATCATTGATGAAGCCCATAACCTGATTCCGGCGGAAAGAAATACGCCCGGAATTCGAAGGTTAGCGGCACAGATTGTCCGAATTGCTGCCGAGGGCAGGAAATACGGCCTTCAATTGATCGCGGTAACCCAAAGGCCCCGGAAGATTGATCCAAACGTTCTATCAGAATGCGACAACCTGATCCTAATGAAGTTGACGAACGCGTCTGATCTGGACTATGCCGAACGGGTCTTCGGTTTTTTGCCGCCATCGTTCAAAGCACAAGCGAAGGGGCTTTCAGTTGGCGATCTTCTGCTCGGTGGTCAATTTGCCGTCGCGGATGAGGTGCTACATGCTTCCCCGCGTAGAACAATTCAAGGTGGAAGAAGCATTCCGGATAGCACTTGGACTCTCTCGGGCGGAGGCACGACAAAATGACTGTTCGAGCAGCGATGGACTGGGGAAGTCCCTATTACGAGTACAAGATTCCAAGAAGGAAGGGCAAAATCAATGTCACTAGATCGATACCTCCTTTCAAGGTCGAGATCGACGGCTTAAGTGATGTCCTAGCTCAATTCCGAGATCGAGACTTAAAGAAAATTTGCGATTTTGGGGCCGGGAGATTACGAAACTCCCTTTATCTTCTTCGGAAACAATTCAAGGTATGGGCTGTAGAGTTCAAGGAAGCTGAGGAAACAGACTTCGGCAAAAAAATGTATGCTAAGGCAAGAAAGTACGACGATTTTTTTGTCCTCAAGTATCCAGATCAGTTTTTAGGATTCGATCACAAGTTTGACGCCATCTTGCTGATTAACGTCTGCCATATTGTTCCCAAAGAAAGCGAACGTAAGAGGATTCTTCGGGAATGCCGGGATCGTTTAAAGGATTCCGGACTCCTTTTGTGGATGAGCCAACATGGCGAACCGTATTATAAACCAGGCGCTGCTAAGCGGCTAAAGGTTGAAGACGGATGGATCTATTACTTACATCAAGAATACCAATCGTTTTTCAGGGAATACAAAATTCCAGACATACTCGATCTCGTGAGTAGCGTTGGTTTCCGCAAGATTGAAAAAATAACCTCACGCAACCACTACGCTTTCCTTTTCGAGAAAACCGGCGATGCGTAGAACTCTTGGACCAGCGAATGGGTCGTACAGACTTCCTCAGGCCATGCATGGGTGGGGTTTGTAGCTGCCAGTTCGGGACAACTTCGGGACATTTAAGAGAGCGGAAATTTCGCTGATTCTCCGTGTAAGCGACACCAGACAAAGCTGTTAGTGTTTTTCCCTGCCTTGTTTGCAAGCAGGGGGTCGCCGGTTCGATCCCGGTCACGTCCACCATATTTTCAGCAACTTGCAGTTCATTCGCTTCATCAGGAGAGGTATTTGTGACGTCCCTTGTGACGTGACCGCCCGTTTGTGGCCCGTCAGAGAG
>WNFP01004601.1_pt1 | contig 11716 bp, 10 predicted proteins | sample 5400201 | NCBI WGS metagenome assembly WNFP01 (sample SAMN13153355, study PRJNA577476) | soil metagenome | isolation source: 115 cm saprolite under Madrone tree | place: USA:California | collected 2016-06-14
GCACCACGTTGGCAACAAAATCCACCATGCCGTGGCCGATCATATTGGCCACTAGATCGCGATGCCACAAATAGAATCCAGTCAAGATTGCGCCTGCCGCGAGCGCGATGAAAATATTGGCGGCGCCTCCTGACCAATGGCCAAGCGAAAAAATAATCAGCGGAATTGTGACGGACCAGAAGTGTCCGAGACCAACCATCCGCAAACGTTCGATGGCGTAACCGCGGTAGAATAATTCTTCCACCACTCCGGCCCGGAAGACGATGAGTGTAATTAACCAGAGCGGAAGTTTCTCGAACGCAGCAGAGCCCGGACCGTGCCCGTAGCCAGTGAGATAAGCCAGCGCGCCAACGAACGCTGCCGATACGACCGCGATTACAAGCCCCCATAAGACCGATATCCACCAGCGCGCTGTGCCAAGACCGATCGAGCGCAGCGGCAAACGTTCGCCGCGCCGTATGATAACCACGAGAGCGGCTGCGTTCACCCAGATCAATATTTCTTTTAGAATTGCCCAGGCAAACGTGATTTCGTGCACAAAGAACACCAGCGCATAGCGAATCACGAACATCGCGAACAGCGAGAGGAAGAGACCGACCCAGGTAGCGAGCGAAATTTTCGTGCCGACCGCAGCCTCGTCGGTCGCGAGAAAGGATTGCGCTCCGATATTGTCTGTTTCCATAGATTTCTATTGAGATGCCGCAACGAGACAATTTGGATTCAAGAAATCAAAGACGCCTTTCCCGCGGCGTCGGATTACCGTTAGCCAATCGCCTGTCTCTCTACTGGACGGTCACAAGCGTGCCGATCGGGATTTCGGAAAAGAATTTGCGAGCCGCTTCGGAGGGGAGTCGAATGCAACCATGCGATGCCGGATAATTCGGGACTATCCCGGCGTGCATTCCGAAATCGAGGCAACTCAGGCGCATGAAATACGGCATGTCCACTTTGTAGATGGTGGAACGATGGTTTCGCTCCTTATTGGTAATTACAAATTGACCGGTCTTTGTGGAGTAGCCTTGGCGACCGGTCGAACACTGCGTGCGGTATATCGGCACGCCGTTTTTAACGAGAGCTACCCGTTGCAAAGCAAGAGAAATTTCGATGCGCAATTGGTCCGGCGACGGCCCGCCGCCGAGAAGAATTTGCGTGGAACGCCAGTGACCCGTCTCCGCGGCAATATCTAACGCAGACATTTTGTCGCGCTTTGTCAGCCTGTTCCGGTTCGCTCCGGCGTCGAGAAGAGCGCGCAGGTAATCTTCCTGACCGAGGCCTGCCGTTAGCATCAACACAGTCAGATTCTTGTCCTCTTCGACATAGCTGCGGAGGGATTTTGACGGCAGTAGCGCGAGAAAATCTTTATCGCAGCGGGAAGGCAAAGCCGTGTTAGCATCGGCTCCGCAAGCCAGGAGTGTGGCAAAAAGAGGCGCGTCGTTTTTTGCGATGGCATAGGCGAGCAGTGGCACATCTTTGCCTTCGGGCGTCGGAGGCTTGGAATGTCTGCCGAGCAACAACCGGATTTGATCCTTGTTTCCGGCAATCAGGCCTGCTTCAAGCGCGCGCTGGGCGCTGCTTCGCCATTGCGGCATTAGGGGCAAGCGTTCCGTAACGGCTCTGACGATTTCTGGATTGCCGCCATCGAGCGCCATTCCCAATACGTCGCGGCCGTCCTTGCAGCGAGCTTCCGCGTGAAAGTTCGCTGAGCGTGCCAGAAGCGCGCGGAACATCTCGAGATTGCCGTGCATTGCTGTTGCCATGAGGGGGGTAAAACCTTTTTTATCGGCAAGATCGACGAGCGCGCCAGCATCGATCAGTCGCCTGGCTGTCTTCCAATCCTGCTGCGAGGTTGCGATCAACAGCGGCGTCCGCCGTTGCGCGTCGCGCCCGTTTGGATCGACCTTTTCGATCAGGCACAAGTCGATGAGTGACCCGCGGCCAATCGTGACAGCGCGAACCAGTTCGCTTGGTGAAATGGAGATCCGCGCAGGGGGCTCGGGTGCAATCGCAGTCGCCCAGAGAAGTATCAAAAATATGACGCCAGCCTGAAAGACGATTCGCCTCTTGAACACACGCATATGCAAGGCTTGGCCGGAAATTATATAAGCTCTGTCCAGCAATGTAGTAGAGGCGCGATGGAACTGCGAGTGCACCTTTGCGTAAGCCGGGATTGGACGTATCCGGTTGAACATTGCATGTTCCATACTGTCCAAATTCCAACCCATGCGTTTGTCCATTTTGACCCTGTGCGTTGCACTCAGTACATCGTTTTCGGCGCAACCTGAGGCCGTCCCGACTTCTACTGTCCCCGCAGCGGCGGCGGAAGCGGGCAAGGATGTCGTTCATCAATTAAACAACGCGTTCGCGAAGGTCTTTGAAATCGTGGCGCCAAGCGTCGTCATTATTGAGATTTCGAAGAAAAACGACGGCGGCGAGAGTTCGCCATTCGACGATCTGTTCTTCCAAGGGCCGCCCGATGAAAAAAATCAGCGGCGCAACCCAAACGGGCTCCGGCCGGTCCAAAGTGAAGGCTCCGGTTTCATTGTTCGACCAGATGGTTACATCCTCACGAACTTTCACGTTGTCGAGGGCGCGGACAAAATCGACGTGAAATTGAGAGATGGCCGCGACTTTCCGGCCAAGGTCGTGGGCACCGATGAAAAGACCGATGTCGCCGTCATTAAAATCGATACGAAAGATCTGCCGGTCGTTCAGCTTGGCGACAGCGATGCCGTCCGGGTAGGCCAATTTGCGTTCGCGATCGGTGCGCCGTTCAAGCTCGATTACACTTTCACTTACGGTGTCGTGAGCGGCAAAGGCCGGAACAAATTGCTCCAAACCGGCGGCTACTCCATTTCCGACTACTTGCAGACCGATGCGTCGATCAATCCTGGCAACAGCGGTGGTCCGCTTTGCGACATCGACGGCAAGGTGATTGGCATGAACACGCTAATCAACGGCATGAATCGCGGGCTCGGGTTCGCCATTCCAATTAACATGGCAAAAGAGATTGGCGCCCAGCTTATTGCCGGTCACAAGATCGTGCGGCCGTGGCTCGGCATTCGCATCGAAACTCTCGGCGACGATTCGTCAATCCTCGATTTGCTCAAAGGTGCCCAGAAAGGCGTGGTGGTGCGCACTGTTGAGGCTGATGCGCCCGCTTACAAAAGCGAGTTGCGGCCCTTCGATGTGATTACGCACGTCGATGGAGCGCCGGTCGAAACCGACTCGCAGCTTCAGCATGAAATCTTGAAAAAGAAGGTCGGCCAAAGTGTCGAGCTGACTGTTTGGCGCAAAGGGCAGACGATAAAAGTGCCGGTTAAGACCGGTGAATTGCCTAACGAAATCGCGCGAGCGTCAAACGAACCGATCCAACCCGCTCCGCCGAAACCGGAGGATGTCGGCAAGTTTGGATTACAGGTACAGGAATTGACGAAGGAGGTTGCTGAACGTCTTCATCTCGCTGTTCAGCGAGGGGTCATCGTCACAGAGGTGGAGGACAACAGCCTGGCCGCGCAACAGGACATTCAGCGCGAGGATGTCATCACTGAAGTGGACAGCAAACCGGTCACGAACGTGCAATCATTCCGCGAGGCGCTCACTAAAGCCGATCCGAGACGCGGCGTCCTACTTTATCTCGACCGCAAAGGCAGTAAGACCTTCGCCGTATTAAAGGCGGGCAACAGTTAGACGCGATCAGCTCTTGCGGCTGCCGATGATCACCAAGACAACTCCGCCCACCAGACAAATTCCGCTGGCGATGGGCGGAAAAGCTATTCCGTGACTCTCCTTGTGAGTAATTTCAAGCGGTCCCAGTTGCGCGTCTTTCTTCTCGGTCGTCCAGCCCAAGCCACCATAAGCGAAGCCGATGATGCCGATGACGATGAGAACGATGCCGACGATCGCAGCCGGTTTCATTGGCGTGAATTCACAGCGGCCGGCGACCTTGGATCAAATTGATAATCAGCACCACAATCGCAATCACGAGCAGGATGTGAATGAATCCGCCCAACGTATAAGAGCTAACCAATCCAAGCAGCCAGAGCACCAGCAAGATCACGAATATTGTCCAGAGCATAAGATTCCTTTCGGTTGAGGTTTACCTTTCTTCGCGCGAGGCGGTTCCGTTGCGCTTATCGGGTTAAAAATTTTAACAGCCTGCGGGGCGACCAATGCTCTGCAGTCACCGGCTTGTAGCGGGCGAAACAATGCTAAAGCTCGTCAGGGGATGACTCAAATAGCCGTGGCTACAACTTGCCCAACACTCCGCGCAAATTCCAGCCGTTTGCTTCAAGCATGTTGCGCGCGGAATCGTAATCGCAACCTGCCAATTGGGCGACCACTCGCACGGCGCGATCGCGCAACTTTCCGCTGGATGTATGAAGATCGATCATTAGATTGCCACGCACTTTGCCGAGCGCGACCATCGCGCCCGTGCTGATAATATTGAGTGCGACTTTTGTCGCGGTACCTGCTTTCAACCTTGTCGACCCGGTGAGAACTTCCGGTCCCACCGCAAGGTGGACGACAAGATCGACAATCACATTCCCTAGCGCATCGGAGTCGACCTCATACTCTGCGCGCGTAGCCGGATTGCACGTGAGCAGAACCGTCTTTCCGCCTGACGAATTTGCCCGTCTAAGCGCGCCGAGAACAAAAGGCGTCCGGCCGCTAGCTGTGATGCCAATGACCACATCGCCATTCTTAATTCCCCTCTTATCCATGGCCAACGCACCCGCGCTTTCCTCGTCTTCTGCACCCTCGACACTGCGATAAAGGGCAGTCGCACCACCGGCGATCACGCCCTGCACAAGATCAGGCGACGCGCCAAAGGTTGGTGGGATTTCGCTCGCATCGAGAACGCCAATGCGCCCGCTGCTGCCGGCGCCGACATAAAACATGCGGCCGCCGTTTCGCAACGATTCGGTTACAATTTCAACCGCGCGGGATAGATCGGCGATCGCTCCCCGCAACGCGCCTTCAACGAATTTTTCTTCCTCGACAAAGAGTTCAACCAGGGCACGTCGACTCAGCTTTTCCAGATTTTCCGAGCGTGGGTTGCGTTGTTCGGTAATTGCGTCAGCCAAATTTTCGATCTCGTTGCGAGAAAGCTTCGAGTGAAAAGTGACGTGATCGCCAAGCTCCGCCGCGAGCCAAGCGGCGCCAAACTCGGGCGGCCGCTCTGCAGTTGCGACGCGAGCATCGGGCAGATTCTTTTTCAGTCTGCGTCGAAATGCATGCGTATAGATCGAATCGCGGTGAAAAAGTCCACCCATCAGCACGACTTTTGGCGCGAGCAGACGCAGGCGGGATGCGACCGCTTCGGTGTATTCTCCGAGAACACGCGCACCTTCTTCGATGATCTCCATCACACGCGCATCGCCGCCCGCGGCGGCTTCAAATACGACCGGCGCCAGGAGCGCAATCTCCATCTTATCTGCCGTCTGCGCCCAGCGGACGAGTTCGTCAAGATTGTTCAAGCAAAGTGCGCGCAGAATTTTTGCAGTGAATTGCACTTCGCCGCGATGCAGATCGTATTCACTCAAAATGAAACGCAGCGCCTGAATAACGAGAAAATAGCCGCCGCCCGCGTCTCCAAGAATGTGTCCCCAGCCGCCAGCCTTCTCTATCCTATCGCCACGTCGCCCAGTGACAGACGAGCCGCTCCCGGCGTTGACGACGATCCCCTCGCCGCGCCCGAGCGCCGCAGCCAGACCAGAATCGCGATCATTTCCCGTGATGATTTTCGCGGATGGCCAAATTTCAACGCAAATATGGGCGAGCGCAGGTTGATCTTCCACGGCGCAGCCGGCGAGAAAGCCTCCAGCGCGATCAATTTGTTTTGGTAGCTCCGAAAAAATTTTGCGCAAACGATCAGGCGTCACAAGCCGAAAATTTGACGGCGGCAATTTGCCTTGATTCAGGATGCGTAGGTCGGCGCCATTGCGTTCAACCAACACCCAGGCGGTTTTTGTTCCGCCTCCTTCAACGCCCAGGATTTTCTCGCCGGGGTTCACGATTCGTTATACTTAGCTGGTTCTGCGCGAATTTGAAAGCTCGACTGAAAACGCGCACGGGTGAATCGGCGCGTTCTGTTTCTGGGGAGCACCGCAGCACGCAGTCGCTGCTGTGATTGCCGATCGTCCGCGCGCTTATATCGTGCAGCCATGCCCTCGGACGAAAAGCAAGCCGCGAAGCGTACTGCACAACTGCGGGACGAGATTCGAAAGCACGACCGCCTCTATTACGAGAAAGCCGCGCCGATAATCAGCGACCGCGAATACGACCGCTTGTACAAGGAGCTGGTCGATCTGGAGGCGCAATTCCCCGATCTCGGTACCCCCGATTCGCCGACTCAGCGTGTGGGCGGCAAGCCACTGAAAGTTTTCGCTCAAATCGAGCATCGAGTGCCGATGCTTAGTCTCGACAATACTTATTCCGAGGACGAAGTCGCACGTTTCTACGCGCGCATCACGCGGCTGCTACCTGACGAGAAAATCCCGGTTGTAATCGAGCCGAAAGTAGACGGCGTCGCCGTGTCAGTGCTTTATGAGAACGGGTGGCTACGCCATGCCGCGACACGCGGAGACGGATCAGTGGGCGACGACATCACGCAAAACACCAAAACCATTCGTTCCATCCCAGAACGGCTGCGCAGCGCGGCGCCAGGGATTTTCGAGGTGCGCGGTGAAGTTTACATGGATAAACGCGGCTTCGAAAAATTAAACGAAGAACGGCGTAAGACAGGCCTGCCGTTGTTTGCGAATCCGAGAAATGCCGCCGCCGGATCGCTAAAGCATTTGGACCCAGGAATCGTCGCGAAGCGTCCCCTCGGCATCGTCTTTTACGGCACCGGCGCGGTGGGAGATATCGATCTGGAGAAGCATTCCGCGTTGTTTCCGCTGCTCAGGAAACTCGGCCTGCCTCACAGCGAGCGGTGGTGGCTGGCTGATTCGGTTGAGGGAATCTTGAAGGCGATCCACGAACTCGACGGCCTGCGGCACGATTTTCCTTACCAGACCGATGGCGCAGTGGTGAAAGTGGACGCGTTCGAACAGCGCGAGCGGCTCGGCTTTACGGCCAAGTCGCCACGCTGGGCGATTGCCTACAAATACGAAGCGGAACGCGTGGAGACACGTTTACGCGACATTCTCGTCCAAGTTGGTCGTACTGGGATTTTGACACCAGTTGCTGTGCTCGACCCGGTGGTCGTTAGCGGGAGCACCGTTGGCCGCGCGACATTGCACAACGAGGACGAAATCAAGCGGAAAGACATCCGCATCGGCGATACGGTCGTGATTGAGAAAGCTGGCGAGGTGATTCCGGCAGTTGTCGAGGTTGTGAAATCGAAACGGCCGCGGCACGCCGTGCCATTCGATTTTTTTAAGCACATACACGGCAAGTGTCCTGTGTGCGGTGGCCCAATCCGGCGCGATCCGCAGTTCGTGGCCTGGCGCTGCGAAAATGTACAATGTCCGGCGCAGACAACCCGGCGCGTGGAATTTCTCGCGGCGCGTGGCGCGCTCGACATCGAAAGTGTGGGCGGAATTGTGGCGGACAAACTGGTCGAGCGCGGGCTTGCACGCGAGCCGCTCGATCTGTTCGAGCTAAAAACCGAGCAACTCGCCAAATTGAATCTTGGAACGGCCGAAGCGCCTCGCATGTTCGGCGAGAAAAATGCTGCCAAAGCGGTCCACGCAATCGAGCGCGCCCGAACTCTACCACTTTCACGCTGGCTTTTTGCTCTCGCTATTCCAGAGATTGGAAAAACGACTGCAACGCAGCTTGCTCGTTTTCACGACAGCATCGAGAGCGTGGCTGATTCACAACTGCTCCGCGACGTTTTGGATTACCACGAAAAGCGCGAACACAAATCCGGCAGCTGCCGGACGAAAGAAATCGCGGATCGACTCATTAAAGCCGGTTTCGCGAAGCGATCGAAAAGCAAAGACAAGAATGGAATCGTCACCGAAGTGGGGCCGGTAGTCGCGCAAAGCATTCTCAATTTTTTCGCATCCGCGACCGGCCGGAAAATTCTGCAACGGCTAAAGCAATTGGGGATTCAGCCTAAGAGCGAAAAAGTTTCGGCAAAAAAAGTGGCGGAGTTGGCCCTGGCTGGCAAAAGCTTTGTCCTTACCGGAACACTGCCTTCGATGACGCGGGAAGAAGCCACCGGAAAAATCGAAGCGCTCGGTGGGCACGTCAGCGGCAGCGTGAGCAAGAAGACCGATTACGTGCTGGCAGGCGCCGAGCCAGGCAGCAAGATCGATAAGGCGAAACAGCTCGGCGTTCGTATTCTCGCCGAAACGGAGTTTCGGCAGATGTTGGCACGCTGAACGCGTTCTGACACTACGGCGTTCGCTGCGCCTCGGAATCGAGCTTGAGCGGAAGCCCTTGATTCATCGTCGGCGAGGCAGGTGAGGCAATTAACACCCCGCGCTGGCTGGCAGGATGAAGAGCGGCCCGCACATTAAAGGTCAGCCTGCGGTTCCCGCGCATCACCGTGATCGGGACAGTGTCGCCGGCGGTGATAAAGAACGAGGCATCCAGCACGTCTTCTGGTTGAGTTACTTTTTTTCGTCCCACTTGCAGGAGAATGTCCCCCGGTTTGATGCCACAATTGGCCGATGGAGTGCCTTCCATCATCTGGGTCATTTCTGCTCGTGAACCTTCCACCTCCGTCGGCGCCTCGGAAACATTGATCCCGACCCAGCCGTGCCTGGCTTCGCCGAACCGGACGAAATCACCGCGGATTTTCTCTGCCGCTTCGATCGGTACGGCATAACACGCAGAATTGTTTTCGAGACTGCTGACCACGATGCCAACCACCTCCCCTTTCATGTTAAAGAGCGGCGCGCCGGCCTCTCCGCGCTGGGTGGGCAGATTCAGACGCAAGTGCGTGGTTGAAAAATAGCGGCCAAGGTATTTGTGGTCGAGTCCCGCGACCATTCCAAAATTTGGTGTTTCAGGCAAATCCAATGGATAACCGATCGAGACGACGGGCGTTGCCACTTCCAGCTCCTCAGATTTGCCGATCGTTAAGGCGGGAGTGACCGTGTCTATTTTCAGCATGGCCGTCCCGCTGCGAATATCCGCCAAAAGCTGGCGCGCCGGATATTTTTTGCCGTTAAACTCAATGGTGAAATTCTCCGCTTCACCGCCTACCGTGTATGCGGTGTAAAGGGTCCCGGTAGGATCGATGAAAAACCCGGTGCCGGAAATTTCGCTGTGCTCGTCGACACCGTGAATCTTGACGACTGCCTTGGCAGAGCGCTCAAAGATTTCTCTAACCTGATGGCTTACTGAGGTGGCGGATTGCTCTTGAGCGTAAACAAGGCTGGCGCCTGAGCAGAGAATCACGGCTGTCATTCCGAGCGAAGCGAGGAACCTCACAAGAACACCGGCGGGAACGAAAATACGCACCACGAGATTGGGAGATCTTTCGCTCCGCTCAGGATGATTTTGGGCGCGACTAAAATCTGAAAGTCGGCTCATAACTCACGGGGACGCTATCGAGCACGTAGCGTGGCGGGGCCGGGGCTCGGTGAGTCTGGGCGCTTTCATCAAAACTGCGAAGCGGCTGCGTCCTGAAAATCCGCGTGGTCACCGGAGATGCAAGCGTCAATTCTCCCTCAGCATTTGCCGGCGCAGATAAGGCCGGCGGACTTTGGAGAGCGACCCGAGCAGTCCCCGGTTGTTGATAAATCTTCAATGAAATGACCGCGGCACAGACCAAGACCGCCGCGACGGCCGTTGGGTAAGATGCCAGCGAGCGCACTTCAAATCGGAACATCAAATCCTGAGCACGTTCCAGGCAGATCCGCCAAAGCGGCTGCCGGAGCAATTCATTGCGTTGCCGGCGATGAAATTCATGCAGGAAATTTTCGAAGTAACCAGGCGGCGGTTGCTCGTATCGCTTCAACCGAAGCAGCCTCGCGATTTCGTTGTCGTTAAAGTCGTCCATTGCAGCAGGGGCTAAGAAACAGGATTTTTCCGAAATTCGTCCAGATAATTTTGCAGTTGCCGATTCGCGTAGAAGAGCCTCGAACGTACCGTTCCCTCCGAAACGCGCAAGATTTTACTGATCTCCGCGTGGGGCATCCCCTGGATATGAAACATGGTGACCACGGCTCTGTGTTCATCAGACAATTTCATCATGGCCTCGTTCAATCTTCGCTGCAGCTCCGACAGGTCTGCTTCTCGCACTGGACTGCTCGTCGCCGTCGCTTCCATGAACTCCTTGTCGTTTTGAATGCTTGCATCCACGTCATCCAAGCTTAGTTGAAAACGCCGGCCGCGCTTCTTGAGGAAATTCAGCGTCATGTTCACTGCAATCGAATGGATCCATGTGTAAAAGGACGATTTGCCACGGAACCCACGAATCGCTTTGTAGGCCTTGGAAAAAATATCCTGCAAGAGATCGTTCGTGTCCTCGTGATTGGACGTCATATTGTAAACCAGACCGTAAAGACGCGGCGTGTATTTCATAACGAGTTGATCAAACGCGCTGGCATCGCCTGATTGCGTGCGCCTCACGAACTCCTGGTCTTCGTTGGTTCTCGGCTTGTCCATTGCCTGATGCGTAGACTTAGCACGGGCGCCGAGACCGGACGATAACAAATCGGAAATTCGGCGAGCAGGAAGTGCGACCGAAGGATTCATCTTCTTCAACGGCGCGATCGATTAGCGCCGGTCGCGGATCGACAGCAGCCAGAGCAAGTTGCCCAACGCCGCGATAAATGCCGCCACATAAGTGAGCGCGGCAGCGTTCAGCACCTTGTTCACTCCGGCAACTTCGCGACCCGGCTGCACAATCCCCATTTGCTGCAAGATGATTTTCGCACGACGCGAGGCATCGAACTCCACCGGTAACGTGATTAACTGGAAGACCAACAGAATCGCGTAGCAATAAATGCCGAGCGTAATCAGGCCGGTGAGGTGAAAGAACAGGCCGCCGATAATCACAAAGGGCAGCATTTGGGACGCAATCATTGTCATCGGCACAATCGCCATCCGCGCCTTAAGCGGCGCATACGCTTTGGCGTGTTGAATGGCGTGCCCGGTCTCGTGTGCAGCGATCCCCACAGCTGCGACCGGAGCTTGCCCGCACTTCGCCCCATTTTCGAAACGCGCTGCTTACTCGAATCTGGGCCCAAATTCCAATGATCAACGGGATGCCGATATAGAGCAGCCAGTGAGATCCTAAACCGAAACCGTAAGGATAAAACATGTCGATGCTAATTTAGCGCGCCAAACTCGATTGTCACTTCGCCGCTGCGAAATTAGACGCACAACCGCGTCCTTCGTTCATTTGGTGGATCGGTCGCTCCGCGGGCGAAGCTAAAAAATGCGGCTTCGCCGTCTGGTTTTGACATCGAGCAATGGACTGCTCGATGTAGCTAAAGCTCCAACTGCTTGGGAAATCGCGACAGGATTTTGCAGCCTCTCTTCGTAACTACGACGACATCTTCCTGACGCGCTCCGCCCACTCCGGGATAGTACAATCCGGGCTCAACCGTCAGGACTTGTCGATCTTTCAAGGTCACTTTTTGCAAACGCGGATGCTCGTGAATCTCCAGGCCGAGACCGTGACCAGTCCCATGAAAGAATCCAACTCGCCGGCCTTTCCGAAGCTCGGTCGGAAAACCGCGCTCGGCGAACAGTTCCTGGATTGCCTTGTGAATCGTCATCCCATCCACTCCCGCTTTGATTTTCTTCA
>WNFP01006282.1_pt1 | contig 11716 bp, 10 predicted proteins | sample 5400201 | NCBI WGS metagenome assembly WNFP01 (sample SAMN13153355, study PRJNA577476) | soil metagenome | isolation source: 115 cm saprolite under Madrone tree | place: USA:California | collected 2016-06-14
CGTGGGGAAGCGCTCGTCAACGGGGAAGCCGAGGGACGGCTGCTTGGCGGGGCCATGACGATGGTAGAGGCGACGTTTGGCACGCCGTGGGAGCTGGATACGCGGGGAGCGATTCTCATTTTGGACGATCGCGGGATGAGGCCGTACCAGGTGGACCGCGTGTTAATGCATTTCAAGCAGGCGGAGAAGCTGGATGGCGTGAAGGGAATTGTGCTGGGCGATTTTCCGGAGTGCGAGCCGCCGGCGGCCGGCAGCCCGACGGTACGCGACGTTTGCGCGCGAATTCTCGGACCGCTGGGTGTGCCTGTCGTGTTTGGAGCGCCAGTCGGCCACACCTTGCGGCCGATGCTGACCATTCCGCTGGGCGTGAACGCGCGGTTGCACACGCAAGGCGATGGTACGTTGGAAATTTTGGAGGCGGCGGTTACTCGATGAGTGAGGCGAAGCACGTACACGTGATTGGAATTGGCGGCTCGGCGATGGCGCCGCTGGCTGGAATGTTGCGCGAGCACGGGTTTCGTGTGACGGGGTCGGACAGCGGCGTGTACCCGCCGGCTTCGACGCTTCTGGAGAGCCTGGGCATTTCGTTTTACAGCACGTTTGATGCGGCGCATCTGCAGCCGGCGCCGGATTTGGCGATCGTCGGGAATATCATTGCGCGCGGGAATGCGGAGCTGGAGGAGGTGCTGGAGCGAAAGATTCCCTATCGCTCGCTGCCGGAAATATTGGAAGAAATCTTTTTGCCGGGGCGGCACTCCATTGTGGTTAGCGGCACGCATGGGAAGACCACGACGACGGCGATGCTGGCATGGATTTTTCACAGCGCGGGACGGCGGCCGAATTTTTTAGTGGGCGGCGTGGCGGAAAACTTCGGAAAGAGTTATGGCCTGGGTGGCGGGGCGGAATTTATTCTGGAGGGCGACGAATACGAAACCGCATTCTGGGATCGCGGGCCCAAGTTTTTCCACTATCACCCAGACGATTTGGTCATTACTTCTCTGGAGTTCGATCACGCGGATATCTATGCGGATTTCGAGACGTATGAGCTGGCGTTCCGGCGGTTGGTGAACCTAGTGCCGCGAACTGGGCGCGTGGTAATTTGGGGCGACACAGAAGATTCGGGACCTGCCTTGCGGCGCGCGGCGAGCAAGGCGTTTTGTCCGGTGGAGACGTACGGATTTTCGGAAGGCAACGATTGGATCGCGGATGATGTTGCGGTCGATGACGAAAAGACGAGATTCCGCGTGCGACATAAAGGCAAGCCGTTTGGCGAATTTGCGCTGGCCGCTACGGGGCGCCACAACGTGCTCAACTCGCTGGCGGCCATTGCCGTGGCGCATGGGCGCGGCATCAGCGCCGATTCAATTGGGAAGGCTTTGACAACATTTCGCAGCGTGAAGCGTCGAATGGATGTGAAGGGCGAGCACGGAGGGGTTCTAGTAGTGGACGATTTTGCGCATCACCCGACCGCGGTGCGGGCAACTATTGAAGCTGCGCGCAGCCGCTGGCCGAAGCGGCGGCTGTGGGCGATCCTAGAGCCGCGATCGAATTCCATGCGGCGCAAAGTGTTTCAGGAGTCGCTTCCGAAGGCGTTGGCGCTTGCCGATCGGGTCGTACTCGGAGGCGTGTTTCGCGCGCAGCAGCTTGGCGACGACAATCGCATGGACCCCGAAACGGTGGCCACTAGCGTGCGCGAGTTGGGTCGTGAGGCGCGCATCTTCTCGGGCTCTGACGCTATCGCCGAGTATCTTTCCACCGAAGCGAAGCCCGGCGACGTTTTGTTGATTATGTCGAACGGCAGTTTCGACGGCTTGTGCGACAAGTTGGTGAAGAAACTGGATCGCCGTGTGGCCGTCCCCACCGAGGCATCGACGCGGTGACTTTTGTCCGGTTCTGCGCGCGTTTTGCTCTGTCGATGATTCCCATGATTTCGCTCTGCGTGCTGACGGCGGCCTTCGCGTCTCCGGCGCACGGCACCATCAATTACCTCGTATCGCTTGAGCATCCTGAGCGGCATATTTTTCATGTGCGAATGCAAATTCCTAATGTGACCGGCGAAGTCACTGTGCAGATGCCTGCATGGAACGCGCTGTATCAGATTCGCGATTTTAGTGCCCACTTGCGCGGTGTTTACGCCGTGGCCGGCTCACAGGACGCTCCCATCGAAAAACTGGACAAGCTAACGTGGCGCATCACCGGAACCGGCCTTATCACGGTGAGCTACGCGACGGAGTGGGATGAGGCCGGACCTTTTGCAACGCAATTAAATAGCGATCACGCTTTCATCAATCCCGCGATGATTCTGTTATATGTTCCCGAACGCCGATCAGAACAGGTCTCACTCGGCATCGGCGACGCTCCATACGGATGGAATCTAGCCAGCTCAGCATGGCAGGGAACCGCTCAATTCAGTCGCGCGCGGAGTTTTGTGCTTGGCGCAGCAAACTATGATGAGCTTGTCGATGCTCCCATTGAGACCGCGAAGTTCGAGGAATTCGAATTGTCGGGGATGAATCCGCCAATCTCCGTTGTTGTGCATGGGGACAAATGGAAGAAGAAGGAGGTTGAGGAAGAGCTGCGGCGGATTTGCACGTATGAGCTGAAGCTGATGGAAGGGGCTCCTTACGAGCACTACACTTTTATCATTCACTTCGGCCAAGCGGCCGCCGGCGCGGGAGGGGGAATGGAACACGCGAATTCCACGGCGATTTCCCTGCGGTCCGAGGAGGATTTGCCGAATTTCGCGGCCCATGAGTTTTTTCACCTGTGGAACGTGAAGCGCATCCGGCCGGCGACGCTGGACCCGGTGGACTACACGAAGGAGCAGTACACGCGGGCGTTGTGGTTTGCCGAAGGAGTGACCAGTACGTATGCGGCGTATACCGTAGTGCGAGCGCAATTGTGGAGCAAGGACCAGTTTTACTTGGATTTGAGCCAACAAGTCAGCGAATTGGAAGCTCGTCCCGCGAACCGTTGGCAAAGCGCGGAGGAGTCCAGCCTCGACGCGTGGCTGGAGAAATATCCGCTCTACAACCGGCCGGAAGAAAGCGTGTCGTACTACGCCAAGGGACAAGTTCTGGGCGTGCTGCTGGACATTTTGATCCGCGATCGCACGGACAATGAGAAGAGCCTGGATGATGTGCTGCGCGCGATGAACAACGAATTTGCGAAGAAAAATAGGCCGTACCGCGACAGTCTGGACGTTCGCTTGACCGCGGAAGAAGTTGCCGGCAGCTCGTTCGAAGAATTTTTTGGCAAGTACGTCTCCCACGCGGAGCCATTGCCTTACTCGCAGATTCTTTCGCTCGCGGGCCTCGATTTGCGAACCGCGCAGCGGAAACGCCCGGTGCTGGGATTTTTCACCGAGCGCGGCGCGACTGGAGAAGTCATCGTACGAAATTTGGACGCGGAGAGTTCCGCGGCGCAGGCGGGGTTGCGCTCCGGCGATGTGATTCTGGGCTGGAATGGCTCGGAGCCGCCGCGCAATGCGGAGCGCTGGGTTTATTCGCAGAAGCCCGGCAGTGAAGTGCGCCTGCGGATCCTGCGCGATGATCGCGAGATGTCCATCAGTTTTCGAATTAACGAAAGGGCGGTGACTGTTGATCAAGTCGTTGAGGATTCGCACGCCAGCGCCAAAGCCAAGCGCATCCGCGAGGGGATTCTGCGCGGCACCACGCAGCCGGTCACGGCATCGGATTCAAGACGATGAAGGCCTGTACTTGACGCCTGCCGCAGGATTGGAGAGAGTTCTGCGGAATCATGCTTCGCGCCATTTTCATCTGCATCTTTCTTCCGCTATACATGCTGGTGGCTGGGCCGCCGCTTCTTCTGTACACGCTGATTTCGCGCAATCCAAATCCACTCTACTGGGGCGGCGTCAAAGGCATCCTGTTTCTGATGCGGCTGGCCGGTGTCAAGGTGCGAACTAAGGGCCGCGAGCGGGTTCCCGCGGGGGCGTGCTTATTCGTGGCCAATCACACCAGTTCGGTGGACGCGCCGGCGGTCGTGGGCGCGATTCCGAGGCGCGTGGCGATCCTGCTCAAGGAGTCGTTGTACAAATGGCCGATTGCGGGGCAAGCGTTTACGCTGGCGGGCTTCATTCCGGTCGACCGCACTGAACGCGACTCGGCATTTGCCAGCGTGGAGAAAGCGACGCAATCGCTGCGCGCCGGCCGATCCTTTTTGATTTATCCGGAAGGCACGCGCAGCCCGGATGGCCGGCTGCAGAATTTCAAGAAGGGCGCGGTGGTGATGGCCATCAAGGCAGGCGTGCCGATTGTTCCGATCGCGTGTTCGGGCGCCCACAAAGTGATGCGCAAGCGGTCACTACGGATTTATCCGGGCGAAATTGTGGTGGAATTTCTCGAACCGATCGATGCCCCCAAGTATTCCTTTGACGAGCGCGATGTGTTGAATGATCGAGTGCACGACGCAATGGCTGCGGGTTTGCCACCGGACCAGCGGCCAATCGGTTTCCCCGGAGCCGCGCCGCCGGAGGGTGCGTGAGGCTTCGCAGCAAAACACTATTCGGAAAGAAAGGACTCATCTTCTTTATGGACAATAGGCGCGTTCAGGCCTGCGTGCTTTTTCTTTTGGCTGCCGTGAGTATCGGCGCGAATTCAGCGGGTGCTCAAGGCAAACCTTTAACCGCGCGCGACGTGATTGCGCAAATTCACGCACATGTGGGAGTTCCCTGGCAGCAGGAGACGGTGGACACGTTCAAGGCGGGCAATCCGGACACGGAGGTCAAAGGCATCGCGGTGACTATGATGGCCACGTTGGATGTGCTCCAGCGCGCCGCGGCGGCGGGACAAAATCTGATCATCACGCACGAGCCGACCTTCTACAATCACCTCGACAAGCCGGACGATCTCGAGCAAAAAGAAAACGATCCCGTGCTGGCAGCAAAGCGCGCGTTTATTCAGGAGCACGGCTTGGTGATCTGGAGATTTCACGATCATTGGCACCGCCGGAAACCGGACGGAATCGAAGCGGGAATGGCCCACGCGCTGGGCTGGGAAAGGTTTCAGGATTCCAGCAACCAATACCTGTTTGCGGTCCCAGAAACGGATTTGGAACACTTAGCCGGTGATTTGAAGAGCCGCTTAAAGATTCGCGTCATGCGGGTTGTTGGTGATCCCAAGCTGAAAATACGAAAGGTGGCGCTGGTCCCCGGCGCTTCCGGCTTCGGCAAGGAAACACGCGCGCTGGAAATTAGCGACGTCCAGGTGCTCGTCACCGGGGAGCCGCGCGAATGGGAAACCGTCGAATACGTGGCCGACGCCGTGGCGGAAGGGAAGCCGAAGGCGCTGATCATTCTCGGGCATATTCCCTCGGAGCAGGCCGGCATGGAGGAGTGCGCTCGCTGGCTAAAGACGTTTGTCAGCGAAGTGCCGGTCGAATTTGTTCCGACGCGCGAGCCGTTTTGGGCGCCGAAAGAGTAAGTAGACGAACGCGACGCTCTGCTTCAGCGGTTCTTCAGCTTTTCGATCTCCGATTCCAGTTCCCACACGCGTCGTTGCAAGTCCGGCAGACGATTCAGCGCCGCCGTATTCTTGAGCCATTGGCGATTTTCGATCGCGGGATAGCCGGAATAGAGCGACCTAGGCGGAATATCACCGGGGATGCCGCTCTTCGCGGTGACCACCGCGCCGTCACCAACCGAAAGATGTCCGGCAGTGCCTACCTGGCCGGCGAGGATGCAGCCGTTGCCGATTTTTGATGAGCCGGCGAGACCCACTTGGCCACACAGCATAGTGTTCTCGCCGACGCGGGAGGCGTGGCCGACGAGTACGAGATCATCCAGCTTGCTGCCGCGGCCGATGCGCGTTTCACCGACAGTGGCGCGGTCGACGCAGGCGTTTGCTTGCACCTCGACGTCGTCCTCCAGGACAGCGGGGCCGGACTGCTGCATTTTGTACCAACTGCCGCCCTTCTGCTTGGCGAAGCCCAGGCCGTCGCCGCCGATAACCACGCCATTCTGGAGAATGACGCGGTCGCCGATGCGGCAGGATTCGCGGACGACGGCGTGAGCGTGAGCGAAGAAGTCGTCGCCGATTTTTGCTCCGCGATAAATGGTGACGAAGCTGTGCAACACCGCGTTGCGGCCGATCTCTGCCTGATCGTCGATGAAGCAGTAAGGGCCGATGTGCGCACCGTCGGCGATACGCGCGGTCCGCGCAATGATCGCGGTGGGATGGATGCCCGGCTCATAGCGCGGCGGCTGGTAAAAAAGCTCGATAGCGTGAGCGAAGGCCAGGTACGGATTGGGCGTGCGCAGCGCCGCGATGGGAGGCGAGCCGGCGCCACGATCCAGGCTGATGCCGTCCTCGATGAGCACGGCGGAGGCGCGCGTGGTCTTGAGAAGAGGGAAGTAGCGGCGGTTGGCGAGGAAGGTGATTTGACCGGGCTCGGCGTGTTCGATACCAGCAATGCCGCGGATTTCCGTGTCCGGCGCGCCTTCCAGGCGGCAGGCAAGCTTCTGCGCAACTTCAGAGAGTTTCATGGACGAGGCTCCTGTTCTGAATGCGAGTCTCGCACATCCGGGAACAAGTGGCGAGTGAGAGCCGCCGAGAACGCCAGAGCCGCCGGAAGAGTTAACGCCGATGCTTCAGTTTCGCAGCTGTGTCGCTCGACCTGAGATGGGTGACCCTAGGAAGCTGGGTGCGGGGCTTCCAGATAAGCCCAGCGCTCCACAATTTTTCGCGCGGCGATGCGCCAGATTACGATGCCGCGGAACTCAAGCCGTTTGCCGGTTTGCGAATCGGTAGCGGTCCAGTGATTGCGCACCACGACTTTGTCATCTTCCGCAATCATGTCTTCGATCTGCACATGAAGATCCGGGGAACGCTTCAGCGCTCCAGCGACGTACTCGATTGCGCCTGCAGTTCCGGGTGGCATTCCCGATGGAACATCCGCGCCGTGATCCACGAAATCAGGGGCAAAGTTCACGTTTCCAATGTTTACGTTCTTGCGGTTCACGAACTCTTCGAAATGGTTGCGAATGAACTCCCGGCTTTCGGCGTGAGTCATTCCGGTCTTGGGATTGATCGATTCCATCGGCGACTTCAGGCGCTCGCCGCCTGGCTCTGAAACTCGCCGGCATACTCCGCCAGGAAACGATCCATGGTGATGGGCGAGTGTCCGAGAAGACTTTGCAGCAATGAGTCGACAGCGCCGCCTTTGCCGGAGGTGTAGTATCCCTGGAGGTCGAGCAGGGCATCAACTTGCCAAGCCGGCACGCCCTGATCCAACATCGCCTTGCGCTGCGCTCCGGCAGCAATGTTCACATACTGCGCCGTGCGCCCAGCGTGCTTGGAGATTTTCTCCGCCACTTCCGTGTACGTCAGAGCCTCGGGTCCATTCAATTCGTACGTCTTCCCGATGCACTCGCCGCCAGCGAGCACCCTTGCCGCTACGACGGCGATATCGCGGACATCGAGGAAACTAACCCGCGCGTTGCCCATGGAACTGTAGAAAGCGTCTTGCGCGCGTATGCTCGGCGCGAAATATGTCAGCACATTTTGATGGAAGCTATTTGGCCGGAGGATGGTGAACGAAATCCCCGTGCCCTTGAGCTGGTCCTCGACTTTGCGGTGCCAGGAAGGGAAGGACCTTGCGAAGTCGCCCGCGCCGAGCGCGGAGTTCAAGACGATGTGACTTACGCCGGCGGCGAGGCTGGCCTCGATCATGTTGCCTTCCAGTTGCACCAGGTCGGGAACTGGGGAGCAAACCAGATAGACGCTCTCGACGTCCCGCAGCGCCGCGGCTAGCGTCTCTTTTTTGGCGAAGTCCGCAACCGCGGTCGCCGTTCCTGTCGGAGCCTTGGCGGCTTCATCCGGTGACCGGTACATCGCCCGGTGTTTTGCCCCGCTTCGCGCCACTTCTTTCAACACTGCTTTGCCGACTGTTCCGCTTGCTCCTGTCACTAGAATCATGGCTCGTTCTCCAGACTCAGAGGGGCCGCTGGCCTCGCGAACGGCGTACTGTCGAGACCGACGGCCAACGCTTCTTCGTAAATGGTATAAAGATTGAGTGCTGCCAGGAAGTACGCACAATTTTGTAAGCCCGGAGTCGCAGATGAAAGACAATCATGGCTGTCCGGTGCAGGGCACGATTAACGTCCTAAGCGGGAAGTGGAAAGTCTTAGTTGTGTGGCACCTGGGATTCGGTTCCAGGCGATTTGCAGAGCTGCGAGACCTGGTACCCGGGATCAGCGAAAAAGTTCTGGCGTCGCAATTACGTGAGCTTGCGTCCGACGGTATAGTGCGCCGGATCAGCAAGCCGGTCGTGCCGCCGCAAGTGACCTATTCGCTGACCAAAGCCGGCGACGAGCTGATTCCGCTGATGAGTGAGCTCTGCCACTGGGGAACTCGCCATCTGGGCATTCCGCCAAATCTCCCGATGATCCGGAGAGCGAAATCCCTCACACCCTCGCACCGAGTCTCCGGAGCTTAGTCGTAGCGCAGCGCCTGCATGGGGTCGGTGGCAGCGGCACGCCGGGCCGGTACGAGACAGGCCAGCGTGGCGGCGGCGACTAGCAGCAGAGTCACGCCCGTCAGGATCAGCGGGTCGCGGGAGCTTTCGGTCACCCATTTGGTGGCGAGTTTGTCCAACACGATGCTCAACAAAAGGCCAGCCGCTAGCCCGGCACCCACATTCACCGCCGTTGAGGAAAGCACGATGCGGAACACGTCCGCGGCTCTGGCGCCGAGGGCCATGCGAATACCGAATTCGTTGGTGCGCGTCGCGACCCCATAGGACACCACGCTGTACAGGCCAACGGCAGCGAGCGCCAGGGCCAAAATCGAGAAGATGCCGAACAGCGTGGCAACCAGGCGCTGCTGCGCATACTCTTGCTGGCCGGTAATCCATGCGTCGAGGTCGCGCACGCGCATGGTTTGCTGTTCCGGATCGATCTGCACAAGCTGGGCGCGAACATCGTGCAAAAGCGAAAGCGGCGCGATGCGCGTGCGCACGAGGATTTGTGTAAACATCCACATCTGCGACGTATAAGGGACATAAACCTGAGGCTTGACAGGGTTTCGCAAGCCGTCATCGCGCGCGTCGGCCACAATGCCGATAATTTGAAACCAGCCATCGCTTCCGGCGGCAGCACGCTGGTAGGGCGGCTGATCCTTCAGCGAAGGTATCTTGACTTGCTGGCCGATGGCGTCGCCGTTCGGCCAGAACTGCCGTGCCATGGTCTGGTTGATGACCATTAGCTGTGCGCCACGCATCGTTTCGGCATGATCCCAGATGCGGCCCTGCGCAAGCGGGATGCGCAGAAGCGGGAAATACTCCGGGCTGATGAAGTTCACACGCGCTTCGGGCTTTTGGGTGATGCCCATCATTTCAATCGTCTGGGGCCAGCCATTCGAGGGCGGAGTCGCGTTGGTGGAGATGCCGGCGGCCACCACCTGGGGCATGGCCGCGAGTCTGGCGCGGATTTGCTCGAAGTATTCGCCGCGGTCCTTCCAGGCCACATGCGTGTTTTCATGTACGGGAATGGGCACGGACATGGTGTTGTGCGGGTCGTAGAGCATCAACAGGGTAAGCGCGACCTGCGCGGCGACCATGGCGCCGTGACTGCGCCTGGCGTGAACGCTGCCCGATACGCGGCGCGTGCTGCTCTGCATCAGTCGGGCGATCTCCGGCCGCGAAAGCTGCAGCGCCGGCCAGAGTCCAAACACAATCGCGGTGGTGAACGCCAGCGCCACGCTGAACAGCAGCACCGGCACATTCATCTTGATTACGGATTCCGCGGGGAAAGAAAACTCCGGCAGCCGTGCCGCGATGAACGCGAGTCCCTTCCACGCCAGCAGCACGCCCAGCGCAGCTCCGGCCGTGGCGATACCCAGCGATTCCGTAAGCAGTTGCCGAATCATCCGCAATCGGCTGGCGCCAATGGCCGCCCGCACGGCAAGTTCGTGCTGCCGCTCGGTGCCTCGCGCCAATAGCAGGATGGAAACATTGGCGCAACCGATTAGCAGCAGCGACGCCACCGCGCCCAGCAGCAGATAAAGCGTGGGTCCGAGCGGCCTGGCGTACACGTCAACGATGCTGGGCATCTTCACCTTGAAATCGTTCGGATATTGCGTGGGAGACTGCCTGGCGAACTCTTGCAGAATGGGCATCAGCTCCGCGCTGGCTTGCGTGGCAGTGACCCCAGGGCGGAGCTTGAAGCTCGCGGCGAGACGAATGTTCGGGTCTTGCGTGACCTTGAGCGGAAGATACATGTCCGCCGCGCCCCATTTGAAACGCGGCGGCATCACGCCAATGATCTGGTAGGGCTTGTGCACCAGCTGGATGGTCCGGCCGACGACGTTGGGGTCGCCGAGATAGTATCGCTGCCAAAACTGGTAGGTCAGCACGACTACGGGCTGCGGGGATTGTCCCGGCGGCGCATCGGAGGGAATCAACCAGCGCCCCTTCTGCGCGCGGATGCCCCAATGATTTGGAGCGTTCGGCGAAATATACATCGTCTGAACGTCTTCCGGGAGGTCGCCGTCCGTGGTCGTGAGATTCCACCAATCCATGGCGGTGACGTCTTCGAGCGACTTGGCTTGGCGAAGCTGATCGATTTGTGGGCCGCTGAAGCCGATGTAGTGGCGGTCGTTGCCGGTCTTGTCCACCAGTCGAACCTCCACAATGCGATCCGCGCCGGGATACGGAAACGGATCGATCAGCACGGCGTAAATCACGGAGAAGACGGCGCTCGTGGCGCCGATGCCGAGGGCAAGAGAGAGAACGGCGGTGAGGGTGAAACCCGGGCGTTTGCGGAGCTCACGGGCCGCATAACGCAAGTCAGATAAGAGCGATTGCATCGGCACCTCGCGCGGCCACTCATCCTTGTATACGTGTATGGACGACAAGAGTTCCCTCGCGGTTAGGTGCTGCGTGACAAATAGTGGTCGCAGCGAGCGCCGACAACCTTGCGCGCACCTGCTATTCCGTGAAGAGGCGAGGCTGGTTCGCGGCAGCGGCCGCGGGCTTGCGGCGCGCGATACCCACCACGCCAAGGACAGTTACTTCGGCGAGGGCGGTGCGGGGAATGAAGATACGATCGGTCGCAGAGTTCAGGTCTGGCGGAGTGATTTGCAAGCCGTTGTCGAGTATTGAGAGCAGGTCGTTGGTCACGACACCCTCGAGCGTGTCATTGTCCGTGAAACGGAGGCGGACCCATAGGCCGTCGAGTTTTGGCCGACTCAGGAAGGCCTTGCGTTCGGGCTCGAAGTCGTCAGAGAACTCGCGGACAAAATAAATGGCGCGGACCTTGGCAAGGGGAATCTGCTCATGCTCACCGTCGGGGGAGAGAACGTCGATGGGGTCGGATTGGCCAAGCCGCGTAGGACCGAGATAGCCGCGCAGGGCTGTCTTGTCCAGGAGCACGACGACGACTTTCTTGTGCGTGGAGGCTGGGGCTCGGTTCTTCAAAGAATGCGCGCGTGTGAAAATGGGTAAATTTGCGAAACGTCAAAATGTATGTTATGTTAAGCGCGTTTTCCCTGTCAACTCATTGTTTTCATTGGGTTTAGGCCACGGAGCGAGGTCCGTTGACCGAAAAAAAGCAGATTCTGAAGTCGGCCTCGATCATATCCCTGGTCACCATCGTTAGCCGCATTTTGGGCTACGTCCGCGACCAGCGCATCACCTTCCTGCTGGGAACCTCCCTGGCAGCCAATTCCTTTGTTTTGGCGTACCGCATTCCGAACCT
>WNFP01024684.1_pt1 | contig 11714 bp, 15 predicted proteins | sample 5400201 | NCBI WGS metagenome assembly WNFP01 (sample SAMN13153355, study PRJNA577476) | soil metagenome | isolation source: 115 cm saprolite under Madrone tree | place: USA:California | collected 2016-06-14
ACGTCCAGTGCGTCTCTTGCAGAGGCAAGCTACCAGGTAGCAACCGCTAGCGGAACGTATTCTGACACATACACTGGCTCCTCCACGGCAAACTGGTCCATGGTTATGGCCGCCCTTCGTCCCAGCTACACGAGCTCCGGCACATCGACAGTTACGTCGACCGTTGCGTATTCATACGACAATGATGGGAATTTACTTTCGTTCGGCAACGCTACGAATGTCTGGGGGTACAAAAACCAGCTCGTGCAGGTTGCAAATGGCTCCGGCACTTCCGCGTACGCCTACGACTACCTTGGGCAGAGGGTGAAAGTCGCAAATGGCACAAGCACGACGTATTACCCCGAAACAACGTACACCGTTGCGAGCACGACGCAGAGCAAAAATATCTTCGCGAACGGCATTCTCGTCGCAACAATCGATACCGCAACCTCGACTGCCACCCATTATGTTTTGAACGATAATCTTCACGGTACGAATCTAGTGACCGATACCTTGGGAAACATCGCAGAGACGCTCGACTATTATCCTTATGGTCAGGCGAGGATGGACATGAAGGCAGGTTCGTATTCCGGAAGCGACAGAAAGTATATCGGACAGGTGAGTGATCCGGCTTCGGGACTCGACTACTTGAACGCACGGTACTACGACTCGGCACGGGGGCAGTTTACGAGCGAGGATCCGGTGTTCCTTGGTGATCCCAAAGCGCAAAAACTAAATAATCCGCAATCGCTTAACGTTTACTCGTATTCGGAGGACAATCCGATTACCAAGAGCGACCCGAATGGGAAATGTATAGAAGATCTTTGTGTTGGTGAAGCCGCTTTGGTTACGGCGACTATAGAAACCGAGCCTGAATGGGGCTCGGTGCTTCAGGATGCGGCGGTTAATATAGCTAACAAGTTTGAAGGATTTGTAAATCCCGCAACTTTTGAAGCAAGAACCGAACAGCCCATTCGTGGATATCTTGAGAATTATTATTTTAACGGGGGCAATCGATTTGGAGAGTGGGTTGATTGGATTAAGGATCCAAATACTTGGAAGGCAGTAAAAATTATTGGTATCGCTGACGGTGCGATTTGTGCGTTTACAAATTGCTTAGAAAAAAATGATAGCCAACTTACCCGAAACGGAGACAGGCCCAACATAAATGGTGGCGCCTCATCTGGAGGTCAGTCCTCTTTTTCGAATCCAGCTATTAAAAGCGCACAATCCACCTCGGGGTCTTCAAGTCGTTCAACATCGAGTGGTTCTGCGGGGGGACTTACTCCGCAACAATTGCAGAGCATCCAGTCGCAAATTAATCAGATACGGAACGCGATCAATAATATTCAGAACGCGATTAATGCATTGCCAAGCAGTAGAAAATAAATTTTTAATTGCTTGTTTTGGCACGGATATTATGCGAAAATAAGAACATGAATTCAAGACTAATCTATGCCGCTTTTTGGCTTATCTTTGCAGTTTGGAATTTTTATGACTGGAGAAGGAATAAAGATAAAGACCTCGTTTGGTTTGGGGGGATTTGCACAGTAGGTTTTATTGGCGAATTAATTTACTATTATTCGATAGTTATTAATGCTCCACGAAACACTCTTTCGGCCATCGACTATTATCTCAAGGTGTTCGATATAATCGCAGTGGTTGCAATGATTTTTTTTGGGGTTAGGCATTTCGGAAAAAAACGTGACTAGGAATAGGGTGTTGTTCCGCAACCATTTAAAGAAGCAATATTTGGCAATTACTTGATCCAGCCCTGCGTCCTAAGTTATGTTTGTACTTAAAATAATATTCGGGCTCGTGTCAGTTGTCTTTGTTGGTCTGGTAATCAACCACAGCAAAAAATGGGCCCGCATAGTTACCGGCGTAGGCGTACTGGGTGGTGTTACTTACGGGGCTTATGAGGAATTTTCAGGATCTACTCCTCGTATCAGTATAGGTGGGTCAAGTGGGATTAATAATAACTTATATTGGACTCAACCGCCCTCCTCAGGTTCGAATTCAAATAACAAATCCACTATCTCACGGGGCAACAACTCGAGCGGGAATTCCTCAGGTGGACTTTCGCAGCAGCAACTTCAAAATATTCAATCGCAACTTAATGCTATCCAAAACACAATCAATCAAATTCGGCAGCTAATCAGTAGTAAGAAATAAAACATTTATTAGGATATAATTTAATCAAACATGTATTTTAATCTAGTTTCTGGTATGGCTTGCCTTATATGGGCAATTTATAGCGTCCCATTGTGGAAGGAGCGCAAAGACAGAGATGCTTTGTGGTTTATCTGGCTGGGAGCAATAGGGTTTGTCGCAGAGGTAATTAATTTTACTTTGAGATATGTCGTTCATGCGCCTCCCGAGATCCTTTTGCTCAGTAGTCTTGGTGTTTTTATATTTGGCATAGTCGCTCTGTTAATAGTATTTCGGATTGCATTTAAGATGCTTATGAGGAGAAGAAAAAAATAATTTTTCTCACCTCGTAGCATTTTCGACTTTTCGAAAAAACCATCCCGAGACACTCGACTACTATCCGTACGGTGCGGCACGGTTTGACACCAAAGCAGGCAGCTACTCAGGCGAGAAACGGAAGTTTATTGGGCAAGAATACGATAGCGGCAGCGGATTAGATTATCTTAATGCACGGTACTATTCAAGCGACCGCGGACAGTTTACGAGTGAGGATCCGGTGTTTACAGGCAATCCCAACAATCAAAACTTAGGCAATCCGCAATCGTTGAATGCGTATTCATATGCATTGGATAATCCAGTTACCCTTAAAGATCCGAGCGGGGCTCTGCTCGTATAGAAGGTAACAACACGACCCTTGCGGAGTTTATTGAAAAGGTAATCGAGAATACTCCAAAGAAAACTAAAGACGAAAAGATCCGAGAGGTTTTTAACATTGAGCAGGCGATTGATTTTATAGAGGAGAATGTCAAAGAGCATACCGTTATAAATCGCGCCCTTATTTCTCAAGTGCATAAAATCATTGTTGATGGTCTTACCCCTCCTCCCGGGGGTGAAGGGTCTCGCTACCCGGGAGCTTTGAGACCTATGAATGTTGCTATTCAGAAATCATCGCTTGTCCCGCCCGACCAGACGCAAGTCCCTCAATACTTCCAAGAGCTCTTGGATTTCGTGAACAAGCCAATCGAATCAAAGTATGACCTTCTTGTCACAGCAATGGCGCATCACAGGATGGCCTGGATCCACCCATTTGATAATGGCAATGGCAGGCTCATCAGAATGTTTACCTATGCACTTCTCATTAGGCAAGGATTTAAAGTGCGACAAGGCAGAATCTTGAATCCGACTGCGATATTTTGCATGGACCGAAATGAGTATTATAGGATGCTCGCTCTCGCCGATTCGGGAACGGAAGAAAATATTCTTCAATGGTGTACATACGTCCTTAAAGGATTGTTGGCCGAAATTGAGAAAATTGATAGATTGCTCAATTTGGAATATACGACAGAAAAGATACTTCTTCCTGCTTTGTCTTATGCCTTAGAGAGGAAGCATGTAACCAAACGAGAATACGAGATATTGAGGGCGGTGGTCAAACACGAGGATATATCCATTAAATCCGCTGATTTGACGGCGGTCATCGGTCGAGAATCTCCCATTCAACGCTCGCGTATCATTAAGGGGTTGAAGGATAAAAAGATGCTCATATCCTTAACGGAAAAGGGCAGGATTTACACAATTGGATTTTCTAATAACTATTTACTGCGTGGCATCTCGCATGCCCTTGAAGAGAACGGCTTCATACCAGAGTTTCTAAACAAATAGCAATCTACTAAAGCTGTCGGATAGGAAGGAGGCTCACGGGGAAAAGATAAAATTTTTATAAAGTTTTTTTTGACAAAACAAATCGCATAGCTGTAGTGTAAAGATATATGAAAACGATTTCTTCCCGCCGGATTCTCGGAACGGCCTTTGTTTTGTCTTCTGTCCTTTCTCCGAGTGTCGGCTATGCGGCCTATCGGTTCGCCGACTTCCATGCGCGTCCGCCTATTCATATTTTTGGCAGCGCGTCGCTTGTGCCGAAAGGACTTGCGCCAGCCGCAGTGAAATCTTTATATAATCTGCCGAAGGCAGGAGGAAAGGGAACGGTCGCTTTGATCGGGGCATATGACGATCCGACAATCGAAAAAGATTTGAATATATTCAGTGCTGCGTTCGGATTGCCTTCATGCACCATGGAAAACGGTTGCTTTGAAAAGCATGCGATGGCGCCGGGCATGAAGCCTGAGAGCGGGTGGTCATTTGAAACTTCGCTTGATGTCGAATGGGCGCATGCGATTGCTCCGAGTGCCAAAATACTTTTGGTTGAGGCAAAAACTCCGAGCGGGCTGATAGCCACTTCGTGAGCAAGCATGGCGTGATCTTTTTCGCATCTTCGGGCGACAATGGCGCGGGTGCGAGCTGGCCCGCAGCGTCGCCGAACGTAATTGCCGTGGGCGGCACATCGGTTGCATTCTCCGCTCAGGATTCTGTCGCATCGGAAACTGCATGGACCGGATCGGGCGGCGGCGTGAGCCAGTATGAATCCCAGCCCGATTATCAAAAACAATATTCAATCCCGCGTGCCGGCGGGCGGCGCGCGATTCCCGATGTTTCATATGACGCCGATCCGCGTTCAGGATTCTCTGTGTATAAAACTCCGGCGGGAAAATCGAAAAGCGGCTGGTATGTATTCGGAGGGACGAGTGCCGGGGCGCCGCAGTGGGCCGCCATTCATTCTCTCGGCCTTTCTGTTTCGCATGAACGGATGTATGCGGACAAGGCGGGTGCGGAGAACACAATTTTCTTCCGCGACATCGTAAGCGGAGCGAATGGCGCTTGCGCCTATTATTGCGAAGCGCGGAAACACTATGATTATGTGACCGGCCTCGGGAGTCCGCTCACTACAAAGTTTTAAATAAAAATTTATGGAAGGCTTTGAAGGATACGAAGAACAACCGCCGGAACCACAGCCCGCTTTGGTTGCAGCGGCGCAGCCCCCGAATCGGCGGATTATGTTTATAATCTTTTTTGCGGCATTGGGACTCGCGGTTTTTGGAGCAGTGGAAAAACTCGGATTGCTTGCGCATATGCGGAGCAAGCTGGGGTTTCTTACAAAAACATTCGAGCAAAGCATTGGGATGAACTCCGGCGAGAGCCAGATAGAAATTTCGCTGAATGCGTCACCAAAGCCTTCAGGGACCGCTCTGATCGTCAAGCAGAACGCGCCTGAAGCAGCCGCTCACTTCGTAGCTGCGGAGAGCTCCTTATCCTCAACAGGCAAAAAAAAGACTTCGCTCCCGGCATCAGAAACGCAAATCCCGGCCGTACCGGCTGCGCCGCCTGCGGCACCCGTTCGCGTCGTTATCGTCGCGCTTGGGATAACCGGTGGCGTGGGGAAAACCGACAATGATTTTATAAAAATTGCGGCGCAAAACGGCGAAACGGTTTTGATCGGCGGCTGGAAGTTGCGCAAGCGAACGCAGTCCGGGGCGGAATCATCGGTAAAAGTTTTCCCGCAGAATGCTGCAATTCCTGCCAATGGAATGTTTGTGTGGGCGAATTCGGGAAATGCATTTGATCAAACGATAGGCGCGAACGTTTCAAGCTCTGCGGCGCTCACGGATAATTCTTCCGTTGCGCTCTTCAACGCAAGCGGGACTCTTGTTGATGCTGTGGCGTGGGGGAGCGGGCAATCAAGCCCGTATGGAGAGGCCGCGGCCTTTCCGCAGAATCCGGGGGTGGCACAGGTACTTATGCGCGTGTCCTCCGGCGGAACGTTCCGGGACACCGGGAATAACGCAGGTGATTTTGTTCTCCGCTAGTTTTGGCCGTAGTTTGCCTGCCGAAACCTGCGGATATTTGCGCTTAACATTAGACTGACTCCAGGGGCTTGCCATCGGGCTTTTTATTTGGTATAAATTGAGCAGTACTTTTTGGTAAGGAGATATGCATGGCCCACATGAAAGTCGAACTTCCTTTCGGCCGCACAATCGAGATCGACGTGTGTGAAATTTGCGGTTCGATTGATGATGCCCAGTGCATCAAAACCCCGGTTCTGGAAAACCCAGACCGCAAACTGCTTGACGTCGTGATGATCTTTCGCCCCCCGTCTGCTAACGCAAAAGATCAATCGCTGATCATGGAATGGCATACGGTCTCCAGGCTCTTCTACTCTGAACCCGGGCAGTCCTTGTTGGACTGTTACATCTGGGTGCTCAGATGGGCGCTCAGAGAACACAGGGCACTTCCTCTTCACACCCTGTGTATTGAACTCGCACGGGGCTTTGACAGCCTGGGCAATTACCATCCTTGGCATCCTGACAGCAGTACGAGGTCTAGTTTCGTCATAACGTACACAGAATTCCTGCTATTGCAGGAAGGTGATCGCAAGAAGATGGAAGCCGCCGGCCTCATCAAGCCGGCAAAAAAATCATTTCTCCAAAAAATCTGTGGATAGATGTCCGCAGCCCACCCCTCTTTCCGAGGGGTTTTTATTTTTTTGGATAAAGCGCTCCGCAAATATTATTGACATAAGAAATAAATTAAATTATAATGATCGCGTTCTTTGACAGCTGTAATATCGACTGTAAAGAGGGTTACAACCCACAAAAGGAAGGAAGGCATCTATGATTTCTATGCTGTTTGCTGTGATTGGCCTCTTCTCGGGCATCATTCTCGTTGGTAGTTTTATCTTCGGGCATGATCACGACGTTGGAGCAGATCACGACCACGACTTCGGCGGCGATCATGACCATGATCACGGCGGAGGTCAGAGCTCTCCTGTCAGCATTTTCTCGGTAAAAGTGATCGCTATGTTCCTTACGGGCTTCGGTGGAACGGGCTGGCTTGCCAGCTCCTACTACGGCTTGGGACCGGCGGCGGCCACTCTCTGGGGAACATCAAGCGAACTCACTGGTTTCGTCTTCGGATCTCGTCAGTTGTACGGGTATCGTTACTCTTACAATTGATTCGGGTTCCCTCGGCGAAGTCATGGTGACGCGCGGTGACCGCGAGTTTCCTTACATGGCTCGTGCTTCGAATGCGACGCAAATTCCCAAAGGAAGCCAGGTCAAAGTAACCGGAGCGCAGGGCAATCAACTCGTCGTCGAAAAGACGGCTTAACCTTCCCCACGGGGAAAGAGAGGGTGAAGAAAGAATGATATATTTGTTGCTTATGCGACTGCCAAGCGGAGGGACTCCGATCATTGTTGCGGTCCTTCTGGCTTTTGCTTTTCTTGCTGTCATACGGGTCGCCGCGAGTCGCTATCGAAAGATTCCGCCGGGAACGGTGGGAGTTTTCTACGGCCGCGAGTTCAAGGGACCGGATGGAGTGAAGCGAGGTTATTACCTCAATACTTCCGGTGGTAGAGTTCAGCGTCCGATCATTGAAGCGTACGTTGAATTCAGAACGACGGCCTTTCAGATCGGGATTCAGGAAGAAGACGTTCCTAACAAGGACAATGTCAAGATCCGGGTGAAGGGCGTCGCCACTTGCAAGGTATCGAGTGATCCCGCAAATCTCCATAACGCCGTGTCGAGTCTCCTTGATAAGCTTACGGCCACTTCCGGAAAAGGGGGCGGCCAGCAAGCACTTGAGGAATTCGTATCGAACATCCTAAAAGGCCATCTGCGATCCATTATCGGCAAGCTCGACATCAATGGCCTCCTGCGTGAGCGCGATGAATTCAACAAAAGCGTTCTCAATGAGTCGAAGATCGAGCTTTCCGGATTGGGGATCGATTTGATGAACCTGGTCATTCAGGACATCGACGACAAAGAGGATTACATTAACTCGCTCGGCAGAAAAGCCGTGGCGAAAGCAAAGGCCGAAGCGGATGTTGAGGTCTCAAATGCCCAAAGATCGGCCAAACTGGTTGAGGCTCAGAACGAAGCTGCAATCGCGGAAGCAGAAAAAGATCGGGATGTGAAGAAATCAACCTTCAAGGTTGAAGCTGACACAAAACGCGCCGAAGCTGATATGGCATTCCAGATCGCAAATGCCGCACGTCAACAACAACTGGTAGTGGCAGAGGCAGATCGCGATGCCGCTCAGAAGACGGCTCAGGTCAAAGTACAGGAGCAGGAAGCTGTTCGTATGAAAGCGGAGCTTCAGGCAACTGTTGTGCAACCCGCCGAAGCGGCAAAGCAGAAAGCGGTCATCGATGCCGAAGCCAACAAGCAGACGAAGATCATCGATGCCGAAGCCCAAGCAGCGGTACTCACTGCAACGGCCGAGGCAAAGAAGAACGCTTCGACGCTCGAAGGTCAGGGTAACGCAGCAAAACTCGAAGCCGAGCTCACTGCTCAGGCTAAAGGTGATGCCGCGAAAGTCAAAGAAGCGCTCCTTGCGCAAGCCGATGGACTCAAGGAACTCTCCAAGGCTGCGGCTAACATGAGCACGGGCGCCGTTCTTACCCTCCTTCTCGACAGAGCTCCAGTGCTCTTTGATAAGGGCGGCGAGGCACTTGCAAAGGTGGCAGAGGCAATCTTCAAGAGTGTCGCTGCGCCTCTCGGCAACATCGACAATTTGAACATCGTCGACATGGGCGGTGGCAGCGGAACAAGCGGGCTCGACAAGTTGAGTACGTTAGTTCCCAAAACCATATTTGGATTCCTGGCTTCTGCGAAAGCGGCGGGCCTGGACTTCACTAAACTTCTGGAACTGGCCCAGATTGATCCGAGCCAAGCGATGCGCCTGCTCGGCACTTTCTTTGGTGGCGCCTCGGGCGGCACCGTGGAGGCATCAGCAGCATCTGAAGTTGCTGCCCATCCTTCGGTAGAGGCGAGTGGCTTGGAATCTTCTGCTCCTACCGATTCTCCAGCCCCTGCAAAGGGATAAACACAATCAATCAGGGGAGGACGAAACGTCCTCCCCGTAACTTTTGAAAGGAGTGTTCAATGGCAGCACAGGTATTGCTTCCTGTGAAAGAAAGAACTGCAGGGCAAGAAATCTATCCTGCATTTCCGGTTGCAAATCCGAAAGCGCTCGTTTTCTGGTGCGGGGATCCTCGTTTCCAGATGGCAGTGCTCCAGTTCCTTCAAGCAGAGTTGAATCTCAAGCCAGGGGAATACATCCCACTTACGATCGCCGGCGGCATTGCGTCGCTTTCCGTTCAGCTTGAGCAGCCGAAAGAATTCAGGTATGTCAGGGAGGCCTGTGAGTTTTATCTGAATCACTTCCGATCGGTCGAGAGAGTGATCCTTGTCAACCACGAGGATTGCGGAAAGTACAAGAAGCTCGCTGAGATTTTGGGCCATGCATCATTCCTTCGCGGCTTTGCGGACCTCGCGGCGCGGGAAATTCACGACCTTGAGCGACACTCTGCTCTTGTTGCGAGTTTCGCCCCACATCCGGTAAAAGTCGAGCGATATTTCGCTCGTTTCGCCAATGCAGAACGCACAGAAGTGGCATTCGAAAAACGGTAACCCCGTTCGAGAATGCCAAACCCGGCCGCCCCAAAAGCGGCCGTTTTATTTACCTGCGTAATAACCCGAGTGTGATGTCCGGTGATGTTCATTTATATTTTTGAATAAAAAAATCCGGTTTAATATAAAAACCGGAGTTGGTTCGTCAGAACTTTTTCTACAGTCCCGTTTAATTGTTTTAAGAATCGTGTTTTGAGTCCGTTTGAGAGAAGCGGTACAAGTCCAAATGATATGTCACGTCCGTCGAGGTTTGCCCTCACGGAACGCGGCGGTATGCAAGTCGTATTCGGCGGGAGCCAGCGGCGGATTTCTGCCGGGGGATAGCCGAGTTCAGCAAGTGATGTCGCGGCGTTTGCTGCGAACGCCGTAAACATTTTCTTGTTTACGTTGAGAATTCTGCGATCTCGGAACTTGTCGCGCGTATGCGCCCGCGTTCCATGCTTTTTGCGGAAATCACTGAGGAGGCGGATGTCGATCGCATAGAGCTTCGTCGTATGTCCGGACAGGAATCTCGACAGCTCGCTCCATGATTTCATCTTGCCGAGCAACGTGCCCCTTTTAATTTTCCCCGCTTCATCATATTGCCGGGGTTCGCGGTTCGTATAACTGAAAATCAGTGCCATCCCGTCATCAATCGGGAAGCCGAGTTCGCCTATCTGTTCGTCAAGCTGATCTTCGAAATACTTGAGCACGTTTGCGTTGCTTGAGCCCTTCGCTTCGATATATGTCCGAAGGCCCTCGTGTTTTAAATCGAAGTGATCAAGTCGCTTCCGCTTTTCCCAGTCAGCGGGAGAGAGTAGGGGAAGATGCAGGAGATGCCGCGTGAGCCTGTCATAAAAATAAGCCACGTAAGTCAAGCGATCTTCTTTTGTATAGATCGGAAAATCATCCACATGCCACCTCTTTGGGTATCAAAGTATCTGTAAGTATTCTTGCGCGCTTACGGTACGAGGGGAAGGGATTTCTGGGGATATCCGGTGGAAGTCTATTTTTAGAGAGTGCTTTGTCCAAGGAACAGCCCTCACATTTTTTTGGGCAGTAAGACCGGCCTAGCGGCCTTGGAGCGCTACCCTAAAAATACGGGCGGTGTTCTGGCACATCGGCCTGTAATAAATGCATAGAAAGTTATCCACATATGTATATAGTGTATATAAAATTGATTATGATATACTATATATATGATTCAAGAATTAACCCAAAAGCAAAGGAAGTTTTATGATTCACTCCGCAAGCTCATAGAGCGGAACGGCGAATCGCCAACAGTCGCGGAGTTGGTGCGGCTCATGCAGTTCTCCTCGCCGCGCGCGGTCACGCAATATTTGGAATCGCTTGAACGCAAGGGCCTTATTGAGCGTACGCGCTACGAGCGGCGGGGGATCCGCATCCTTGAGCAAAATGGCGAGCCGACGACGGTAAATATTCCCGTGATCGCCTCCGCCGGGTGCGACAATGTAAACGTCCTGGCACATCGGAATTTTGGCGACTATATCTGCGTCGCGATGGAACTGTTGCAGGGCAAGAATAAGGACAACGTTGTATGCGTCAAAGCCGTGGGAGATTCCATGGTGGATGCGGGTATTAAAGAAGGCGACTATGTGCTTGTAGAAGTGACCGAGACGATAAATGAAAGGGATCTCGTCGTTGCGATCATCGATAGCTTCGCCGTTATCAAAAAAATCGAGTACGCGAATAACGCCGTGATTCTGCGGCCCGTATCTTCCGATCCGCAATACAAGCCGATCATTTTAAACAAAAATTTCCGTATTTTTGGCAAAGTAATCGATGTGATTCGCACGAAGGCGAAGAGTGAGCTCGAAATCGTGCCGCTCTACACCAATCCGGGGGAATCCCGCCCTGATTACGAGATAATTTAAGAATTTTTGCTGTTTCGCATAGTGGTCTATACTGTATTTATATGTGGATGATATTTTTTGTTTTAATTGCAGTTCTTGCAGCGGGGATAGGAGCGGGCGATTTATTCTTTGCCGCACGGGGATACAAAGGTCCGGTGTCTGATCATTTTGATGGAAAAAAATTTCTGAACTATGGCGGGGTGCGGTTGAAGCGAAGTAAAGAAGAGCGCCGCGGCCATGAGCGGGATTCTCTTGCTAAATGGCTGCTCGTGCGTCCCAAAAGCGACTGGGCGTGGCAGGAAAATAAATATGTCCCCAAACCCGAAGAACGCATCGAGGGAGGGAATATCGTCGTCACGCTCGTAAACCACACGACGGTACTTGTGCAGACCGAAGGATTGAATATTCTCACCGATCCGGTGTGGG
>WNFP01010321.1_pt1 | contig 11708 bp, 7 predicted proteins | sample 5400201 | NCBI WGS metagenome assembly WNFP01 (sample SAMN13153355, study PRJNA577476) | soil metagenome | isolation source: 115 cm saprolite under Madrone tree | place: USA:California | collected 2016-06-14
CGGCATCACAACAACGCAACGCGCCTTGTCAATTAGGTCTTGCGGAATGTCATCAGGAACATTGAGGATCTCCTGCATCACCTTTCCGGCATTCTGAAGACGATCCTGCTCAGCTCTCGCTTCGCTGGTATTCTTTGCAGACAAGCATGGTCCCAATGCCAGCAGGCCCGCCATGATGACGATCCAACACTTTGTGTACCTCATTCGTTGCGCCTCCTTAAGCGCTGTTGTGTTTCTCGGTGCAAACTTCTTCTCTCTTCGAGCGGGCTGGTTCCGGCAAAGTGCTTGGTCCCACTGGTAGAAAGGCAACTTCCCCTCCAGACTTGCGTTCAATTTACTAAACGCTTGAAAATTCAACGGCATACCCAGAACGAGTAGACTTCGCACCGCAGAACTACTTCTCATGACAAAGGATGGAGTAGGTAAAATTTTCAAGGGCTGGTGGAAAAATCTAATCGGCAATCATGTACCAGTACCCACTCGGCCAAAGTCATCCAACCCTTGTAAACTCAAAATAATTCTCAACTTACCCACGGTGGCAAAACGAGTGCTCTCTTCAAGTGCGTTGCAAAGCAGCAAGAGTGAAATAGAACAAGCCCTCTTCCTGTGCGCGGGATTCGCAGACCGTGTGTGCGTTGAGGCAGAAGCCGCGGAAGATCTTGAATACTTGGGGCAGGTCTCAGAGACCAACTGCTCCCGTCTTCCAAACTAACGGTCAGCTTCTTGTGTGAGGATGCCTCGCCGTTGCCAAGCTGGTCCACCAGCCAGCCTTCCCGGTCAGTTTCAAGCAGAAAGTTTGCAGTGTCTGATTTTAGGACGAGACATTTATAACATTTGCGTGTTCGAAAACAGAGGAGAGACTGCCTTGTCCGTACTCGGATTCGTGACAAGCTTCTTGGAGCCGGCAAGAACCCCGAACAAGAGGCCACTTAATAAGGTATTGTTTTCTGTTGGTCTGACAATTGCTCTAGTCTGCCTCTCATGTCCTCGGGCCAATGCGAGCGTGGGAGTCGTACTCAACGAATCTCTGAACAGCAGCGTCGACAGGATCACCGGTACAGGACATAGCGCCATATATTTTTCGCGCATTTGCCCGGACTCACCGGTAAAACTCCGTCTTTGCCGTCCCGACGAACAGGGTTCAGTGATGAGCAATTACATCAACATCGGTGAAGATCAGCCATTCGAATGGAACGTCGTACCGCTCAGCATGTATCTGTATGGCGTAGAGGATCCGCGCAATCGCCCGTTATTTGGCTCCTTCAAGATCAAGCACTTACTAGAGGAGAGATACCGGACGAAATACCTGACTACATATTGTCAAGGCACGCCTTGCACGACGAGCTACAAGGCGGAGTGGCGAGAAATGGTTGCGGCCACCATGATTCGCAGCGTCTACATTTTCGTCGTAGACACGACCGTCGAGCAGGACCGCGAACTGATCGCGGAATTTAATTCGTTGCCGAATCGAAATCATTTTAATGGAGTTACCAACAATTGCGCTGACTTCACACGACGCGTGATTAATACCTATTTTCCACACGCGACCAATCCCGATTACATAAACGACTTTGGAATGACCAGCCCAAAAGCCATTGCACGCTCGTTTACCCGGTATGCGCTTCGGCATCCGGAAGCAAATTTTCGCGTGCTGCATTTCGCTCAGGTGCCCGGTACCATCAAGCGAAGCAGCGAGTGTCGGGCCGGAACCGAGCAGTTGTACCATTCCAAGAAATTTCTTGTCCCCATGATCCTTTTCGCAGATCACGAATTACCTGTCGTCGCGGCATCGTATGTGCTGACGGGCCGATTCAACCCAGAGCGTGTACTGGAAGAATATCCGAGCTCTGAGGCCACCGAAATTGCACAAGCGATTCAGCTCGCGAAAGCTGAGCAGGACAAGACGCGCGGCGAGCAACTGAAGATCGTTCAGCACCAGGAACAAGCACGAGTCATCGGCACTCAGGAAGAGTGGAACGCATATCGTGAGGAATTCGATTCGATGATCAATGAAGCCATCCGGGGGGAGGTTGTTGCTGATAGGAAGGACCTCAATCGCTTTTTTAAGCGCATCGATGAAACGGGCACACCTCTTGTCGATGGGAACGGAGCCGTATGGATGGAGATTGCAGATGGTGACGGAACTTCCAAAGTTGGCCTCAGTGCAAGCAACGTTCTCGCACCGATCTCCGACTCGCGTGTTGCCTACAGATTGATCCTCGCACGCGTCACCTACGTCTTGAAGAGCCCCAAACATGGCCGCGAGACAATGTTGGAATTCAAGAAGGATTGGGCTCTCGTGGGGGCTGCCCGAGTGAAAAGCGAAGTATCTCCAGAGAGGAGCGCCAAAGCTTACATCGGAACTTAGAGGATCGCACCTGCCAACGGCGATGATTGAGCATTCATTAGAATTTGCAAAACGCGTTTCACGCGGATCTCACCAAGCTAGAGAAGTGTCTTTCAATGAGGCCTAGTACGCCGCAATTCCAAAGACTGGGAAATTTTTACGTCATTTTGAATTTCGAAGCCGAGCTAGGTCCTTTTGTCTTGGTGAGTTCTTTGCCCGAACAGTTGGAAACCTACTTGCTCTTGGATTTAATGGCAAAGTTAGAGGATTGCCGGAGCGGGACGAAGCCCATCACCCCATCCTACTCCACCCACGAAACAGGCCAGCTTTCAAGAACGAACCTCAATTTTGGGGGAGTAGCATGGCGTGCCAACGCTGTACTTTTGCCCCGACGCTCTGGGGGCGCACGATTCTTTCCGAATCCGAGGAAGGCCCAAAGGTTGAGTTGCTGGAGCAGGAAACCATCCGGCGGGCCCAACAGGGCGATGCCACCGCGTTCGAACGTATCTATCAACTGCACAGTCGGCGCATTTACGCTCTGTGCCTACGCATCGTAAGGAATCCGACTGAAGCCGAGGATCTGACCCAGGAAGCGTTCATGCTGGTGTTCCGCAAGATCCAAACATTTCGTGGCGAATCGGTGTTTTCCACTTGGCTATACCGCTTGGCTCTGAATGTTGTTCTCATGCAACTTCGCAAGAACAATTTGCGAGCGGCTTCCTTGGAGGCGAGTGCGAGAACAAATGAGGAAAGCGACGAGCCCAGCAGGCAGATGGTTAGTTCCGACTCGAAACTGGCCGGATTGATCGACCGCCTTCATCTAAAGCGCGCGGTAGAACAGTTGCCCGTGGCCCGCAAGATAGTGTTCGTCTTGCACGATGTCCAAGGCTACAAACACAGCGAGATCGCCAAGATGATGGATTGTTCGGTCGGAACTTCGAAGGGCCAACTTCATCGGGCCCGCAAGCAGTTGAGGAATCTCTTGCGAGAGAAGAGCGACTCCCTTGCGTTCGTCTCCAGATCCGCAGGTCAGGGCGATGAATGCGCGGTCTCCTGCTGAATGGATACTTATGGCGAAGTATTCGGTTTAGCGGGTGCTAGCTGCGAACGAATGAGAGTTTCTACCTGATTCCAAACCACCGGATCGCATTCAATTTCCGTGTGCGCATTGGCGAAGAGACGGTCATACCAGGGATATTTGTCGCAATGGATAGGCTTCAGTTTGTAGTCAAATCGAAAGTTCCCGAGGATTCGGGTGCGGGTTTCATCCACGGCGCGAATCATGGGCCTGCCGTGGAGAGCGCCATTCGACTGGTAGAAATTGGCCGCGGACAAAACGTTGGCGGGGATCAATTCGTCATTCTCGCCGATCTTGGCAACGCTATCCACTTGGATAGTAAGGAGAACCGGGATGCTCTCTTTTTCCAGCTCTCGCGCAAGTGTCACCGCTTCAGATGCACCCCAGCTCATTCCGTAGATAATGATGCGGGCGTCTTGCTTTTCTTCGCTAGAGAGTATCGCATCGTGGTTGGTGTCCAGGAGAGCAGTGATTTTTTTGTGTGCCTCCTCCCGGCGCCGATTCTCAAACACTTCCACATGAACACCCGAGGGGTAGTCTTTACGAAGATGCGACGCGAGCTGGACACCGCTGTGGACGAGGTTATCGTGCCTGACGAACCCGCCTACGAAACCGATGACGATGACTGGCTGGTTTGTCGAACTTCCAGAAACAGGAGAGAGGCGCGCGCGCTCATTCTGCCCAAAAGCATTAAGACTCGAGCATAGGAGAAAAAACGCTTGAATCGAGGTGACAATCGACTGTGCTATTGGCGAATGTATTCTGGTGTGAGGAGATGATTTCCGTACGGACTTGGTTGTGCACAGATTGAAGTTCAGAGCCCGCGTCGATGTCACGAGTGAGCTTCCGGCCTCCCAGGGCGCGAGGCAAGGTGCAACCGATCCGAGGTCTGGCTGAATCTTAAATATTGGAAATTGAGATGCGCCATAAACGCTGATATTCTGGGTTCTCCGCCAGCCAACCCCAGCAACTGTGTCGCTATTAGAAAGGCAACCACACATGGATGCCGAGAAACTCCAAGTTGCACGCGACAAGCTTACCCGTGTCTTCCGGTACTTGGAAGCCCTGAACCAGCACCGCAATCCGGCCAAGCGCCAGATTCGTGAACAGCTTTGGAGCTTCTGGTTACACAATCTTCCGGACCATCCGGCCATCAAGTTAGGCGTGGCTCAATCGAGCCGCCCGAAAACTTCGTCATCGGAAAACGCGTCCGCTGAATTGGGCAGCGAGGGTTTTGTATTGAAGGTGCAGCGTCCGACGCTGACCCGCCCTCCGGAACCTCCAAGTGAGATTGTTGAATGGCTGGAAGCCGGATGGGACGACCCATCAAACGAAATCTCAATGCAACTTGCTCGGACCGAATCGGACATTGAAAGCGAAGCGCGCGTTGTAAACTTCGCTGACGATCCCGCAAGGTCCGCGGCCATGCAACGGTGGAAGCTGCTGCGTGACGAATGGGCAAAAAGTGAAAGGCCCGCTCGCGGCGCGATGAAAATCTTCGAGACTTTATATGCACTTTACGGACGTATCGATCGCGAGGGCGAGCGCGTCGAGCTCGTTCTTGGTGATGGCATTCTAAGTTGGCGTCGCGACGAGGGTAGCATTTACCATCCAATCCTCCTTCAACGGCTCCAACTGCAGTTCAACGCCGCCGTCCCGGAGTTCGCGCTGTCCGAAGCGGACCACCCCGTTGAACTCTACTCGGCCCTTTTCCAATCGATGGCCGATGTGGATGGACGTTCGATCGGGCGTTGCCGTGAAGAGCTAGAACAGGGTGGCTTTCATCCTCTGATCAACGGGTCAACTTCCGGATTTCTCAAGCGCCTGATCATCCAGTTGTCTCCGCGAGGGGAGTTCGTCGAAAACGCGGCACCCGCCGAGGGGCAGAGTGATCCTTACATCGGCCGCGATCCAGTTCTATTCCTGCGTGCGCGCACTCTGGGTTACGCCGCCGCCATCGAAGGTATCCTTGCAGACCTTCGCACGCGAGAAGACTTGCCATGGTCGCTCTTAAACATCGTGGGAGAAGAATCGCCGGTTGCCACCAGCGGAGAACTAGAAACCCAGACCGGCGAAGTCGCCCAAGCGGATGCCGATGTCCTCCTCAGCAAGCCTGCCAATCCCGAGCAGATCAGAATTGCAAGACAATTGGAAGAAAACGGCGGAGTTTTGGTTCAAGGCCCGCCGGGAACGGGGAAGACCCACACCATTGGCAATTTGATCGGCCATTTGCTGGCACAGGGGAAAAGCGTCCTCGTCACCAGTCATACCACGAAGGCATTGCGCATGGTGCGGCATCACATCGTGCCTGAATTGCGTCCCTTGTGTGTCAGTGTGCTTGAGAGTGATCTTGACAGCCGCAAACAATTGGAAAGTGCGGTGGGCTCGATCGCGGAGCGGCTGTCGCGTGCTGACGCCGGATCGCTGGAAACGGAAGCAAGGAATCTGGAAGCGGGACGGCGAGACGTATTGAAAAAGCTTAACGAAATTCGCGGCCAGTTCGCGGATGCCCGCGCTGATGAATATCGTGATGTCAAGATTGCTGGAAAAACTTGGGCTCCTTCCGACGGCGCGCGCAAAGTCGCCCAGGAAAAAGAAACGCTGGGCTGGATTCCGGGTCCCGTCGCGGCCGTGGCTCCCCTACCCTTGTCTCTCGGCGAGTTGGCCGACCTCTACCGCACCAACGTATCGCTCTCCCGGCAAGACGAGAGCGAACTTTCCGCTCACCTTCCAGAGCTCCACGACCTTCCGCGGCCTGAAGACTTCGAGTCTTCATTGAACGAGAGGAATCGGCTGAGCATGGAGAATCTGGACCTACGTTCGGATCTTTGGGAAACCGGCGACATGCAAGCGTCGCCTGAAGAAGTGGAAACCCTCGCTGCCCGCCTGGTGCAAGCTGTTGAGCCTCTTTCCGGGAATGAGAAATGGAAACTCGCCGCGATCTATGCCGGCAAGCACGGCGACGTTCATCGCCAGCCTTGGGATCAACTAATCAGTTTCGTTCGCCTCGTCCACCGGGAAGCAGCCAACGCCCAAGAATCTCTCGTCAAATACGGTCCTCAACTGGATGACAACTCCACTCATGAGGATCACGAACGCGTCGCCAGTGAAATTCTTAGTCATCTTGAGAATGGTGGCAAGCTTGGTTCTCTGACGCTCTTCACTCACAAAGCCTGGAGTCAATTCATAGAATCAGCGAAAGTGGGTAATACAAACCCTCGCCTCCCCGAACATTTTCACGCTTTGCGTAAACTCGCGCGCCTCAAAAACCTTCGCGAAGAGCTGTCCGGCCGTTGGGACCGCCAGGTTGCAGTATTCGGACCACCTCCTTCGAGCGAGTTGGGTGAAGAGCTCGAAAAAACTTTACTGCAGTTCTGTGATTCCATTGAGGACTGCGTCGGCTGGCAGGAACACACTTGGCTGCCCTTACGACAGCAGCTCGGGGACCTCGGGTTTTGCTGGGAAAAGTTTCTTGCCGAACAACCCGCGGTTGTCGGCGCTGATGGGGAATTGGTTAGAATCGGCAGAGCCGTCAATGACTCCCTGCTACCCATCCTTGATTCTCGATTGAAAAAGTTGAAGCTGCTCCGTCTGGAAGAGGAACTCCGTGACCTCAAGGGTCGGCTCAAGCTGGCTGCGCGTGTCGCCAAATCCTCGAAAGCGACGGCTAAACTGCTCGCCGCTGTAAGTGACGAGGATTCCAGCGAATACGCCGATGCCTACGAGACCCTCCTGGAGTTGAAGAGCCGTCAGGCGGATCTCGATTTGCGCCGCTCCCTGCTCACCAAGCTCGAAAGCGCCGCGCCAGCCTGGGCTGGCGCCATCCGCAATCGCGCTGGCGTTCATGGGCGCGGTGAGCCGCCCCGCGACCCGGACGGGGCATGGACGTGGCGCCAGCTCAACGACGAGCTCGACCGTCGCGCCGGTGTCTCACTCGAAGCGCTTCAATCAAAAAGCGAAAAACTCGGTGAGCAGTTGCGGCGCTCCACAGTGTGACTCATCGATAAACGTGCATGGTCTGCCCAGGCTCGTCCGTACCACGCGCTTCGACGTTGTCATCATCGATGAAGCGAGTCAGAGTGACGTCATGGCGCTCGTAGCGCTGTACCTTGGCAAGACTGTTCTCGTCGTCGGTGACCACGAGCAGGTCAGCCCATCGGCGGTCGGCCAGGATCTCGGCATCATTCAAAACCTCATCTTCCAATACCTCCCTGGCATCCCCAATTCCGACCTCTACGACGGTCAGATCTCTATCTATGACCTCGCACGTCAGTCATTTGGTGGAACAACCTGTCTTGTGGAACATTTCCGCTGCGTACCCGAGATCATTCAGTTCAGCAACATGATTTCCTACGATATGCGTATCAAGCCGCTGCGGGACGCCAGCCGCGTCCATCTCCGCCCTCATACGATCGCGTATCGCGCTCATGGCTCCAGCCGCGATGGCAAGATCAATCGCCAAGAAGCCCTCACCGTCGCTTCGCTCCTTGTTGCCGCTACAGAGCAGCCCGAATATAAGAAAAATGACGCTGGGCAACCGACAAGCTTTGGAGTTGTCTCTCTAGTCGGCGACGAGCAAGCTCTTGAAATTGATAGTCTGCTTCGTTCACATCTTTCGCCGGACCGCTACGAGCACCATCGCTTGCTTTGCGGAAATGCCGCCCAGTTCCAAGGCGACGAGCGCGATGTCATTTTTGTCTCCCTTGTCGATACCGCGCAGCGAGGGCCGCTCTCCCTCCGCGATCAAGAATTGTTCAAACAGCGTTTTAATGTTGCCGCCAGCCGGGCCCGTGACCAGATGTGGATCGTCCACTCGCTAAACCCACAAAACGACCTGAAGGCCGACGATCTTCGCCGCCAGTTGATCGAACATGCCGAGGACCCCAGCCGGCTCATGCGCGCGCTCGAAGAAAAGGAAAACCGCACCCAGTCTCCCTTCGAGCGCGAAGTCATGAAACGTCTGTTAGCCGCAGGGTATCGGGTGGCTCCGCAATGGAGAGTTGGCGCATTCCGAATTGATCTGGTCGTCGAAGGGGATGGCAGACGCCTTGCCATCGAATGCGATGGTGACCGCTATCATCCTCTTGAAAAGCTACCGGAAGACATGGATCGTCAGTCCATCCTCGAAAGGATGGGCTGGGTTTTCACGCACATCCGCGGCACGGAATTCCTTCGCAATCCCGAACGGGCGATGAAGTCCGTTCTCGAGAAACTGCAGTCGTTGGAAATCTCCCCCGTCGACACTAAGAAGGACGCCTCCAAGAGGGCGCAGCCGCGCGCTGATCTTATCGAGCGCGTCATCGGCCGGGCAGAAGAGTTGCGGCAAAGCTGGACGAGTGCCGAACCAACCGCGGCTCGGAGGCAGCCGGCATCGCGCGCGGCAGGACAAGTTGCCTTAACTTGAAACAAATTGCGATCCCGCGCGGTCGTGGGCGCGAAGACATTCATGGAATCTGTCGCCGCGATGGAGATTCTCAAATTATGAATCGAAGCTAGCCAGCCACCGTGTGCGACGGGAGCGACGCATGAATCCAAGCCTCTGCCGCGACGCCGGTGGTTGGTAGCCCCTAACCACAATGGGCATCAGATGCACCATTCTCCGCACTGTGACGGCAACTCCAATCAGCGCCAAAAAAACGGCTGCGCCCCACATCGCGCGCCGGAGGACAATTCTCAGCTTCATACCAAGTACTACGCATAAACCGTCACATCTCTTTCGAGAATCGCTCGTCTTTCAGTGCCGGCGATTCGCTCGCGGAGGCAACAACAAAAGAGCGAATTTGCCACCATTACTTGTAATAACAACTATTCGCTGTGCTGACTGCGCTTCTCGCTTGCAACCAGTTCTTGCCTGGTACGCGGCTCCAATATCTCATACGAGTCGCGGACGCCGCTCTTTACTGCGCTGAAACCGAGGGACGCAATCGCGTAGTGAGCGGTCAACTCACGAAAAATGACGTCCGGTCCCAAACGGCTTCGGGAGCTTGAGCCGTCCTGTTGCAGAGGTCGGTCAAATGGGCCACACTTTCAGCCCGTCAGCGCCATTTGTTTTTTTCAATTTGTCACGGAATCCTAGCTTCCTGGCCGGACCAACAGGGAGACTTCACTGTCTGAACGCAACCATGGCGTCTGAATCGGATTGGACCTCCGACACCTCTACATAACGCGTCAAGTAGGGGAGCAAAGGCGTCACCTCAAACGGCATTTTGTCGCGCGCGGAGATCAGCCCCATCGGCTTGGACTTCATCAAGCTCACTCCGGCAGTCCACGGATCTATCTTGAGTCTCGACCCGATGGGCAACGCGCCAATCTGTGCCTTGTTGCCTGGCTCCAGCGCCGGACCGGCTTGACGCAATTGCGTGGCGAAATAAATCTCATTTCCCAACTGGGGGCTGATCAATTGTTTCAGCTCTTTCGCTTGCGACTGCAGTAGTTCCAGGAACAAGCCCGCATTTGCCAGCTTGGATGCGTAAGGCGATTTCTTCAGCAGTTCCATCGCCTTTTCATTGTTCTCCGCAGCTTCCACTTTTCCTTCTTCGAATGAGAGCCGTTTTAAGACTTCGGTGGACGCGAGCCGCAAAATATCGCTGAATGCGTATTGATCTTGATTCGGCTTGGGTAGGATGGCGTCAGCCATGCCGTGCGCCAGCAATGCTGCGAGCGTTTCTTCGTTGGGTACAACATCGATCAATCCGCGGCTCACCACGATGGTATTGCCCACGGAAAACATTTCCAGGCTGCTGGTGAGCAGCACACGGCACCGCAGATCGACCTGCTCGTCAAAGCTATTGGTGACCTCGATGTTGTTCACCACCGTATTCAGGAGCTTATCCACTTCTCCGCGAGGAGCCAGTAACCCGTCCCGTTCCAGCAGGTCGAGCACATAATTCTCCGCTTCATGTCTCCACTCGCGCTGCGCCTCCAGCGGCGAACGGTCATGCTGCGACGATTCGTCCTTGACTGGGTTTGCGGATTCCACGAGTAGCCTGCTCAACTCCTCCTCCCGCGAACCCTGCTTTAATTTGTATCCCCACAGGTGAGTCGATGATTTGTAGCTGGGATTTCCGAAAAGCGTCGCTGGATTGATCTCCTGGCTGTAGACATAGCTCGGCAACCACAGCCCCGATTTCACGTTGGTACGCCACGAATCGAAGTGCAGGTAATATTCGTCTTCAAAAGTTTTCCACGAGAAATGGTTCGTCGGCGCATACCTTCCGTTGATGCGCACCACAGTAAAGTCTTGATCCTCGACCCAGATGCGGCCTACAAATCTCGGGCCCCGCACTTTTGGTGCCGGTGACACGTCAAACACGATGCACCGCACCTCGCCCAAAAACTCACGCCCCGAATATTTGAAACGGTAGTGAAGCTTGTCGAACTCCCCTCGATCGATGTAAATCATTTGCAGGAAGCCGGCTGGTTCAAAGGACCACAGGAACGAGCGTTTCTTGCCGCCTTCAATCATCGTATGAACTTTCAGCCGACCTCGAAAGTCAGCCTGCCCCAGAAAGTAGTAGTCTGACTTCGGAACCGTGCCGAATGCCTGCTTGAATTTCACTTCCTGGATATAAGTTTCAACGACTGGGCTGTAGAGATCGAAGGCCGCGATTTCGTCATGCTCTCGTTTGATTATCCGCTCGATCATCTCATCCAGCTGGACTGCAGTTAGGGGAGCTTGCGAATTGACGCCTGAGATCTCAGTACCCTCGGGACCCAATGAAACATGTTCGTCGATTATTTGTCCTTGCGCCAAGGCCGAACTTTGCAGATCTGAACAAAGACCTCCGGCACACGCCACTGACAAAAGCATATTAATTAAATATCGCCTGTCCATCTCTGTCCTCCAAACGAAGCAACTTTGCGTCTTCGCTCGGATATTCAGCACGCGCTGTACCAGAAGAGGATGTGCGAATTCTCCTTGGCCGTTCACTGCCTAATGTTTGACGAATCTTACGAATACAGGCTCAGGGCCCAGTGCGCATCGCTCGACCCGGCTGCTCCGCTTCTGTTCTCACGCCGCCATGGTTCCGATTTGGGTCAGGCGCAGAACCGATGTGGAACGTTTTCGAATGTCAGCTTGCGGTCCGGTTTGGTGGGAACGCCAGACCTTGTGTGCCATCCCCGCTCCCAGTAAAATGTTCCAGCATCGCTTCCCGCATCTTTTCTTTCACTTTGAGTCGCACCGGAGTCATACCGCATGGGGCAGCACTACGACGTTATCGTTATCGGCGGTGGTCACAACGGACTGGTCAATGCCGCCTACCTCGCCAAAGCAGGGAAGAA
>WNFP01007623.1_pt1 | contig 11706 bp, 14 predicted proteins | sample 5400201 | NCBI WGS metagenome assembly WNFP01 (sample SAMN13153355, study PRJNA577476) | soil metagenome | isolation source: 115 cm saprolite under Madrone tree | place: USA:California | collected 2016-06-14
GTGCCCGCGGCGATCTTGCTCGCCGTCTATGGACAAGGCTCCGTCCGGGCGCTAGATCGCCGCCCGTGAATCGTCGCGCCGCGATCGCTATCGACGAGGCCGAGCGCCGCCGCTACGTCGCCGATGCGATGACGATGATCCTGGTCTCGATCGGCGCCGACGGCTACCCGCACGCGGTGCCGATGTGGTTCACCGTCGACGACGACGACCGCATCTACATGACGACGTATGGCCGCTCGCAAAAGGCCGTCAACGTCCGCCGCAACCCGCGCGTCGCCCTGCTCGTCGAGTCGGGCGTGCGCTACGACGAGCTGAAGGGCGTACTCATCCGCGGCACCGCCGAAGTCGTCGACGACCTCGAGCTGTGCGTACGCGTGCTGTCGCAGGTCCATGCCAAGCACGCCGGCGGCGCCACCGACGGCATCGAAGATCTCATGCGCGCGCAGGCGCGAAAGCGCGTCGTCCTGCGGATCACCCCCGAGCGCCTCGCGAGCTGGGATCACCGCAAGCTCGCCGGCGGGTATTGAGTACATTAGCCCCCGTGCGCGCGGCCGCTGCGCGGCCGTGCTCCGATGGGCGTCGCTGCCCGGAGTAAATCCGGGCAGCTCCCCCGCTCGGCTGCGCCTCGCACCCGGGAGTGAATCCCGGGTGCTCCCTCCGCGGCTCCGCCGCACATTTCGCCGCTGCACGCATTTCGCCGTCAGCGTCGTGCGCGCTGCGCCTGGCGCGGCGATTTCTGCGGCGACGACGGTCTTGAACCGGCGTCACATGCGGGCGTGCGGGTGGCGTCGGTCTGCACCCGTTGTGCGCATGTGAACCGTATTGCGCACGTCGGGTGCGGACCGACGCGACCCGCACGCCCGCCCGCGGCGACTCGGGTTACGACCGTCGACGCCCCGAAATTACTGCTCGACGAGCGGCGTAACGTTGACCGTGATCGAGGCGCGCGTGTCGGGCCCGACGTAGATGGCGACTTTGTGCTCGCCGAGCGTCTTGATCGGCTCGTCGAGGAGGACGCGGCGGCGCTCGATCGTGAAGCCGCGCTCCTCGAGCGCGCGGTGCACGTCCTGGTTCGTCACGGAGCCGAAGAGCTTCCCTTCCTCGCCGGCGCGCAGGGCGAACGCGAGCGTGACGGTGCCGAGCTTGTCGGCGACGGCGGCGGCGCTCTTCTGTTCACGCAGCCGCTTGTCGCCGACGACGCGCTTCTGATGCTCGAGCTCTTTCAGGTTGCGTGTGCTGGCTTCGATGGCGAGGCCGCGCGGCAAGAGGTAGTTGCGCGCGTATCCGGGCTTCACCTTGACGACGTCGCCGATGGTGCCGAGGTTCGTGACCTCCTCACGAAGAATGATCTGCATCGCCGCTCCTCAGCTCACCGACGCGAACGGCAGGAGGGCGACGCTGCGCGCGCGGTTGATCGCGGTCGTGAGCCGGCGCTGGTGACGCGCGCAGTTGCCGGTGATGCGGCTCGGAATGATCTTGCCGCGATCGCTGATGAAGCCGCCGAGAACGCGCGTGTCCTTGTAATCGATGCGGATCCCTTTTTCGGCGCAGAAGCGACAAACCTTGCGCCGGCCGGCGCCACGCCGGCCGCGCGGTCCACGGTCGTCGCGACCGCGCCCCCGGCCGCGCCCGCCGCCACCGGCTCCGCTGCGCCCTCCCGATCGTCCTGGCATGCTCAGCTCACCTTCTACTCGATGTCGCCGACGTCCGTCGCCGCACCGAGACCTTCTTCGTCTTCGTCTTCGACCTCAGCAGGTCCACTTTCGGCGCGGTCGTCGCGCGGGACCTCTGCCGCAAGCGGCGCGTCCTTCTCTTGCCGCACGGAGACGAACCGTAACACCGCGTCGGAGAGCTTGAGGTTACGTTCGAGCTCGACGACGGCGGCCGCGGTTCCCGTGTATTCGGCGAGCACGTAGTACCCGCGGCGCTCCTTCTCGATCTCGTACGCGAGCTCGCGGAGGCCCCACTCGTGCATGCCGGCAATGACGGCGCCGTTGCCCTCCAGGAGCTTGCGGGCGCGCTCGACTTGCTCTTTCGTGCCCGCCTCCTGCAGATCGGCGCGAAACACGATCATCGTCTCGTACCGCCGCGGTTCAGTGCTTCGTGCCACCTAGCCTCCTTCGTAAACCCCGAGCTTGTACCTGAACGAACCGTCGATTGCCAGCGCGACCGATCACAGCTCGACGGGCGGCCGATTGCAGGCGTCCATCGCTGCATCGACGCCGTCACGCAGCAAGGTCTCGACGCCGTCGGCGGCGCGGACGAGCGCTTGCTGCAGCGCGTCCCGTTCCTCGTCCGTGAAAGGCGCGAGCACGAAGGCGACGGGATCGAGACCCGCCGGTGGCCGACCGATGCCGATCCGCACGCGCACGAAATCGGTCTCCAATGCGGCGATGATCGAAGTCACGCCGCGATGACCTCCGGCACCGCCGCCGGGACGAATGCGGACGCGACCGAGCGGCAGGTCGAGGTCGTCGTACGCGACGACGATCGAATCCGGGGCGAACCGCACACGGAGCGCGGCGACGGCATCGCCGCTCGCGTTCATGAACGTCATCGGTTTTGCCAGCACGAGGGCGGCCGTACCCCCGAGCCCGACGCCGTGTTCCGCGAATGCATCCCTCTCTCCGAGCGGGATCTGCCAGCGTGCCGCGAGCTCGTCGACGAGAAGAAAGCCCGCGTTGTGTCGCGTCGCGCGATATTGAACGCCCGGATTCCCGAGCCCGACGACGAGATGCATCGCCGTGTTCCACGATCGTCGTAGCGGACGCCGCTACGCCTTCGTTTCTTTCGTCGCCTCCTTCGGCTGCTCGCCCGCTTCGGCCGGCGCCGCGACGACACCCTCGACGGCGCCCTCGACCGGCTCGGCCGCTTTCACTTCCTCGACCGTCGGAGGCAGGACGCTTACGACCGCCTCGTTGCTCTCGAATACGGCCGTGACGTTCGGCGGCATCTCCAGATCCGCCAGGTGAATGGCGTCGTGAATCGCGAGCCCGCTGACGTCGATCTCGATGAACTGCGGAATGTCAGTCGGCAAGCACTCGACCTCGATTTCACGGATGATCGGCTGCAGAATGCCACCCTCCGTCGTACCGATGGCCTTGCCGACGAAGTGCAGCGGCACGCTCACTTGCAGCCGCTGCGTGAGGTCGACCTCGTAGAAATCGACGTGGATGATGGCGCCGCTGACCGGGTGCGCCTGCACCTCGCGCACCAGCGCGACCTTCTGCTGCAAGTCGGCGACCGGCGAGCGGAAGCGAATGAGATGCGAGCCCTCGAGGTTCGAGACGTGCGAAGTGAACTCCTTCCCGTCGATGGCGAGTGGCGTCGCGCCGCGCTTGGGCCCGTAGAACACGCCCGGGATCTTGCCGCCTTGCCGCAGCCGCCGCGCTGGTCCTTTACCGCGGCCGTCTCGTTCCTCGACGTTGAGCGCGATCTCTTCCATTCGAAACCCTCCTGATGAGCTCAGATGAACAGCGAGCTGATCGATTCCTCGTTGTGAATGCGCCGGATTGCCTCGCCGATGAGGTGTGCCACCGAGAGCACGGCAATGTTCGGCGTCTGGCGCGCCTTGTCGCCCAGCGGAATGGTATCCGTGACGACGAGCTTCTTCAGCGACGAGCGCGCGATGCGCTCGATCGCCGGACCCGACAGCACCGGATGCGTGCAGCACGCGAAGACGTCCTGCGCGCCGGCGGCGCGGAGCGCGTCCGCCGCCGCGACGATCGTCCCTGCGGTGTCGACGATGTCGTCGATGATCACCGCGACGCGGCCGGTGACCTCGCCGATGACCTGCATCTCGGCGACCTCGTTCGCCGCCGCACGGCGCTTGTCGATGATGGCGAGATTCGCGTTCAGCCGTTTCGCGAAGGCGCGCGCGCGTTCGACGCCGCCGGCGTCCGGCGATACGACGGTGATCGGCTCGTCGTCGACGACGCGCTCGCGGATGTAGCGCAGGAGGACCGGCGTCGCGTAGACGTTGTCGACGGGGATGTTGAAGAAGCCCTGGATCTGGCCGGCGTGCAGGTCCATCGTCAAGACACGCGCCGCCCCCGCCGCCGTGATCAGATCGGCCACGAGCTTGGCGCTGATCGGCACCCGCGGCGAGACCTTGCGGTCCTGGCGTGCGTAGCCGTAGTACGGCAGCACGGCGGTGATGCGTCCGGCCGACGCGCGCCGCAGCGCGTCCTGCATCAGTAGCAGCTCCATGACGTGATCGTTCGTTGGCGGGCACGTCGACTGCACCACGAACACGTCGCCGCCGCGGACGTTCTCGGTGATCTCGACCGCGATCTCACCGTCACTGAAACGACCGACGCTGGCGCTCGCGAGGCGGGTGCCGAGATAGCGGCACACCTCCTCGGCGAGCGTCGGGTTCGAGCTGCCGGTGAAGATGATCACTTCGTCCTTCGCACGGAGCGCCATGACGTCGTCCTCTTGCTCACAACTGGGCGGGAAGGATTCGAACCTTCGATACCGGATCCAAAGTCCGGGGCCTTACCGCTTGGCGACCGCCCATCACGCAACGATGCCTCCATCAACCTGCAAGCCGGCACAGACCGTCGGGTCAGCGGCGCACTCTCTCCCGATCAGGCATCGTTTGGTCGCAGGAAATCTCGAAAGGGCGCGATTTTAGGCCGCCCCACCCGACGGGTCAACCGCCGGCGGGCGCTCGCGAGGCACGCGGCCGGCGATGACGGCATGGGTCACAACGTCCGGCGCCGCCAGGCGCACGTCGGCCGCGAGACGCGCTGCCGTCGACGGTGTGGCCAAGCCGATGACCGCCGAGCCACTGCCCGACATCACGGCCGCCTGCGCGCCGTATTCGCACAGCAGGCGCTTCACAGCAGCGATCGCGGGGAACGCCGGGAGCACGACCCGCTCGAGGTCGTTGACCAGCAACGCCGCGCTCGGCGGCGCGCCCGCCGCGAGACGCGCCGCCTCGTCCCCCCCGGCGACCGGCGACGGGACGAGCTCCGCGTATGCGCGAAACGCCCACGCCGTCGCGACGGTGACCGCGGGAATCGCAACGACGAGCGCCACGTCGGCGAATCCGACGATCGGCTGCACGTCCTCGCCGATACCACGCACCCGCGCTGGGATCGCATCCAGAAAGAACGGCACGTCGGCGCCGAGCGCGATCGCGAGCTCGCGCATACGTTCGTCGGGTACGCCGAGCCCGAGCCGCGCGTTCAGCTCCCGCAACACGCTCGCCGCGTTGCCGCTCCCGCCGCCGAGACCGCTCCCCGGCGGTATCGTTTTCTTGATTTCGAAATCGACGCGGCCGCCGAGACCGCACTCCGCGAGCAGCGCCGCCGCGGCGCGCGCCGCGAGGTTGCTCCCATCGGCCGGCACGTCCGCGCGATCGCAGCGCACGTCGATGCGCAGCGGCGCAGCGCGCGCGATTCCGTCGACATCCACCACGATCGCATCGCAAAGATCGATCGGCGCGAAGACGGAGTCGAGCAAGTGATAGCCGTCGCGACGCCGACCGACGACGCGCAAGCACAGATTCACTTTCGCGGGCGAGCGCCAAGTGGCGTGCAGTGGCGGAGTCATCGCAAGTACGCGCTGGACGCGGCGTCGCGCGATGCTCTCACCTTGATCTCACCGGATCAATGTGTCACTACCGCCGCGCATGGAGGCGTTCGAGCGGGTCGCGCGTGCCGCCATCGCCGACGCGAGCGCGCTCCTGCGATCGACGTGGCGGGAGGCGAAAACGATCCAGTACAAGGGCGCCGTCGACATCGTCACCGAGACGGATCACGCCGTCGAAGCGCTGGTGATCGGCCATTTGCGACGCGCCTTCCCGGATCATGTCATCGTCGCCGAAGAGTCGTCGGCCGGCAGACCGCTCACGCGACCCGCTGCCGACGCCCACGTGTGGTATCTCGATCCGCTCGACGGCACGACGAACTTCGCGCACGCGTACCCGCATTTCGCCGTGTCGCTCGCGCTCGGCCGCGGCGCCGACGTGATGTTCGGCATCGTTCACGATCCGATCCGTGACGAGACGTTCGTCGCCGAGCACGGTCGGGGCGCGCGCCTGAACGATCGCCCGATCGGTGTCTCGCCGACCGACACGCTCGACGCGGCGCTGCTGGCGACCGGCTTTCCCTACGATCGGCGCGAGCACGTCGATTTCTATCTCGGCTTCCTGCGCGATTTCGTGGCCCGCGCGCAAGGGGTGCGGCGGAACGGCTCCGCGGCGCTCGACCTTTGCTACGTCGCATGCGGCCGTCTCGACGCGTTCTGGGAATGGAAGCTGCGGCCGTGGGACACCGCCGCAGGGACCCTCATCGTCCGCGAGGCGCAAGGCGCGGTCAGCGATTTTCGCGGCGGGATGTTCGACCTGTTCGGCGAGCAAACGCTCGCCTCGAACGCGGCGCTGCACGCCGAGATGGTACGCGTCCTGACGGCGCGACTCGATGCAACGAACGACACCAGCAGGAGGACTCCGTGACGGATCGGTTCTCGTTGAACGGCAAGCGCGCCATCGTCACCGGTGCGAGCCGCGGCATCGGCCGCGCGATCGCGATCGGCTTCGCGGAGGCGGGCGCGGACGTCGCGCTCGTCAGCCGCAAGCTCGAAGGACTGCAAGCAGTCGCGAAGGAGATCGAGGACCGGACGCCGCAGCGTGCGCTCCCGATCGCCTGCCACATGGGGCGAGTCGCCGACGTCGATCGGATGGTGGAGGAGGTCCTCGCCGAATGGGGCGCGATCGACGTACTGGTGAACAATGCCGGCACGAATCCCGTCATGGGACCGCTCACGGACATGGATCCCGCGGCGTGGGACAAGATCATGGACGTGAACTTGAAGGGGCCGTACCTCGCCGCCGTCCGCGTCGCGCGGGCGATGATTGAGCGTGGCGATGGCGGCACGATCATCAACATCTCCTCGGCGGCCAGCCTCGACCCGGCGCCGATGCTAGGCGCCTACAGCGTCAGCAAGGCGGCGCTCAACCACCTGACGCGCGTGCTCGCCAAGGAATGCGGACACGCGAACGTCCGCGTCAACGCGATCGCCCCCGGCCTCATCGAGACGGCGTTCGCCGCGGCGCTGATCCAGAACCCCGCGATTCACCAGTCCGTGGTGCGCCAGACGCCGCTCGGACGGCACGGCCAGCCGGACGAGATCGTCGGGGCGGCGCTGTTTCTCGCTTCGAGCGCCTCGGACTTCATGACGGGGCAGGTCATCGTCGTCGACGGCGGCGTTCGCATGTGAGCGCGCCAGTCGCGGACGCATCTTCCTGGGTCCCGCTCGCTTTCATCGTCGTCGCCGCCGCGGCGACGGCTCTCGGCGGCATCGCCCTCACGACCCGCGCCCGCTGGGACGCCGTCCTTCTCGAGTACTTCGTCGCGCTCGGCGCCGGGTTCATGCTGGCCGCCGCGACGCTGCAGATGATCCCGGTGAGCGCCCGGATGACCCCGTTGGCGCCGGTGCTCATTCTCGCCGGCTATTTGCTGATCCACCTCGTCGAGCACGCGATCGTCGGGCACTTCCACTTCGGCGCGGAGACGCACGCGCGAGACGTGCGCGGCGACGCCGGATTGCCGGCGCTCGTCGGCCTTTCGATCCATAGCTTCTTCGACGGCATCTCGATCGCCTCGGGATTCTTCGTCAGCCCAAGTCTCGGGCTGCTCCTCTTCTTCGCGATCGTCCTGCACAAAGCTCCGGAAGGGTTCACGATCGCGTCGATCATGCTCGCCGCCGGACGAAGCCGTGCGACGGCGCAGCTCTCGTCGGTCGTCGTCGGCTCGGCGAGTATCCTCGGTGCGCTCGCGATCTATCCGCTCCGCCGCTTCGTCGCCGAAGGCTTGGCGGTGTCTGCCGGCGTCACGCTGTACGTCGCCGCATCGGACTTGATCCCCGAGGTGAACCGCAGCAAGGCACGCGGGATCGCGGGCGTCGTGTTCGCAGGCGTGCTGCTCTATTACGTCACCGAGCGCATGCTGTCGGCGCTCGGACTCTGACCTCGCGTTGACCCTCCGCCCGACGCGTGGTACCGCTCCGACTCGCCCGCCGATCGCCTACCGCGCCCCCGTAGTGAAAAGGACATCACGAGGGTCTCCGGAACCCTAAGTCCCAGTTCGATTCTGGGCGGGGGCATTGCTTCGCACCATCGTGGCGCGACCCCTTCGGACGACCCCTTCGGGACATCGGAGCGCTGCAGCAGACGCGCTGCTTTCGGCGCTCGTTCCAGGGGTGTTATCCACAGCGCCTCGGGGTGTCGCGGTATGCCGCTCGTCGAATAGCGCCACTATGGCGCAGCGCGGCGGGACGACATGCCGCGACTGGGAAGAAAGCCCTGTCGATCCCTGAGGTTGGCGGAGTTTACAGACTGCCGGCAGTCGCCATCGCCGATGAACGGGCGATTACGCGATCCAAGTAGCTGAATTTCGGCACGTCATCAATCCACAAGTTATCAACAGACGCCGATTCGCTTGGTTAGGCGAACGCCGCGATCTCCTTCTCGTTGCGCGCGATGACGACGGTGAAGAGCGAGCGCGGCGACGTCTTGAACTTCTGCTCAATGGAAACCGGAGCGCCGTCGATGATGTCCACGAGCTTCAGCGTCGTCCGCCAGCCGAGCTTCCGCGTGACGGGGTCCGCGAGATCGACGAGCGGCCCGATGAGCGGGCGCTCGCTGCGCTTCCCGCCGGGGCGGCACACGCGTCGTGCCTCCGCCATCATGCGTCCCGCGTCGGGAACCACGCTGACGACGTGAAAAGCGGTCACGTAGTCGAAGGAGTTCGACGCGAAGTCGAGATTGAGGGCGTCCATCTGCCGCAAGCTGATGTGCTGCCAGCCGTGCTCGCGGATTTTGTCGGCCGCTTGGTCGAGCATGTCTTGCGCGAGATCGACGCCCGTGACCTCGCAGTGGGAGGGATACGCGCTCAACGACAAGCCGGTCCCGACGCCGAGCTCGAGCACACGCGCGCCGGGGGGGATCTTCAGCGACGCAACGACGCGAGCGATGCGCGGGAAGAAGATACGCTCGAAGATCTTGTCGTAGAACCGGGAGAACTCGGAGTAGATCTTGCTTTGGTGCGGATGGGCGCTAATTTTCTGCGCGCCATTCGTCAGACCTGCCATGCGTGCCCCCCCTGCCGCTTGGCGATTCAAGTGCGATGGTACCGAGTGACGTCCGAACGCTGTCGCCGTCGCGATCTCGGACCAACGCCGCCTGCGCCCGCTCTCACCCAGGCGTTGCGTTCACGCGGCCGTCGTACCGCGCAGCTGCCGTTTGAACGAGGTGATGTCGCGCTTCCGGAATCGCCACTGCCGTCCCAGCTTGAACGCAGGCAGCAGATGCTTGCGCGCGAATTCGTTGACGGTATCCGGACTCACGTCGAGGATTTGCGCCACCTCTTTACTGTTCAGATAGCCGTCGTCCCGGTCGAGCATCGGGCGCGCTCCCCTCGTGGAATGCCAGCGGCTATACCACGCGCCCAAAAATATGGTCAAGCTGGAGGCGCGCGTATCACCGCAGCCAGCCCTCATAAGTGCCTGATATTACAGGGAACAGGGAACGTCGGCGGCTATCTTTCCGCTTCCGGTGTCACTCCGCAGGCACCTGCCGCATTGCCTACGAAGCGGCGCGCTGAGCTCGACCGCTCGGCGCTTTCGAGCGCTCGAACGCCAGCACGATCGGACTCGCGACGAAGATCGACGAGTAGGTGCCGATCGAGAAGCCAACCAACAACGCAAATGCGAAGCCGTGGATCACGCTGCCGCCGAGCAGGTAGAGCGCGAGGATCACCAGGATCGCAGTGCCGGTGGTGAGGACCGTCCGCGACAGCGTCTCGTTGATGCTCTGGTTGATGATGGCGGCGAGCGACTGGCGACGGATCTTGCGCATGTTCTCGCGAATCCGATCCGAGACGATGACGGTGTCGTTCACGGAGAAGCCGACGATCGTGAGCAGCGCGGCGACGATCGTCAGGTCGAATTCGTAGTTGAAGAGGACGAGCGCGCCGACCGTGACGAGAACGTCGTGAAGCAGCGCGACGGCGGCGCCGACGCCGAAGCGGATCTCGAACCGCACGGCGATGTAGACGCCCATCATGATCGTCGAAAAGAACACGGCGAGGATCGCCTTTTGTCGCAGCTCCTTGCCGACGCGGGGGCCGACCGTCTCCGTGCGCAGCACCTCGTAGGAGTCGGCGCCGAACGTCGTATCGAGCTGCTGCTTGATCCGCGCACCGAGGCCGGCGAGATCGCTCGACGATTCCGGGATGCGCAGCAGATACTCGCCCTTAGTGGTGCCGAAGTCCTGCACCGATGCCTCGCCGCCCATGTCGCCCAGCGCGTTCCGGATGGCGCCGATCTCGACCGGCCTGTGAAAGCGCAGGTGGAGGAGCGTCCCGCCGGAGAAGTCGATGCCGTATCGCGGGCCCATGATCACGGCGGCGAGCATGGCCGCCGCGGTCAAGACGCCGGAGAAGAGAAAGGCGTAGCGGCGATTGCCGACGAAATCGATGTTGGTCCCGGATTTGATGAGCTCGAGCATGCGGACCTTCCTTAGATGCTGACGGTCGTAAGACGCCGATTTGCGAGCAGAAAGTCGTAGACGATGCGGGTGCACACGACCGCCGTGAAGACCGACGTCACGAGACCGATGCACAACGTCACCGCGAAACCCTTCACCGGCCCGGAGCCGAACTGAAAGAGGATGACGCCGGAGAGAAACGTCGTGATGTTGGAGTCGAGAATCGCCGGCAACGCCCGCTCGTATCCGGCCTCGATCGCCGCTCGCGGCGTTTTCCCGAGCCGCAGCTCCTCGCGGATACGCTCGTTGATCAGCACGTTCGCGTCGACGGCCATGCCGAGCGTGAGCACCAGGCCGGCGATTCCCGGTAGCGTGAGCGTCGCCTCGAACGCGGCGAGCGCGGCGACGATGAAGAGCACGTTCAGAATCAGCGCCGCGTCCGCGAGCAGACCGGCGGCGCGATAGTAGACGAGCATGAACAGCACGACGAGCAAGCCGCCGACGGCGAACGACAGGATTCCCTGGTGGATCGAGTCGCGCCCGAGCGTCGGCCCGACGGTGCGCTCTTCGGCGAGGGTGACCTGCCGCCCGACGTTGGCGTTCGTGAGCTCCTCGAAGAGCTTCGCGCCCCGGCTGTTCAGCATGAGCTCGACGTAAGGACCTTCGAGCTGCGTCGCGGGACGCACGCGCGCGTCGGCGATGACCTCGCCCGTCATGAGCGTCTTGCGCTCGAGCGTGTAGGGCACCTTCTGCCGCGTCTGCCCCGATACCGTATCGCGCTCCTGGCCGTACAGGACCTCGGTGCCGGCTCCTGGCTTCGTGCCAGCGGCCGCATTCGCGACCAGCTTGAACTCGAGGACGGCGGTCTTCCCGATCAGGTCCTTCGCGCGTTGCGGATCTTGGATGCCGGGCAGCTGGACGAGGATGCCGTCGGTGCCGCTGCGCTGGATCAGCGACTCGCGCACCCCGAACTGATCGATGCGATTGCGGATCGTTTCGATCGATTGGTCGACCGCGAACTCGCGGATGCGACGCTGCTCGCGCTCGTCGAACGTGAGCAGCGTCTCGCCCGCCTCGGCGTTCGGCTCGGAGCTGAAAACGAGGCTCGGGAAGCGGTTCTTCACGAGCTCGGAGAGCGCGGAGCTCTTCTCGGGGCTTTGCAGCCGCTAGTGAATCACGTTGCCCTGACGCTCCATTTTCGCGAGCAGGAT
>WNFP01008956.1_pt1 | contig 11706 bp, 13 predicted proteins | sample 5400201 | NCBI WGS metagenome assembly WNFP01 (sample SAMN13153355, study PRJNA577476) | soil metagenome | isolation source: 115 cm saprolite under Madrone tree | place: USA:California | collected 2016-06-14
AACCGCTGACGAATTCGGGATGCGGCCGGTTTCCGCGGTGATCTCGTAGATTGCCAGCTTAACTTTCGTCTCGAGATCATAGCCTGGCATGGCGACAAAATTATTGCCGTTTGAAATATTGGACGGCTTTTTCGTGCTTTTTGGCCGCGGCTTTGGTCTTGAACGTGCCGAGGTTCCGACGTTTCCCGGTCTTCGGATTTGTCTTTCGCGAATACAAACGGTAACCAGATTTCAGTTTCCGGATCATGTCGATTTGATTTGACGCGGCAGAGGGACGCCGACTTTGCCTTCGCGCATTTCGACTTTAAGGATTTTCAGATCCACTTTTGCCGGACCTTTGGTGACTTTGCCCGTGCGCACGTCGAAACACGAGTTATGCCACGGGCATTGAACGTTGAATCCCTCGAATTTTCCTTCGGACAACGGCCCGAAACGATGGGTGCAGAATTCCTGAAAAGCGAAAAGCTGATTGTCGACCTTTGCCACAGCCATGATCTGACCGCCGATCTCCACGCGTAAGGTCTCGCGCTCGCGAAGCTGTTGCGCGGCCATGATTGGAACGAAGACGCCATCTGCACCGGGAATGGGCACGGTAAGGTGGATTGTGTCCCGCGGCGTCGGCATATGTCGTTTATGCCGCCCGACGCCGATACCATCATCGTAAACAAGCCGGCCACCGAGATAACCGGATGTGCAGAGAAGGCAGATACCGACCAGCGACAAAACGAACGGCCCGGTGCGAATTCTTGGATCGGACAACATCGAAGAGCGCACGCCCAAATTAATTCCGTAAAGCCCGACGACGATGAGATTCAGAATCAAATGCGCGGTAGCGGTCCGCTTGCCCGGATGATCGCTCCGGATGTCGGTGTAATCGACGAAACCCGGCACCGCGGCGACGAGAGCCATGATAGCTCCGAGGAGCATCGCGTAAAAAGAATCGCGGACGAGATACATCTGGGATGGAAAAACGAGACTCGCGAGATCGAACAGGAAACTCAAAAAGAAAAGACCGATCGGGAAATGGACCAGCATCGGATGGAGCGGATGCCGGAGCGGTTTGCCTTCAAGAAAGTCCTTCAACATGTCGATTTACTCCGGTGGGAGATTGGCGCCGCCGGCCTCTGCGATTTTGCGCCATTTATCTTTCGACATCCGTGCGACGCTGATGCCGTAGGTGTAAGTCATCATCCCGCCCAAATAAGCGGAGCCGATTAAAAGAGCCGTGCCGAGGATTGAAAGCAGGAGCGGCGCACCCGCGACCGTGGTCGCTTCGCGAAATGTCTGCACGCGCAGACCGAGGTTGATCGCAAACAACAACACGACCAGAAGATTCAGGATCATGTGATACAACCCAATTTTCCACGCCGGTTTTTCTTTTTTAATGCCGCTCCAATCCATGACGCCGGCAGGGACTGCCAGCAACGACGCGAGCAGTCCGAAAACGATCGCGTAAAAGGAAAGGCGCACCATGGCGTTGCCGCCAATTTGCCATTTCGAAAGCAAATCGAAGATGAGCGCACCGGGCCACATCGCCATCGGCACATGCACAAGGATCGGGTGCAACGGATGACCGAGCCATTTGCCTTTCAGAAAATTCAGCAACCGGTTCATGATGCGAACGGAAAGTGTTCCCCGCTAAACGTTCGCAGCGTGACTAAAACGCGCGGGTCAAATTTCCCAACGCTCGCGCTGCTTAAATCTACTGATTATGGAGATTGTCCGGGGATCGGCGTAACATCCGGCTTTTTGCTAGTGGAACTTGCCCATGCGCCAAGATGCTTTTCGCGCGCGGCGCTTTCGAGATCGTCCAATTGTTCCATATAGGCCTTGCCTTTCTCATCGTTAGGCAAATTGGGCGCCACTCCTTTCGTTCGCGCCAATCCTTCCGTCACCAAAATCTCGCCCAGGCTTTTTCCGTCGATTTCGACAATCACATAATATCGGCTCTCGCGGCCGCGGCCTCCCGCGGTCGCCCATCGCGTCCAAATCAGAAAAGGTTTCTGCAAAAGCTCTTTGGTGCGCTGTTTCGCCTTTTCGCCCGCTTTCATTGTTTCATCGAGCGTGATGCCGAAGTACAGACTTTGCTCGTGCGTCCGATCTCCCTGGCGAAGATTCGTCTCGGGCGCGTCGACGTAATAAAGTCGCGCGGTAAACTCTTTATCGCCGCCGCGGACCCGAAAACTGTCGCCATCATTGTCCGGAGCGTCGACATAATGACAGTCGGTCAGCTTAACCCACTCTTTGCGGTCGCCGGCCGAGGTTTTGGACGAGAGCGCGACCAGCAGGAGCAATACAACAAGAGCTCGGGCGATCATTCTGAGATTGTAGGGCAAGTGCATCGCTTGCCGAATCAAAAAGGCAGGCGGAGCGCCTGCCCTACAATTCTACGCGGTGACGACTATTCCCGAATGAAAGAGCGAGGACGGCGGCGAAAATAGCAAAATCGAGAACCAAATGCGTGCTGAAGTTCCAGTTTTTACTCGCATGACCGAAACAGCCGCAGGTGATATCGAGGCCGCGCATTTTTGCGGCGACGGTCGCACCAATGAAAACCGCGAGCAGCGCGGTTAAGATCGACAATCCCCCGCGATAGAAAAAGCGGGAGATGACCGCGAGGCCGCAAAAAATTTCGAGCCACGGCAAATAAAACGCGAGCCGAACACTGACGAACCACGGCAGCGTTTTGTAATTGTCGATGTCGTTCGCGAACTGGGCTGGGTCGAACACCTTACTTACGCCGGCATAAGCAAAAATTCCGCCGACGATAAGATCGACAACGCGCCAGGCGTATTTCATTTGCTCTTCTTCACCCATTCTTCCCAGCCGCCTTGGAGAACGAAAACATCTTTGAGCTGCGCTTCATCGCGCAATCGCTTCGCGACGTCACGGGCGGCGTTGCAGCTTTCCGCGCCGCAATAGACGACCACCTTCTTATCCGAGGACAAGTTCGGGAGAAACTGCGCCAGTAACTCGCTCCAATGGTCTTCATTCAATGAAAATGCGCCCGGAACATGATCGCGCGCGAACTCTTCATCGGGGCGCGCGTCCGCCCAGATCGCGCCGTCACTCCACGCGCGCGCTTGATCGACCGTCACCAATTCCGAAGCCGGAATCGGCGATTGCCACGAAACCTTGTCCCGAAAATAAATTCCTTCGCCGATCGCCGGCAGAAACGCGAGCGCGATTAGGATGAGCCCTTCTCGAAGCGGGCGCAATTTCACCTGTCAGCGTTCTACGCCGCCGGCCGGCGACGCGGACGGAATTGCCGCCGGCGTGGCAGTTTTTGATCCCGGTGCATTGGGAATGCTTGGCCTCAACGCCGGTGGAGCGCCCGGCGGAGTCGTTACCACCACATTCAGGTAAAACGACTTGGGGGCTTCCTTAGGATAATCAGTCTGAATCAGCAACGCGGTTCCGATCGGATGGCTCGTGTCTTTTGGAGTCACTTCAATGGTCCACTCGCCAGGTTTGCCCGGCTCCACTTTGGATTCGAAGTTCTGGCTGTTTGATTTGATCGTTATCTCTCTAGCCGGAAACTCTTTTGCCGCTTTGACAGAAATTTTTTTCGGTTTCGGCTCTTCCCCGTTCTGCCAGTAAACAACCGGCGGTTTGATCTCCAGCGCCGGTGTGATGTCCGCCTTGAGCGTGAGAATAGTGGTGGCTTGCGTTGGGTTCGGGTCGTCCGTTTGCACCGTCACCGTCTTCATCTGCTGACCGGTGCGATCGCCAATATTAAAGGTTGCAACGATTTCGCCCTTTTGATTTCGCCCTTTTCGCTCGGATTCACCACTTCCTTTTGACTCTGCGTTGTCGTGCAACCGCATGACGCCTTTACCGATTTAAAATGCACCGGAATGGTGCCGACGTTTTGGTATTTAAAATGAGCGACGGCTGTTTTGTCACCAGCCGAGGGGTGCAGTTCGATGGTGTTCTGTTCCCATTTTAATTCGGCGCGGGCCGCGACACCGAGAAAGATCGACAACGTGAAAATCAATAGACGGGTTTTCATTTTTTCGAATAGGAGCGCTCAATATAATCAGACACGGCGTCTCGCCAAGAGCGAGGTGTGACACTGGTGAGCTTGGCATATTTCGCCGTGGAGAGAACCGAATAAACCGGGCGTCGCGCAATCCAGTTCTTCATGTCAGCAATCTTCGCTGGTCCAACCGTTTTTGCTTTGAGCGAAATGCCTGAGGCGCGGCAGCAATCGAGCGCATGCTGGGCGTATTCCTGCCAGCTGCACTCACCGTTGTTGGCAAAATGCAAGATGCCGCCGGGCACATCGACATCGAAGAAGCGAGAAACCATCTCGGCGATGTCGTGCGTGTAAGTGGGCGTGGAAAATTTGTCTGCGACAGCATCGATGTGCTCCTCGTCACGTGCCCGCTTGATCATCGTGTCGATAAAGCTGGGCCGGTCCGGACCGAATACCCACGACACGCGCAGCACCAAATGCCGATCTTGCGTTTGCAATACCAGTTTCTCGCCAGTGCGCTTGGATTCTCCATAGACGCTGATTGGCTTGGCAGCGTCGGTTTCGACGTAAGGCTCGCGCTTTTCACCATCGAAAACGTAATCGGTACTGAAATGGATCATCTTCGCGTTTTTGTCCCGGCAGATTCGGGCAAGCAGCTGCGGCCCCTCGGCGTTGATCGCGAACGCCTGCTCAATTTCCTGTTCGCAAAGATCGACATTCGTCATCGCTGCACAGTTGATCAGCAGGTCGAACTCGAGCGGGGAGAGGTTGTCCCGAGTTTGGTTTTGATTGGCGAGATCAAGTTGCTCGTGATTAAAACTGGTAACGTCGAATTTCCCCTGAAACTCGCGCACGAGCGCAGCGCCCAGCCGGCCACCGGATCCAACAATGACGATTTTCACTTTTTATGTAGCGGCGCTCTATGAGCGCCGCATTAAGCTTCCCAGGACCGGCGGTTTCCAAGCCGCACGCGATTTAGAAATCACTTCTCCTCGGGTCGGCGCTAACAGACCGCCGTTACAGTTCCGCCATGGAGCTAGCTGATCAAGCGCGAGGCAAAGAATAATTAGGGTTCGCGTTCGCCGAGCTGAATCAGAGCTTTGATTTCAAGGCACGCCGAGTCATCACGGGCAATGCGCGATCAGGTACTGGGCGTCGGCAACCAGGATAGCGGCAGCAGTCGGATCAATTTTGTTGCCGCTTAGCGATTGGACTTCGCTAATGAACGACATGTAGATTGTGGCCGCGTTGGCACAGTTACCCTTAGCTCGTGCCTTGGCGGCCGCGTTCAGCTTCACGAGGAGCGAGTTTCCCTCGTCCTGCGTGATCTTCCCGGCCGCGACAAACTGACGGACGTCGTCCATGAGGCTCTGGGGCGTCACGATAATGTTGAAAATAACCTGCTTGCTGCCGGCGTTTCCCACATAATCAGTCGCGTTGACCGTGAATGTGTGGGGGCCGGCCATCATTTCCATGAGCAGGTTAATCTGCTGTCCGCTGGCCAAGCCGTGACCGGCAAGTGTACTCTTCCCGTCCATCGAAGCGGTTAGCTCCTTCACGCCTGAGCCCTCCAGATCGACGGCAGAATAATTCAGCGTGAGCGTGGCGCTGTGAACATAATTCGTCGCCATCGGCTGGTTGATAGTGATCGCGGGCGGGATTGTGTCGCACGGGCCGCCTGGCGCGACGGTTCCGCTCGCCCCCTGCCAGGATAGCTCCTGGACATGGTAGTTGAGTCTGAACACCTTGGTTTCATCCACTACGTCTTTCGTAATATCGTCTTTCCAATCTGTTTGGCCGCCCGATGGGTCAGCGAAGAAGCTCGCATGGGTACTCCCAAGTTCCGAATCCGCATTTTGACAACTGAAGATGTGATGCAGCTCCCCAATCGGATCGTCGCGGCCACCCGAAAGGTAGGTTTCAATCCCGAACAGATTATTGAATTGGTCTTGAAAATTACAATCGCAACTGGCATTCGGGTTTATCAGGTCTCCAAACGCCTCGTTTACACCGTCGGCTTCCCATCCATCTGCATGCACGCGGAAACTGCCTCCCGGCGGGACGACGAGCGTAAATTCCCACGGTCGGGCTTGCCCGCTCCGGTAATCGACAATGTTCCAATTGTTATCCCCGCTATCTCCGAGCCCGTCCTCCAATATATTGTCAACATCCGGTATTTCGTTTACGAAAAGCCAGTTCCCACCGGCCTCGACAAGCACCCGAAGCTCCATATCGCCTTGGCCATCGCCGGGCTCTAGCATGTCGTTGGCGCCAGGCCTAATATCTACATAGTTGAACGTCACCTTGAATAGGCGTGGGTGGTAGTCCGAGGCGACACCGTGCGTAACGGTCAAATCAGAGGTGGTGTTGGTGGTGGCCCACCAAATATAAAAGGTCCGGGCGAAAACCGCTGTGTCCGCCGCTGCACGGCTATGCCATGGAAGAGTAATGGTCACGCGCGGCAACAGGCGTACAGTCCCATCAGGCGCGGTTTCCGTGTCTTGTGTAATAATCGGATCGCGGAAAAAAGTGTCGCCGCTCTGCTGCACATACCCCCAGTGAAGCTGGGCGTCTGGGGTCGGTGGAGGAACATTGTGAGTGAGCTTGAAAGTGTAATCCTTCTCACTCATCGGTACGGGCCGCACAAATGATGGCACGCCGGAGCGATTGTTGTTCAAGGCGTTCCCGTCGCCGCTGGCGAAGACATCGGCTTTACTGGCAATAACAAAACCGGACTGACTGGGGAATGTCAGCATCGAAAGCAGGTTGCGCTGAATGGCGACAAGACGCGGGGGATGAATCTCAGTTACCGCCGGTGGATGGCCGCGATCCCAGATCCAATATCCTTCGACATGCACGCGGTCGCCGACGGTCGGCCAATTCCAGATGGGTTGCCGCCTGGTGTGTCCGGCCGAAAAGAAACCGCAACTGTTTCCCGACTCGTTGTCCGAATGACAGGGGTTGTCATCATTGTCGGCGCCGATCCCGGATTCCCATTCGACTTCGATCAGCCCGTCGCCGTTGTCCTGCGTGGATTCAGAGCTTATGCAACCGGGCATGTTTGCCAAGTCGGTGCAGGAAAAATGAGCAGATGAAGCAGACTGAGGCGGTAAAGAGCAAATTCCATCGGCAGCGACGAAGCACGGCGAAAAGGGCTGGTCGCAGCGGGGGTACGAAGGCGGGCAGGGCGGCGGACATGTCTCTGATACGGAAGTCGAGCAAGTGGTGTGCACCTGGATTCCCAATAGGTGCCGGTAGGATTCGTCGGGTCGTACCTTGAATGCAAAGTCGTGAGTGTTGTGGCCGAAGGGGGTATCCTCAAAACTCACGTGTGGGCCTGTTCCTGTGTCGTTGCTGCCAGGGGTGGCCACCGTCCCCTCGAGGATCACGCTTGGAGTCAGACCTGCCACATAGTCCGGATCCGTGCGGTCCACTGCCTCCCATTCAGGAAACGTGCGGCCCAGTTCCTCATAATCAGTGACAAACCCAAACAGTGCGCTTAAGCGGATAACGCAAGGGGGATGGCCCTCATCCGCTTCACAACTGCGATGAGATGGATCGTCGGCGCTGACTACGAATGGAAGCAGCGCAATGGATGCGGTGACCAGTGCCACAATACACCCGGGGGCATGATACCGGCTCTCGTGACATCTTGAATTTTTCATACCGATCTCCTTCTTGCCTCTGGAATTGTATTTCTCGGAGCAGTGGTTGAACCTTCTTCTCCTGTTGTTTTTTCGCCTTCTGGCTTCTGGTGGTAAGAGTTCATTTGTTGTCCGTTCACAGATGTACTGTCCGAAATCTGACGCGAGGTTACGCGGAATTCTTGACGGCCGATTGCGCGGATTTTACCGGATGAGTGCTTGTACTGAGGCGACAGGTAGCCCGACGGATTCGCGCGCGCTTCAGAGCCGGCGCTCAATGGATCTGAAGATCGACATCGGCCGCGGCTATCTCTTTCACGAATATTTTCACGGCGACACAGGCGCCGGCCTCGGCGCTTCACATCAAACCGGCTGGACCGGCCTCCTCGCCAAACTCATTCAGCAGCAAGGCGAGTTCGGCACGATCGCGAGATGACCGCGGGCATCGAGCTCTTTCTTATTAATGGAAGGTGACCGGTTTGAGCGCAGGATCGACATCTCCTGCGCACTCTGCTGAATGCTAGATCAGTTCTTTTTGTAAACGTCGAGCGTGATACTCAAAGGGCGCCCCGATAGATCTTTAATATTTTGCACGGTAGTGCCGATCTTGGTGAAGCCACTCGCGGGCGCTGGTGAGCCCGCCGTGAGAAAGAGGAGACTGCCCGGTACGAATCCTACACCTGCCGCAATACCAGTGCCGAGCTGGCCGCTACCGTCGATGAAAACCGGATTACCGCTACTCTTGTCCACTCCGTTTATGCCCGCTACGAAGGCGGCCGTGTGCACAGATGAATTGCCGATGCGAATTGTGTTGGACTCGGCAGCCACACCGCGGTTGGCGATCGCGATATTGTTATCGCCGGTAGTAAGAAGGTCCCCTGCGCCATAGCCCACTGCAATATTCTTGTTGCCGGTCGTGTTGCGAAACAGGGCATAACCGCCGACGGCTGTGTTTTCGTAACCTGCGGTGTTGTTATACAGCGTGGCAATACCGTCGCCCGTGTTCTCGAATCCTGTGGTGTTGCCGTTGATGGCGTAAACCCCACTGCCCGTGTTCCAGTCGCCGGTCGTGTTGTTGTAAAGCGCATTGCGACCGATAGCGGTGTTGACCTGACCCGTTGTGTTGCTGTAGAGCGCGGCATCGCCGATCGCTGTGTTGCTGCCGGCGGTCGTGTTTTCGTGAAGCGCGTTAACTCCGACGGCCGTACAGGAAAAGCCGATCGTGTTGCTGAAGAGGGCCTCCTTACCGTCGGCCGTGTTGCCGGCGCCAGTTTTGCTAGAATAGAGCGCACCGGCACCGGTGGCGGTGTTGAACCAGCCGGTCGTATTGTTAAGAAGCGCATTAGCACCATTGGCCGTGTTCTCGTAACCGGTTGTGTTGGCAAGGAGAGCTTGATGACCGTCAGCCGTGTTGTCGCTGGCGGTTGTGTTGAAAACGAGCGCATCAAAACCATTGGCCGTGTTGTGGCTGCCGGTCGTATTGCTAGAGAGCGCACCGTAACCATTGGCCGTGTTGTCGAGACCGATGGTGTTGAAGTTGAGCGCAGCGAAGCCATTGGCCGTGTTGGCGTTGCCGGTGGTGTTGTTGTAGAGCGCATCAACACCAGTCGCTGTGTTGTAGCTGCCGGTGGTGTTACTCGCGAGCGCACTACCACCGTTAGCCGTGTTATCGTCACCGGTTGTGTTGCTATAGAGCGCACTAATACCGGTGGCCGTGTTACCGCCGCCGGTCGTGTCACTGTAGAGCGCTTGAAAACCGGTGGCGGTATTGAAGATGCCGGTTGTGTTGCCAAAGAGCGCTTCATAACCGTTGGCGGTATTGTAGCTGCCGGTTGTGTTGCTATAGAGCGCATAAAAACCAGTGGCCGTATTCCAGGTGCCGGTAGTGAGGCTAAAGAGCGCAAAATCACCCTCGGCCGTGTTCGCACCGGGATAGCCTCCGTCCGGCGCCGGGCTGACTGCATACGCGGTTGGTGAAAGTGCGAGACAGGCGCAGCCAAGCACGATGAGCAGAAAAGCACGCCGCAGAGGCGAGGGATGAATTAAATTTCTGGGGCCAATATTTGAATGGTTCATCAGTGATTCCTTCTGTTGTTTCGGCCTCCGTTTCGGCGTGGCCGTTCACAGGTGTACTGTCCGAAATCAGGCGCGAGGTTACGCGGAAGTGGGAGATCTCCTCAGACGTTCTTCGGTATCGTTCGCAAGCAGGCGAAGAATTTCACTTCGTTGCGAACGATCCGCTTCAACTTTGCTGACGGACACTGATTATCATCACGTCCGCTCGCTTTTCCTACGGTATGATTGTCGCGCAAGGATCAGGAGGATTCACAACCCCGGCTGCCGCCAGACCCGCCTCCAAATTGCCCCGAATCGTGCACAACTGGGGGCTAGACCCGGGCTGCACGACGACGATATCGGTGATGCAGACTACGATGATAAGGGCAAGCATGACCGCGTATTCTACCGCCGTTGGATCGTGCAAGAAGGTCATCGTGACCCCGGTCTTGGTCTGAGCATCGGCGGCTGCCTGCTGAAAGGTCATGCTGGCACCGAGATCTTTTAGGACGATGATCGCGGCGGGAAGGAAGCCGCCGAGCAGCGTATCCGCATCCGCAGCCTGCCCGGTAGCGACGAGGTCGCCGGTGAAAGCCGGCGTCTGCGTGTCATCGCGGGCGTGGATATGGAGCGTGCTCTTGAACCCGCCTCCTGGTTGCGCCACCACATTGGTGATGTTGAGCTGCGCAGCGATGGGCCCGATGTTAAAGGAGAGGTCGAGCACAAGTGGCGTCGGGTCTGCCAGCAAAGGTTGAGGCGGCAGCGCCGCAACCAGACCAACGACACAAACAGCAACCGCGCTCCACCATCCGTTTCGACAATGTCCTCGCGCGTTCTTTGATTTCTTTCTTTGATTTTTCATCGTGATCCTTCTGTTGGTGGCTGTTCTCTTAATCGTACCTGTTCATAGGTGTACTGTCCCGAATCTGGCGCGAGGTTACGCCGAAAGATGAAAAACCGTTAAATCATTGCCTCCGGCTCGGAGAGAACCGCGGATTGCACCGACGCAACGGATAAGAACCGGAATCTCAACCACTAATCCGCCTTCGCAGACTACGGCGCGACAGGTGGACGCGAATGAACGCCAATTCATCCGGAGTAGTGTCGATTCGTGGTTAAGTTATTTTGGCGCGAGGGAGGCCACGATTTCTTCGAAACGGGGATCGCCCCGCAGAGGATCCCAAAATGGCAGCAGCTTCAGATTTCCATAGCTCAGCGGCCCTGGACCGTGAGCCGCCGTGGCAAGCTGTTCAAACGCGAGCTCCTTCTCGCCAACCCACGCCGCGCTGATCGCAAACCACTGAATCATGAGCGGCCCATTGAATGCATCTTTCTGCGCCGGCAGAAGCTCGACCGCGCGGCGACATTCGCTCAGCGCCTCCTGCTTTCTACCCAGAGCAGCGTCAATCACCCCGAGAACGCACAATGAAGGTGCGTAGTCTGGTTGCGCTTGAACAATTTTCTCCTGCTCAGCCCGCGCTGCTTCAAACGCGGCACGCGCTTTTTGCTGATCGTGCTCCAGACGGGCGATGATCCCTTCGACGAACCAGTGATTAAAATGGACCGCATGCTCATTGACCAGTGTGTTTTCGCCGGCTGCAAGCAAAGCAGCTCTTGCGGCCGCGACGTCACGGTCAGCCAGCGCGCAACTAACCCAGCTGTCGGCGACCTGGTGAATCGCGCGCGGGTTGTTGTCCCGAAGTGAGTCGATCACTTCATGCACCGCACGCGTGTCGGCTTTCCAAGCGAGGTCGAGATCAGCGCGGTATATTCTTATCTGGACATTATTGGGGTCAATCGCCAGCGCGCGATCATAGGCAGCTCTTTCTTCCGGATAACGCTGCAAATAATAATAGGTCTGCGCGATCTGTTCCAGCCTGTAGACATTGCGCGGATCCAGCTCCATGGCGTGTTCCAGTTCGGTCAAGGCTGCTTCGAATTTGCCTCGCCGATTTTCGATCAAACCTACGAGCTCGAATACGCGGCAGTCGTTAGGCAAACTTTTGCGCGCGAGTTCGAGCTCGGTTA
>WNFP01019617.1_pt1 | contig 11704 bp, 11 predicted proteins | sample 5400201 | NCBI WGS metagenome assembly WNFP01 (sample SAMN13153355, study PRJNA577476) | soil metagenome | isolation source: 115 cm saprolite under Madrone tree | place: USA:California | collected 2016-06-14
GGCGACGGCAGCGCGCCGCCGACGTCGCCGAACACGCGCAGCTCGCCGATCGAAACGAACGCCGCCGCGCCGCCCGGCGCGCCGACGAGGCGGATCGCGTCGCCGGTCGTCGCCACGAAATCGACCGTGTACGTCATGAATCCGGCGCCGGCGCCGGAGTACGGATAGACCGGGGACACCTGCAGGCCCGCGACCGCGCTCCACTGCCCGCCCTGGCGCACCTCGACGCCGATCGACGTGAACCAGCCGCCGTCCCAGAAGTGCATGCCTTCCTGAAACACGAGACGGTGGAACGTGGTCGCGCTCACGAACGCGTACCCGATCCAGTCGTCGGACGCCGCATTCGTGCCGTCGTACGTGTCGTACTGCCGCAGCGGGTCGTTCGTACCGGCCGGCGGCACGTCACCGTCACGGATCACCTCGAGCGAGTGATTGCCGCTGCCCGTTGGGCTGGTGATTTTCGCGATGATGGCCGCGCCGGCGGTGAGATCGCTGCCGCCGGGCTGCGCCGTCGCCGTCGCGGTCGGCCGCGGCGCCGCGCCGGGCGGATCGTAGGGATCGAGCGGATTGCTGCCGGCGAGTCGCTCCGCGCCGTCGCTGAAGCCGTCCCCGTCGGTGTCCGGGTTTTTCGGGTCGGTCTCGCCAGCGTCGACGACTTGATTCAGATTGACGTCCTCCGCCGCATCGGTCAGGCCGTCGCCGTCGCTGTCGACGAACGGCGCGAGCGCCGCGTACCCGATCGCGATCTCGTTCGAGTGCGCGCTCTCGCTGCCGAGGAGGTCGTAGCTGCTGACGGCGAAGCACGTCGCATCGTTCGCGATGCCGGTCAGCTCGAAGCGAACGACCCCGTCGGGATCGGCCGCGCGCGCGCCGACGTCGATCGCCGGGCCGAACGGCTGCTGCTGCGCGCGTACGTAGAGACGATAGCCGGTCACGCCTGCGACCGGCGACCATGCGAGGCGCGCGTCATACGCCGACGCTGACGCCGCGTACGATACCGTGGCGAGGGACACGAGAAGTGCGATGCGTGCGAGTTGGCGGGCGCGATGACGGAGACGCATGCGCCGGGAGAGAGGCAATGCACATGCCGACGCGTCCGCGCCAATCGAGGCCGAGTTCTCCGCACGTCGGGCGCGACGCTAGCGCAGATGAGTTGCGCGCTGCCCGCATCGTGGTGACGGTCGGCGGCGTCGTGACGCGAGCGCCCGCGCGCTACTCGGCGGCGGACGCTTCGATCGACAGCTCGTTCGAGTACGCGCTCGAAGCGCCGGCGTCGTCATACGAGGTGATCGCGAAGAAGAAGCGCGCGGCGCTCGGATCGGCGCCGTCGAGCGTCATGACGACGGTCACCTCGCCATTCCCATCCGCCGCCGGCTTTCGCACGTCGACGTCGTGAGCGTAGGTTCCGGACGTCGCTCCCCAGTGGACGACGTAGCCTGCGGTAGCGGCGTCGCTGCCGCTCCACGTGATCGCGACGCTCGTCGGAGCGTCGGGCGTGACCTCGGCGCCTCCTGCGCCCCCTCCGCCACCTCCGCTGCCGCACGAGGTACAGATCGCGAGCACCAGGAGCGCCGCCGCAGACACTAGGACAGTTCGCGTGCGCATTCCTGGATCGTTTGCACCGCCTCCATGCCTGGGAGAGGCGTGGGGCGTCAAGCGAAATCGGCGCAGGTGGTGACGCTCGCGTGCGCCGCGCGCGGTGGCGAGATGCGTGCGCCGCGCGCGCTGCGCGATGCGGGCGCGCCTCGATGGCGATCGACAGCCGATGTCGGCGGCGCGACGACGAGCGCGGACGCGTCGGCCGTCCATCGACGATCAGCGCTCCCGCACCGGGACGCGCGGCCGCGGCGCGGCAGCGTCGCGAAATTTGCGATCGGCATCGTGGCGACGGTCGCGGCCCCGTCCGCTCCCGCAAGAATGCTGAATCACGACGCAATTCCCGCGCGACGCGTGGCGTACCCCTTGCAAATTCGGCGGCGCGACCATGAAGACGCCGAGAGAACACGCGCGCGGGCTGCTGATACTCTTCGCGTGGCAACTGCTCATTCCCGCGTGTGCGGTCGCCTACAGCGTCCAGCTGCGCTGGGATGCGCCGGCGAACGGCGGCGGCGTCGGCTATCACCTCTACGTTCGCGAAGGCGACGCGCCTTACAGCGCGCCGCGCGCCGTCGTCCCCGCGGACGGCGCCGACGGCGCGTTCACGACCGTCCTCACAGACCTCGCGATCGAGAGGACGTACACGTTCGCGGTCAGCGCCTACACCGATGACGGCCGCGAGAGCGCGCGCTCCAACGAGCGCGCGATCGGCTACGCGGAGGCGGCGGCGGTCGTCGATTCCGACGGCGACGGGCTGACGGACGCCGACGAGGACGTGAACCTGAACGGCATCCGCGATCCCGGCGAGACCGACCGGCTACTGGCGGACTCCGACGGCGACACGGTGCCGGACGGGCTCGAGCGCCTCCGCGGCAGCGATCCGCTCGACGCGACGTCGCCGTCTTGCGACGTGCTGCCGTTCAGCGACTTCGGATTCGGACCCGGCGGCGTCGCGGAGGTCGCGTACGACGGCGCCGTCGGCGACAACGTGCTGCATGCGACCGCGACGTCGCGCTCACCGTTGCGTTTTCGCGCATCGTACCCGGCGCACGACGTCGCGAGCGTTCGCGGCTCCGTGTTGGCGACCGCAATGCGCGGCGCGCACCGCTTTCGCATCGAGGTGAGCGTGCGATCGACGCTCGGGAAACGCTACAAGCTCCGCTACGAGGGGAACGGCGGCGCCGATCGCCGCGCCGGCCGCACGTTGACACTCGCCCTCGGCGACTTCGACGCCGACGCGTACGTCTCGGTCGCGCGCGATCTCGCCGCCGACCTCGCGCGGCTGAGCGCAAGCGCCGTGCTGGACACAGTCACCCGCGTTCGCATCCAGGGCGCGTACACGATGCGCGAGCTGCGCGTCTGTCAGTAAGGCGCGCATTGACGTGCGCGCCGGAATCTACGTAATACCAGCGGGAGATGCCGCCGCCCCGCGCTGCGGCATTCCCGCATCATGCGCGAGCGTCAGATCGACACCCTCGTCTACGGCAGCGAGCACGGCCCCACTGCGGAGCGTCGTACGCCCGAAGGAGGGCGCTCGCAGCGCGGCGGGTCGGGCGCCCAACGGCGCCCGGACGGCGCTCCCGCCGACGGCGTCGTGCGCATCTGGCTCGTGCGTCAGGGGCGCAACGGCAAGCCGGTCTCGATCGTGCGCGGCTTGCGGCTCGACGCGGCGGCGCTCACGAACCTCGCCGCGCACCTGAAGCGCACATGCGGGACGGGTGGAACGGCGAAAGACGGCGAGATCGTGATCCAGGGGGATCACCGGGCGCGGATCGCCGCCGAGCTCGGCAAAAACGGCTTGCGAGTGAAGCTCGCGGGCGGCTGATCGGAGGCGCACGATGAAGTGGACATTTTTCGGCCCGGTTGCTACGACCCTCGCCGTTCTCGCCGTCGCGACGGCGCTCACCGCTCCGCCGGCACGCGCCGGCGGCGACTGGAACGACGCGCAGATCGGCTGGAAGACATACGAGGACGGACTTGCGGTCGCCAAGAAGGAGCGGAAGCCGATCTGCCTCGTCTTCTACACCGAATGGTGTCCGCACTGCCGCAACTACAGCGGCGTCTTCCACGACGCGAAGGTGGTCGAGACGGCGAAGCAGTTCGTCATGATCCGCCTCGACAAGGACAAGAACGGCGAGCTCAGCAAGAAGTACGCGCCCGATGGCGATTACATCCCGCGCACGTACTTTCTCACGGCGGACGCCGTCCTCGACCCCGAGATCCACGCGCCGCGCCCGCAGTACAAATACTTCTACGACGAGATGCAGCCCGGCGGCGTCTTGAGCGGCATGCAGCAGGCGCTCAAGAAGATGAAGCAGGGCTGAGCGTCAACGGCAGCGGGAGCGCGCCGCGTCGCCTTCGCAGAGCAGCGACGTGTCGCGGGCGCAGGCGACATCGAACCGGGTCGTCAAGGTGAGCTGCGGCTGGCTCATCGCGGCGGCGAGGTCCGTCGCGATGCCACGGATCTTCAGCGTCCACTTGCCGTGGCGCACCTTCAAGACCATGCCCGAAAGCCCGTCGGTCGCGCGCGCGTCGTCATCGCTGCGCGCGATGTAGGTGAACTTCTTCCCTCTCTTGGCGCCGATCGCCGCCCCCGGAACCGTCGCGCGGTACACGACGGCGCCTGTCGCGTCCGCGACCTCGAACGTGAAGCCGGTCGCGCTCGGATAGATGAGCGCGGAGGTCTGGAACGTCGCACGCAGGCTGTACGAGACGCCCGCCGGATCGTAGTGCAGCGCGAACCGCCGCGGCGTCAGAGCGTCGCACGTGTCGGAGCAGGTGACGCCGTCGGGGGGCAGCATTTGCCCGCATCCCGATCGCGGATCGCAGAACGCGGCGGCGCACGACCACGCAGGGCAGATCGCCGCGAGGCTGACGCACGTACCGGAGGCGCAGTGCTCGCCGCTCGTGCACGCGTCCGTGTCGAGACAATCGGCGTCGCTCTGGCAGCACCCGGGTGTCGACACGTGCACGCAACGCGCGCGCGCCTCGTCGCACTGGTCCGTCGTGCAGGCGACGCCGTCGGAGCAGTTCGGCGGCGGCGCATTTTGGCAGACGCCGCCGCGGCACACGGCGATGCCGTTGCAGAAGAGTCCATCGTCGCAGGAGCTGCCGTCGGCAGCGAGACGAATGTCGCACGACGACGGCGACCAGCAACGGTCGATCGCGCACGGATTGCCTGGCCCGAGCGCGATCTCTCCCGAGATCCCGCTTTCGAGGTTCGTGCTCGTGTACGCCGTGACCGCGAAGAAGTACGTCTGACCCGCGGTGAGTCCGCTCACCGCGTACTCGAGACTGCCGTCCGCTGCGGCCGCCGGCGTGCCCGCATCGAACGGCGCTCCATATACCGCGCCGCTCTGGCGCATGTACACGCGGTAGCCGGTGACGCGCGCGTCGGAATTCGGGGTCCAGCGCACCCGCGCTGAACCGGCCTCGGCGCGGGCCGCGAGCGCGACCAACAGAAGCGCGCCGACGACGCGCACACTGTCCCTTGCGCGAATCCAGACCACGATCGGTAGATGAGCGAGAGGCGGTCGCGACAGGAGCGGCGGTGTCGTGGGTTCGCCTCGAACGTCGCGGTCGGAGCTCCTCCAGATGCCTCCGGCCGCGCCGTCCTGACCTGCACGCGAGATGCCAGGGCAAACTCGTTGAAAATGCGCATGGCAAATCCATGCACATCTGCACGGTGAGCCCGGTTCCGTGCGAACGCACGACGCTCAACTAGGGAACCGCTGCACAAGTAGCTTCCGGCTGCGAAGCGCGATCCATCCGCGATCGACGGCGTCGCGGAGCCCTCGGCGTATCGGACGGATACGCGGTCGGGCTCCGCTCCTTGCGCTCGCGGCGGCTCGCGCTTCTCGGGTCGATCAGAACGCCCGGATTCAAGATGCCCTTCGGGTCGAGCGTCGCTTTCGCGGCGGCGAGGGCGGCCGCGAACGCGTCGGGGCGCTGGCGGTCGTACCATGGCCGGTGGTCGCGGCCGACGGCATGGTGATGCGTGATCGTGGCGCCGAGCGCGAGCAGCGTCTCCGACACCGCGGCTTTGATCTCCGCCCACTGCTCGAGCTGACGGTCCGGCGCGCTCGCGGCGAGGACGGTGTAATACGGCGCCGGGCCGTCGGGATATACGTGCGTGAAGCGGCACGTGACGGTGCCGGCGCCACAGACGCGCCGAACGACGTCGATCGCGCGCGCGGACAGCGCCGCATGAAACTCGGCGAAGCGATCCCATGTGATCGCGGTCTCGAACGTCTCGCTGAGGAGACCGAGACCGACGACGGCGTCACGCACGTACGGAGCATTGAGGAACGCGTGCCGCCATGCGCCCGCGGCGCCCTCGCGCGCGGCCGCGTCGTCGCGGCGCGTGCGCGTCGCGCCTTCGGGTACGCGGCCGCCGTGATCGCGACAGCATTCGACCGCCCGCTCCATCCACGGATCGAGCGCGTGATCCGCGGACTCGAACCCGAGCACGAGGACCGCCTCGCTGCCGCTGCCGGCGCCGGACGTGAACGCCTCACCGGGGTCGAGCAGCCGGCAATTCGAGGGGTAGAGACCGCTCTGGCTCAGCGCGTGCACGGCCGCGGCGCCGGTAGTGAAATCGGAAAACGCGATCGCCGCCGACGCACGCATCGTCGGACGATGCTGGAGGCGCATCCACGCCTCGGTGACGATGCCGAGGATGCCCTCGGAGCCGATGAACAGGCGATCCGGACTCGGACCCGCCCCCGACCCGGGAAGACGCCGCGACTCGACGATGCCGGTCGGCGTCACGACGCGCAGCGCTTCGACGAAATCGTCGATGTGCGTGTAGAGCGTCGCGTAGTGTCCTCCGGAGCGCGTCGCGATCCAGCCGCCGAGGGAGCTGAACTCGAACGATTGCGGAAAGTGCCGCAAGGTCAGCCCGTGCGGCTTCAGCGCCGCCTCGAGCGCCGGCCCGAGCATGCCGCCCTGAATGCGCGCCGCACGCGACACGGTATCGATCTCGAGGACGCGATCGAGGCGCCCGAGATCGATCGAAACGACGCCGCGCGCGAGGCCGGCGGACGGCGCTTCGACACCGCCGACGACGCTCGAGCCGCCGCCGTACGGAATCGCCGCCGCGCCGACGGTCGAGCACCAGTCGAGCAGCGCGACCACGGTCTGCTCGTCCGGCGGAAACGCCACGATGTCCGGCGGATTCGCGAAGTCGCGCCGGAACGCCCGCACGACGTCGCGAAACGACTTCCCATACGTATGACCCGCGCGGTCGAACGCGTCCGTCGAGCAGCACCCCGCGAGCGCCGCCGGCGGCGCAATGCGCGGCGCGCGCAGCGCGATCTCGTGCAACTGCGGCGGCGCCTGCGGTCGCGGCGCATCGATGCCGAGCCGCACCGCGAGCAGCTGCCCGATTCGCTCCTGCTGCTCGAAGTTGGGACCCTCGTCCTCGTACCCCCAGCCCCAGAACTTGCGCCGTCGCCGCGTCATCGCGTGATCTCCCGTCCTGCCGACGTAGTCGATAGGTCGGCGCGCGGCAACCGCGGAACGCGATACCGCCGCGGTGGGAGCGGAGGGCACGTCACTGCACCCGTTCTGCGCACGTGAACCTTATCGCGCAGGTCGGGTGCAGTGACGTGCCCTCCGCTCCCACCGCGGCCGACTAGGCGTTGGACGGCTACCGTGCTACCCGATCGACTATGCGAATCTACGACAGCTTCGGGCCCAACCCGCGCGCATTGCGCATGTTCCTCGCGGAAAAATCGATCGAGCTGCCGCTTGTCGACGTCGACCTCTTGGCCGCCGAGAATCGACGTGCGCCGTACACCGATCGCAATCCCGGCGGGCAGCTGCCCGCGCTCGAGCTCGACGACGGGCGGACGATCGGCGAGACCGTTGCGATCTTCGAGTACCTCGAGGAGAAGCATCCGCGGCCGTCGCTCATCGGCACGACGCCGGAGGAGCGCGCCGAGACCCGCATGTGGCAGCGGCGTATCGAGCTGAAGATCACCGAGCACCTCTACAACGGCTTCCGCTTCGCCGAGGGACTCGAGCTCTTCAAGCCGCGCATGCGGGTCCTGCCCGAGGCCGCCGACGGCTTGAAGGCGACCGCGCGCGACAATCTCGCGTGGCTCGATCGGCTGCTCGCGGACAAGACGTTCATCGCCGGCGACCGCTTCACGATCGCCGACATCATTCTCTATTGCGCCGTGGATTTCGGCAGCACGGTCGGGCAGCCGCTCGACCCGGCGCTGACGAACGTCGGTACGTGGCTCGCGCGCGTCGCGGCGCGTCAGAGCGCGTCCGCGAGCCTCCACCCGCAAAGCGCGGCGACGGGGATGCGCGGCTGAGCGGCGACGCAGCGTCGGGCAGCGCCGCAGTGTCGGACGGCGGCGCTGCGTCGGGTTAGCACCGCGGCGTCAGGCGGCGCCGCCGAGGACGGCGAACGTCGCGGCGAGTCCGGTCCGATAGTCGGGATACCGCGCCGTCCAGCCGAGCTCGGACTTGAGGCGTGCGTTCGATGACCGCGCGGAGCGGATCGCTGCGGCGATCGCGCCCTTCCCACGCAGGAGGCGCGCGAGAAAGAGCGGCGCGTGTCCGACGCTGCGCTTGCCGCAGTGCCGCCCCACCTCCGCGAAGAAATCGATCATGCGCACCGGCTCGTCGTCGACGACGTGAAACGCCGAGCCCGCCGGCGCCGTGAGCGCCACCGCCAACGCGGATGCGACGTCGTCGACGTGCACGACGTCCCACCAGTTGTCGCCGCTTCCCGGGACGCGGAAGAGCCCCCGGCGGAGATCGGTGACGACGTGCGCGAACCACCCTCCGGGACCGTAGACGTGCGACGGCCGCACGACGACGGTCGGCACCCGCGACTCGGCGAGAATCCGCTCGCCCTCGTGCTTGGCGCGCCCGTAGTCGGTCTCGAGCGGGAACGGCCCTTCTTCCGTGAGGACGCGGCCGCCGGCATCGCCGGTGACGACCGTCGAGGCGTAGAGGAAGCAACGGAGACCGTCGAGCTCGTGCGCGATCTCGGCGAGGCGACGCGTGCCCTCGATGTTCGTCCGCTGGATCGCCGCGCTGTCGCGCGAGCTCGCGATCTCGGCGGCGAGGTGCACGATCGCGTCGGGCGCGAAGCCGCGCACGCCGGCGGCGAGCGTGGCCGACGCATCGCCGAGATCGCCGCGCACGGGCGTCAGGTGCTGCGCGGCGAGCGCCGCCGCGGAGCGCTCGGAGCGCGCGAGGCCGCCGAGCACCGCCTCGGGAAAGCGCGCACGCAACGCCGGAATCGTCGCCTGGCCGATGAAGCCCGTGGCGCCGGTGACCAGAATGCGGCGGGGCATGCGTCCTTCCATCGTCGTCACTGCGCCGCGACCGCAGTCGCCGCGCGCTCGAACGCGGCGCGCAGCTCGTCGTAGGTGCGCGTCACCGGGAACCGTGGGAAATCGCGGATGACGTTGTCGGGCGGGCGGAAGAGGATGCCGGCGTCCGCCTCGCCGAGCATCGTCGTATCATTGTAGGAATCGCCCGCGGCGACGACGCGGAAGTTGAGGAGCTTGAGCGCCATCACCGCCTTGCGCTTGCCGTCGACGATCCGCAGCGTGTAGCCGCGGATCCGATTCTCGGCATCGACCGCCAGCGAGTTGCAGAAGAGGCACGGGTACCCGAGCTGCGCCATCAGTGGCTGCGCGAACTCGGAGAACGTGTCGGAGAGAATGATCACCTGCGTCCGCGCGCGCAGCCACTCGAGGAACTCACGGGCGCCGTCGAGCGGACGGATCGTCGCGATGACGTCCTGGATGTCGCGCAACGTCAGGCGCTCGCGATCGAGAATCGCGAGGCGGCTACGCATCAGCTTGTCGTAGTCGGGCTCGTCGCGCGTCGTGCGGCGCAGCTCCTCGATCCCGGTCTTTGCCGCGACGTTGATCCAGATCTCCGGGACGAGGACTCCCTCGAGGTCGAGGCAGGCGACGAGCGGCTCGGCCATTGCCCGCACGTAGCAAGTGCCGGGCGCGAGTTCAATTGCATGCGTAGCTATCGCTAGGCTTGCGGGCGCGTGTCACCGCGCGGCAGTGACGCGCGCGCCACCTTCGGATCCGACGGCGCCGGCGTCGACGGTCGCGAGAAAGCGTTCCAGCTCCGTCTCGAACGCGTCGGCGGTCTCGAGGTGCGGCGGCGCGCGTTCGGGAACGTCGCGATCGTCGGACGCGCGCGGCGGAGCTGTACGAAGCGGTCGCGCGTCGCCCAGGCCACGAGGACGGGGCAGCGCACGCGCGCCGCGAGGGCGCGGGTGTCCGCGTCGGGAGCGGCGAAGCTGCGCCATGCTTCGAGAAGGAGCGGCGCGAGCTCGCGACCCGCGGCGACGATCTTCCGGCGCTGCCTGGCGGCGTCGCGGCGCGGCAGCACGGTACGGTAGTAGAGCGCGAACGCCGCCGGGAACCACCACGCGCCGCGCGCGCCGGCGGCGAAGAAGCGCGCCATGACGGCGAGGGCGAGACGTGCCGCGCGATCGTCGTTGCGATCGAGACCGCCGGGGTTTTCGAGCACGAGCCCGGCGACCCGGTCGGGAAGGTGCGCCGTGTAGCGCAGCGCGGCCGCGCCGCCGATCGAGTTGCCGACGAGCACCACGCGGTCGACGCCGACGGTGTCGAGGAACGCTGCGAGCAACGTCTCGTAACGCACGGCGCTGCACGGCTCGTGGTCGGGGCCGGAGCGCCCCTGCCCGGGCCAGTCCACCGCCAGCACGCGCCGCGCGCCGCGCCAGCGCGTGCGCAGCCGATCGAAGTCGCCGCCGCCGTGACCGATCGCGTGCAAGCAGACGAGTGCCGGCGCCGAGCTGCCGCCCTCGTCGCTGAACGCCAGGCAAACACCGTCGACCGTCGTCTCACGCCGTGGGTCACTGACACCGACGGCTGCTCGCAGCGTCGTCATGGGCGCCTCCGTGCCGGGCGCCGCCGCTGCGGCGCACCGATGCAGTTTGGTGATATATTTATCACTATCGTTGCGACCGATGCAACGTGGTACGGTCGCGCCGTATGGCTGCTTGGCAACGGTCCGCGACGCGCGGCCGATCGCCCGTGACGCGACGTCACGGCGAGCCCGCACGGGGGACCTCGCAATCACCGCGCCTGGGCATACGGCCGCGTCGCGGCACGCCGGCGGCGACGCGCGCGCGTCTCGTCGCGGCCGCCGCGCGCGTCTTCAACCGCGAGGGCTATCACGGCACGGACTCGAACCGACTCGCTCGCGCCGCCGGGTACGCGCCGGCGACGTTCTACAAGCACTTTCCCGACAAGCGCACGCTCTTTCTCGCGGTATACGAGGCGTGGGTGACCGCGGAATGGGCCGCGGTCGAGCGCATGCTGCGCGTCGAGACTCCGGCCGCAACGCACGCGGCACGCATCGTCGCGATGGTCGTTGCGCTGCACCGGCGCTGGCGCGGCTTGCGGGCGAGCGTGCGCGCGCTGGTCGCGACGGACGCGACCGCACGCGCATTCTATCGCGCGCAACGCTGCCGCCAGCTCGATCTGATGGCGCGTCTCGGCGCAACGGCTCGTCGCGTCGATGTCGCTTCACGACGCGTGAGGAGCGCCGACGCCGCGCCGCGCCGGAGCGCTCGCCGTCGGCGCCGGGGGCGCAGCCGCGAGGACGCCGCCGTGCTCCTCTTCACGCTGGAGCGCGTCGCCGATGCGATCGCCGACGGCGAGCTCCGAGACCTCGACCTGGCGCTCGCGCCGACGCTCACCCGCTTACGGACGCTGGTTTCTCGGCACCTCGAAGGGTCACGCTTCCAGGGGAGATCGCCAGCATCACCCGAGAGTCATTGACTCCGACGCCAGCACCCGCGAGAAGTGGGGCTCGCGTCGGATGCTTGGGTCGCGGCACCTGCAGACGCGTGCGAATCGCAGCGGAAGGGAGGGGCGCATGAAGATCTATCTCGTCACCCCGAAGAACCCCGAGAGCTTCTGGACGTACGATCGCATCCTGCCGAGTCTCGGAAAACGCTGCATCTTTCCGAATCTCTCGATGCCGACGGTCGCGGGCATGACCCCGCGCGAGCACGACATCGTTCTCTGCGACGAGAACGTCAGCGAGATCGACTTCGACGTCGACGCCGACATCGTCGGCGTGACCG
>WNFP01007687.1_pt1 | contig 11703 bp, 14 predicted proteins | sample 5400201 | NCBI WGS metagenome assembly WNFP01 (sample SAMN13153355, study PRJNA577476) | soil metagenome | isolation source: 115 cm saprolite under Madrone tree | place: USA:California | collected 2016-06-14
GCTCTTCTGCGCGTCCACAAGACTCTTCTCAACATGGAGCGCCGCGAGTACGAGCGCGAGCACGGCTACGTAAACACCGGCGAGCTCTTCCAGTTGGTCATCGACCACTCGCAATTCGCCTGGTTGCACAACATCTCCGAATTCGTCGTGCGCATCGATGAGACTCTGGCTGCCAAGGAGCCCGTCACCCCCGAATACACCAGTGGCGCCATCTCTCTCGCCCGCAAAATGTTTGTTCCCACGCAATCCGGCGACGCCTTCCAGAAAAAATACTTCGACGCCATTCAGCGCGACCCCGCCGTAGTCATCGATCACGCTGAGCTCGCCCGCCTCTTCAACAACGAGCCTCCCGACACCTCTGCCCCGTAGTTTTTCCAAATTCCCTGATAGACTTGCCCGGTCACCCGGAGGTCCTCATGAGCGAATCCGAAAAGGCCTACACGAACGGCGAAATCACCGTCATCTGGAAACCCGGCGTCTGCATTCACTCCGCCAAATGCGTGCAGGGCCTCGGCGAAGTCTTCAACGTAAGCAATCGCCCCTGGATCAACATGGACGGCTCTGGAACCGATCGCATCATCAAACAGGTCGACCAGTGCCCTTCCGGCGCGCTCAGTTATTTCCGGAATGAAAAGACCAGCAAAGCCGCAAGGTGATCCGTGGACGTGAACCTTAACGACTTAGTTGTCACCCACAACGAAGAGGCGCAGCGTTTCGAACTGCTCGTCGATGGCCATCGTGCCCTAACCACGTATCGCCTCTTTCCTGGCCGCATCGTTCTTGTCCACACCGAAGTGCCGCCGCCACTCGAAGGCCATGGCCTGGCAGCAAAACTTGCCCGCTTTGCGCTCGATTTCGCCCGCGTCAATCATCTGCGCGTTGTCTCGCTCTGCCCCTACGTCTCCAGTTTCATTCACAAGCACCCTGAGTATCAGGATCTCGTTTCTTCCGAAGACCTGGAGAAGCTGATGTCCCACTGATTCGGCATCCCATGTCCTCCACTCGCGCCGCTCTGAAATCCTCACCAGCGAAATTCTCCGTCCGCCGCCTCCGCCGCACTGAGCTTCCACCTGACACCGTCGATCTCGCTCGCTTCCTCATCGGAAGAGTTGTCGTCCACGATCTCTCCGCGGGCCGCCTCAGCGGCCGCATTGTGGAAACGGAGGCCTATCCGCCCGGCGATCCCGCCGGACATCATTTCCGCGGCCCCACTCCGCGCATCCGCTCGATGTACCTCGCCCCCGGCCACGCCTACATTTTTTTCAACTATGGCGCGCACTTCATGCTCAATGTCGTGAGCGAGCCTGCCGGAATCGCCGCCGCAATCCTCATCCGTGCCCTCGAACCGCTCGAAGGCATCGAGCTCATGCAACGCCATCGCAAGACCACCCGGCTCCTCGATCTCACCCGCGGCCCCGGGCGCCTCGCTGCCGCTTTTCAGATCGACCGTCGCCACGACGGCCTCGACCTCTGCGCTCCCGGCTCGCTCTGGCTGGGCGAAACCAGCCATCCCATGGGGCCAATCGGAAAAACCGTCCGCGTCGGCATTACCCGTGCCGCCGATAAGCTACTTCGCTTTTACGAGCGTGGCAATCCCTTTGTCAGCGGCCCTAAGCGCCTGCTCCTCCCAGTCACGACCCGCGGAAAATCGTCTTCAGGGTCAGAATGATCTGGCGGCGAAAACGCACTCGTTCCTTTGTCGAATTCCTCGCGTTTCCATTGTCTACGTGCTGCTCTCTCTGATTATTTCTTGCTCAGAGTGCTTTCTTGCGCTTCCGCAGTTTCCGCCCGGCGCGCGAGATATTTCTCCAGAAGCTCGTCCAGTTGCTGCGGCCGGATCGGCTTGGTGAGATATCCGTCCATTCCTCCGGCCAGGCATTTTCCCCGGTCGCCCTTCATGGCGTGCGCCGTTAGCGCCACGACCGGCACGCGGATTCCCTTGCCTCCTTCCCTCTTTCGAATCGCCGCGGTCGCTTCGAATCCATCCATCACCGGCATCTGCACATCCATCAACACCAGATCAAAACTCTCCTTTTCCAGCGCCTCTCGCGCTTCCCGTCCATTCCCGGCTACCACCACGAAGTGGCCTTTCTTTTCCAGCAGCCGCGTCACCAGCCGCTGGTTCACCAGATTGTCTTCGGCGACCAGTACGCGTAGCGAACCCGAAGGCTCACGCACATCCTGCAACGAGTACCGCGTGATCAACGGAATCGCGCCCTTCTGTTCCTTGGCCCCAAGCACTCTGGCAACCGCCTCTCGCAATTCGGATTGCCGTATCGGCTTCAATAGATACGCAGAAACTCCCAGCTCCTGGCAACGTGCCGCATCCCCTCGGTGGCCCGCCGAGGTAAGCATCATGATGGTGGCCGTTGACAGCTCCGGCCTTTCCCGTATTCGTTCCACCAGCGCAAACCCGTCCATCCCCGGCATGTGCATGTCCGTCAAGACCAGCCCGTACGGCTTTCCCGATTCCAGGGCCGCGCATAATTGCGCCAGCGCCTCAGCGCCTCCTTCCACGCTAGTCACTTTCATCTCCCAGCGCTTCAGCATTCCTTCCAGGATCCGCCGGTTCGTCCGGTTGTCGTCCACCACCAGCACGCTCACGCCGCGGAGGAATTCAGGCGGAGCGATCGCTCCCACTTCGATTACTTTCGTGTCCGCAACCCCGAGCCGCGTGGTGAAGTGGAATTGGCTCCCTCGTCCGAGTTCGCTTGCCACCCAGATTCTCCCGCCCATCATCCCGCCAGCCTGCTGGAGATGGTCAGTCCTAGCCCCGTTCCCCCGTATTTTCTCGTCGTCGAGGTATCCGCCTGGGAAAATGGATCGAAGTCGATTGCAGCTTTTCCTTGGGAATCCCGATCCCGGAGTCCGCCACCGTAAACCGCAACGTGCAATCGTGCTCATTGCTCGCTTCCACTTGAACCTTCAGCGCCACTTCACCCCTGTCCGTAAATTTGATGGCGTTCCCCGCGAGGTTGATGATGACCTGACGCAATCTGCCGGAATCTCCTCGCACCACTTCCGGCACTTCCGGCGCCACCTCGCACAAGAGTTCCAGGCCCTTTTCGTCGGCTCTTAGCGCCAGCGTTTTCAAACTCATTTCCAAGCAATCACGCAGGTTGAAATCGATGGATTCCAGGTCGACGCTTCCCGCCTCGATCTTGGAAAAGTCCAGAATGTCGTTGACCACCGCAAGCAGGGCATCGCCCGACATCTTCACGGTCTCCAGGTATTCGCGTTGCTCCGGAGTAAGCTGCGTCTCGAGCGCCAAATCGGTCATCCCCATGACGCCGTTCAGCGGAGTGCGGATTTCGTGGCTCATGTTGGCGAGGAATTCGCTCTTCAGCGGAGTGCGGATTTCGTGGCTCATGTTGGCGAGGAATTCGCTCTTCGCCCGGCTGGCTTCTTCCGCGGCCTCTTTCGCCCGGCGCATTTCTGTTTCCGCCCGCTTGCGTTCCGCAACCTCCTTCTGCTTCCGTCCGCGCTTGAACTCGAAGTTCGAGTTTCTCCTTTGCGCCCTGAAGTGCGGCGTCGCGTTCCTGAATTCGCTCCAGCATTTGATTGAAAGAAGACACCAGGGTTCCCACTTCATCGCCATCCCCGGGAAGCCCACGAAGCGTGTAGTCTTCATTCGCGGAAACCTTGGCGGCGATCCCGGCGAGTTGCAAGATCGGCCAATTTGCCGGTGAAGTAGGCGCTCGCGTCCCAGCCCATTCCCCTGGAGAGCGCGACATGCGACCGGATTTGTGCTTGATGCGCGGGATTGGAACCCTCGACGTGCTCCACCCTCCTGGGGTCAAGGCTCGAGGCCTTGGTCTGCAGATCCATCTTCAGAAGCGCGTAACCGGGGGGCTGACGCTCCAACGGCTGGTTACCTTCCAATTCAGAATTGTCTCGACGCCTTCGGTCGTACGGCGCATTTTGTCGTCTATCAAGCGGGGCAGAACGAGCAAAGGTGGGTCGGAATTCGGAACGGTGAACGAAGCGAGCGGTTCTATTGTTTCCAGCCCCCATAGTTGCTAAAGAATGCGGCGAGGTCGAAAGACAGCCGGGCACTCGGCTGCGTCCTGCACCCCAACCCGTAGGAGATAACATGCTCGGAGTTTCCTTCCGGGCTTCCCAGCAGAGCAACTTCGGCCGGCCCTGGCAGCGCCGCCAGCACCGCATTCAAGCCCTCTTCGCGCCGAGTCGGAGTGCTGGTGGCCCGCGATACTGCTGCCCAAACTGTGTGGCGCTGAGTCGGAGTCCAAGTTGAGCGCACGCTTGGCTGAAGGTCGAGCCCGGTGACATAACCTTTCTCCAGCTTCGTCCCAATAAACAGGTCTACTCGATTGCGTTTCAGCGTTATTTGGTCCTGGGCATACCAATTGAAAGAATGGCCGGACCAGTTGGCCGGGACAAAAGCCTGGTCGATGGTTCCTACGGTTTGATCCGCGCTGTGTCGATATCCTAGTCCCCACACGAGGTCCTGGCGATTTCCGATCTTCAAGTGATTCTGGAACTCAAAATCAATCGTATCGCGCGCCTCCCGCGATTCAGGACCAGATCTCGCATATCGGTCGAAATAAAACTTCACGGTGGTGTCGGATCGGTTTGAAAAAATATGATTCCATCTGGTCAAGACATTTCCTCCGGAAAGTTTGGCGAGTCTCTCGACTTCCAAGTTATCGGGAGGAGAGAGGACGGAATGCGCGATGACTGCCCCTTCGCTCCCGGTGTACAGGTCCCCTTCGGTCGTTAAGGAGTCTCTGTCCGACAAATCTGTGTCCACTCGGAAACCGCCGTGCAGCAAGTGCCAACCGTCGTGTCCATTTTGTCCGTGCAAATTCGGAAAATGATTGTTGTTGAGGTACTTTGCAAAGATTCGATAGCTCGTGTCTTCTTTAATTTTCCCTCCGTACTGCACCGTGCCGAACCCTTGCGCTTGCGTTCCTCCGCCTCCCACCAGCGTGGTCCCCAGGGTATCTCCGGCTTTTTTCATGCTGATGTTGATGACCCCATTCACCGCATTGGCGCCCCAGATTGTTCCCCCCGGTCCGCGAATGACTTCGATTCTTTCGATGCCCTCCAGCGGCCCGTCTTGTGTGTCCCAGGAAACCTCCCCGAAAAGTGGTGTGTAGACCGGCCGGCCATCGATCAATACCAGCAACTTATCGGAGAATTGAGAATTGAAGCCGCGCACCGATATGGCCCAGGTGTTGGCATTGATTTGTGTAACGTCCATCCCCGCCGCCATGCGCAGCAAATCTGGAATATTATGACAAAGATCGCCGCCGCCACCTGGGATATCTTCTGCTCTTTCTTCGAAACCGAAGTCACTTCCATGTTCATTAGGTTTTCGATGCTTACCTTCGCCAAATCGCTCGGTGGAGATTGTGGATCTTTCTGGGAGTCGGGAACTTGCCCCCATGCCACTCCGCACGCCAGCAAGAGGAGCAAGATCGTCGCTCCCGCCTGCCGAACTCGTGGCGGCCGGTTCCATCGTTTTCCGCGCATGGCAAACACCCCCATGGGGCAGATGCACGCAACTCGCCAGCGACAGACGTGCGTCTAAGCGCCATCTCTTTTGCAATCAGTGCTTTCTCGTTTTGGAATAGAAAGCGGACTTTCGGAGTCTGGAAGTTAGAGGATTGGTGTCCCAAATTGGAACTTGCCGATCGCTTTCTCGGCTCAGTGTTTCTATGTCCAGGAATATCTTGGCCGGGCACAGCTGCCCTGTTTCGCATGGATCACAGCCGAAAATGGCCATTATTTATACGTTGTATCTTTAACGCTGTAAAAGATATAATCTGAAGCAAGGGAGAGTGGAGGTCTGCCGCATGCCTCGCAAAGCTGACGCTCACCTGGAAGGCCGCATCCTCGATGCCGCCTACCGCATATGGAGCAAACGCGGCGAGCATGCCCTCACTATGCGCGCCGTGGCCCTCGCCTCGGGCACCACTACCCCTACTCTCTATGAGCGCTTCTCCAATAAGGACGATCTGCTCTGCCTGCTCCGCCGCCGCGCCCGCCTGAATCTCTTCGCCGCCATCAAGCCCTCACGCACTCCCGCGCAAGTTTGCCGCCGCGTTCTCGACTTCTTTGCGGCCCATCCCAATGACTTCCGCCTGATCTCCGAAGATTGGGCCATCGCCTTCGCCCGCAAAGAGCACATGCCTTCGTTTGAATTCTTGAAACAGCATCTCGCCGCTCAACTTGGTGGTGAGCCCAATCAACAAACTCCCGTCGCGCTGGCCCTCGTCGCGCTCCTGCATGGCACAGCTACGCTTCTTCTTTCCGTGGACATCCATAAGAAAATCTCACGCAACTTCCGGCGCGCCTGCATTTCCGCTTGCGAATCCTTGATTCATGCCGCTTCCGCAAAAGCCGCTTGTTCAAACCGCCTTTCACATGGCCGGTCCTAGCCTCTCCATGACTAATAGGAACCACTCTCCCCTTCCTGGTCATTTCATGCCAGAATGTGTGCGACGAGCGCCCGGCCCCAGGCGCGTGCGAATCGCAAGTCGAGTTCCAGCCCTGCCTCAGACGCCGTGATGTTTTTTTTTCGGCGGCCGCGCGCCACGCAGATGGGGGTGTCCCCATTGGCCGGCTCACAAGAATTCGCCGTTGGAGGTGCAATATGAGCGATGTCTGGACACAGTGCGAAGGCCAGGTGATTGACAATAAATTCCGGCTGCAGCGGTACTTGGGAGGGACGGAGGACTCCGCCGTTTTCCTCACGCAGCTCGCCGGATCACCGTCACAAAAAGCCGCCATCAAATTCATTCCCGCCGGTACCACCGCAGATCTCCAGCTCTCTTTATGGCGCCGTGCAATGCAACTCGCTCATCCCAATCTGCTCCGCGTCTTCGACGTCGGACGCTGCCGCCTCTCGAACAGGGACCGTCTCTACGTCGTGATGGAGCATGCCGATGAAGACCTTTCCCAGATTCTTCCGCAGCGCGCTCTCACGGCTTCCGAAGCTCGCGAAATGCTCGAACCGGTGCTCGATGTTCTCGTTTATCTCCACGGCCATGGCCTCGTTCATTCGCGGATCAGACCTTCCAACATTCTCGCCACCGCCGATCAACTCAAGCTGTCCAGCGACACGTGCTTCCCTATCGGCGAATCCCGCAAATCTTCTCGCAAGTTCGACCCCCACGACGCTCCGGAAACCGCGGCTTTTCCGTTCTCCACAGCCGCCGACGTCTGGTCTCTTGGCATGACCCTGGTCGAAACGCTTACGCAGCACACCGCTATCTTGCAGCCCGGAGAGCAAGCCGACCCGATCGTGTCCGATAGCGTTCCTCAGCCATTCCTCGATATCGCGCGTCACGCACTCCGCCGCGAACCCCGGCGCCGCTGGACCATTCCTGAAATCGCCGCGCGCCTCAATCCCGTCGCCGCCGCTGCGGCCGCCGCGCAAGCCGTCTCTCCTTTGGCTGTCCCGCTCTCATCCGTTCCTGCCGTCCCTGCGGCAAAGCTGCCAGTCCCAAAGTTCGACGCACCTTCGACAAGAACGCAGGCGCAACCCCCACGTTCGCAAGCCGCAAACCCGCCGGGGCAAACTCTAGTGCTCCCCGGCTATGTCGTTCCTGTTGCCGCTGTGCTTCTAGTGATCGTTGGCATCTTTGCGCTACCGAAGATCCTCGGCCATCGTTCCGACGCTTCGTCGTCCGCTGCAACGGCCTCTGCCCCGCCCGCGGAGCAGCCAAACCCGATTGAGCAGCCTGCGCGTCGTGAAACCCGGGCAGCTTCAGAGCCGTCCGCAACATCCGCGACACGAGACTCGCTGAAAACCGCCGAGAAAAAGCGTATGGCAGAGCCGCTGAGTTCGGCGGAGGCAGCGCCAACTCCTGCTTCTGTGCGCACGGGTACGTTCCCATCCGCAAACGCGCCGAGCGCCTCCGCGTCCTCTTCCGAACGCGGTGAAGTCCTCGAAGAGATTTTGCCCGAGGTCTCCGAGAAGGCCCGCGCCAGCATTCAAGGCGTCGTGCGCGTCAGCGTCCGCGTTCACGTCGACGCCACGGGCAATGTTTCTGAAGCCTCGCTCGATTCCGCCGGCCCCAGTAAGTATTTCGCCGACCTTGCTCTCAAAACCGCCCGCCGCTGGCAATTCTCTTCACCCGATATGGGCGGTCACAGCGTCCCCAGCGAATGGCTCATCCGCTTCCAATTCTCGCGAACCGGCCCCAAGGCCTTTCCAAAACAAATAACGCCGTAGCGTTTGCCCGCGAGATCCTTTTTGGCTGCGCGGCGGCGTGCGCGGTTGTCAGTTGTAAGTCGAAGGAAAACTTAACGGCAGAGACACCTCGACAGGGTCGGGGTAGACGCCGTACGCAGAGGAAGCAGTTCTCTCGTCAGGATGCTCCGCCCTTCGGGGCTCAGGGCAAGCAGGGTTGAAATCCTTCTTGGGATTTGAAGAGAGATCCTTCACTCTCGATGGTCGTTCAGGATAGAAATCCTTTCCGGCCGGGCTGGAATCTGCGATTGGATTGGCACGGGGAAATACGTAAGAGGCCGCATTTCTGGTGCATAGGGGCTGAACCCGCAGGTACCCCACGCGTAGCACCGACGCGTGGGATTTGGCCGCGAACGGTCGTCTTCCCACTCGCTCAGGTCTCTGGCACTAGCTCCCCAAATACAAAACGTGAACGTACGTCCCCAACCGCGGGTTATACACCAGGTACCACCCATCATGATCCGGATCCGGATAGAATACGAGGTCGTCGGTATCCCATTGCCGGTCGCTCACGTGGTCGTAATGGTACGGCGACACTTGGAAGAAGTACCCGCCGATGTCGAACCGGTCGCGCCCGCCGCCGCAGCCGCCAGATTTGCGAAGGGCCAATGGGCCCATCGAACCGGCCATGCTCCCACGGATGATCGAGATGGTAGTGCGGATCATTGCGTCCCGTGTCGTGCCCTATCCAACGGTCATCCTGCGCGTGAACGTGCGGCGCATCTGGATGCCCCTGCTGATCCTGGTAAGTCCGCCGTTGCTCTCCCGGTTGCGGCTGCGGAGGCTGTCCGCCCCGATTCTGATCGCCGCGACCCTGTTGGCCAGGCCCTTGTTGACCTCGATTATGGACAAGTAGACGCTCATCTATGCAGCATTCCCAATGGCGTTTTCTCTGCTCCGGATGCCAGCTTGCAAGATACATGAAGAAACGGTCGTGTGCGGGGCAGCGTCTCCCCTCTATTCCAAATTGAAAAGTCCGAGTCACGGTTGTTGCTCTGAAATATCCGAGCTTGGGTTCCCAATTGAGGTCGCAACCGGATTCGCGACAAGAGTATGTGATAGGCCCATTCGGCAGGCCGGGATCTTCGATCATAACCGTCTTGTGAGCAACACAGAGCGGCAAGACAGCGCTACGGATGTTGTGCATCGTCCGAGGGCGGCTCCCAACTCAACATACTGTTCAAAGCCGATTGAGGCCAGACTAGCCCCAAAATTGTTGCGTGAATAGCAACAATCTTCTGGAGCCGGTCACCGACACAGTGCTAAGGGTATGCAAAACTGTACAAAAAAGAACAGCCACGCCAGCCCCCAGCGGTACGCTGCAACGCACCTGGCCCGCTGTGAGCTTTTCTTGAAAAGGAGAACACCATGGCAGAGCCGAAAGCAGCGAGATACGCAGATATCGTACCCGCGAAGAAGACGGTGATAGGCAGTAAAGTCGTCAACGCACAAAATGAGGACCTCGGAAAAATCGAGGACCTCGTACTCGACGCCGGGGCCGGGCGGATCGCTTACGCGGTCTTATCCATTGGAGGATTTCTTGCAATGGGTGACAAGTATTTTGCCATTCCGTGGAACGCCTTGCGCTTCAATTTGTCGGAAAAGCACGCCGTCTTGAACGTTGAGAAGAAACTGCTGGAGAATGCTCCGGGTTTCGACAAAGACAACTGGCCGAACATGGCTGACGCGACCTGGGGAACCGATATTTATAAACACTACGGTTACCGCCCTTACTGGGAAGAAGGGTCCGGCACAACGGGCACGAAAGACCGATTCTAAGTACAGGAATGGGCCGCCCGGGCTTAATCGGACGCCCATTTTTATCAGCGGGCTGCGAACAGGATAGCCGCGAGAACATACAGGGCAACCCCGTGAATCTTACCGAATTGCAGGGGAACTCCTGCGAATGGTTACGCGTTAGCTACAAACAGTGAATGGGTCTTAGCATGGACCTGTCATTTAGGCTGTGGCTCTACCTCTGAAGAAGTGCAGGAGGAGCATCACTATGCCGATTATCAGCAGGACGTGAATGAAGCCCGTGGAAACCTGAAAGGCTAAGAATCCTAGTAACCAAAGAACAATTAGAACCGCGGCGATTATTCCAAGCATGTCTTCAACTCCTTTTAGCTTCGAGCGCGCCAATCAGAAATCCAATTGCCACGCGCAGCACGGATTTCGTCTTCTCGGTGGATTCGTGCTTATGGTCACAATCCTGTCAGATTAGGGATTTGAAATCTGTTCGATAAGAGTCACATCCTCAATTCAAACCTGAACGCGGACAACGACGGTTTAGCTCCAGATTTTGGGGACATTGAAGCGTATTCAAGCGGGCGCTACAGGGGAACAGAGATCGACGCAGGGTTTACGTCAAGGCCACTCGCCCACACGCCTCTTAGATCGATCTCCTCGCAACCTCCAGCTTGAGCACGGGGAGATCTGTTCGCATGTATGTCATTGCGCAGAGGCTTTCCTTTCTGTCGTGGATTTGATACCGGAAGTGGATGTTGAGGTGGCGGCAACGTTGGAGAGGGTTTCAGGGACGGCGAGCCAGAGCAATGTACAAGCGAGCAAGGCGATCGCCGCTAAGCCCAGAAAAGACGCTGGGTACCCAAAATGCTGGATCAACACGCCGCCGAAGGTTGTGCTTGCGGCGGCCCCGATGCCGACCATGGTCGCAAGCGATCCCGCAGCCAAATTAAAGCGGCCTGTCCCTTGGGTTCTGTCTTTGATAATCAGGATGGAGACGATCCCGAATACGGCGTTCGCCACGCCGTCGAGAGTCTGAATCGCAATTAGCGCCGCCGCAGAATGTGTAATGGCGTAAAGAACTCCGCGTATGGGAAGGACACCGAAGCCGAGGAGCAACAGTGGTTTTCGTCCGTTGGCCGCAGCCCGCTTTCCAATCCAAGCCGCCGTGAGCGCAATCACCACCTGCGTCACGATGATGCACGCGGACATGAACGGAGCAGCGGCTTTGGGGCTGCCCTTCGACAGCATCTCGCCCAGTTGCGGCAACATCGCGGCGTTGGCTAAATGAAAAAGAAAAGCGCTCGCCAGGAAGGAAAGAAGAACACGGTCCCTGAGGAGTGAGGACAATCCCTGCGCCTGGCCTTTTTCCTCGACTGCTCCTCGCGCCCGGGCGTAGTCGATTTGCTTTGGATTGATGGCAAGGAGGGACGCTGCCGCGGGGATAGCCAGCAACGCCGAAACCACGAAGATGGCGCGATACCCAAACTTGTAGCTGACGTAAGCGACCAGCAAGGCGGTAAATACATTGCCGGCGGAGTTAAATGCCTGATTTTTTCCGAACTGCTTATCAAATGCACCGGCCCCGACAATTCCGAGTGTAATGGCCGTAACCGTGGGCGCGAGAAAAGTTCCTACACCACCGATGAGGAACTGTGCGGAATATACCGATGCCGCGCTGAGATTCCTCATTAGGAGGAACGCCGCAGCAACCAGCACACCGAGACACACCGCCA
>WNFP01008202.1_pt1 | contig 11702 bp, 13 predicted proteins | sample 5400201 | NCBI WGS metagenome assembly WNFP01 (sample SAMN13153355, study PRJNA577476) | soil metagenome | isolation source: 115 cm saprolite under Madrone tree | place: USA:California | collected 2016-06-14
AAGCGCTCCACGGCGGCCTTGGCCGCGGCGACAGCTTGCGCCTCGTCGGTGACGTCCAGGCGGACACTCAACAGGTTGTCGTGGTCGCCCAGCACGCTCGTCACGGCGCGGGAAGTGGCCACGACGAAGTCGCCGCGCTCGAGCGCGGCGCAGGCGAGCTCCAGGCCGAGACCGCTGGAGGCGCCAGTGATGAACCAGACGTTATGGATGAGATCGGCGGCTCGGCTCGGTGCGCTCATGACTGCACCTCGCCGATGCGAGCGTTTGACGCTGTATCAACCGGTTGTGCATGGCTGCCTGGCATGGCGCCGAAGACATGTTGCCCGCACTGCGCCTGCCGCCACACAGCGCCGATGGAGGTTCCCGCGATCAGCTCGCGTCCCACCGGCACGATCTGCTCACCGAGAAGGATGCCGAGCAGGCCGATCAGCGCGACCACCGGCGGAGCCGGAGACCGGACGCCGAGCAGGCTATAGACGACTCCAACCACCAGGCCGGCGCCGAGTGACAGCAGCGAAGCCTTCATGGCCGATCCTCCCTAGGCTGCCGTCTTCTTGCGGCTCGCCGACGGGATCACGTACGCGGGAAACACCGTCGGCGGTGCGTCGTGCACCATGGTCTGGGCGTACTCGACACCGACGCCGTACGCGCCGTAGTGGGTCTTCACGATGTCCATGACGGCGCCGTACGTGTCCTTTTCCGCCCAGTCGCGCTGGAACTCGAGCATGACCTGGAGCGACGTGACCGGCTTCGCGCCGGCCTGGATCACCCGCTTCATCGCGTTGTCGTGCGCGACCTGACTGACGTCGCCGCAGCAGTCCTCCACGACGTACACCTCGTAGCCGTCGTGAATTGCCTGAACGGCCGGAAAGGTGACACACACTTCCGTCCAGAGTCCCGCGAGCACGATCTTCTTCCGGCCGGTTGCCTTGATCGCGGTCACGAAGTTCTTGTCGTCCCAAGCGTTCATGGATGACCGCTCGATCGCCGGCTGCTCCGGAAACACCGCGCGGATCTGCGGCCACAGAATCCCACTGAAACTCTTCGTCTCCACCGTTGTGAGGACGACAGGCACATCGAACACCCGGGCGGCCTTTCCAAGGGCGACGGTGTGGCTGATGATCGATTCGCGATCGACACCCGCGACACCGAACATCATCTGGGGCTGGTGATCGATGAGTGCGACGACGCAATTGTCCGGAGTGAGTAGACCTTTTTCACTGCGCTTCGTCCGACTGGTTGTTGCGGGCATGAAATCCTCCTCGTTTTCGAGTTTGCGTTAGCGAAGACGTCAGGACGCAGAGCAACGGTCGTGCCCGCGCACGGACGACGGTTTTTCCGATGGTCGGTTGGCCGTGACGACTCGCTCTCGCCGGAAACGACGACGACTCGTCGCGAGTGCCGGCGTAGCTCCCATCACCCGCGCACCAAATCCTTCTTCTAATGAAGCGTCGCGAAGCGTCGCACGTCACCGACTCGCGTACACGCAACGGCACGACCGTTGCTGAATGCCGCAATCGGAGATCCCGCAATCGAACGCCGCCCACCACGGGCGGCATGACGAAGGAGAACGAATGGCGCGTGAGGCGATCCTCGAGGCCGTGCGGCACAACGTCCGCCGCCCCGCCGTCGTGCTGCCCCCGTTCCTCACTGCGAACCTGCCCGCAGTCGCGGGTTACGAGGGCGAGCCCCCTGTCGCGCACTTCGTGCGACGCCTGGAGGCGATCGGCGGGCGCAGCTTCGAGATCGCCGATGCCACGGCGGCAGAGGACGTCGTGGTGATCCGCAGCCCTCTCGGCGTCGCGGAGACGGGCGCCGTCTGGCTGACCGAGGCCGACCTCGTCGTGAACGCGTTCGGGGTCTCGTCACGGCATCTCATCGTGCTGCTCGATCCCGCGGCCATCGTGCCGACGATGCACGACGCCTACGCGCGCATCTTCCTTGCAGGCAGTCCGTACGGCGTCTTCATGCCGGGCGCACGGAGCCTGACGGTTCTCCTCTCCCCGGAACGCACTCCGTAGCAGCGAACAGCAATGCGAGTGCACCGCCGATGACGACGTCGAGACAATCTCACCGGATCCGCGCCCTGCCCTCCTCCGCGCGCCAGCCTCCGGCCCCGCTCTCACGGATAGACGGCGCGGATATCCGAGTGCGGGAGACGATCCGACGCCAGTGGACATCGTTCGTCGCATTCGGCGTGGCGCTCATCGCGCTCGGCTTCATTGCGCTCGGCGCAATCGGGTTCGCCACGCCCCCGTCGGCCTTCCTCGTCGGCGAGTTTTTGGTGCTTGCGGGCCTCATCAAGACGACCGAGGCGTCGCGTCTCCGCAGCTGGGGCGGCTTCACGCATCTCCGCCTCGCCGGCCTCGTCTCGCTCGTCGTCGGGCTCGTGATGCTCGCGAACCCGGCCGCGAGCGAGCGGTCACTGACGCTCGTCATGGCGACGTTCTTCACGACCGCCGGGATCGTCAGACTCGCCGCGGCGCGCTCGTCCAGATTTCCGGGGCGCCCCCACGCGCTGACGAGCGACGCCGTAACGCTGCTCCTCGGCGTCGTGATCGGGATCGGGTGGCCGGTGTCTGGCGCGTGGACGGTCGGAACGTTCGTCGCGATCGACCTGATCTTCGACGGCTGGTCGCTCGTGATGGCGGGGGTCCTTGCATACGAGCGCACGCACCGGGCGCGACGGCACTTGCGACTCGTGCGCTCCACGCCCGCGACCGCGCACTGACGACGCATCGCCAGGAACGACGATGCGTCGTCGCGAATGCCTGCCGGATCGCTGTTGCGCATCGCCAATCCGTTCGAATGACGCGGCATGACCGTTGCTGAACGGTCTCACCATCAATCGCCGTCCGACACGGGCGGCACGAAGGAGAAGTGACGAATGCCGATCGCACAGAGCACCGTGAAGAAACCGAAGCCGCTGCCGGTTCCGAACAGTGATTTCTACGAGCTCGCCGAGACCTTGAACGCGGAGGAACTCGCGTTCTTGAGACAGATCCGCGGCTTCATGGAAACCAAAGTCGCGCCGATCATCAACAAGTACTGGATCGAAGACGCGTTCCCGTTCGAATTGGTGCCGGCCTTCAAAGAGCTCAACATCGGCGGCCTCGGCATGCAGGGTTATGGCTGCCGGGGTGGAAGCGCACTGCTCTTCGGTCTGGCGGCGATGGAGATGTCGCGGGTCGACTCCTCGATCGCGACCTTCTTCGGCGTCCACAATGGCCTGGCGATGGGCTCCATCTATGCCACCGGATCGGAAGAGCAGAAGCAGAAGTGGCTGCCTCCGATGGCCCGCTTCGAAAAGATCGGCTGCTTCGGCCTGACTGAGCCGCTCGTGGGCTCCGGCGCGTCCCGCGGCCTGCTGACGACGGCGAAGCGCGACGGCAAGACCTGGGTTCTCAACGGCCAGAAGAAGTGGATCGGGAATGCTCCCTGGTGCGACATCTCGGTCATCTGGGCGCGCGACGTCGCCGACGACCAAGTCAAAGCGTTCATCGTCGAGAACAAGACGACGCCCGGGTTCAGCGTCGAGAAGATCCAGAACAAGATCGCGCTCAAGGTCGTCCAGAACGGCTTGATCACGCTGAAGGACGTTCGGTTGCCGGAAGAGAACCACCTCCAGGCAGGCAAGTCGTTCCGCGACACCGCGCGGGTGCTGAAGATGACCCGGTATCTCGTCGCCTGGGAGGCGACGGGATGCCAGATGGGCGCCTACGAGCATGCGGTCAAGTACGCCCAGGAGCGTCTGCAGTTCGGCAGGCCGATCGGCTCCTTCCAGATGATCCAGGACCTTCTCGCCAAGATGGTCGCCAACATCACCGCGTGCCAGTGCCTGGTGGCTCGCATGGCGCAACTCGGAGTCGAAGGGAAGATGACGGACGCCCACGCCGCCCTGTCCAAGGCGTTTTGCACGGCCAAGATGCGCGAGACGGTCGCGTGGGCTCGGGAGATCTTCGGCGGTAACGGCATCACCACCGACTACGACGTCGCGCGGTTCTTCGCCGATTCCGAAGCGCTCTACTCCTACGAGGGCACGTATCAGATGCAGAACATGATCGTCGGCAAAGCCATCACCGGGTTCAGCGCGTTCGTGTGAGGTCTGCGCGAACTTTCACTCTTTCACTACGGGAGACCACTTCATGAACGCGCCAGTCGCAGCACCGACATTCGAGACGCTCGTGTACGAGAAGAAGGGCGGCATCGCATACGTGACGCTCAATCGCCCCAAGGTGCTCAATGCGCTGAGCCGACGCACGTGGGAAGATTTGCGCGCGGCGTTCGAGGGCGCGCGCGACGACGCAGCGGTACGCGGCGTCATTTTGACGGGAGCCGGCGACAAAGCGTTCATCGCCGGCGCCGACATCAGCGAGCTCGCGCACGTCACGGCCGTCGAAGCCAAGGCGTCGAGCGCCTACGGCCAGGCCGTCCTCGATCTCATCGAGAATCTCGGCAAGCCGGTGATCGCCGCGGTGAACGGCTTCGCGCTCGGCGGCGGCTGCGAGACGGCGATGGCGTGCACGATCCGCATCGCCGCGGAGCACGCGAAGTTCGGCCAGCCGGAGGTGAAATTGGGGCTCATTCCGGGCGGCGGCGGCACGCAGCGCCTGCCGCGGCTCGTCGGCAAGGGCCGCGCGCTGCAGCTGATTCTTTCGGGAGAGATCATCGGCGCGCCCGAGGCCCATCGCATCGGGCTCGTGAACGAGGTCGTTCCGGCGGCCGAGCTGATCGCACGCGCCGAAGCGATCCTGCATCAGATCTTCGCGAACGCGCCGATCGCCGTCACCTATTCGCTCGAGGCGGTGAACAGAGGGATGGAGACGGGCCAGGCGGAGGGTCTGGCCATCGAGGCGTCGCTCTTCGGGTTGTGCGGCGGAACCGAAGACAAGCACGAGGGCACGCAAGCGTTTCTCCAGAAGCGCGCCCCGCAGTTCAAGGGGCGATGACGATGAACGGCGCTCTCGCACTCCAGGAGCTCGTGACCGATGCCGAGAACGCTCGTCCAGCGGCTGCGCCGGCCGAGTTCGGATTCGTCAGCACGGACGGGCTGCGCATCGCGTGCGCGCGCTGGGACACCCGCGGCCCGGTACGCGGTGTCATGCAGATCGCGCACGGCATGGGCGAGCACATCGGGCGCTATGCCGCCACCATCGACGCGCTGACGTCAGCCGGTCTGACGGTCTACGGCAGCGATCATCGCGGCCACGGCCGTACGGCGCGCAGCGCGGCGGATCTCGGGAATTTCGGCGAAGGCGGTTTCGATTTGTTGGTCGAAGACATGGTGCAGCTCAGCCGCATCGCCAAAGACGAGTACCCCGATCCGCCGTTCTTCTTGCTCGGGCACAGCATGGGCTCGTTCGCCGCGCAACAATACGTGCTCGATCACAGCGCCGACATCGACGGACTCATCCTCTCCGGCTCGGGTGCCCTCGACGCGCTGGCATTTCTTGCGAGGTCGGCGCCAGCAGGCGCGAACATTCTGAACGCCCCGTTCGAGCCGGCGCGCACGCCGTTCGATTGGCTGAGCCGCGATACCGCTGTCGTCGACGCCTTCATCGCCGATCCGCTGTGCTTCGCGGCGCTCCAGCCCGCGTCCTTCGTGTCGTTTCTCGCGGCCGGACGCCGCCTCGCCGATTCCATGACCCTTGCTCAAATACGAAAGGACCTGCCGGTTTATCTTTTCTCGGGCAGCGACGATCCCGTCGGCCACCACCTCGAAGGCGTCCGCCTGCTTATGAAACGCTATTGCGCTGCGGGTCTCACCAATGTCTCCCACGATTTCAACCCCGGCGGACGACACGAGATGCTGAACGAGATCAATCACGACGAAGTACGGGCACGCCTGCTCGCGTGGATCGCGGCGGTGGAGGCAGACCATGCCTGACATCGTTACCGAGCACGCCGGAAGCATTCTGCGCATTCAGCTGAACCGTCCGGCAAAGAAGAACGCGCTGACGTCGAGCATGTACGACACCATGGCCGAGCTGCTCGACGACGCGGCGAAGGACGACCGCGTCCGGGTCGTGCTGTGGCATGGCGCCGGCGATTCGTTCACTGCCGGCAACGATCTCGACGACTTCATGCAGAATCCTCCTGGGCCGGGTGAAAGCCCGCAGGCCCGCTTGAACGCTGCGCTGATCGAATTCCCGAAGCCGCTCGTCGCCGCCGTCCACGGGGCCGCGATCGGGTCGGGGACCACGATGTTGGCGTACTGCGACTTCGTGTACGCAGGTGAGAGCGCGCGGTTCCAGCTGCCGTTCGTCAATCTCGGCCTCGTGCCGGAATTCGGCAGCAGCTTTTTGCTGCCGTTGCGGCTCGGATACGTCCGCGCGGCCGAGCTCATTCTACTCGGACAGCCGTTCGACGCCTCGCAGGCCGCGGCGCTCGGACTCGTGACGCTGGTCGTCCCCGATCACGCGTTGCTGGCTGCGGCGACCGAGGTCGCGCAGCGGTTGGCCGAAAAACCGGCCGTCGCGCTGCGCGCGTGCAAGAGCCTCATGACGGGACCTGTACGCGCACCGCTCGAGGACGCCGTGAGAGCCGAGGCGCAGGAGTTCGCCGCGCGCGTCCGGTCGGCCGATGCGCGGGAGGCGTTCACGGCGTTCTTCGAGAAGCGTCGTCCGGACTTCACGAAATCACAGCGGACGCCGACGTCCGCGAGGGCCACCAATGGGAGCTGACAATATTTTCTCGGGACTGAAGGTCGTCGACCTCGCGAGCTTCATCGCCGGGCCGAGCGCCGCAGTAATTTTGGGTGACTTCGGCGCCGATGTGATCAAAGTCGAGCCGCCGACGGGCGACCCGTGGCGCATGGCCTACAAGATCCCGCCGCAACCGCGCGCACACGACAATTACCCGTGGCATCTCAACAATCGCAACAAGCGAGGATTGGCGCTCGATCTCAAATCGCCTGCTGCCGGCGAGATTCTCGAGCGGCTCGTCAAATGGGCGGACGTATTGATCGTCAATACGCCGCACCCCGCACGCAAGAAGCTCAAGCTGGAATATGATCAAGTCGCGCAGTGGAACCCGCGTCTCGTCTATGCCGACCTGACCGGATACGGCGAGAAGGGGCCCGACGCCGACCTTCCCGGCTTCGACATCACCGCCTACTGGGCACGGAGCGGACTCCTGTCGCTCACGCGCGATGCCGGCGCACCGCCGACGTTTCCGGTCACCGGCAGCGGCGACCACGCGACGGCGACGGGATTGTTCGCCGCCATCGCGACCGCGCTCTATCGGCGCGAGCGGACCGGCCGGGGGTCGTACGTCACGACGTCGTTGATCGCTGAAGGCGTCTGGTCTTGCGGCGTGTCGGTCCAGGCGGCCTTGTGCGATGCCACGTTCTTTCCGCTGCACGATCGTCAGAACCCGCCGAACCCCGCCATGAATCTCTATCGAACGGCCGACGACAGTTGGTTGATGCTCGTCATGCTACCACCGAAATGGCCTGCATTCGTCCACGCGATCGGACGTGACGACCTCGCTTCCGATGCCCGATTCGCCGATCCAGCGAAGCAAGCGGCCAACGCCGCGGCTCTGACGGCGAATCTGGACGAAGTGTTCGCGTCGCAGCCGCTGGCCCATTGGCGCGAGGCGCTGGACCAGGCGGGGATCACCTACGGCATCGTGCACGGGCCGAGTGAGGTCATTCATGATCCGCAGCTGCTGCAGAACGACGTCATCGTCCCGCTCGAAGGGGCGGGAGGGAAGCTGACGTCGACGATCAGCAGCCCCTTTCGCGTGCACGACGTCGCCAAGGTGCCCGCGAAGCGCGCGCCGGAGCTCGGCGAGCACAACGAGGAAATCCTGGCTCAGCTCGGCTTCGATGCGAATGCGATCGTCGCCCTGCGTGCGAGTGGCGCCATTGCGACGTCGAAGAAATAGGAGACGAGCATGATTGCAAAGACAAAGACCCAAGCGGCGAGCGCCGCTCGCTTGTTCGTACTGGACGCGAGCGACGATCGCATCCTTTCGATGAACATCGACGGCTCCGACCGCCGGGTGATCGTCACCGGCTGCCGACTCCCGGATGGCGTCGCGGTCGATGCTGACGCGGCCCACCTCTACTGGACGAATATGGGCGTCCCCAATCGGAACGACGGCTCGCTCGAGCGCGCGGACATCGACGGGCAGCATCGCACGACCATCGTTCCCGAGGGCGCGACGTTCACGCCGAAGCAGCTCCATCTCGATCGTACGAACCGCAAGCTCTACTGGTGCGATCGTGAGGGGATGCGGGTCATGCGCGCGAACCTCGACGGCTCAGGGATCGAGACGCTCGTGGATTCGAGCCGAGGAGACGCGCGTCCCGGACCCGACCAACACCGCGCACACGCAAGACCGCGCTCCAGAAATCCTCGTGACGCATCTGATGGAGGGAATCGGCCTCGCGCTCGACCCGCGAACCGATCGGATGTTCATGACCGACCTCGCCGGCTCGATCTACTGCGCGCGGCTCGACGGCTCGGAGAAGCGCGCGTTCCTCCAAGTTCAAGGAAACCTCACCGGCATCGCCTACGCAGAACTTCCCACGGAGAGATGATCATGACCTACGACAAACCCATCCACCGCATCGCGATCGTCGGCACCGGCGTCATCGGCGCCAGCTGGGCGGCGTATTACCTCGCCCGCGGCTTCGACGTGGTAGCGAGCGACCCCGCCCCGAACGCGGAAGCGAACCTGCGCAAATACATCGATGAAGCATGGTCCGAGCTGACGACGATCGGTCTCTCCCAGGGCGCGTCGCGCAACCGTTTGCGCTTCACCACCAACATGCAGGAAGCGCTCTCCCAGGCCGACCTCGTCCAGGAGAACGCACCGGAACGTCCGGACTTCAAAATGAAGCTGTATGCCGAAATGGATGAAGTGACTCTGGTGGATTCGCTTCTCGCTTCGAGCTCATCCGGGATAACGCCGAGTGTGATTCAGTCCAAGTGCAAGCACCCGGAGCGCGTCGTCATCGGTCATCCGTTCAATCCTCCACACATCATTCCGTTGGTCGAAGTAGTGGGAGGCAGCAAGACGTCGCCCGACGCCGTGCAGCAGGCGATGAAGTTCTATGCCTCGATCGGCAAGAAGCCGATCCACCTGCGGAAAGAGCTTCCCGGGCATGTGGCGAACCGTTTCCAGGCCGCGCTCTATCGCGAGATGCTTTACCTCATCGAGGAAGGCGTGCTGAGCGTCGAGGACACTGACGCGGCCGTCTGCTACGGGCCGGGGCTTCGCTGGGGCGTGATGGGGCAGAGCCTGCAATGGCACCTGGGTGGCGGCGCCGGCGGAATCAAACACTTCATGGATCACCTCATGGATCCACTGCAAGGCATGATGAAAGCTCTTGGGACTCCGAGCATCACGCCCGAACTGAAGCAGGCGGTCATCGATGGAGTGATGCGCGAGGCGAGCGGGCGCTCAGTCGATCAGCTCGCCCAAGACGAGAATCGAGTGTTGATCGGGCTGCTCAAGCTGAGGAAGCTCGACTGAAATGAGCAAGGAAACGCGACCCGCTGGTGACGAGAAGATCACCACGACCGATGCCGGCATTCCGGCGAGCAGCGACGAGTTTTCGCTGACGATCGGAGCGGACGGCCCGATCCTGCTCCAGGACCACTATCTCATCCAGAAGATGGCGCAGTTCAACCGCGAGCGCGTCCCCGAGCGCGTCGTGCACGCCAAGGGGGGCGGCGCGCACGGCTACTTCGAGGTGACCGCCGACCTCACCGCGTTCACCGCGGCAAGGTTCCTCGGTCGCATCGGTAAACGGACGCCGGTCTTCGTGCGCTTCTCGACCGTCGCCGGCGAGCTGGGCTCGCCCGACACCAATCGCGATCCGCGCGGCTTCGCGATCAAGTTCTACACCGAGGACGGCAACTACGATCTCGTCGGCAACAACACGCCGATCTTCTTCGTCCGCGACCCACAGAAGTTCCAGGACTTCATCCACTCACAGAAGCGCCACCCCACCACGAACCGTCGCGACCACAACATGCAATGGGACTTCTGGACGCTGTCGCCGGAGTCGGCGCACCAGGTCACGTTCCTGTTCACCGACCGTGGCACGCCGAAGAGCTGGCGCACCATGCACGGCTTCGGCAGCCACACGTTCCTGTGGGTCAACGCCGGCGGCGAGAGGTTCTGGGTCAAGTACCACTTCAAGACCGATCAGGGGATCGAGAGCTTCACCGGCGCCGAAGCGAAGGCGATGGCGGCCGAGGACCCCGACTACCACCTCCGCGACCTGTACGACGCGATCGCGAGCCGGAGGTGTCCGTCCTGGACGCTCGAGATGCAGATCATGCCCTTCGCCGATGCCGCCGATTACCGTTTCAACCCGTTCGACCTGACGAAGGTCTGGCCGCACGCCGACTACCCAGCAATCGAGGTCGGACGCCTCGTGCTCGACCGCAACCCCGAGAACTACTTCGCCGAGGTCGAGCAGGCGGCGTTCGAGCCGGCCAACATGGTGCCGGGCATCGGTCCGAGCCCGGACAAGATGCTGCTCGGCCGGCTGTTCAGCTACCCCGATACACACCGGCACCGGATCGGGACCAACTACCTGCAGCTGCCGATCAATCAGCCCAAGGTTCCGGTGCACAGCTACAACAAGGACGGCGCCATGCGGTACCGCCACGACGGCGATCAGCCCGTGTACGCGCCGAACAGCTTCGGCGGACCACGCGCGGACCGAACGCTGAAGGACCCGAGCTGGGTCGTCGACGGTGCCGAGATCGTTCGCAGCGCCTACACGTTGCACCGCGAGGACGACGACTTCGGCCAGCCGCGCATGCTCTGGGAGAAAGTGCTGTCCGCGACCGACAAGCGGCACCTGATCGACAACCTCGTCGACCACCTCAAGGCGGGTGTGCAGCCCGACGTCATCGATCGCGTGCTCGTCTACTGGGGCAAGGTGCATCCACAGATCGAGGCGGGCATCGCCCAGGGCCTCGGGGTGCCGATGAAGACCGCCGCCGCGTACTCGTCGGGCGACTGAGGAAGCTGCAATGAATGAAATACCACGAATCGTCATCGTCGGCGGCGGCTTCGGAGGTCTCGCGGCTGCCAAGGCGCTGCGGCGAACGCCGGCGGACGTGGTCCTGATCGATCGCACCAATCACCACGTCTTCCAGCCGCTGCTCTATCAGGTGGCGACGGCCGTGCTCACTCCCGGCCAGATCGGATCGCCGCTCCGCGGAGTCTTGCGAAAGCAGCAGAATGCGACCGTGTTCATGGCGGAGCTCACGGCCGTGAACAAGGAGCAGCAATACGTCGTTGCGAGCTCCGCGGATCGCGCCGACGTGAAGATCCCGTACGACTATCTGATCCTCGCGACGGGCGCTCGACACAGTTACTTCGGGCACGACGAATTCGAGCGGTTCGCGCCCGGCTTGAAGAGTCTGGCGGACGCCGTGGCGATTCGAAATCGAATCCTGCACGCGTTCGAGGAGGCCGAGGCCGAGGAAGATCCGCGCCGCCATCGCGATCTCCTGACGTTCGTGCTCGTCGGCGCGGGTCCCACCGGCGTCGAGCTGGCGGGCGCGATCGCCACGCTAGTCCGGGCCACGTTGCGCTCGGAGTTCCGGAGGATCGACCCGCTTGCCGCACGGGTCGTGCTGGTCGACATGGCGCCCCGCGTGCTCGGCACGTTTGCGGAGAGCCTCTCGAGCGCTGCCAAACGGCGGCTCGAGCGCCTCGGGGTCGAG
>WNFP01004119.1_pt1 | contig 11700 bp, 7 predicted proteins | sample 5400201 | NCBI WGS metagenome assembly WNFP01 (sample SAMN13153355, study PRJNA577476) | soil metagenome | isolation source: 115 cm saprolite under Madrone tree | place: USA:California | collected 2016-06-14
GGTCATGATCGTCAAGGTAGCCGGCTACGACCTTGGCTACGCGGCGGGGTTTTACTCCGGGTCGCAGACGATCTCCGCAGCGATGGGCCTTTCGACCGACGCCATCAACCGACTTGGATTGGCCGCGGACCAAGCCAAGAACCTGCTCAACTCCATGCCGGTTGCCTACGCCGTGACCTACATGTTTGGCACCGTCGGCTCAGCGATCGTGATCGCCCTGCTTGGCCCGTTTCTGCTCCGCTTCAATATAGCTGACGCTTGCAAGGACTACGAGGAGAAGCTGGGCGGCACCAAGGAACTGGGTGGGCCTGGCACGGCCTGGCGTCGTTGGGAAGTACGCGCGTTCCGCGTTCAACCAGGCGCCAGAGTCCTCGGTCTCCGAGCCGTCGAGGCCGAGGCGCTGCTACCTCAAGCACGCATTTTTGTCCAGCGCATACGTCGTAACGGGATCATCGAGGAGGCGACCGCTGACACAGTACTACGCGAGGGCGATGTCGTGGCTGTCGCGGGTCCTCGCGAGGCGCTCGTGAGTATTATTGGTGAACGCGCAAAGATGATGGCGGTCGCAGGTGGGCGCGAGGTGCTCGCGGATGTGACCAGCGGAGTTTCGATAGAAGTCGACGATCCCGAATTGCTGAGCGTTCCTGTGGAGGGCGTCGACGTTTACGTAACCAACAAGGCTGTCGATGGCAAGACGCTCGCTGAACTCGCGGGGCTGCCCGGGGCGCGCGGTGTGTTCCTGCGGAAAATCACGCGTGGGGCGACCGCCACTGCGATTCCCATCCTGCCGAACACGCAGCTTGACCGCGGCGATATCGTCACCCTCGTCGGGCGAACCCAAGACACCACCGCTGCTGCCAAGTTGCTGGGAGCTGCGGACCGGCCAACGGATGTCGCCGACGTCGCGTTCATCGGCGCCGGTATTGCGGTGGGCGCACTGATCGGTGCGCTGGTCTTGAAGGTGGGCGGAGTGCCACTGACGCTGTCGACTGCAGGTGGCGCGCTTATCGCAGGACTCGTGCTCGGGTGGTTTCGCTCGACGCGTCCGTTCTTCGGGAGGATCCCGTCGCCCACTGTGTGGTTCATGAACTCGGTGGGCCTCAATATCTTCATCGCCATCGTCGGCATCTCCGCCGGCCCGGGCTTCGTGAACGGCCTGCGGACGCAGGGCATCAGCCTGTTCCTGTGGGGAGCCCTAGCCACTACATTGCCTCTCGTCTTCGGTATGTTGATCGCCAAATACCTCTTCCGCTTCCACGACGCGCTAACACTCGGCATCGTTTCGGGGGCGCGTACGACCACGGCTTCGCTCGGGTTGGTCTGCGATATGGGTAAGAGCCAGGTACCAGCTTTGGGATACACAGTAACTTACGCGATAGGTAATACACTTCTCACGATCTGGGGCATGGTTGCCATCATGCTTCTGTCGTGACGTTTTCTGAAAGGTGAAAAATCATGGACCTAGTGAAGCTCCGTAAGTTCGAGACGTTGGGCCCGTTCGAGATTAAAGACGAACTGATCAAGCTTGCCAAGAAGACCTCCCGAACGACGCAGTCGGCATTCCTGAACGCCGGGCGCGGCAACCCCAACTGGATCGCCACCACTCCACGCGAAGGTTTCTTCCTGCTGGGTCAGTTTGCGGTCACCGAAAGCAAGCGGGTGATGGAGCATCCTGCCGGCATCGGCGGAATGCCGCAGCCTCAGGGAATCGCTCGACGTTTCGAAGCGTGGCTCGCGAAGCATGCCGACATGCCCGGCGCAACTTTTCTATCGGCGATGGTGCCGTTTGCAATAAAGAGGTTCGGGTTCGAACCGGACGCCTTCGTCCACGAGCTCGTGGACTCGATCATCGGCGACAATTACCCGGTCCCCGACCGCATGCTGGTGCACAACGAACGCATCGTGCACGAGTACCTGATGTGGGCGATGTGCGGGGAACCGCGGCCCAAGGGCAAGTTCGACCTATACGCAGTCGAGGGCGGCACAGCTGCGATGTGTTACATCTTCAAATCGATGAAGGCCAATCGCCTGCTGCATCCCGGCGACACGATTGCGCTGGGCACGCCGATCTTTACGCCCTATCTTGAGCTGCCGCACCTCGAAGACTACGGGCTGAAGTTCATCACCATTCAGGCCCCTCAGGAGAACCGCTTCCAGTTCACGGACACAGAGCTCAAGAAGCTGGAAGATCCCAATGTCAAGGCGTTCTTCCTCGTCAATCCTGGCAATCCGACGGGCGTGGCAGTCAGCAAAGAAGTGATCGGCAAGATCGCAACTCTAGTGAAGACGAAGCGTCCGGACCTTATGCTCCTGACTGACGACGTCTATGGAACGTTCGTCCACGATTTCCGATCTTTGCTCGGCGAATTACCGTACAACACTATCGGCGTCTACTCTTACTCCAAGTATGTCGGCTGCACGGGGTGGCGACTCGGTGTTATCGCGGTCCACGAAGACAACATTTTCGACAAGATGATCGCGAAGCTTCCGGATGCCGATCTGAAAGCGCTCGACAAACGGTACGGCGCGCTGGTCCTCGAGCCGCGCAAGATCAAGTTCATCGACCGTATCGTGGCCGACAGCCGGGATGTGGCGCTGAACCACACGGCCGGTCTCGCGTTGCCCCAGCAGGTCATGATGAGCCTGTTCTCCCTCGCCGAGATGATGGATAGCGCCAAGCTGTATCAGAAGGCATGCTTGGAGATCGTGCACCGGCGCGCCAGGGCCATGGTTGAGGGTCTCGGCATCGAAGTCACTCCGAACCCGTTGTACAACGCCTACTACGGCTTGATCGATTTCGAATTCTTTGCACGCAAAAACATCGGACAGGACGCCGTCGACTACCTAAAGAAAAACGTTCACCCGCTCGACCTCGCCTTCCGGCTGGCCGAGGATCACGGTATCGTGCTTTTGAACGGCGGCGGTTTTGAGGCGCCAAACTGGTCGCTGCGTGTGTCCCTGGCCAATCTGCCCGACGAAGCGTATGAGGAAATCGGCCGCGGCGTTCGATCTATCGCGCACGGTTACCGGGATGCCTTCGAGGCTTCCAAACGTACCGAAAAATCTGAACATGCGGCTGCGCGATAGCTCCTCGCCGCTCTCCGGGAGTCCGAAGGACTCTCAATGCACAAGTTTAGAAACAAAGCGGATAACTCGCCGCCTGCCCCCGACAACGATCACCCAGAACTCACTGGATAGGTCTTCCAGAGAGGCCGTCGTAAGAGGATTGGCGTATGGAATGGTTGGAGAAACTTTTTACAAAGTATCCCGAAATGGGTGTTTACCTGGCAGTAGGCATAGGGTACTTGTTCGGACGGCTGAAGTTTCGTGGTGTCGGACTTGGTGTGGTGACAGGGTCCTTGTTGGGAGGGATCCTTATTGGAAATTTCTTCCACGTGCCCGTGTCCGATCAAGCCAAATCGATCGTTTTCCTTCTCTTCCTTTTCGGAATCGGTTACTCGGTGGGGCCCGGTTTTTTTCAGAATCTCAAAGGAGATGGCTGGCGCTGGGCTGTGCTCGGTGTATTTGTTCCTGTCATTGGCTTTTTAACAGCGTATACGGTTGCTCATTTCTTGAAACTCGACCCAGGATATTCCGCCGGGATGCTTTCTGGCGCCTTGACGGAGTCGCCCGCAATCGGCACTGCAAGCGAAACAATACGTTCCCTATCCATACCTGACGAACTAAAGCAGCAATGGATCGCACACATAGCTGTTGCGGACGCGATCTGCTACATCTTCGGGACGTTGGGTGTGGTCTGGTGTTGCAGCAGCCTCGGACCGAAGCTCCTTCGCTTCGATCTGCGTGCGGAGTCGAAGAAAGTGGAATCGAACCTGGGAATCCAACGCTCGAAGCTTGGCGTTTATTCCGCATGGCAACCCATAGGCTTTCGCGCCTATACCATTCCTCAAGACGGGCTCGCCATTGGTAAGACGGTCGCGCAAGCCGAACAGTCTGTGCCCCGCGTCCGTCTCTTTATCGAGCGAATTCGCCGCAAAGGGGAAATCTTCTCACCCGTCGGCACCACCGTCCTTGAGGCAAATGATACGGTCGCTGTGATGGGGCATACCGAGATCATGATCAAAGCACTTGGTCCATCAACGCACGAGGTCGCTGACCCGGAACTACTGGCAATTCCAGTCGCATCCTTCGATCTATACATCACCAGCAAGACCTTCGCAGGCAAGACTCTCCAGGAGATCGCTGATGGCGTCGAGGAAGCTCGCGGTGTTTTGCTCCGCGGCATTACGCGCGGTGGCCAAAAGATCCCGATCGGGGCAAACACGTTCATCGAACGCGGCGACACACTCCATGTAACCGGATCTGAAGCTGCAGTCCAGAAGCTGGCGCCTCTAGCTGGTCGGGTGATTCACCCGACCGAAGACAGTGACCTTGCGGTGCTCGGAATAGCCATATTCATCGGAGTACTGGTCGGGGCCTCGATCATAATACCCTTAGGCCACCTGAGAATCGTGCTAGGCACTAGCGTTGGAACTCTGCTAGCCGGGGTGATCGTTGGGTGGATGCGGTCCGTGCGGCCATGGTTCGGAATAATCCCAGATGCCGCGATTCTCTTTATGCGGTCGATTGGTTTGGCGGCGTTTGTGGCGATGATTGGGCTAAAAGCAGGCCCGGTCTTTGTGCATGCAGTGAGAGAATTTGGCTATATCCTCTTCCTTGGAGGCATCGTGGTGACGCTTACACCACTCATTGCAGGTCTTTTCTTCGGCCGATACTTGCTCAGACTTAACCCGGCACTATTGCTAGGAGGCATCGCCGGCGCCCAGACGATGATCGCGGGCGTCGCTGCGTTACAAGAGAAATCGGACAGTCCTGTCGGTACGCTGGGCTATTCATACACAGTCGCCTTCGGCCATGTCCTGCTAACGACCTGGGGCACCATCATCGTCTCGCTCATGACCTGACTGAAGGCGATCACCAGGAGGGAGTACGCGATGCTACAAGGCTCAAGAATCCCCGGGTTCTAGGAGAAGAAGTATGGGACCAAGGTCACGCGCGGCGCAGTTGGCAATCGTGGTGTCATTAGTTATACCCGCTTTCCTTCTTGTGGAAGCCGCGCAGAAAAGCCGGACATTAGTCATAAATGGCCATCCGGGAGAAGTTGCGGTCATTGAAAGAGAAGGCCATGCCTATGTAGAAATCGAGACACTGGCGCGAACGATGAACGGTTCGCTTAGCTTCAATGGAAATCAAATCATACTGACACTGCCTGGTGCGGGCGCACTGGCTCCCGCGATAGCTCAGCCCTCTCCATCAGGCTTCACGAAGGACTTTATCAGGGCGGGCATTGAAGAAATGGCCGTGATTAGGGAGTGGCGAAGTACGCTGAGGAATGCAGTCGAGCGGGGATACCCGGTAACAGAAGACTGGATAGAAGGTTATCGGGCGCGCGCTGAAGGGAGTCTTCGACTGGTGTCCTTGGCGGCCACAACGGAATCTGACAAAGGCGCAGTTCAACTGCTCACGAATGAGTTCAACAATATGAAGAACTTGAGTAATCGATTCCTGGAAGCGACCAAATCCAGGACATACGTCTCCCATGAATCGCTCAACAATGATCCGATGGACCAAAGAATCCTGAACTGTGCGCGCTCGCTCGCTGCAATGGCGGCAAATGGCCAGTTTGCGGACGACGGCTCGTGCCACTGAGTTCCCCGAATCTCTTTGGGGCACCGTCAGTCTAGCGTGAAGCCCAAGAGCAGACTGACTGGCACAAAAGGGCCGTCGCGAACGGTGTTCATCTGGTCTCTGCGGTTCTGTTCCTCATGCAGGCGGGACCAGACGGCGACCCAGCGCCCAAGTTCCAATGCCAGAGCTAGGACGATCCCCAGGATTGAACCTAGCACCCATGGATGATCGAGTATGATTTCCATTTGGTTGGTCCTCTTGCGAAACCGGAAATCGTTTAGCGCTCAATTCGTGAGCAGTTCTAGTTTGGCCTGCCCAGCCATGAGTATTGCCACCCAACGGAGACATTCTGATAGTTGCCGCCGTACCTGATGTAGGCGCCATTGTTGTAGCTGAGTTTTATTGACTGGTGCATGGTCAAGGGAATTGAGGCCGTTGCCCCTACGCGAGAATTCCTCTGGCGCGTCGCGTCGTTTTGCACGCCATTCAGGGACGTGCTACCGCCGAACCAATAATTGCCGTCAAACGAGACCCACAACCTGGGCTTAAAATCGTAGCTGAGGTGCCCTTCGAAGGAGCCTGTTGGATTTTGCGATTGCGTGTTGGTGCCTGGCGAGAATGAGTTGCGCGAGAAGAAATCAGAGTTTGTGGTGAAGAACCAGACCCCTCCATAGGCATCAAGAATCCAGTGGCCCCAGCGTCTGGAACAGCCAAACTCCGGTTTAAGAGCCCAGCGATTGGTACCGTAATTGATGAGTTTGGTCGGATCGTATTGGCCCGTAGGAGGCACTAGTTTGATACTGACTCCGATAATGGTTTTCTGCCTCCATTTTAAGTACTCCTGAACATTCATGGCTGGACCGCCTTTGAGGTTCACAGATAGCCGAAAGCTGGACGCCAGGAGACCAGAACGGTACGCGAGCGTCTCCGCGTCGGCGGCAGTCCCTCGAAAGTGTCCAACCCCGTAGGGCATAGAAGCGGTGAAGGTTGCGGTGCGGCCAAAAAAAGTGAGTGAGTGGGAGAGACTGAGAACCGAGACATTAACTCGCGCAGTTGCGTCGCTGATCGGGACAGTCCCATCAAAGATAATGTTTCCTCCGAAAAAGGAATACGTCAAGTTGACGGCGTTCGTGTGCAGAGGGGTAATGACATAGGCCCGGGGAGCGAGATCCTGCGTCCGGCAGATTGGCGCGAATAAACACCACGTCACGAAGAGCACGGTCCCGCATGAGCCCACAGCTAAGATCCTCATTTACAGAAATATAGAAATATGGCCTGAGACTGACATCTGTAATTATTGACAGTTCAGTGCGCTGCCGGCAGGGGGCAACATGACATCTCGCGATGCCTATCACCCAGCTGAACCCGAACCGGCTTACGCGGCCAATTCTCCAACCTCGAAAATCGAGTATTGGCCTGCGTCGGCATCGGTATCCCTCTCTCTACCAGGTCAACACCCGAGTCTGGCTTCGAGAGTTGCAACAGAGCCTGGGAGAACGAGCAGCACTGGACGATATCTCCGATACCGAACTCGATCGGTTGGCGCGCGAAGGCTTTGATTGGATTTGGTTTCTCGGTGTTTGGGAGACGGGATCAGCCGGCCAAAGAGTGTCGCGTGAGAATCGAGAGTGGCAGACCGAGTTCCAACAAGTTCTACCAGATCTTCGGCAAGACGACATCTGCGGTTCCTGCTTCGCGATCACCAGCTACAAAGTGCACTCCGGCTTCGGTGGGGAAGTGGCACTCGAGAGGCTTCGGCGCCGGCTGCACGAGCGCGGAATGCGATTGCTGCTTGATTTCGTACCCAATCACACGGGATTGGATCACCCTTGGGTGGAACAACACCCTGAGTTCTACGTGCGAGGTACGGAAGAGCAACTCCACAACGAACCCCATAATTATGTCCGTGTCGAGACCTCCACAAAAGCGAGGATATTGGCATATGGACGCGACCCAAATTTTGCTGGCTGGCCCGATACGCTCCAACTGAATTACGCGGAGGCATCGTTACAAGAGGCCATGCAATTGGAATTGGAGAGCATCGCCGAGAAGTGTGACGGCGTGCGGTGCGACATGGCTATGTTAGTCCTTTCAGACGTTTTTGAACGGACCTGGGGTCTGCGAATGGAACCGTTTTGGCCCGAGGTCACCCGCTCAATTCGTTCGAGAAGGCCGGACTTCCTCTTCATAGCAGAGGTTTATTGGGATCTCGAATGGACACTTCAGCAGCAAGGCTTCGACTACACATACGACAAGCGGCTTTATGACCGCCTCCGCGACGGGCACGCGCGGTTAGTGCGTGACCATTTCCACGCAGACGGAGAGTTTCAGCAAAAGTCTGCGCGCTTTCTCGAGAACCACGACGAGCCTCGGGCAGCGGGCACATTTCCACCAGGAATGCATCAAGCCGCTGCAACGTTGACGTACCTGTCCCCGGGCTTGCGTTTTTTTCACGATGGTCAGTTTGACGGCAGAGCCAAAAAGGTTTCGGTGCACCTGGGCCGACGGCCGATTGAGCCTGTGAAATCGTGCCTCCGCGATTTTTACGCTCGCTTACTGAATTGTGTGCACCGGCCAGAGACGCAGGATGGAGACTGGTGTTTACTGAATTGTGCATCGGCTTGGGACGGCAATTGGACTTCGGACTGTTTCATCTGTTTTGCGTGGCAAAAGTCGGAGCATCCCCCAATCGTCGTTACCGTGAACTACGGTCCGACTCGGAGCCAATGCTATGTGCAACTCCCATTTGACGAATTACGCGGGCGAACCGTGCGTGCGCAGGACTTAATGAGCTCGGTGGTTGATGAACGGGACGGCGATGAACTGTTTCATCATGGACTTTACCTCGATATGCCGAAGTGGGGGTATCACGTTTTCAAACTGGAGACGCTCTGAGACCGGAACTGACCGCAAGATAACTTCTCAAGAGCCGACGGGAGAGCAACCATGACCAAGACCGCGGAAAATGAACGCCTTGAAGCAGCCACTTCTCAAAACATTCCATGGAAAAAGTGGGGGCCATATCTCAGTGAGCGACAGTGGGGCACAGTCCGCGAGGATTATAGCGAAGGGGGTGATGCCTGGAATTACTTCACCCACGATCATGCTCGCTCGCGCGCCTACCGCTGGGGCGAAGACGGCTTAGCCGGGATTTCCGATGACAAACAGCACCTCTGCTTCGCGCTGGCCTTGTGGAACGGTAAGGACCCGATCCTCAAGGAGCGACTCTTCGGGTTGACCAACAACGAGGGCAACCACGGCGAGGATGTGAAAGAGTACTACTTTTATCTCGACAGCACACCGACGCACTCCTACATGAAATACCTCTACAAGTACCCACAGGCAGCCTATCCCTATGCCGATCTGGTGGAGACGAACCGCCGTCGTTCGAAGAACGACATGGAGTATGAACTCCTCGATACCGGCGTTTTCAATGACAACCGATATTTTGACGTCTATGTCGAGTACGCCAAAGAAGGTCCGGAAGAGATGCTAGTGCGGGTCACGGCAGTCAACCGGGGACCGGACGCGGCAGAACTTCATCTCTTGCCGACGATCTGGTTCCGGAACGACTGGTCGAAGTGGATTGCCGCATCCAACAGGGCTGCCGAGAAACCAGTCCTAAAGCAGATTGAAGCCCCAGCAGGAACGAGGGCGGTAGCAGTAACGCATTCGCTGCTCGGTAAATACATCTTTTCCTGCGAAGGCGATGTGCCTCTACTCTTCACCGAGAATGAAACAAACCACGAACTACTTTTCCCCGGACAAAAGAATGAGAGCCCCCACCTCAAAGACGGCATCAACGATTGTGTGGTGCACGGCAACCAAGGCGCCGTAAACCCCGACAAGAAGGGCACCAAGGTTGCCGCGCACTACGAGTCCAGTGTAGGCAGCGGTGAGATGAAAGTGATTCGGTTGCGGCTCTCCAGCAGTTTTCCTGACGTGAAGGCCAAACACTTCGGAAAACAATTTGACGAGGTCTTCGCTGCGCGGCTCCGTGAAGCCGATGAGTTTTATGAGTCAGTCACGCCGCCATCTGTGGGTGAAGACACGGCCAAGGTAATGCGCCAAGCTCTCGCCGGCATGTTGTGGAGCAAGCAGTTCTACTTCTTCGACGGTGATAGCTGGCTTGACGAGCACCACTCCAACCCGCTCCATCATGGATACCGACTTTCCCGGAACTCGGAGTGGTTCCACATGCTGAACCAGGACATCATCTCCATGCCCGACAAGTGGGAATATCCCTGGTATGCAGCCTGGGACCTGGCCTTCCACACGCTCCCCCTCTCCATCGTGGACCCTGACTTCGCCAAGCAGCAGATGGACCTGATGCTCCGTGCCGCTTACTTGCACCCCAATGGGCAGATGCCTGCTTATGAGTGGAACTTTAGCGACGTGAACCCCCCGGTCCATGCCTTTGCCACTCTCTTTCTGCATCGCACCGAGCAGGCCCTGCGGGGCGAGACAGACATGGAGTTTCTTAAGGCGAGTTTCAATAAGCTCTTGCTGAATTTTACCTGGTGGGTGAATCGCAAGGACCGCTTCGGCAAGAACATTTTCGAAGGCGGCTTCCTCGGTCTCGACAACATCGGAGTCTTCGACCGCAGTGCCCCGCTACCCACCGGCGGCCATCTGGAGCAAGCGGACGGCACGGCCTGGATGGCCCTGTTCAGCCAGAACATGCTGGAACTCGCGTGCGAGATCACTGCCCACGACCCCACCTACGAGCCCATGATCATGAAGTTCGCCGAGCACTTCCTCTACATCGGCTCGGCCATGAACCGGCCCGGACAGGACAGCATGTGGGATGAGGAGGACGGCTTCTACTACGACCTGCTGCGGCGGCCGGACGGCAGCTCTCAGAGGCTCAAGGTGCGCTCGATGGTGGGACTCCTGCCACTGTGCGCCACGACGATTACAGAAAAGTCGATGCGGGAGCGCATTCCGCAGACGATGGCTAACGTGCAGGAACGCTTGCGCCGGATTCCCGAACTCAAGGCGACCATCCACCCCACAGGCGAGGGACACCTTGGGGTGGCCGAGCGCGGGATTATGGCCCTGGTCAACCCAGAGCGGCTGCGCCGGATCCTGACCAAGATGCTCGACGAGAACGAGTTCTTGAGCCCCTACGGCATCCGCTCCCTCTCTAAGTTCCACCAGCAACACCCGTTCGTCCTAAATGTGGGAGGGCAGGAGTACCGCGTGGACTACTTACCGGCCGAGTCGAACACCGGTATGTTCGGCGGCAACTCCAACTGGCGCGGACCGATCTGGATGCCTGTGAATGCGCTCATTATCCGGGCGCTACTGAACTTCTATTTGTACTATGGCGACAACTTCAAGATCGAATGCCCCACGGGATCCGGCAAGCTGATGAACCTCTTCGAGGTGAGCAAGGAGATTTCGGATCGGCTCACCCGGATTTTCACCCGCGACGAGCACGGCCGGCGGCCTGTCTGCGGCGGTACGGAAAAGTTCCAGAGCGATCCCCTCTGGCAGGACCACATCCTCTTCTATGAATACTTCCATGGGGACAACGGCGCTGGGTTGGGCGCCAGTCACCAGACCGGTTGGACTGGACTCGTGGCCAAGCTCATCCAGGTTTATGGACTCATTGATCCCAAGCGAGCCTTGGAACTGGGCAGGCAGGCCGCGTTCACTGAGATACGCGAAAAAGCGCGAACTGCAGAGGCCGCTGCGACGGCCGGAGGCAAACGCTAGTACCCACCCTGCGAAAGACGGGCGTAACTACCGTCTTCAGATCCGGTTGAGAACGCGGGGCTCTTATCTGATTGTTCTTTTGTTCTCCGAGAATCAAGGTGGTTTTAGGGAAGAGATCTAGTATTTCTCCGGGACAAAGTGCCTTCCCTTTAGGGGAACCTGATCGTCATAACTGTCTTTGGTCTTGCGCATTGGCAATTTCACTTTGTCCCGCGGGACTTTGCCATAAGGGATCATGCCCAATAAATGAGAAATGCAATTTAGCCGCGCTTTCTTCTTATCGTCTGAGCGAACGATGTACCAAGGTGCATGCTTGCTGTCGGTTGCTTC
>WNFP01004121.1_pt1 | contig 11700 bp, 7 predicted proteins | sample 5400201 | NCBI WGS metagenome assembly WNFP01 (sample SAMN13153355, study PRJNA577476) | soil metagenome | isolation source: 115 cm saprolite under Madrone tree | place: USA:California | collected 2016-06-14
CCAACGTGAATCTGAGCTTTCCAAGGCGAGACTTCATATCGTTCCTCTTTTTCTAACGGTAGATGAATTTGCCTGCAACTGCCGGGAAGAATAAACAGAACAAGCCGATGCAATTGTATTTTTTAAGAAAACCCAAAAAATGCGCTACAGCGAGGGGGGAGTCTACCATAGGCAATAGTAGATTGGAGCCGTTGTCGGTACGAATTACTAAAATCAGAATACCAAAGTGGGAAACTGCTTCCGGAATACCAAAATGGGAAGTCCCTAATCTAGAGTGACGTGATAACGCTCTAATCACTTCCGAGGCTGGCAAACTCCATAGGCTACGTCCGGCTCTAAGTGCTGAAAAATCAACTGGACAAGTCAAGATGAGATACTTGGGTGATTGTTTTGTATAAACATAATCTTGAGAATCCTGCGGAACCGGTGCATGGCCGTTCGAATATTTGCGGCAACCAGATGAAGGCGGGTGTTCCATCCGCGCGGTGTTTTCCGATCTGGGGACCATTTTTTTAGCTTCGGTATGGTCGGGATGCATTTTTACAGAGGTCGAGTCCAGCCTAAAGGCTCAATCCTGATCCGCACAATCTGCTCCTACAGGAATTTCGCAAACCCCAGATCCAAAATATCTTTTCTACACCCAAACGTTTTTCACGTGCATATGTTAACGATGTGCCAATTGCCAACGCTGGCGGAGCCCGCGCCACTTACATTCATGCTCGGCAACCTACAAACTCCGAGCAGCTTTGTAATATGCACACTGGCAAGCTGCACAGGCAGGGCGCAACAACATATGCCATTGGAAGCTATAGCAATGAATTCATAGTTGGAGTGATGGACGTTCCTATTTCGGGAAGGTTACGAAAGATCATGGCATAGCCATTCCAACAATGACACGCCACCCTTTATCTAAATATCTTTCCACACCCTCAAATCAACGCATGGGAGCATACTTTGCCCAGACACAAATGCCAGTTGAACCACTTGAGTGAGGCAGGATACCTGCGCAAGGACCACAAGCAGGCTCTTGCCGCGCCTACCTTGTCGCACTTGTGGGACCGTCACCGACTTTTGTAGAGGAGCTAGTGCGAGATCCCATCTGCGCTCGGCTTCAATGAACGGCGCTAAACGGTCCGCCGCTCGTATCGATGATGCAATCCGCCCGGCCTGTGGCAAATTGGATCACTTTTGTCATGCATGTTTGGGAATATCTTGCGCGAAATCCATAATGCCATGGACGCCATAGTGGGAATTCATAGTCCAGCAATATAGTTATTAAATATGGGATTATTAATATATGGAAAATTGTTCCTATTTTAGGAAAATTTTGCCATAGCGATTCCCATAATGAAACTTGTCGCACGTAAAAATATACTCCTACACCAAAAGCAATATCCGCCTATGTTATTTAGTTGTTAAGTTATGAAATTGCCCATTGACAGATGATTAGATAGTGTTAAGCTATCCAAACTCTGAGCAGACACTCTGAACAGAGACTATGATTTTGTATAGATCATAGTGCTACTTGGCAGGTGCACCTATTTCGGGAATGTTTCGAAATCAGGGCAGGGCCCATTCCCAAATCAACCTTTACCTCTTGTGCTGAGATCCGCCCCCTCTCAAAGCAAGCGGCAACCTACTTCATTATGACGCCCACGGCAAGGGCGCAACTTCACACTTCTGCCTAAGAGGTTGAGGGTGAATTACGCTTCAAAACCAAGAAAGTAAACATTGCGAGGAAGATAATGAGCAAGAACCGGCCCGTATTTCATATGAGCCTATGTGCAGCCGCGCTGCTTTGCGCAGTTTCGCTGCAAGCACAAACCAACAGCACTGCGACCCAGTCGTCAAGTCATTTTACCGTTTCCAGCCAATCTACTTCCCCCTCCACCTCACCGAGCGCAACCAGCGCTGGGGGAAGCAATGGACCACTGGTTCCCAGCGCTACCGATCCGGGGCCGCGTCCGGCAGGTAACACGAGCAGGACCCTGACCGGGGCGAAGCTGCAAAACCAAATTCCGAACGGCCTGCAGCCCAAAGACCCAGATCCGAACAGTAACAACGACGGCGCTGGCCAGGTCATCGCCAACGGCGGTCCCACCGCCGGATTCTGGTTTCAGGCGCTCACCGTATTCGGCCAGGAAGCCACGCCCAACGGCGCCAGCAACGGCAACGGGATCAACACGATTGCAGGCCTGGGACCGGCCTTCAACGGCAACAGCTGTTTCGTATGCCACTCCCAGCCCACCATCGGCGGCAGCAGCCCGGCCGTCAATCCACAGGTCGCACTGGCCACTTTGGATGGCGCAACCAACACTGTGCCATCGTTTGTCACCCTGAATGGCCCGATCCAGGAAGCGCGCTTTATTCTGGATCTGGCCCACGATCCTTCCGGCAGCACCCTGGACGGCGGTGTACATGAACTGTTCACCATTCAGGGGCGGACAGACGCGCCGGCCGGTTGCGTTGTGAGCCAGCCTGATTTTGCTACCGAGATCGGCCGGCACAACCTGATCACCCGCCTTCCCATTCCGACCTTTGGCGAAGGGTTTATTGAAAACATCACTGAGGCCGCGCTCGTAGCCAACCTGGCTGCCAATGCTGCCACGAAAAACAACCTGGGAATTTTTGGCCGCTTCAACACCAACGGGAATGATGGCACCATCACCCGCTTTGGCTGGAAAGCGCAGAACAAGTCCCTGCTGTTGTTCGCCGGCGAGGCAGCCAACGTTGAGCTGGGCGTAACCAATGAGCTCTTCACGAATGAGAAAGTGCCGGGCACCAACTGCGCCGGCGCCACTCCGGAAGACAACACGGCGGTCCTGGTTCCCACAGCCTTCCCCGTGGGAGGAACACTGAGCGGGGCCCAGTCTGCATCAGAGATCTCCTCGGACATTGAGAACTTCGCATTCTTCATGCGCTTCAATGCTTCGCCGAGTCAATGCGATTTCGCCAGTGGCCTGAACACCGCTGGTGGCGCGGTCTGCAACCCGCTTGGCCCCGATGCCCTGGCCGGTAAGGCCCTGTTTGGCACCTCGGCCAATCCCGGAATCGGCTGCGTTCTGTGCCACACCGATACTCTTACCACCGGTCCCGCTACGGTTCCCAAACTCAACAATGCCACCTTCCATCCTTTCTCTGACTTCGCCCTTCACCACATGGGATCCGTCCTGACCGACGGCGTGACCCAGGGACTTGCCGGTCCGGACGAGTTCCGTACTCCTCCGCTCTGGGGCCTTGGCCAAAGACTGTTCTTCCTGCACGATGGACGCTGCCATGACCTGGTTTGCGCCATTGAAGCCCATGGCAGCACTACCAATAACTGCACCAGGGTCATCACCGACGCCCAGTCCTTTATTGTCAACGGATTTCTCTTCCAGCCTGGAATTCAAACTACTGCCTGCGGTTCTGAGGCCAACATCGTAGTCAACAAATTCAACGCATTATCCACCGCACAAGCGCAACAACTGCTCGATTACTTACGTTCCCTGTAATCAAGTGGCAGACAGGTTTCGGGCCGGTATTTTCGCCGGCCCGAAACTTGTTTTGAACAGGACCGTGCCCGATGAGATAATGCTGCTGGCTACTGCAAGACCTTTTCCCAGGCAATAATATTCGGAAGACAATACATATTCATATTTGAGGATATTCCACGATGTTCCGGGCTCTTTTAACTTTCTTGTTCGCTCTCGCGTGTACCGGCTGGTCCCAGGCACAAACTACAATGACGCCGGCGGCGCCCCAGAAGCCATCGGCCGCCACCAGTGAAACTCAAGCTACAAAGGGTGCTGCGGGTATGGCCGTTTCCCCTGCGGACGCGGTCATCACCGTGCCCGGCCTCTGCGATGCGAAGAGTACGGATTCAGGTTCATGTGCCACGGTCATTACCCGAGAGCAATTCGATAATCTGTTGAACGGCTTGAGTGAGGCAGGACAGCCCATGCGCAAGGACCAGGAGAAAGCTCTGGCCGCGGCTTACTCCAGTTTCCTGGCTTATGCCGCCGAGGCCCGCAAGGCGGGAATTATAGATAGTCCGCAGTTCCGGGAGTTCATCAAATATCAAAATCTGCGTGTTATAGCCGGACTCTACAAACACGTTCTGGAAGAAAAGTACAAGTCCCCGACCGCGGAGGACATTGAAAATTATTACCATCAGCATACTCAGGATTTTGAAGAAGTCAGCCTGCGGCGCCTGATGATTCCCAAGAACAATCCTGGAGCCAAGGATAAAGAGGAGTACGCAAAAAAGGCGCTCCAGCTTGCGAACGATATGCATGAACGGGCCGCCAAAGGCGAAGATTTTGACGATCTTGAGAAAGAATCCTACAAAACTCTGGGATTAACGATAGCGCCGCCAGGAACGGAGATTGGCAAGCGCCGCAGAGCGACCCTGGTCCCCGAGGAGGCAGAAGAAGTATTTGCTTTGAAGCCGGGCGAAATCAGCAAGCTTGAGGTTGAGAATACAAGTTACGTGATTTACAAACCGGACAGCAAAAGGACTTTGCCACTCGACCAGGTGAAGGATGAGATTGCCCGTCTCTTGTCCAGGGAAAGGATGGACAATGCTCTTAAGGCGATCACGGGAAGCGTACATCCCGAGTTTAATCCAAAATATTTCCCAGAGCCCGCTCAGCCGCCCTCAACCAATACACCAGAGGCTCACACAGCCTCCACCCCAGACAAATTTGTTATGAAAGGGCAAAGCCCTGCTGGCAGCCCAGGGGCCGTGAAACGTGATGTACCCAAAAACAGTGTCCATTAAAAGCGCTGTAAATGCGTTCAGCATATTCATCCACAGAGTTCCACTAAGTATATCCCTCCAGTGTTTTCACAATCTCTTTTGTTTCCTCAGCAGCTCGTAAAGCTTAAAAAACTGGCGGTCTAGCCGAGTTTTACTTCGCCGCATGCCCCCGCTTCCTCCACCATGACCGGGTCCATTTTTCATCTGGCGTTTACATCTTTTAATGTGCTTTTAACGAAGCTCCAGACAGCGGTCTTTATATTACCTCCGGGCGTCTCAGCTGTCCTTGGTTGCGGAAAGCGATCCAGGTACCAGTCCTAAATCCCAGAACAACGCAATTTCTTTAAATCCAGGAGGAGTCTATGAATCGTTTTTCCCCCCTCATAGGGGTTCTCTTATTGGCTATTCCCGTCTTCGCCGCGGAAAAGCATGATGATGGAGATCAACACAAGAGACAACGCAACGTGATCATCTTTGTTGCCGATGGTCTTCGGGAAGGGTCGGTCAACGCAACCGACGCTCCCACCATGCTCAGCATTCGCCAAAAAGGCGTATTTTTTAGCAATAGCCATTCGCTTTTCCCGACCTTCACCATGCCTAATGCCTCCGCCATTGCAAGCGGGCACACGCAAGGGGACACTGGCGTAACCACTAATTCGATCTACGTTGGCTTCCCGATCTTTAATTCTGGAAATTTTGGCAAGACGGCCGGAACGCAGGTACCGTTCATCGAAAGCAACCAGGTATTGGCCGATATCAACAGCCAGAATGGCGGAAACTTCATGAACGAGGAAACCCTCCTTCAAGTGGCCCGCCGTAACGGATCCAACACTGCGGCCGTGGGCAAGATTGGCCCCGTCGGCATCCAGGACCTGGCAGAATTGCAGCCTGCCGCAGGTGGTTTTGCGGTAACGCAAACCGTCATCATTGACGATGCCACCGGCACCGCTGCCGGCGTGCCGGTTCCACCCAGCATCACGGCGGCCCTGATAGCTGCTGGATTGCCAACCGTGGCCACGCCGCGCGTTCAACCGGCCGGCACCAACGCAGTCCCCGGCACGCTGCAAGCCAACGTGGGGCAGCAGCAATTCTTCGCGGACTCCACCACGAAGGCCATTCTGCCCACGTTCAAAGCCTCAGGCAAGCCGTTCATCGTAGTCTTCTGGTCACGCGATCCCGATGGCACGCAGCATAACCAGGGCGACAGCTTGAACCAACTGGTGCCTGGAATCAACGGGCCCACCTCAAAAGCGGCGGTCAAGAATGCCGACAATAACTTGAAGCAGATTCTTGATTTCATCAACGCCGACCCGGAACTGCGCGAGAATACGGACATCGTCGTCACCGCGGACCACGGCTTCGCCACCATCAGCAAGCATGAAATTGATGCCACCGGAAAGCACTTCACCAACAGCTTTTCCGCCACATTCACTTACAAAGACGCAACCGGACGCCAGGAAGTGAACACGGGCTTTCTTCCTGTCGGATTTCTGGCAATGGATCTTGCTCATGCTCTGAACCTGCCGGTCTTTGATTCGGATGTCCAGATCAAGAACGCCCGGGGACAACTTATGTATGAACCGGTGGATCCCACCATTCCCCAACAGACAGCCACAGTCCGCCAGCATCCAGCGGCAGGCAACGGCCTGCTCGGCGGGACCGGCGCCGTGCTCAAAACAACGGACGCCAAGGTCATTGTGGGCGCCAATGGCGGCTCGGACTTGATCTATGTGCTTGAGGGCGGGCACCCAATGGTCGCCAAGATTGTCGACTTTCTGAGCCGTCAGGATTATGTCGGCGGAATATTCGTCAATGATAATTTCGGCTCCTTCCCCGGTACGCTGCCCATGAGCGCCGTCAACCTGATGGGGTCCACCGTGATTCCACGGCCCTCCATTGTTGTGAATTTCAAGACCTTTTCCCTTGATCCCGCAAATCCATTCCAGAGCGCCGTACAGATTGCTGACAGTGGCCTGCAGGAAGGCCAGGGAATGCATGGAAGCCTGGGAAGAGACAATACCTTCAACAATATGGCGGCTTTCGGGCCGGACTTCAAAAGCCGGTTTGTAGACCATGCCCCGGTGAGCAATGTGGACCTGCCTGTTACACTGGCGCACATTTTGGGCTTCACGCTACCCGGCACGGGACATCTGACCGGCCGCGTGCTGCATGAAGCGTTGCGCAATGGCAAAGACTCAGACGACGTTCATGTTGAGCGGGAAGTGTTGGTTTCACCCGAAGCTTCTTCAGACCGCAGTACCGTCCTGTTCTTCCAAGAAGTGGGAGAGCATAAGTATCTGGACGAAGCGTGCTTCGTGGATCGGGATGCTCGCGGTGAACGGCAAGCTTGCCGGTAAGCACTTAGCTGGAACTTTATGGGGGCACAGTTATTTGTGCCCCCCTTTTTATTTGGCGCAACTCCAGCATATGGTGCAGTTCCAGAAAAATTGAAGCTGCGCCGCTTGCTGTGGTCTTTGACGGTTTTTCGCCAGTAGCGTTAGCACCTTTGTGTGTCCGCCCATCCTGCCTACAACCACTTACTTTTTTTGCGAAGCAACCCTCCGTTAAGGCAAGCACATCTTCCCACTATCGCGAGTAGTAGCGCTACGGGGCGCTCTCGCCAGCGGTTCATTTCCTCCGGAGGGGAACTAATGCAACTTGGAAAATGGGTTGGGCCCACTTTGGTGGCGCTGATGCTTATCGTATCTTCAGCAGTCGCCGCAACACCTTCCAGCGCAACACTCAACGCACCGGCAGCAGGACAAACCAGCTCGCTGGCATGGTCGGGCGGACCATTCACGGGGGCCACGGCCAGTCCCGCCGTCTGTACCAGCATTACATGCGACACTTTCGCGCTCACCGTCAACGTCCCAGCCACCTTTTACACTTCCAATCCAAATTACGCAGTTCATGTCAGAATTAATTGGGCCAGCAATACAAATGATTTTGACCTGAATGTGAATGACGCATCCGGTGCCACAGTGTGCTCTTCCGCACAGGGGCAGACCAATTTTGAAGATGCCGACTGCGGCCCGCTGCCCGCCGGGACCTATACGGTGCAGGTGGTTGGATCGACGGTCGTGAACGCCACTTACACAGGCGCGGCAACCGTTGCTCCTGAGCCGTCGCTGGCCACCGGGACCGCCCGGTACAAAAAGGGCGACATGACTTTCAGCACTCCCAAAGAATTGCCGCGGCCCAACAACATCGCAAACTCTAGCGGCAACGTGTTCACGGCAGATCAAGATGTGGAGCCGCGTATTGTCCACGACGCTTTGGGCAACTTCTATGTGGCTGCTATTGAAGGCGTGCCGGGTGGCATTGATGTATGGAGGTCATCCGATGGCGGAGCCAGCTTCAGCTATCTTGGGCAGCCTGACGGAACGCAGATCGGCTCTGCCCTTGCAGGCGTGGATGGAGTGGGCCTGGGCGGCGGCGATGAAGATCTCGCGGTGAGTCCTGCGGGCGCTGTATACGCCAGTTCGCTATGGCTGGGTTCGGCCACGCAGAGCACGTCATTCAATGGCGGGACGATCTGGACATCGAATCCCGTCTCCAGCGATTTGCCGCTGGTTGACCGGCAGTGGATTGCGGCGCACGGCAATAAAGAGTTGTATCTCACCACCAAGCAACTCGGCGCCGATCTCAATGGTACGGTCACGCTCTTTGTGGCCAAATCGTTTGGTAACGGCCTGACCTTCACGCAGGTGTCTCCGGTAACCACGCCTGAAGCCGGCGTGCAACCGGGAGACCAGGGCAACATCATCGTGGACCAGAACAATGGCAACGTGTACACGGTGTTCATTGACTCGCATGGCAATATCGTTTGGCTGGCACGCTCCACTGACGGCGGCGTTACGTGGATTCTAAAAAGCGTTTTTGCCGCTCCCGCTGGCACGAGCTTATCCAACATCTTTCCGGTGGCGGCAATTGACAGCGCGAGCAATGTCTATGTCACGTTCTCCAACGGAACAAATGTTTTTATGGCGGCGTCAAAGGACCAAGGCGCTACCTGGACTGTCCCGGTGCGCGTCAACAATGGGTCTGGAACCAAGACTGCGATTGGAGCATGGATCTCTGGAGGCAGCGCAGGAAGCGTGGACATCGCCTGGTGGGGCACCAGCGCCGGTAACGCCAATGATCCCACTGCGCAGTGGAACGTATTTTCGGTGCAATCCCGCAACGCCACATCTGCTGTTCCAACCCTCAACCAGACCACGGCAACCCCCGTCATACACGTAGGTCCCATCTGCAATCAAGGGCTGGCTTGTGCTAACGGTACCCGCAAACTGGCGGAGTACTTTGCCACAGATATAGGGCTGAATGGCGAATCACTCATTGTCTATCCCGATGACAAGAACAGCTCCAGCCCATCTGGCGCGGCACGCACGTTCTTTGTTAAGCAGACGGGAGGGAGCACCATCAAATAATTCACTGGTTTAGCTATTTTTGGGGGCGAAAATTCGCCCCCTTTTATTTTGCGATTAAGCGGATCCCCTGCGTTCCCCGTGAAGTTTTCTCCACACGCTAAGGAGCATCTGCTCGGGATTGGCTTGCTCATAAAATCTATTACTAAAGTGCGGGCCAAGTCTTACTTGTCCTAGCCCCAACGCCGGAGCAATGCCGATAATAAGGAATAATGCCCTGTATACATCCAAATGAAAGTGAGCGTGCTTCCTTGATGGCCTGCATGACGAACGGCAAGAAACCGCTTCGCACGATTGTGGCCGATGATTCGCCTTTCTCCAGAACGCTTCTTCAGGGATTATTGGAGAAATGGGGATTTGAAGTTCACCTTGCCGCAAACGGGCTTGAGGCATGGGAGATGCTGCAAGCCGAAGATGTGCCGACACTTGCCCTGCTCGACTGGATGATGCCGGGACTCGAGGGGGTTGAGATTTGCCAACGAGCACGGCAACTCAGCCGCAAGTACTATCCTTATATCCTGCTGGTTACCTCAAAGAACACCAGCCAAAATGCCATTGACGCACTTGAGGCGGGAGCCGACGATTATGTCAGCAAACCATTTGATGCTGATGACTTGAAAGCGCGCCTGCTGGTGGGGCAGCGGATCTTGTCTTTTCAGGAGCAACTGACCCAGACACAGGAACGCCTGGCGAGAAGTGAGGAAAAGTATCGCAACCTCATTGAAAACAGCCCTGCCCTGATCTGCACGCATGACCTGGAAGGCACGATGCTTTCGATCAATCCTACCGCAGCCACGGCCCTGGGATACACGGTTGAAGAATGCATCGGAAAGAATATGAGCGAAGTGTTGGTTCCGGAAGCCAGGGCCGGCTTGGGCCCTTATCTGCAACAGATCAGTAAAGATCAGTTTGCCACGGGAAATATGGCCGTGCTTGGCAAACAGGGCCAACGGCTCATCTGGTCATACACCAACCGCTTACTTCAGGATGGAGACGTTAAGCCCTACGTGCTGGGACATGCGCAGGACATCACCGAGAAAATTGCGATGCAGCGGGCCCTTGATGAAAGCCAGCGGGCCGCCCTGGAACAGGAGAAGAGGCTATCGCGCATTGATCCTTTGACGGGACTGGCCAACCGCCGCGCTTTTTATGAAGGCGCGGAAGTGGAACGAGCGAGATCAGTCCGGTACGTCCGTAATTTGAGCATGGCCTATATCGATCTCGATAATTTCAAGCACGTGAACGATCAATTTGGCCATGAGATGGGCGATCAACTTCTTGTCGTCGTCGCCAACATCCTGCGGAGCGGACTTCGTCAATCCGATATGGCGGCTCGGCTGGGTGGAGACGAATTTGCCGTGATCCTGCCGGAAACCGACCATCTGGGGGCCTGTCGCGCCACCAGCAAACTGCACGAATTGCTGACGCAAGCCATGCAGGACAACGACTGGCCCGTGACCTTCAGCATGGGAGTGGTCACCTTCGAGTCGCTCCCCGCTACAACTGAAGAGATGATCCAGAAAGCCGACGAATTAATGTATACCGTCAAGCACAGCGGCAAGAACCGCATTGCAACGTCTATTTTTCAGGCAACCGCAAGTCCAGCCATGGGGCTGATTCCAAATTATCAGGCTGACCCAGCCATCAGCTAATTCATCCGCCAGATTGATCGCGGGGTAAATTACTTTTGCGGCGCCATTACGGCCTGGCTTGCGCTGGTATGGTGGTGGCTGGCGATGCTGGAACAGCCATCCAGCGCCAGAGCAAAAAGCGCCGCAAGCAGGGCGGAAACAATAATGGTCCATCCGATGCTGCGCCCCCAAATGCGTACCATGGGTAAGAAGCTCTGCTGGACTTGATTCTGTGTGATTTCGTGTACTTGCGCCATGGCGGTCATAGCCTCCGCTGCGGTTGCAGCAGCATGAGAAAGTGCAGCCGATCTGCCATCCACCAAACTGTTGATTTTATGTGACTTGAGAACTGGCCCTCTCCAACTCGATGTGGACGTGCGAAGACACTGTGGCTGCGGATACACGGCTGTCAGTGTTCACCGCAGAGGGCGCAGACAGCGCAGACAGCGCAGAGAAAAGCAAAAATCTCGAAAGCTATGCCGCAGATATCGCGATTTTAGCTAGCGCATGACTTCCCTTGGGGGACGTATCCAAATATTTTGCGATGGAATGGCCCTTGTGGCACCGGCACCCTCGCGAGTGGCTTTTCTTTCACATCCTGGGCCGCTCCACCCCATCAGGCCAACCACACGTTTACCGGGGCCCGCGGCGGCTGTGACACACGATTTGGCAGAGCCATATCCATGATCCCTGTCATCCGCGCGATCCGCGGTAAAACTTTTTCGTACTTTTTGCGTTTCTCTGCGGGTAAAGTTTCCGCCCTCAAGGTGTCTTTGCTTTTATAGCCGGAGCACTGATCAGATCATTCGTGCCGTAGAGCTATCATGGGGTCCACATGCGTTGCGCGTCGCGCAGGAATATAACTTGCCAGGATGACTACCGCAATCAGAGACGTTGCTAC
>WNFP01005058.1_pt1 | contig 11697 bp, 11 predicted proteins | sample 5400201 | NCBI WGS metagenome assembly WNFP01 (sample SAMN13153355, study PRJNA577476) | soil metagenome | isolation source: 115 cm saprolite under Madrone tree | place: USA:California | collected 2016-06-14
GACGATGGTCGACACGACCAACCCGACCTGCACGGGCAACTCGTGCGTCCTGGCCCAGTTCTTCTTCGATGGAAAAGGGGACAACCTGACTACGGGCTGCCCCGACCCCGCCGTTTCCGGCGCCACCCCCGCTGCTGGCACCATCAGGTGCAGGCATGGACCCAACGCGACCAACGGTCTCGGCGGGTCGGTGTACAACCCTGTCACCCATCGGTTCCTGCAAGGGACCCCGCAGGTGGGGCCCAACCCGGCAGACGGTGAAGTCACCGAAATCGATCCCGTGACGTTCAGGGTGACGAACCACTTCCTCCTCACAGGCCTCGGATGCCAGGTGGCGAGCCTGGCGCTCGGCCCATCGCAGAATCTGTTGGTGGGCTGCGCAAACCGGGAAGGCGAGGCCTTCCCGCCGAGCACGTTCATCATGAACGCGACCACCGGCGCGATCATCAAGGGCATCTTCGACGTGGGGAGGGTCGACCAGGTCTGGTACAACCCCGGAGACAACCGGTTCTACCTGGGCGCGCGGGACATGGAGAACGGGTCGGTGCTCGGCATCATCGACGCCGCGAGCAACATGTGGCTGTACAACTCTCCCACCGGCGGCAATTCGCACGGACTTGCGGCCGATCCCGTCAACAACCACATCTACGTGCCCCTTTCGCCCAACGCGAGATGCGGGCGCTTCAACGCGGAAGGTTGCATCGCCGTCTACGCGGCGCAGTAGGGTCCGGGAAGTCGCACCGGGATCCGGGCACCGGGCCCGCCTCCCCCTGGGCGGGCCCGGTGCTTCTCCGAAACGACCTCTGGACCGCGCTCATTCCGCGCGCAGGGCCACCGCCGGATCCACCAGCGCCGCACGCCGCGCGGGCACGAGCGTGGCCCCCAGCGCGACGGCGGCGAGGACCAACATCGCGGCGAGCAGCGCCGGTGGATCGGCAGGTCCCACTCCGAACAACAGCCCGGCGAAGGCGCGGGCCGAGAGCAGCGCGCCGGCGCCGCCCAGCAGCAGCCCGACGCCCACCACGGCGGCGCTCTCCCGGGCGACGAGCGCGAGCGCCTGCCCCGGCCGCGCGCCCAGCGCCATGCGCACGCCGATCTCCCGCGTCCGCTGCGTGACGGTGTAGGCCAGCACGCCGTACAGACCGAGGCCGGCGAGCATCAAGGCCAGCGCTGCGAATCCCTGCAGGAGCTTCAAGGCGAATCTGCGCTGGGCGAGCGTGGCGGAGAGCATCTCGTTGACCGTCCGCGCCTGGTACGCGACCGCGAGCGGATCGATGGACGACAAGACTTGCTGCGCTCCCCGCAGCACCTCTCGCGGCGGTGCGCTGGACCGCACCACCAGATTCAAGGTGTCGTTCGGCAACTGGTCGAAGGGGAAGTAGACCGTGGGCCTCACCTCGGCGTCGAGCCCGAACTCGCGTACGTCTCCGACCACGCCGGCCACCGTCCACCAGCGCGGGTCGGCCCGCAGACGCAGCCGCTGCCCCAGCGCGTCCCCCGCCGGCCAGTACTTCCGCGCCAGGGTCTTGTTGATCACCACGACCAGCGCCTTGTCGGCCGTGTCGGTTTCCTGGATGGCGCGTCCCTGCAAGAGCGGGATGCGCATCGCCTCGAACCAACCCGACGTGGTGACCCGGGCTTCCTCGTCGGGCCAGCGCGCTCCGAGGGGCACCGGACGGCCCTCGATCTCGAACGCCAGATCGTTGGCCACGCCGCTCAGCGGCTGGTAGTCGACGCCGCCCACCGCGGTGGAGCCGGGAAGCTCGCGGAGCCGCTGCAAGGTGGCGGCGAAGACCTTGCGGATGTGCGCCTGGTCTCCCGGAACTCCCATCATCAAGGCGACGGATCCCGACGGATCGAATCCCGGGTCGACCTCGACCACGCGCCCGAAGCTCCGGATCAGCAGCGCGGCGCCGGACACGAGCATCAGCGCCAGCGCCACGTCGGCCGCGACGAGCGCGCGCCGCAGCCGCCGGGGATGCGGAGCTGCCGAAGCGCTGCCTGCGCGCAGGGCATCATGAAGGTCCGCCTGCGTGGCGGTCAGCGCCGGAAGCAGTCCGAAGAGGACCCCGCTGAAGACCGATGCTCCCAGTGCGAACGCCAGCACCGCTCCGTCCACTTGCACCCGGTGGGCCCGCGGCAGATCCGCCGGTCCCGCCGCCAGGAGCAGGTCGACTCCCCACTTGGCGACGAGGACTCCCACCAGTCCGCCGAGCAGCGCAAGGAACAGGCTCTCCACCAGCATCTGCCGGACCAGGCGGCCGCGGCCCGCTCCGAGCGCGGCGCGGACGGCCAGCTCGCGTCCCCGGGCGGTGCCTCGCGCCAGCATGAGATTCCCGACGTTGGCGCAGGCCATCAAGAGGACCAGCACCACCGCTCCGAAGAGCATCCACAGGGTGGGCCGCAGCCGGCCGACCATCTGATCGAGGAGCGGAACGGCGGCCATGAGAAAGCCCGCGTCCGCGGGATAGACCTCGGGGTACCCCGCCCGCAACCGCTCGGACACCACGGCGAGCTCGGAGCGGACTTCCGCCAGCGTGGCGCCGCGGCCGATCCGGCCCATCACGCGGAGGAAGCGCTCATTCCGCGCCTGCGGAGTCAGCTGATCGGGCGGAAAGGGCAGCGGCCTCCAGGCATCGAAATTCTCCGGAAGCTCCAGCTCGTCCGCCAGCACCCCGATGACCCTGAAGGGATTCCCGGAGATCTGGACCGTCTGCCCGACCACACCGGGGTCGCCCCCGAACCGGCGTTTCCACAGCGACGGACCGAGCACCACGACACGTCCGCGGCCCGGCTCTTCCTCATCCTTGGTGAACCAGCGCCCGAAGGCGGGCTGTACCCCGAGAACCGGCAGAAGGGAGCTCGTCGCCCGCCCCAGCCCGATGTGCTCCGTGACGTCCGCCCCGGCCAGCGTCCCGGCGCCGTATCCCCAGGCAGCCACGCCGCTCATGCTGGAAAGGTTCTCGTAGTCCTGCCGGAGCTCGGCGAGCGAAGCCGTGCCCGTCGCGCCGCGCCAGGTACCGTAGAAGCGCACCAGCTTGCCGGAATCGCGGTAGGGCAACGGTTCGAGCAGGAGACCGCGCACCACGCTGAACACGCTGCACGTGGCCCCGATGGCGACTGCCAGGGTCAGGATCACCACCGCCGCGAATGCCGGGCTGTGCTGGAGAAGGCGCAGCGCGCCCCGAAGGTCCTGACGGAGTCCCTGCATGGGAAGGGGCGAGAGCGAAATCCGTGCCAGCGCCCTGCGCCCCGACTCCGACCATCGCCCGTCCGCTCCTGGGATTGATCGTCCCGCTTCCGGACGCGAATCGTTTATGCTGCGCCCGCATCCGACGCGGTTCTGTCTGGGGGATATTCGTGCCGAGAATCCGAAGTTGCCGCTCCGATGATTTTGGCGCCGTGATCCGACTGCTGCGGCAACACTGGCCGGACGAAGAGTTTCGCGACACTCCGCTGCGGGGCGCGTTCGAGCGGGGACTCGCCTCGCCCCGACAGCGGTTCCTCTGCGCGGAGCTCGACTCGCACGTGGTGGGTTTCGCCTCGCTCACCCTCAAGAGCAGCCTCCGGCACGAAGGGGCCATCGGCCACGTCGACGAGCTGATGGTCGATCCCGACCATCGCTGCCGGGGAATCGCGACGCTCCTCATGCAACGGATCGAGGAGGTGGCTCTCGCCGTCGGCTGCACCCAGCTCGAGCTCGACGCCGCTTTCCACCGCAAGGAAACGCATGCGTTCTACGAGCAGCGCCAGTTTGCCAGGCGGGCTCTGCTGTTCTCCAAGCCACTGCGCGAAGCGCGCCTCGGCGCCTGAGCCCGGCTGAAGCTAGCCGGTCGAGATGCCCGGATTCACCTCTGGCGCCAGCAGCGCGGCCAGCCGCCTGCGCCGCGCGTCGGCCGTCATGAGGTGTCCCGCGGATACCGCCATCGCCACGCCCAGGCAGAGGAGCCAGAGGGTGCGCGCCCCGAAGCGCTGCATCACTTCGCCGGCCGTCAGCGGTGAAAGGGTGAAGGCGACGCCCCAGCACATCGCGAACGCTCCCTGGTAGCGGCCGCGCAGCGCGGGCGGAGCCAGGTTCGCCACCATGGTCGACGCCACCGGAAATCCGATCACTTCTCCCACGGTCCACAGCGACGTGCCTACGGCATAGACGGCGACGCCGCCGCCGATGGCGTTCACGCCGAACCCCGCGCCGAACAGCAGGACCGAGAGCGCCAGCAGGCGGGCGGCGTCGAACTGACGCAAGCGCGGCGACAAGATCGGCTGCAGCAGCACCACGCCGGCGCAGTTCAGGGCCATGAGGAAGGCGTAGGCCGCGGGGCCTGAGCCGTGCGCAGCCATGTCGAGGGGGAGCGCGAGCTGCCATTGCGTGAAGACCGCCAGCGCGGCCAGGTGGAGGACCAGGAACGAGACGTACGGACCGTCCGCAAAGACCTTGCCCAGCCCCCGGAGCGCCGGTTCGTGGACGAGGCCCGAAGGGCGGGTCTCCGGCACGGTGAAGAAGATGATGACCGCCGCGGCGATCGAGCTGGCCGCGTCGGCGAGGAACAAGGCGGTCATGCTCTTCTCCGCCACCAGCCCTCCCAGGAACAACCCCACCGAGAGGGCGAAGTTCACCGCCCAGTACACCAGTCCATAGGCCCGCGCGCGATCGGCGGGCGGCACCACGTCGGCCACCGCCGCGCTCATCGCCGGACGATAGAGCTCGCCCGCCGCCGCGCAGAGAAAGGCCAGCGCGGCGAGCATCGCCGGATCTCGCGCGAACGCCAGTCCCCCGACGGCGCTCGCCCCGAACAGCAGCGCCAGCAGCATGGTCGACCGCCGCCCGATCCGATCGGCGAGGAGGCCGCCCAGCGGCCCGGAGATCGTCATGCCCGCGCCATACAGCGCCAGCACCCGCCCCGCCTGGGAAGGCGAAAACCCGCGCTCCCGCACCAGGTAGATGGAGAGGAAGGCCAGCACGAAGCTGGCGAGCCGGTTGATGACCAGGCCCCACCAGACGGTCCAGAACACGCCCGGAAGCCCGCCGGCGGCGGCGCGATACCAGTGGCGGATGGTGGTGCGCACGGAGGAAACCGATATATGCGACGTTGCGCAGGGCTCCAACTCGCCACGTCGACCGGGCTGAAGGAGAAGCCACATGCAACGCTACATCGCCGTGGTGGGCGGCGGGACTTGCTCCGCGGAAGAAGCGGCCGCTGCCGAGCGGATCGGCGCCCTGATCGCGCGCGCGGATGCCGTGCTCGTCTGCGGCGGACTCTCCGGCGTGATGGAAGCCGCCTGCCGCGGCGCGCGCCGGGAGGGAGGGCTCACGGTGGGACTGCTTCCCGGCACCGATCGCGCCGCCGCCAACCCGCACGTCGCGGTCGCCATCGCCACCGGCCTGGGCGAGCTCCGCAACGGGCTCGTGGTCCGCGCCGCCGACGCGATCATCGCCGTCGGCGGCGAGTTCGGGACGCTCTCCGAGATCGGATTCGCGCTCAAGCTGGGCAAGCGCGTCGTCGGCCTGGGCACCTGGGACCTCGGTCGCCGCGGCGAGGCGATCCTGCGCGCCGCGACGCCGGAGGACGCGGCGCGGCTCGCGCTCGAGGATCCCACCGGCTCACGGCGAGGTGGGTAGACCATGGCTCGCCGAGTCGATCCCGTCCGGTTCGTCGAGCGCCACGGCGTCGTGCTCGCCTCCGGCAAGGGGCCGGTGCCGAATCTGGCGGAAGCCGTCGCCGGCGAGCCGATCCGCGGCAGCTGGTGGAGTCACCCGAAAGGGAAGGAGATCTTCTCGGCGCTGGGAGCCGTCGCCGACTCTCCCGACGTCCTCTGTTTCCGGCTCGTCGAGGGCAAGATCACCTTCGTGCACAGGCGGCTCTGGCCGGCGTTGGTGCGGCTCGCCGAGGACCTCGGGCGCCGGCGATTGACGGTCGTCCGCCAGGAGCACACCGCGACCGGAGCGCACCGCAACGTGCTCACTCCTTTTCCCGAGTGGGTGCCGCGAGAGATCAGCTCGGCGGCGCTCCGGCTTTCCGGCTCGGATGCGAGGGCACAGCTTGGCGCCTGGGCAGCAGCGACCTGATCACCATTGGCCCGCGGGCGCTTCGACCAGGTGATTCGCTACTCGCAGGTTGAGGAAGGCGTACATGACGGCGTCGGCGAGGGCGGTCTCCGTATAGCCGCCGCTGTCCTGGAGCGCCTTGAGCAGTCCCAGCCAGCCGGGATCGTCGAACTTCACCTGGATGGTGGTCACGCCGGCACCGGGATAGGTGATGAAGTTGGTCGCTGACCCGCCTCCGACGACCCAGCTGGGCGGAACGGCGACGAAGTTCGTCGCGGAACCGCCGCCGGCGCTCCACCCCGGAGGAAGCGCGGTGAAGTTCGAGGCGGACCCTCCCCCGATCGTCCATCCCTGCCCCGTCGGGTAGCCCACGAAGTTCGTCGCCGATCCGCCTCCGGTCGCCCAGCCGGGCGGGAGCGCGATGTAGTTGGTCGCCGACCCACCGCCGGTGCTCCAGCCGGGAGGCAGCGCCGTGTAGTTGGTGGCCGATCCGCCGCCCGCGGTCCATCCCGGTGGAAGGGCGATGAAGTTGGTCGCCGATCCACCTCCCGTCGTCCATCCAGATGGCAGCGCGATGAAATTCGTGGCGGATCCGCCGCCCACGCTCCAGCCCGGAGCATAGGCCACGAAGTTCGTCGCTGACCCGCCGCCCACGGTCCAGCCCGGCGGAACGGCGATGAAGTTCGTGGCCGAGCCGCCGCCGACGCTCCAGCCGCTCGGGTAGGCCACGTAGTTGGTGGCGGAGCCGCCGCCCACCGCCCAACCCGTGTACTTGTTCGGGAACGTGATCAGCCCGGTGGTCAGGCTGATGTCGACGTGGAAGGTGGAGCCTCCGGTCCCGCTGTCCATCCCGGCATCGCTGTCGCCTGGCGCGGCCGATGAACCGCAGCCCGAGCTCAAGGCCGCCGAGACGAATACGACGGCAAGATTGGCCGGGATCCAAGACCTCATCCGGCCACGCTAACAAGGGGGGCGCTGACGTCTACTTTCGCGCCGGCTCAAGCGCCTCTGCCCCCGCCTTTGCACACATGCCGGCCGTATCGACTCAGGTGGCGTCGTGGAAGATGACGCCCAGGGTCATCCGCTGGCCAGAGCGTACGCGGCTGACGCCGTGGCGCAAGGTGACCCGATACGGCCCCCGCGTTCCCTGCACGGGCCGGTGACGTCCCGCGAAGAAGACGGCCTCTCCCCGCGCCAGCGGGACCACCTCCGCGCGCGACTGCATGCGCGGCCGCTGCTCGGCGAGGAGGAACTCGCCGCCGGTGAAGTCGCGCCCCGGCACGGAGAGGAGGAAGGTGACCTGCAAGGGAAAGAATATCTCGCCGTAGACGTCCTGGTGCAGGCAGTTGTAGTCCTCTGCCTGGTAGCGCAGCAGAAGCGGAGTCGGCCGCGTCTGCCCCGCCTCGCGGCACCGGTCGAGGAACGCGGAATGACGCGCGGGATACGTCTCGGGCCCGCCGAGGAGCTTCTCCCACCGGTTCGCGATCGGAGCGAGCCGCTCGTACAGCGCCGGCCGCAGCGCCGCGACGGGTTCGGGCAACGGATAAGCGAAGTACTTGTACTCGCCGCGACCGAATCCGTGCTTCGCCATTACCACCCGGCTCCGGAATCGGGCGTCGACCTCGTATTCGGCGATCAGCTTGGAGCACTCGGCCGCGGTCAGGAGGGGACCAGTCGTCGCGTATCCGCGTTCCCCGAGATGAGCTTCCATCCCGGTCCAGTCCAGCGCGGCGATGTGCCGCTCGATCGAAGGCTGCGGGACGGCGGCGATCCGCGTCGGCTGCGCCATGCGCACAGTTTGCTGCAGGCCCCGCCTGAAGCAAGGCCTAGCGCGCCGTTCGCGAATTGCATGTCCGCCGGCGGCCACGTTCCGGCGGGTCTCACCGCGCGACCTGGCGTGCGGTAGTCTGCGCAACATGGAACTCTACTACGGTCGGATGTCCGGCAACTCGGCCCGCGCTGCTTTTGGACTGGCGGAGACCGGCGCGCCGTTCCGTCCCCACCTGCTCGATACGCGCAAGGGCGATAACCGCGCCGCTCCCTACCTGGCCGTGAACCCGATGGGCAAGATCCCCGCCCTGGTCGACGGCGCCTGCAAGCTCTGGGAGTCCAACGCCATCAATTGGTACGCGGCGGAGAAGTTTCCCAAGTCGCGGCTCCTGCCCGCGTCGACCGAGGGGCGGGCGTCGGTCCAGCGTTGGCTCTTCTTCCAGGCGGCGCACGTGTCTCCGGCTTGCATCCACGTCTTCCGGGCCACGCATCCGCGTATCCAGGCCTTCTGGCAGACCAAGGGCGACCCGCAGGCGGCCGAAGGAGCAAGGAAGGAGCTGGCGCGGTACCTCCCGGTGCTGGAGTCGGCGCTCGCGGATCGGGACTGGCTGGAAGGAGACTTCTCGCTGGCGGACGTCGCCTACGCTCCCCACCTCTGGCTGGTCTCCGGAGGAGGATTCGATTTCTCCGCCTACCCGCGCGTGCGCGCCTGGCTCGATCGGCTGGTGGCGCGCCCGGCCTGGCGCAAGACCGGGGAGATGATCTTCGGGGAGTGACGCTTCAGGAGACCTGGAACCGCGACGCTTCGTCGGAGCGCGGGGGACGGATCCCGGGTCTCCAGCGAAACTTCGCCTCCAGCGGATGGCTGCGCCCTTCGACGGTATCGGCAGCCAGCCGCCCGAGCACCGGCGCGAACTTGAAGGCGTGACCGCTGTCGCCGGTAGCGAGCACCAGCCCCGGCCGATCCGGATCGCGGGCGATCCAGAAATGCCCGTCCCAGGAATCGCAGTAGAGGCAGACCCGCGTGTGCACGACGGGAGCATCGGCCAGTCCCGGGAACGTCGCTGCCAGGAACGCGCGCAGGTCCTCCGTCTCCTCTTCGGTGACCACCCGCTCCGGAGACTGCGGATGCATCGTCCTGCCGGGGCCATGGCGGGCGACTTTCACCTCGCCGTTGTCCGGGTGCGCGGGAAATCCGTAGTACCCGGTCGTCTGGATGTCCGCGCAGAACACGGGAAACCGCTCCGGCGCGAACGCGCTCGCATCCTTCGGCGCGAGATGGAACACCGGGTGTCCAGTGGAGCGGAATTCCGGCGCCAGCCAGGGAAGCGCGTGTGGCGTCCAGGCTCCCAGGGCGAGGACGACATGGTCGGCCTCGAGCTTTTCGCCGCTGGTGCAGACGATCCCGCTGACTCGCCTCGAGGACCCCTTCTCCAGCAATCGCCCGAAAGCGATGCCCTGGCGGAGGCTGACGCCGAGTCTCTTGGCTTCTTCCACGAGGCAGGCGATCACCTTTCCGCTTTCCGCAAAGCCGCCTTCCGGGTCGTATGTCCCCTGGGGGTAACGCTCCGCGTTCCAGGCAGGAAAACGGGCGCGCACCGCCGCCGCGTCGACGAGCTGCGAGCGGTGGCCACGGCGTGCGAGCACGTCGAAGCTGTCCTGCTCGAGCGTCCCGGGAACCAGCGGAGTCCTCCGCAAAAAGAGCACTCCGGTCTCGTGGTAGAGCGCAGCTCCGAAGTCGCGGTTCCAGCGGCGCCAGCCTTCGATCGATTCCTCCGCCAGCGCGGTGTAGGCCTCGTCCGCACCGTATTCGAGCCGCACGACCTTGCTGATGTCGGTCGACGCGGCCAGCGGATGCGGAAGCGGTCCGGGATCGATCAGCTCGACCGGATGGCCCCGCTTCCGCAGCTCGATGGCCGCGGTGACTCCGAACACCCCGGCGCCGGCGACGAGGATGCGTTCCATGGAGCCAGTTTGCCCGAAGCTGGCAGTTCTTTTGCGGCAATCGGCAAATGGTAGTAGCTCTCCCTCTGGGCTCGACCCAACCTAAGAGGGAGAAAGAGGATGGCGAAGAAAGGGCAAGAGGCGCTCGTGATCGCGAGCAAGGCCAAGGGCATCCTGAAGAAGGCCGGCTGCAACACGGCCGGAGACGCGTTCATGGCGCTCAACGGCTATCTCTACTGGCTGCTCGAGCAGGCGGCGAAGCGCGCCAAGGCGAACGGCCGCAAGACAGTCCGCAAGCACGATTTCATGGTCTAGCCGTAACCGCCGCCGGCGGCCCGGACTGCTGCATCTTGGCGAGGGCCGCCCGCGCGTTGCGGGTGAAGCCGTCTTCCTCCTTGTAGAGCTTGAGGAACTCGGCGAGGTGCAGGCGGGCGCGCTCCTGGTGGCCGAGCGCGAAGTCGCTGATCCCCGCGTGGTAGAGCGCCTGGAAGTGATTGGGCCACGACTCGAGCACCAGGTTCATGATCGGGGCAGCGGCGATGTCGTCGCCTGCGTCCGCCACCGGGTGCGCGAGGTCGAAGACGATACCCGCCGACCGCCAGCGGTCCTTCTCGGGAACGACCGCCAGCGTCTTGCGGGCCTCCTCGATCCTTCCCGCCAGCGCCCAGCATCCCGCCGCGAAGCCTGCGCCGTCCGATCCGGAGAGGGGCGGGTTGCGCGCCATGAACTGCGCCACCTCGACCGGGTTGCAGTACGGCTTCGCTCTCGCGAACCAGGATCGGGGGGTCGGCACGCCCCGCGGGGCTGGCGCAGGGGTCCCGGTCGGCGTGGCCTCCGCGGCTGCCGCCACCGCCATCAGCGCGAAACGGGGCCGCACCTGGCGCAGCGACGAGGGGTGGTCCAGGGCCTTCAGCGCGGCCGCGGCGCTGCGCAGCCGTCTCTCACGCCGGGGCTGGACGAGCAGCGCGATCAGCTCGTGCAGCGGCGCCTGCCGGGGCACGCGCAGCGACATGTCGTCCGCGAGCAGATCGGACGGCGCTTTTCCCGTCGCGGCATGCAGCAAGGTCGCGCCCAGCGCGTAGAGATCGCTGGTCGCATCCACGGTGCCGCCGAGCTGCTCGGTGGGCATGTACCCGAAGGTTCCGACCAGGGTCGAGCCGTAGGTTTGCGTTCCGGTGAGCCAGCGGGCACTGCCGAAGTCGACCAGTACCAGCTCGCCACCCGACCGCACGATGATGTTGTCCGGCTTGATGTCCCTGTGCAGGACGCCCAGGCCGTGCAGGTACACGAGGACCTCGAGCACCTGCCTGGCGACGTCGCGGAGCTCCGCCAAGGAGAACGGGCCGCGCGCGATCCGCGCCGAGAGCATTTCGCCCTCGATGAACTCCGCCGCGAGGTAGAGGCGCAGGTGCACGCCCTCCCCGTCCGTGAAGCTGGCGATGTAGCGGGGAATCCGCGGATGGTGGAGCGTCTTCAGCGTCGCGGCCTCGCGCTCGAAGGCGTCGATCTGCTGCGCGCCGGGAACGCTGGCGAACTGCAGCTCCTTGAGCGCGACCACCGCTCCGTCGGGAGCGCGGGCGCGGTAGACGCGGCCGTGATCCGTCTGCGCCAGCACCCGGATGACCTCGTACCCGCCTGGCGCGCGCGCGACGCCGCAGAACGAGCAGCGGGGCTCGCTCCCCGGCCGTGAACATCCTGCGCAGTCGCTCATCGATCCCCCGCCGCGAGTCTACCGGCGCTGGCCGCCTGCGCCGAGCGCGCGGATCAGGGCTGATGTGGTCGATTGCAGGAGCCACGTCACCCACTGGGAATCAGGCCCGCGTGACGGTCACCGGAATGCCATTGAACGCGGCATTCCCCGAGAGCGAGTCGACCGAGTGATCGTCCGTCAGATCGTTGAGGCTTGCTCCCGCGTGCGCCGCCGCGACCGAAAGCGC
>WNFP01013441.1_pt1 | contig 11692 bp, 14 predicted proteins | sample 5400201 | NCBI WGS metagenome assembly WNFP01 (sample SAMN13153355, study PRJNA577476) | soil metagenome | isolation source: 115 cm saprolite under Madrone tree | place: USA:California | collected 2016-06-14
GCGCGAATGTCGTCGCCGATATTGTCGGCGCGAATGGAGCCGCTCAGCGTCGAGAGCTGCGTTTGCCGCTCGATGTGGCTGACGCGAATGGAGCCGGATGCCGCTTCCGCTTTTACGGGGCCGCGCACGTCTTGAATCGTCTGCGCGCCGGAGAGCACCGAAGACGTGACTTCCGTATCGCGCGGAACCTCGATGATATAGCTGACATTCACATTGCGCAGGCGGCGCATTTCTTCGCCGATGCGAACGGTATTGCCGCGCTGCTCGATGGGCGGATTGGCGAGCAACTCATTCATGCGCTTCTCCGGGCTCTCAAAGCCGATACCGGAGGAGCGAGCATCTCCGTGAACGTGCACTTTGCCATCGGCGCTGCCGGTGATGGAAACGTCGCCGGAAGTGTTGTTGAACTCGAGTCGAATCGGCCCGTTGACGCTGAGCGTGCGATCGAAGCTGCCGCTGGCCGATGGACCCATTGCGCAGCCCGCGCTTGCCAGCGCGCCAAACAGCAAACCTGCCAGAGCCGCGAATTTGCGACGCTTCATCGTTCCTCCAAGCCGCTTTCGATCGGCTGACGGCACAGCAGCATTCTAAAGCCTGTCTAAAGGAATATACGGAAATCCGCGGAATTATGTTCCGAACGCAGGGATGTGCTCAAGAGCGTTTCTGCTGCGGAAGGGTTTCGTTCAACGAGCCTTGGCGATAACCCTCGAGATCGAGCGCGACGTAAGTGAACCCGGCGCGCTTTAGAGCTTGCGAAATCGCCGCGCTCGTCTCTCGCGAAAACGCGCGATCCATCTCTTCGGGCGCGATTTCGACGCGCGCCAGCTTGTCATGCAAGCGTACTCTAAATTGCCGGAAGCCGAGGTCGCGCAGCGCGGCTTCGCCACGCTCGATGAGCGTCAGCCGCTCGGGAGTGACTTCTGTGCCGTAAGGCACGCGCGACGCGAGGCACGCGGAGGCAGGGCGATCCCAAGTCGGCAAGCCCGCGCACTGCGATAGATGCCTGATCTCGGATTTACGCAGACCGGCATCGAGCAGCGGAGCGAGCACGCGATGCTCTTTTGCAGCGCGATGACCGGGGCGAAAGTCCAGCGTGTCGTCTGCGTTGACGCCGTACGCAGTGGCCGCGAAGCCGCGTTGCAGGGCCATCGCATCCAGTACGGAGAAGAGCTCATCTTTACAGTAGAAGCAGCGGTCGGCGGCATTCGCGCGATACGCCGGATTTTCCATCTCGCGTGTCTCGATGAATTCGTGGTGAATTTGGAAGGCGCGGACAAATTCGTCGACCGCGGCGCGATCGTGCGCGGAAAAACTGGGCGAAAGCGCCGTGACGGAAAGCGCTCGCTCGCCGAGTGCACGCTGCGCCGCCCAAGCCAGGTACGCGGAGTCAGCGCCTCCGGAAAGCGCAACTATCAGCGAGCCAGAATCCGCAAGGCGAGCAAGAAGGGAGCTCTCCTTATGTTCTGGCGAGAGGTCCGAATTTTCCGGTAGGCGAATTGGAACAAACGCGGTCATTGGGATTCAGTATAACGCACAGTTGAGATGCATCGCCGCTTTGAAAAGGCGCTGCGCGTTGGCGAAAGGCGGAAGCGGCTACTTAAAGTCCAGTAGCACGTCGACCGTACCTTTGGCTTCGTCTGGCTGGAGCCAGTGGCCCACTTCATCGTAGTGAATCGGCAGGTCCTTGAAAATTTCTGTCGAATGCGCCTGAAGCTTGGTGAGAAATTCCTCGTACTTGGCTTTATCGAACAGCTGACCTTGGGGAATAGGCCATGCGTCCCGCAGATGCTTTTCAGCGTTGACGGACAGTCCGGTGATCGTCATGGAACCGAAATGGAACGGCTTCCCCTCGTCCACGCGAACGTGGTAGGCAATAGTGTGCGCCGCGTCATCATAGTCGGCCATCGGTTCCACGTTTGCCTGCATATACCCGCGGCGTCCATATTCTTCGCGCACACGCTCCCAGCCGGCTTCAATGGCCATGCCGTCGGCGATATCGCCGGATTTTAGACCTACGCTGTTCGTCAGAGTGATGGTCGAGAGCACGTTATTTCCGCTCCACTCCACCCCTTTAAAGTGATAGACCGCGCCGGGAGCAATCGGCACGAACACGGGAATTTGCTCGGGCAGTTTTTTATTTGGGTTTCCGGTGAGGCGTACTTCGGGCGGGCCAAGTTTTGCGCGCAGGAATCCCTTTTGCAAAAACGTCGGCCGAATCTGTTCGGTCAGAAACATGTCGATTGCTGTCCGGGAGTACGGCTTGCCGAGCAACTCAGGAAGCTCCTGGCGAACGGCCGGCGACGAATTGAGCGCGGGATCGCCGAATTCGACTCCCGCGATGTGCAACGCTTCCGCGTTGATCTTGAATTGCTGTACGCTGCCGTCTCCGATTGGATTGGCCGCGACCTGGTGTTCGATGGCTGCTTGCAGTCCATGTGTCACGAGAAATTGTCCGAGTGCTTCGGCGGCTTGATCGACCACGGCGCCCGCTTCGGGTAGCGTGCCATCGTAAAAAGGGAGCTTGGCACGAATTGCTTCGTTTAGCTCGCTATCCGCGAACCACGGCAGATTGTCGAAGTAGGCAGGAATGCGCGGGGCTTCTTCCACATGGAAAGTTAGAGCGACGCCATCCGTGCGAGACTGAAAATTATATCTCACTTTGGCGAAGAGGCCGCTCTGGACCAGCTTATCGGCGGCCGCTTGCAGGTCGTCCTTTCCCACTTGGGCGCCCGTTTGCAGGCCGGTCAGAGTGGCGACTTGCGGTTCAGATAGGGACTTCAGTCCTTCCGCACGAATTTCGCGGAGAGGGGCGGTTGCAGCCGGGGCAGGCGGCGTTGTTTGCGCCCATGTCGAAAGTGCGGAAGCGGCCGCCAGAAACCAAACCATTCGGCGGATATGCGGGTGCATGGGCTTAGTTTACCGAAAAAAGTTTGTGGTTGCTGCGGGCACAGAATTGATGGGCAAACGCTCATTCAACGGTGACAGATTTTGCCAAGTTGCGCGGCTGGTCCACGTCGCAGCCGCGGCGCACAGCGATGTGATACGCGAGCAGTTGCAGTGGAATGATTTCCAGCAGCGGAGACAGCAGCTCTGGAGCTTGAGGAATTTCGATGACGTGGTTGGACGCTTCTCGGGCGAGATGGTCGCCCGCAGTGACTACCGAAATCACGATGCCGTCCCGTGCGCGCACTTCTTGGATATTGGAGACGCTCTTCTCATAACGCGTGACCGAATCCGGATCGTTTTCGTCATGCGTGGCCAGAACGACGACAGGAAGATTTTCGTCGATCAACGCGTTCGGCCCGTGCTTCATTTCGCCTGCGGGATAGCCTTCCGCGTGGATGTAGGAAATTTCCTTCAGTTTGAGTGCGCCTTCGAGGGCAATCGGGTAGTGAATGCCGCGGCCGAGGTAGAGAAAATCCGTGTTGCGGAAGAATTGCCGCGCCAGCGTCTCGTAAAGGCCGGTTTCGTCGCTTTGCAGCACGGTTTCGATCTTGTGCGGAATGCGCGTGAATTCCTGCAGCAAGGTCTTCGCGGCTTCGCCGGTCAATTTGCCGCGCACTTGGCCCAAATGAGCGGCCAGCAACAGCAGGGCGGTCAATTGAGAGGTAAAAGCTTTCGTGGATGCAACGCCAATTTCCGGTCCCGCGTGCGTCAAGATGGTTCCTGCCGCTTCGCGGGTGACCATCGAGCCCATTACATTGCAGATCGCGAGTGTCGGCGAGCCCTTCAGCTTGGCTTCGCGCTGCCCCGCCAGCGTGTCCGCGGTTTCACCGGATTGGCTGATGCACACCGTCAAGGTCTTGCCGTCCAGAATGGGATCGCGATAGCGAAACTCGCTGCCGTAATCGACTTCCACCTGCATGCGGGCCAATCGCTCGATCATGAATTTCCCAGCCAAGCCCGCGTGCCAGCTCGTTCCGCAGGCTACGATGCGCACCTGCTGGAAATCGCGGAACTGTTGCTCGGTAATCTGCATGTCGTCGAGGAAGATCTTTCCGGTGTCCTGCGAAATGCGTCCTAGCAGGGTGTCGCGTACGGCGCGCGGCTGCTCGAAAATCTCTTTCTGCATGAAATGCTTGTAGCCCCCCTTTTCCGCCATGATGGGGTCCCAGGTGACGTGTTGCGCGGGGCGGTTGACCGGGCGGCCGTCGTGATCCATCACGCAGACGCCTTGTTGCGTCAGCACGGCGATGTCGCCGTCGGCGAGGAAAAAAATTTCGCGCGTGTGCTCCAAGAGGGCGGGAATGTCGCTGGCCACAAAAAATTCTCCGTCGCCCAAACCGATTACCGAAGGCGGTCCCATTCGCGCGGCTACAATCTTATGCGGGTCCTTCGCTGACATGAACACGAGCGAGTAAATGCCGCGCAATTCTTTCAGGGAGCGCCGGACGGCTTCTTCCAGCGGCGCATTCTTGGAGTTCTTTTCCACCAAGTGCGCAACGATTTCGGTGTCCGTTTCTGTAACGAACTTGTGCCCTTCGCGCTGCAGTTGTTCTTTCAGCTCCAAGTAATTTTCGATGATTCCGTTGTGCACGACCACAATCTGTCCGGTGCAGTCGCGATGTGGATGCGCGTTCTCTTCCGTTGGGCGGCCGTGGGTGGCCCAGCGTGTGTGGCCGATTCCGTAGGTGCCTTCGATAGGAGATTTCTGCAGCACTTCTTCCAAATTGCGTAATTTCCCCGGCGCGCGGCGGACTTCCAGCTTGCCATCGTTCACTACGGCGATTCCCGCGGAGTCATAGCCGCGATACTCGAGCTTACGCAAGCCTTCAATGACGACGGGGACGACCTTTTTAGGCCCGATATAGCCAACAATTCCGCACATCGCGCGGTTCTCCTGGAGGGACGATAGTCTTAAGAGCGTAACACGGAGCTTCTGAGCGCCGTTACGGGTGGTCACCAACAAGTTGCGAACTAAGCAGGTATACGGGTTGCCGGCGGGCTCACTCCACGATTTCGAATCGATATTCCTCGATGACCGGGTTGGTTAGCACTTCTTTGGAAATGCGTTCGAGCTGCGACTGGGCCTCGTCGCGGCTCCAGCCATCAAGATTCAGCACAAAAAATTTTCCCTGCCGCACATCGCGGACTTGGTTGTAGCCGAGCCCCGACAAAGCGTGCTGGATGGTCTGGCCCTGTGGATCAAGAACGGTGCGCTTCGGCATCACCCAAACGTGAGCTTTCATAACCTAATTATAACAGTTGGCCGGCATTTCTGATGTATTGCCCCTCATCATTCCTCTGTACGTGCCCGGTTGCGTCTGGGTGTACATTGGTTGCGAGGACGACGCATATGACTCCGGAAGCTATTCGCAGCAGGGCGGGTGAGGACGAGGTGTTGCCGGCGCTGCCTTTCGAATCCTGGAAAGACACGCAAGCTACCTTGCACATGTGGATGCAGATCGTCGGGAAAGTGCGGCTGAAATTGTCCCCGCTCGTCAATCATTGGTGGAACGTGCCGTTTTACATGACTGCGCGGGGCATGACCACTTCGGCGATGCCGTACAAGCAACGCACAATCGAGGTGCAGTTCGATTTTGTCGACCACAAGTTGACCATTACGACCAGTCAGGCCCGCGTGGTCACCATGCCCCTGGCGGCAGAAACTGTCGCGGATTTTTATAAAAAGTTCATGGCGGCGCTGACCGAACTCGGTGTAATTGTGGATATCCGGACTTTGCCATGCGAGGTTTCCAATCCGATTCCGTTTGAGCAAGACCGGGTTCACGCAGCCTATGATCCGGAAGCGGTCCACAAATTCTGGCGCATCCTGGTCTGGGTCGACCAGGTGTTCAAGGAATTCCGCGGCGGCTTTCAGGGAAAGGATAGTCCGGTACATTTTTTCTGGGGAAGCTTCGATCTCGCGGTTACTCGATTCTCCGGCAGACCTGCGCCAGAGCGGCCTGGCGCGGATGCGATCACGCGGGAGGCGTATTCCCATGAAGTCAGCAGCGCGGGATTCTGGCCTGGCGGAGGGGACATCACGGGTCCTGCTTTCTATTCCTATGCGTCACCGGAGCCGGCGGGTTTTGCGGAGCAGCGCGTTCGTCCAGAAGCGGCCTTTTACCATCCACAGATGAAGGAGTTTTTGCTTATGTACGATGATGTGCGAGGCGCGGCGTCTCCGAGAGCTGCGCTCATGGAATTTCTCCAGAGCACTTATGAGGCGGCGGCGGATCTGAGCAGGTGGGACCGCAAGAGCCTGGAACGCGCGGCGCATGCGTAAGGATGGGCGTCAGGACAGCCAGAAATCGCTATCCCACTAGTTTGCAGGCAAGCCGGTAAAGCGCACCCCTGCACTGTGCACCTTGTAGCGGATATTCAGCCCGATCAGCAACGCTGTAATCGACTCGACGATGCGCGCGTTCTCCAGCTTGCCGCCATTTAGCGCGCGGACTCCGGGAATTTTGGCGGCCAGCTCCATCGTCAATTTCCTGGCGTTTTCGTCGTTGCTGCAAACCAGCACGTCGCAGTCAACCGGTCCATCGGCCGCTAGTAGTTCCGCTCCCAAATTGTGAAATGCAGCCGCAATGCTGACTCCCGGCGGCAGCAATTCCGCCGCAGCTTCTGCAGTGGCACCGTGGTGTCAATCACGATGGTCCCCGGCTTCCAAACGCTTTTTAGTTGCTTCAGGAGCGGCGCTTGGCCGGAGAAGGGAAGCGTGAGAATAGCGATTTCGCATTGCGCAGCTGCCGCGGCATTCTCCGCTCCTTCGATCTGGACAGCGTTACCGCCGGTGTCGCGGAGGTGCTGTGCCGTTTCTTTCGCGCGCGACGCTTCGCGGGAGCCGATGACGATGTGCTCGCCCGCGCGCGCCAGCCGTTTCGCCAGCCCTGATCCCTCCGGTCCTGTGCCGCCTAAAATCGCAATGGTCCGCGCCATCGTGCACTCCTTCCCGGCTATTGTTCGCGATGATTATACGTGACACAAGGACGCGACCTTGCGCCGCGTCTGTGTTATCTTCAAAAACTTCCACGATGGCGCCGACAACTCCAAGCACTTCCGACTTTCGCTATGCCCTCGGCCAGTTTGCCACCGGCGTCACTGTAGTGACCGCGGAGCGAGCGCCCGGCCAAGTGCACGGCATGACGGCGAACTCCTTCACCTCCGTGTCGCTCAGTCCGCTGCTCATTCTCATCTGCGTGGCGCATCAGGCGCAGCTGCTTCCTCTCATTCGGAAGCAGAAGCGTTTTGGGGTGAGCATCTTAAGGGAAGATCAACGAGCGCTTTCGGAGTATTTCGCACAGACCGTGGAGGACCCCGAAATCGAAAGGCGGCTGGGGATTCATTACCGCTGGACAGAAACGGGCATTCCCTTATTAGAGGATGCGCTCGCGCGCCTGGCTTGCAAGGTCGTTTCCGAGCATGCCGCCGGCGACCACACGATTTTTATCGGCGAGGTGGAAAGTCTGGACGTTCACGAAGGCAAGCCGCTCCTCTATTTGTGCGGAAACTACCGAACCCTGTGCAGTTAGCGGTCGACACGGTTCGCGACCAGAACAATCAAGCTTGTTAATGATGCCCGCCGAGCGGATCGCGCTTTACGCCATATTCCGCTCCCCACTTGTCGGTCATGTGCGAGCGAATCTCCCACAGCTCCGGGAAGAACTTGTGCCGCATGCCTTCTTCGAGAATTTCCACGGGCCGGCCCTTCAGCGATTTCGATCCAAAGCCAATCGTGCGGTGAATCAACTGCATGTGCTCGTAGCGGAATTTCTGAAACAGCTCATCGAATTCCGCCATCGCTTCCGCGATCACGTAAGCGTCGCTGTGCGTGTACTCCGTGTCGTAGACTTTTTCCAGCGTCAGCCCGTGCTTTTCCAGACAGTGCTGCTGGAATGAATTCCACAGCGGCTGGTACATCTTCAACAGCACGCGGAAGCCCGGCGACTCCTGCCCGCTGCCATTGCCAAGCCGCAAGCGAATTTCCTGATATTCCTTGGGCGACATGATTTCGAGCAGGGCGATTTGCTGGATCATTAGTCGCTGCGCAGTGTGCACGCGCCGGAAAAGCGTCATCACACGATTCGTATTTTCCTGCTGCAAATAATCATCGATATCCAAGAGCGTGTACGCGATCAGCTTCATCCACAATTCTTCGATCTGGTGCACCACTTGAAATTGCAATTCGTCCGCGTTGCACAGCTCGGCGAATTTCGTCTGGCAAGAAAGCAGCGTCTTTGTATTCAGATACAGTTCGTAATCGAGTGTGCCCTCTCCGCCCATAATCGCGTAAAACTGTTCCCGGTTCACAACGCCTCCATGACGCCAAGTTCCTAAGTCCGAATCTATCTTGAGGGTACCGCAAATGCCAAGGCGGGCCTAAAACGGTGGGATAAGACCAAAACTATCGCTCTGAACTTCCCGACGGCCGTGTCTGTTCGGTATCGCCAACATCTTTGCGGTGGCTCTTCACTTCGCGCAACGCATACACCGGCTTGTTCTGCGATTCGTAGTACGTGCGCGCGATCAGTTCGCCAAGCAATCCCATGGAGACAAATTGCACGCCGCTGATAAACAATGCCACCGCTAGTAGCATCAGCGGCCCGTGCTGCGTCATGACGTTCACGCCGTGCGCGAATTTCTCAAAAGCCAGGTAGCCAGCCAGGGCCATCCCCAGGGCCGTCCCCCCAACGCCTAGAAGGCCGAAAAATTGCAATGGTCGCGTCGAGTAATCCAGCAGGAATTTCACGATCAGCAAATCCAGAAAAACGCGAATCGTGCGCCCGATCCCGTAATTGCTCTTCCCGCTCTTGCGTTCGCCATCGGTGATAGGCACTTCGGTGATGCGCGCGCCCGTCGAGCTCGCCAGCGCCGGTATGAACCGGTGCAGCTCGCCGTACAATTGAATCTCCTGAATAATTTCACGCCGGTACGCTTTGAAGGTCGTGCCAAAATCGTGCAACTCGAGCCCGGACAGTTTGGCCATCATCCAGTTCGCCGCGCGGCTGGGCACTTGCCGCAACAACCAGTGGTCGCGCCGGGCGTAGCGCCAGCCGCTGACCAGATCGTAGCCTTCCTCGATCTTTTCCAGGAAGCGCGGAATCTCTTCAGGGTCATGTTGCAAATCGCCGTCCATCGAGATGATTACTTCGCCGCGCGCAAAATCAAAGCCCGCCTTCAACGCCGGCGTCTGCCCAAAATTCCGCCGCAGCCGCACCAGATTCACGCGTCGGTCGTGCTCGTAAATGTCGGAAAGCACCTTGAAGGAATTATCGCGGCTGCCATCGTCGATAAAAATCAGCTCATAGCTTTCGCCGATGGAGTCCATCACCTCGGTGAGTTTCATGTACAGAGGTGGGATATTCTCCTGCTCGTTGTACGACGATGGAATATCGGACGCTGGATTCGCTTCTCATACCGCGCTGCCCACGAAGCCATAGTCTATCAGGCGTATCCCCTGGGATGCGACAAGATTTCGTATCTCCGTGTCGGTCAGAATTTCGACCTCTTTTTCGCGCGAGCCCTGCAGCCGTGTCGCGGTTTTCCGCAGCGCTTCGTCCGCATAACCCGGATGGCACATCAGCTCCGTGGTGCCTTCCGGCAAGCTTCGCAGCAGGCGCGCTACGCCTTCCTTGGTTAATTCGCCGGTTTGCGCGATCCCGCAAAAATAATCGGCTGTCGAGACTCCCGCCCTGTCCGCCTGCTCGCGCGCGTCTCGCGCCAGCAACTTCAGCCCGCGCGCCTGCACTCCTTGCTTGAGCACCACAGCCGCGCGCACCTTGCCGGTGGAAAGGGCCGCCCGCAGACCCGACGCCTCGTGCGACACCCGAATCGCTCCAATTCCGTGGCGCTTCGCCAGCCGCAGCGCAATCTCAAACAATCCCGGCAGCATATGTACGTGTTTGTGACCGTCCAGGTGTGTAGGCTCGACTCCCGCGCCGCGAACCTTGGAAATTTGCGCCTCCCACTCCATTTCTACTTCGCGCATCGAGAGTCCGCGGGTGGCGATCTTTAGCAGTAAGCTGTCGGGACCGCCCTCGAATTCCCCCGAAGCGTTCACCAATGTTGGCACCACCTCGCGCGCCGCGGTCGGCGGACCATCGCTCAAATTCAAGTGCACGCCCACACCGAGCCCGCGTGTTTTGCGAGCCAACTCTACGGCCTCGGCAAACGCCGCGCCATTCGCCAGCAGCGACGCGCTGGTCACAATCCCATTGCGATGCGCCTCCGCCACGCCGCGGTTCACTCCCGCCGTCCAGCCGAGGTCATCCGCATTCACAATCAGATTCCTGGGCACCTGTACTGTTCCTTTGCGCAGCCCTGTCCTTGCGGCCAGCTACACAGTACTGCGCTGACGCGCTTGCGTACCATTGACCGCTCCGGCCACCAACTTTAGCATGGCCATTTAGAGGCAGGTATGTCCGTCCAGACCAAAGAGCCAAAGAGAGAACCGCGCCAGGTCAAGTTGGTCGAAGCGCGTTACAAAGAGAAGCGCCGCGGGCACCGCATGAATTCGCGCGTCCCCGTGCGCCTGGAATGGGATTTGCCCTCGGGCAAGCGCGTCAATGCCGAGGCGCATACCCGCGTTGTGAATCCTTACGGCTGCATGGTTGTTCTGGACCACGATCTCCCGCTCGAACATCGCGTCGCTCTCACCAATGTGCCAATGAACGCCAGCAACGCCGCCGTGATCGTCTGGAAAAGCGACGAGCGTCCCGAAGGCGGCTGGGAATACGGCGTGGAGCTGGTCGCGCCTGCGATGGATTTCTGGGGGCTCGAACTTTGAAGCCGCCGACGCCGAATCTGAAGCCGGCCATGCCGCATCCTTCTGCGCGGCCGGCGGTCGCGCGTCAGCCCACCGCGGAGGAGCGTCGTCGCTCGCAACGCGTGTTGGTGCGTATGCCAGTGGTCATTCACGTCGCCGGGAAATCACTGCCGGGCAACACGCATACCGTAAGCGCCGGCGGGGCCATGGTGATTCTCAAGGAAGGCATCAGCGAAGGCACGAAGGTTACCGTCGAGAATCCCGCCACCAAGATCAAGGTTGAGGCCAAGGTCGTCCGGCCCCCGCAGATGAATCAGGAAGGCTCGCTGGTTCCGGTGGAGTTTGCCACGCCTTCGCCGACGTTTTGGAACATCTTCTTCCCGCCATTCACGAATTAAGTTGAATTTCTCGTTGCTGCGCTCCGCAGACTCTGTGTCTTCGGCGTTGCGGCGTTTTGTTGCGTATAAAGGAGAACTGCCCCGATGACCGCGGCCGTTCTCGATTTGCTGTGTCTCTCGCTACTGAACCGTGACTGTCGCCGCTGGCGATGTGGAGCCAGCGTAATTTGCGTCGCCGCTATACACGGCCGTAATGCTATCGGTGTGTGTACCGCCGCTGCCGTTGCTAGATCCACTGCAGCCGGCAAATCCGGCCGCAACACACGCGAAGAGCACCAGGCCCGCGACCGCATAGCCCAACCTTGGCCTTCTGTTTCGTAGCGGCGCAGCATACCTCGCCATCGCCAAAAATAAGATCAATAGCCATGCTGCGATCCACAGCGGCGCGACAGGGATAGGCAGCCCGGGCCGCGGCTGAGTTAATGGAATCAACTGAGACAACGCGGTTGTCAGCGTGGCTGTGCACGACGCTTGTCCGGTTTGCGCACCGCTCGTCCCTGCATAGGTTATGGTTCCGGCGAGCACAGACGTGCCGTTCTTGAATTGCACCGTTCCTGGGTTGACTACGCCTGAACCGCATGGC
>WNFP01004128.1_pt1 | contig 11690 bp, 5 predicted proteins | sample 5400201 | NCBI WGS metagenome assembly WNFP01 (sample SAMN13153355, study PRJNA577476) | soil metagenome | isolation source: 115 cm saprolite under Madrone tree | place: USA:California | collected 2016-06-14
GTGACGGCGCCCGCCGAGACGGACCCCTTCGAGGCCCTCTACGCTCGCGGCGTGACGGACGGCCTGCCCGTCGTGGTGCCGACGGCCGCGCGCGTGGCGGCGGCGGTCGAGGCGAGCGGGCGGCCACGCGACGAGCTGGTTGCCCTGGTCGCGCCGAAGCTGGGCCGCGCCACGGTCGAGAAGGTCGCGATCAACGCCGTCATGGCCGGCTGCCGGCCCGAGTACATGCCGGCCGTCATCGCCGCCGTCGAGGCGATCTGCGATCCCGCCTTCGCGCTGGTCGGCGTCTCGGGCACGACCGACGCGGTGGCGCCGCTCCTGATTCTCAACGGGCCCGTCCGCGCCGCGCTCGACGTCAACTCGGGCGCGGGCGTCTTCGGCCCGGGCTGGCGCGCCAACGCGACCATCGGCCGCGCGGTGCGGCTGGTGTGGCAGAACATCGGCGGCGCCGCCGCGGGCGGCATCAGCATGTCCACCTTCTCCCAGACCGGCCGCTACTCCTACTGCATCGGTGAGAACGAGGAAGAGAGCCCGTGGGAGCCGCTGCACGTCGAGCACGGCTTCGCCGCCGGAGAGAGCACGGTGGCGGCCATCGCGGCGGAGGCGCCGCAGGTCGTGGCGAACACCCTGGGGCGCACGGCGCGCGAGATCCTGGCGACGATCGCGCGGAGCGGCATCGTGATCGCGAGCGAGACGCACGCCGGCCTCGGCGACACCGTGCTCGTGATCGCTCCCGAGCACGCGCGGACCATCGCGGCCGACGGCTGGTCCAAGGCGGACGCGCGGCAGTTCGTCTGGGAGCAGACGCAGGCGGACATGGGCGGCCATGGCGTCACGAAGTTCCGTGAGCCGGCCAACGTGCGAATCGTCGTCGCCGGCGGCACGGCGGGGCGCTTCTCCGCCTGGATCCCCGGCTGGCCCTTTCCCAACTCGCCATCGAGTCTGGTACTCAAGCGAATCTAGCTGCGCTTACTGTTCCTCATGGCACGCCGTGTGCGTTTCTTCCGCACACGGAGGAAGGGCGCCATCGAGGAGCACATGGGGATCAACGGGTTTGCTCGGACTGCCCGGATGGACAGTCCGGAGAATGGTAGATTCCCGGGCAGTGACCTAACCACCCGGGTAGATTGGGGCGCTATGGCAGGCCTTGACGAGATCCTTGGAGAGAGCGCCGCCATCCAGGCGGTGCGTGACAATATCCGCAGGCTCCTCGGACGCCCCCACTCCGGCCGCCGGATGCCGTCCATACTGATTCAGGGCGAAACGGGCACGGGCAAGGGACTAGTTGCCCGGCTCATCCATCGCCTGGGGCCGCGCGCCGACGGTCCCTTCGTGGACGTCAACTGCGCCGCCATCCCCGACACTCTCCTCGAGTCCGAGCTGTTCGGCTACGAGCGCGGGGCGTTCACGGACGCGCGGCGCGCCAAGCCCGGGCTCTTCCAGACCGCGCACCACGGCACGCTCTTCCTCGACGAGATCGGGCTGCTTCCCGGGCCGCTCCAGGCCAAGCTGCTCACGGTGCTCGAGGAGCAGGCGGTGCGGCGGCTGGGGAGCACCACGAGCGAGCCGGTGGACGTCTGGATCCTCAGCGCCACGAACGCCGACCTGAGCAAAGCCGTGCACGAGCGCGGCTTCCGCGAGGATCTCTATCACCGCCTGGCCGTGCTCACGCTCTCGCTGCCGCCGCTGCGCGAGCGCGGGCGCGACGTGCTGCTGCTGGCCGAGCGCTTCCTGTCCCGCGCCTGCGCCGACTACGGCTTGCCGTCCAAGACGCTCTCGCCCGAGGCCCAAGCGCGGCTGCTCGAGCACAGCTGGCCGGGGAATGTCCGCGAGCTCGGCAACATGGCCGAGCGGGTGGCGCTCCTCACCGAGGCCAGCGTCGTGAGCGCGGACATCCTCGAGCTGCCATCGGCGGTGGCCGCCGCGCCGGCGGCCGCCTCCGCGAAGGCGGCGCCCCAGGCCTCGCTCCAGGACGCGATGCGCGAGCATCTGCTGGCCGCCCTGACCCAGACGGGGTGGAACGTCTCGCGCACGGCGGCTCTCCTCGGGATCTCGCGCAACACGCTGCGCGCGCGCATCGAGAAGTATGGCCTCCGCACGGGCTCGGGACAGGTCGAGGAAGCCGCGCCCAAGCCCGCCGCCGATCCGGCGCCCTCCCTTCGCCCTGCCGAGCCCGTGGCGGCGCCCGTGCGGATCCGCTGGGAGCGCCGCCGCATCACCCTGCTGCGGGCCTCGCTCATCCACCAAGGCGAGAGCGACAGCTCGCCCGGGACGGCCCGTGAGCTCGAGACCCTGATGGCCAAGGTGCGCGGATTCGGCGGGCACATCGACGAGCTGGGTCAGAACGGAATTGTCGCCGTGTTCGGCCTGGAGCCGGCCGAGGACACGCCGCAACGCGCCGCGCACGCGGCGCTGACCATCGGCAAGGCGCTGGAGCGGCTGGCCATGGAGGAGGGCACGCCCTTCGCCGTCAAGATCGCCATTCACACGAGCCAGTGCCTGGTCACTCCGCTGCGCGGCCGCGTCGAGATCGCCGGCGAGTCGAGGCAGGAGAGCTGGGCCACCCTCACGGCGCTGTTAAAGGATGCCGCGCCCGGCGTTCCCGTGGTGAGCGCGGCGGTCAGGCCGTTTCTCGACCGCCGGTTCAAGCTCGAGCGCGTGGCCCGGGCTGGGGAGGCGGCCGAGCCGGCGTACCGCCTCACGGGGCACGAGCAGCACGGGCTTGGCCACGCCGGGGTGATGGCCGCGTTCGTCGGGCGGAGCCAGGAGCTGGACGTGCTGCAGAGCCGGCTCGCATCGGCGGTGGCCGGCCAGGGTCAGCTCGTCTGTATCGTCGGCGACGCCGGGATCGGCAAATCGCGGCTCCTCTACGAGTTCAGCCGGCGGGTGGCAAGCCAGGGCGTGGGCTACCTCGAAGGACGGTGTGTCTCCTACGGCGGCGCCATTCCGTACCTGCCCTTCCTGGACCTCATCCGGAGGGGCTTCGGTCTCACCGAGGCGGACGGGCCCGAGCTGACCGCGGAGAAGATCCGTTTCGGCCTCGATGCGCTGCGCCTGCCTCCCGAGGAGTCGCTGCCATACCTGCTGAATCTGCTGGGCTTCAAGGACGAGACGAGGACAGTGGAGCGCCTGAGCCCCGAGGCGGTGAAGGCGAACACCTTCGAGACGCTCAAGCGGGTCACGCTGAGAGCGAATCAGGCGCGTCCCCTCATCATCACCCTGGAAGACCTGCACTGGATCGACCGGACGTCGGAAGAGCTGTTCGCGTCCCTGATCGAGGGCCTGGCGCGAATCCCTCTCCTCCTCGTCACGACCTATCGCCCGGGGTATCGCCCGCCCTGGATCGAGAAGTCGTACGCCACGCAGATCGCGCTGCCGCCGCTGTCCCCGGAGGAGAGCCTGCGCCTCGCGCAGTCTATCCTGCCGCGCCAGCAGCTGCCGGAGCCGCTGGCCCAGGTCATTTTGAGCCGGGCCGAGGGCAATCCCTTCTTCCTCGAGGAGCTGACTCGCGCGGTCATGGCTCGCGGCGACCGCCACGTCGACATCGCCGTCCCGGACACCGTGCAGGGGGTATTGATGGCGCGCATCGAGCGGCTGACCGAGGAACAGCAACGTCTGCTCCAGACGGCCTCGGTGCTCGGGCGTGCCGCGTCCTCGAAGCCGCTCGCGGCCATGTGGGGAGACGCGGCGGACCTGGCCGTTCACCTGCAAGAGCTCGGGCGGCTCGAATTCTTGTTTGAGCAGCGCGCCGGCGAGGAGACGGCGTACGTCTTCAAGCACGCGCTGACCCAGGAGGTGGCCTACGAGAGCATCCTCGCGCCGCAGCGCCGCGTGCTCCACGCCGCGGCGGGGCAGGCGCTCGAGGCGCTGCATGCGGACCGGCTCGAAGACGTCTACGACCGCCTCGCCTATCACTTCGCGCGGACCGGCGAGACCGCCAAGGCCGTCGACTATCTGACGCGCTTCGCGGACAAGGCGGCCTCCCGCCACGCCCACGCCGAGGCCATCGCGGCTCTCGAGGGCGCGCTCGCGCGCATTCCCGAGCTGCCGCCCGATGGTCGGGACCGGTTGACGCTCGGGCTCGTGCTCCGGCTGGCCAACTCCCTGGTCTATCTGGGCCGCTTCCGGGAAAGCCTCGATGTCCTCGCCGCCCACGAGGAGCGACTCGACCGGATAGCCGACCCTCGCCTCACCGGCCTCTTTCACTTCCAGATCGGACTGGTGTGGAGCTTCGTCGGCGACAACGAGCGCTCCGAGGCGCACGCCCGGAAGTCGCTGGAAGCCTCGCGGCAGTCCGGAGACGAGGCGACCATGGGCAAGGCCCAGTTCGTCCTCGCCCAGAATGGAATCTGGTGGGGCCGGCCGCACGAGGTCACGACGCACGCGTCCGAGGCAATCGCGCTGCTCGAGCGCACCCGCGAGCCGTACTGGCTGGGGATGACCCGCTTCATCCTGGGGATCAACTACGCCTTCGTCGGGCAGTTCGACGCGGCGCTGGCCGAGGAGGCGAAGGTCGATGCCCTCGGCTCGGCGATCGGCAGCATGCGGCTGCAGAGCTACGCGGCGTGGGCGACCGGCGGCATGCGGGCGTTCATGGGGGACGCCGAGCTCGGGATCGAAGGCTGCCGGCGGAGCCTCGAGCGCTCGCCCGATCCCTTCAACACGGCCGACGCGCTCTGTTTCCTCGGCTATGCCTATCTCGAGAACGGCCAGCCCGCCGAAGCCCTCGGCCACCTGGAGCAGGCGCTCGCCATGTTCGTGCGGTTCCGCCACCGGCATTTCCAGAGCCTGGTCACCGCCTATCTCTCCGAGGCCCTGTTCCTGATGGGCGATTTTGCCCGCGCGCGGCAGGTGGCGTCGGAGGGTCTCGAGCTCGCCAAGGAGGGCAAGTTCCACTACGCGAGCGCTCTCAACCGCCGGTTGCTGGGTCGTCTCGCGCACGCCGAAGGAAATCCGGCGGACGCGCTCAGGCTGCTGCGCGAGGCGCGCGAGCTGTTCGTGTCCGGAGGCATGGAGCACGAGGTCGGCCGCACCGAGCTGGCGCTAGCCGAGCTGGCGCATATCCAGGGCGACCGCGACGCGCTCCGCGCACACCTCGCCCGGGCGCTGGCACTCTTCACGCGCCTGGGCGTGCCGCGCTACGTCGAGCGCACCAGGCGCTTGGCCGCGGAGTGGGACGCGCCCTTGCCGGCCTGAGCAAGCCTCGTCATGGGAAGCCCGGAAGAAGAAGGAGCGAGATGACCGCCAACGCCGAATGCCCGATCAATGGGAGATTCGTCCGCGTGGCCATTCTATCCGGGCTGCTCGTTCTCCTCGCGCACATCGTCGCGCACGATGCGGCCACCTACTACGTCTGGGGCACCGGGTGGGCTTTCATCCACAGCGTCACCTACTACCGCGTCATCTTGACAATCTGGGCCACCGTGATTCTGCTCACGCCCGCGCTATGCTTCTTCATCCTCCTCAAGCCGGGGGCGGTCGAGACGTATTCCCGCTCGTTCTGGACCTTCGCCTACATCGCCTTCCTCTTCCACCTCTATTGGGCCATCTTCGGAATCTGCCAGGGCAACCTCAAAGCGATCTTTCACGGTCATGCCGGGCACGAAATGATCCCGGGTTGCACCGTCGAGCACCCTGGGCCGGACTTTGCCCTGGCGATCCTGTGGGGCTTCGACATCGCGCTGCTGTGGCTCGTACGGCAGGACTACACGTGGATTCGGCGGTTCACCGGGTTCGTACACGCGCTGGTGTTCGCGATGTTCGTCAAAGCGCTGATGGCACCCAAGGCGAGCCGCGGCGCGCACCTCATCGGCATGCTCATGGCCGGCATCGTCCTTTCCGCCTACATGACGCGCGTCATCTTCAGGCAGCCCGATCCAAAATCGTTCGGCGTCTTCGTGTACGTGACGTTGTTTCGGGTCATCAACCGCATCCGCATCGTCGTGGGGCGCCGGCTGGTCTGGCACCGGATGCCGCTCCTGTTCGCCATTGGGAATCTGGATGCGCTTCGCGAAGTCCTGCGGGCCCGAAACCTTCACAACACGTCCGACATTCCCGTGTCGAACCCCGCGGGGCTGCGGCCGCCGGTGCCCTACCGCCCGGCATACCTGCACTCGAGAGAGGCCGACGGCTGGTACAACGACCTCACAAAGCCGGAGATGGGCAGCGCCAGCCTGAACGAGGCGAACCCGGCGGACACGTCGGACTTCACGCTGAGCAGCCCGGGGGCCCGCTTCGGCCGGAACATCCCGTTGAGCGAGGTGGATCCGGAGCGCGACGGCGGCCTGCTGGAGCCCAATCCTCGCGAGATCAGCAACCGGCTGCTCGCGCGAAGGCCCGGCGGCTTCATACCGGCGGAGTCACTGAACCTTCTCGCCGCGGCATGGATCCAGTTCCAGGTGCACGACTGGTTCAACCACGGCAATCCTGAGACCGATGACGTGATCGAGGTTCCGACCAGGCCCGGTGACGAGCCTCTGGTGTGCCCGATGCGGATACGGCGTACCCGGCGCGATCCCACCCGCAAGGAGGATGACGGCAACGGCCCCGTCACGTACGTGAATGCAGAGTCTCACTGGTGGGACGGCTCGCAGATCTACGGCGCCAGTGAGGAGGCAGAGCGGCACCTTCGCGACCACCGGGGGGGCAGGCTCGCGCTGGATGACCGCGGGCTGCTGCTCATGGAGGAGAACGGGTTGGAGGGGACGGGTCTCTCCGCCAACTGGTGGATCGGGCTCAGCCTCATGCACAACCTGTTCGCCAGGGAGCACAATGCGATCTGCGATCATCTCAGACGTGAGTACCCCGGCTGGGACGACGAGCAGCTCTTCCGGACGGCCCGCCTCGTGAACGTCGCCCTGATGGCAAAGATCCATACGCTCGAATGGACGCCCGCCATCCTCGGCCACCCGGTGCTACAGGTCGGGATGAAAGGAAACTGGTGGGGATTCGCGACGGAGCGGATCAAGAAGGTGCTCCGGCGCATCAGCGAAGGCGAGCTGGTGAGCGGCATTCCGGGCTCGGAGACCAATCACCACGGAGCGGACTACTGCCTGACGGAAGAGTTCGTCTCGGTCTACCGCATGCACGCCCTGATGCCCGACCAGGTGGCCGTGTATCGGGTCGCGGACGGCAAGGAGCTCGAAACGAAGCTCACGCTGGACGCCGAGAAGGATCGCACGTCCGTCGACGTCGTCAGTCCCGGGGCCAGGGATCGGGCGCTGGCGAACCAGGTCGGGATGGAGGATCTTTTCTATTCCCTGGGCAGGGCCAACCCGGGCGCGCTGGTCCTTCACAATTACCCGGATTGGATGCGCCGACTCCAGAGACGGAAGAGCGACGGCACGCCCGACGAGTTCATCGACCTCGCCGCCATCGACATCGTCAGGGACCGCGAGCGAGGCGTGCCCCGGTACAACCGCTTCCGGGAATTGTTCCATCTCCGTCGCGTCAAGTCTTTCGAGGAGCTGGCGGCGAGGCCGGAGTGGGCGGAAGAGCTCCGGGCGATCTACGGCCACGTGGACCGGGTCGACCTCATGGTCGGGATGTATGCGGAGCGGAAGCCGGAGGGCTTCGGGATCAGCGACACCGCGTTTCGCGTGTTCTTGCTGATGGCCTCGCGGCGGCTCAAGAGCGACCGGTTCTTCACGAAAGACTACACGCCGGAGATCTACAGCCGCGCCGGCATCGACTGGGTCGAGAACAACACCATGCGGACGGTGCTGTTGCGACACTACCCCGTCCTCGCCGCCCCGCTCTATCACGTCAAGAATCCGTTTGCCCCGTGGAACGATGTACGGAAGCCGCCGTCGGTCAGCGATCCTTGATCGGGAGGACGCTAGGTTTCGGCAGGCCTTCTCCTGGCCTGTGCGCCTCGAAGCGTCCACCAGCCGAGCAGGAGCGCCACGCCCAGGAGTCCCGCCGTGCCGTTCACGAGGAGGGCCCGGCCCACGCCCCAGTGCTCTGAGATGGCGCCCACGATGAAGGCGCCGAACGGGAAAACGCCACCCCAGATCAGGGTGTAGAGGCTCATCACCCGGCCGCGCAGCTCGTCGGGCGCGGAGAGCTGCATGGCGGTGTTGCAGCTGGCGACCAGCACGAGGCCGAACAGGCCCGTGAAGAAGAGCAGGACCGCAGCGAGCGAGAAAGTGCGCGCGGTGGACAGCGTGACGAGCGCGCCGCACGCGAGCGCCGCCGCGCCGAACAGCACGGCCGCGGGTGGACGGCGCGCGCCCAATGCGCCGACGGTAAGCGCGCCCGTGACCGCGCCCACGCCCAGGCAGGCCATGAGGAGGCCGAAGCCCTCGGCGCCCAGGTGCAGCACCGTGCGGACCACCAGCGGCACGTAGACGGTGAAGTTGAAGACGCAGATGCTCACGATGAAGAGCAATCCGAGGGTCAGACGGATCTCCGGCGTGCTGACGGCATACCGGAGGCCCGTGACTACGTCGCGCAGAACGCCTTCGCCTGAGCGCGCCTTCGGCGCTCCCTGCGTGCGCAATCCGAGCAGCATGATCACGGCCACGGCGAAGCCGAGCCCGTTCAGGACAAAGGCCGGCACCACGCCGAAGCTCGCGATCAAGAGCCCGCCGAGCCCGGGCCCGACGATCCGCGCGGCATTGAACGAGGCCGAGTTGAGCGCGACCGCGCTCGCGACGTCGGCGCGCCCGACCATCTCGGCCACGAGCGACTGGCGCGCCGGCTGGTCGAGCACGTTGACGAGCCCGGAGCAGAAGGCCAGCACGGCCACGTGCCAGTACTCGACGCGACCCGAGGCGACCAGGGCCGCCAGCCCCAGGGCCTGGCAGCCGAGCGCCGCCTGTGCGCCGATCAAGAGGCGGCGCTTGCGCACGCGGTCGGCGAGCGCGCCCGAGGCGATCGAGAAGAGCAGGATGGGCGCGAACTGGAGCGAGCCGATCAAGCCGAGCTTGAACGGCGACGGCGTGAGCTGGAGCACCAGCCACGACTGGGCGACCGTTTGCATCCAGGTGCCCGTTTGCGCGACGAGCTGGGCCCAGAAGAAGCGGCGGAAGTCGGCGTGATGGAAGGCGCGGAGCCCGACGGGGAGCGCCATCCGCGGCCGACGCGCGCTCTCCCTAGCGCCCGGCGGCGAGACCGAACGCTTCCGAGAACCTCCGATACGCCTCGAGGTGATCGCCGTACTTCCGGTGGCCGCCGGTGTGCTTGGCCTGCGCGAGGAGGAGGCGGTCGCGATCGCGCGCGGTCGAGTGCGCGTAGTCCTCGAGGAGACAGGAGCCCAGCTCCTGGTTGTGCGGGTCGTTGCCGGTCTTGGCGGCGGCGGTGGCGAGCGTCTCGATGAGCGGCGCGCGGTCGAAGCCGGCCTTGAGGTAGGCGGCGGTCCAGTTGACGGCCTCGAACGCGCGGAGCCCCATGAGGGCCTCATCCAGCCGCTCGAGCAGCTGGTGCTGGGGCATGGCGTCGGCACCGCGGGGCGCCTCGATCTTGATCGGGCCGTTCCCGCCCATGTACCGCTGGTTGTGGGCACCTCGGCAGACGAAGGCGGCCGCGACAAACAGGAGCTTGAGCCGGTGCGGGTGGTCGAAGGTGTCGAAGAACCAGCCCAGGGTGTTGCAGTACTCGTAGCTGTGCTGGGGAATGGAATAGTTGTTCGGATCGCCCGTCTCGAGGATGAGCTGGGCCGAGGCCACCTGAATCGTGTCGAGGATCTGCCGCAGTCCCGTCCCGGACTTCAACAGCTCCACGATCAGGTTCATGTACACCGGCTCCTCGCCGCTCAATAGCGCCTCCACGAGGGCGAGGGACTCGGCCGCGGTGAGAGCACTATCGTTGGCGAGGAGATCGCGATCGCGGTTGTCCAGGAAGTTCTGCACGATCTGGCAGGCCATCTCGTAGTTCGAGTACCAGCGTGGGCCGACCGCGATGTCCGGCACGCCGGCGTACAGGATGCTGCGCGCATGCTCCCAGCCGACCATTCGAGCGAGCTGCACCGTGGCGCGGGCCCGGAACGACTTGTGGCCCGTCGTGTAGGAGCGGTTGTGCAGCACCCGATCCTGCACGTCGATGAGCCCGGCGAAGACGAGCTGGGCCAGAAGCTGGTCCCGGAGGGCGCCGTTCTGCTTGGCCTCTTCCCACAGCCCGAGGAAGACGCGGTAGGCGTTCACGACCTCGCCGCGCTGGACGAGCGTCAGCCAGGTGTTGAGCTTCTCGGGGAAGGTGCCGTCGATCACGAGCGGCTCCTGCTGGGCCCAGTGGACTTCTGGCAGCGGCGGCTTGCCCTCGAACTTCAGCTCGTAGAGCCGGACGTAGTGACCGGGCATCTTGCCGAGGAGCTGGTTCCAGGGATCGAGCCCCGTGGGGAGGTACCAGATGGTCTGCGCCAGCGGCAGGTACGCCAGCTCGGGCCTGAGCAAGGTCATCAGCTCCGTGCTCGCCCGCGAGCTCAAGAAGCAGTGGTCGTTGTTCACGAACTTCACCACGCCGTCGTCGAGGCGCTGGTGATAGGGCACGTGGGTGTAGGGCGCGTGGATCCGGACGATCTCACCCACGAGCTCGGGCAGGGGCCGGCCGGCGCGGACCAGGTCGTAGAAGATGTTGCTGGCGCCGGTCTGGTCGCGTTCCAGGATCTTCTCTTCGAGCCGGGCATAGGAGTCGGTCATCTCTGGTTGGGCGGTCCGGCCGGTGGCAATGGCCATGCGAAGTCTCCCCTGGGAACGCGGCGCCTCGTGCGCTTCGGTGGCGAGACTGTGTCACGCGTTTCCGCTGGTGTCAAATGAGGTAGGCTCTGACTGTATCGGATCCGATGCATGGCGCGGGCGTTGGTCTTCGATCAGAACGGCGTATAGTCCAGCCTAGCGCAGCTCGACATGGGCACTCTCCAGCCGAGTCCATCACATTTGGATAGCCTCACGATGCTGCCAGTCGCCGTCAAGGCCGATCTTCTTCGGCACCTCAACGCGGTCCGCGGCCAGCATGAGATCGATCTCCAGGCCGGCGCGGGCTGGGTCGAGCTGCCGTGGGCTCTCGCCCGGAAGTACCCCAACGCCGGGCACGAGTGGCCCTGGCAGTGGGTGTTCCCGGCGACCCGCATGTATTTCGACCGGACCATCGGCGAACGCCGACGTCATCACCTTCACGAATCCGTCCTCCAGCGTGCCGTCCGGATCGCTGCCCTTCGAGCGGGCATCGCCAAGCGCGTGAGCTGCCACACGTTTCGCCACTCCTTTGCCACCCACCTGCTGGAGGACGGCCACGACATCCGGACAGTCCAGGAACTCCTCGGCCACCAGGACGTCAGCACCACCATGATCTACACACACGTCCTGAACCGGGGCCCAGGCGCCGTCCGAAGCCCTGCCGACCGCATTTTCCCGGCATGACACGCTCGACTCCCGGCCGCCACGCCGCCGCTTCCAACTGGACTGGACAGGTCCGCATAGCAAGAGCGCCATCCGCGCGACGTGGCGATGTTCTGGCTGAACTTGTTACTCGAAGTCATTGTCCGCGCTGCTGCTATACTGCGCCGCGCGAAGCGTCACCGTTTCTCGATGGTTCCGTCCACTTCACGTTGGGCGGACAAGGACAGTGGAGGCGGAGTCGTCGATGTTGACACGAAGCCATCGTGACTCCCTTGTCCGCGACGGCTACGCGGTGGTGGCTGGCCTCGTGCCCGAGCGTCTATTGAGGGCGGCGAGAGATGTCATCTGCTTCTT
>WNFP01011291.1_pt1 | contig 11689 bp, 10 predicted proteins | sample 5400201 | NCBI WGS metagenome assembly WNFP01 (sample SAMN13153355, study PRJNA577476) | soil metagenome | isolation source: 115 cm saprolite under Madrone tree | place: USA:California | collected 2016-06-14
TGGCGGAAAGCTCCGGGAGGCATGCACAGAGACAGGATCTGGCCTTTCCGCGGATAAACCGGAATCGGCGGATCCAATCCCGCCAGTTCGGGGCTCCAGACGCCGGAAGCGACCACGATGCCCGGCGCTTCGAATGTGGGGCCGTCCGTCCGCACTGCGTTCTTCGAAATTCCCTGAACGCGCACGCCGGTTCGAATCTCGACGCCTCTTTTGAGGCAGGACTCGCGCAGGGCATTCACGAGCCTGCGCGGCGCCACGGAACTCTCAGCGGGCATGAAAAGCGCCATCAGAATGTCTGCCGTGATGAGGGGCTCCATCCTGCGAACCTCATCGGCAGAGATGTTCTCGACCGCGAAGCCTGCCTTTCGCTGCCACTCGCATCGGCGGCGGAGCGCGTTGGCGGATTCTTCCGAGCAGGCGAGACACAACAAACCGGAACCGGAATATCCGCAATCGATTCCGGTCTCGTCTTCCAACTCGCCAATGAATTTCCGGTACGTGTCATGGCTCGCGCGGCACAATTGAAAGAACGGATCCTGATCGTCCGCCTCACTCAGGGGAGACAACATGCCGGCGGCAGCCCACGATGTGCCTTCCCCGGTTGCGCCACGATCCAGGACCAGCACGGCTTTCCGGCCGGCAAGCTCGCGCGCGACAGAGAGACCGATCACGCCTCCGCCGATGACGATCACGTCATGCATAGGCCCATTCTACCTGTGTTAGTCTAGGACCTTCATGATTCGGGCCCTGATTTTCGACTTCAACGGCGTTCTGGCAAATGACGATCCGATTCACATGGAGTCTTTTCGGCGGGTCGCCGAGGAAGAAGGATTGACGTTCACTGACGAGGAATACCTCGACACATATCTTCCGCTGAATGATTGGGACTGCTTCAAAACCCTGTACGCGGGACATTCGCTTCCACTGCCGGCCGGCGACCTCAATGAACTCGTCCGCCGGAAGGGTCTTTATTATTTTCAAGCTATTGCGGAGAGATCCGTCATGTTCAGCGAGGCCGATCGGGCCGTGCGGGCCGCGGCAGCCCGTTGTCCTGTTGCGATCGCATCCGGCGCACGAGGCGAGGAAATCCGTCATATTCTCGATCGCGCGGATCTTCAAAAGTGTTTCAGCGCAATCATTTCCGCGGAAGATGTCCGCTACGGAAAACCACACCCCGAGCCGTTTCTGCGCGCCTATGAGAGACTGAAAGAGACTCAGGTTTCATTGAACGCGTATGATTGCGTCGCGATAGAAGATTCGATTGGCGGCATCCAGTCGGCGCATGAGGCCGGCATGCGATGCCTTGCCGTAGCGCATTCATATGGCCGGGATCGTCTCGACGCCGCGAAGCCGGAGTGGGTGATCGATTCGATCGCAGATTTCACAGCCTGGCTGGAAAGAGAAGTTCGGAAGTGAGCGCGAGATCGCGTCAGACATTTCAACAATTGGTGACGCTGCCCGACAGCGCAATTCCGTTGGCTGAAGCGGCTCTGCTGATGGCGTGCGAGGAATATCCGCAGCTGGAAATCAGCCCCTACCTGGACCAGCTCGACCGCATGGCACAGATGGCGCAGAAGAGTCTTCGCGCGGAGGATACGCCGGTCCAGACCGTTGAGAAGATCAACGCGGTTTTGTTTGAGACGCTCGGTTTTCGAGGCAACACCGAAGACTATTACGATCCGCGAAACAGCTTCTTCAACGACGTGATCGACCGGCGTGTCGGTATCCCGATTACGCTATCAACTGTCTATATGGAAGTCTCCCGCCGGCTCCAGTTCCCCATCTCCGGAGTCGGCATGCCGGGACATTTCGTTGTGAAATTCAATAACAGGAGCGAGGAGTTCTTTATGGATCCGTTCAACCGCGGCATGATTCTCAGCCGGGACGATTGCCGCGCGAGAATCAAGGAAAGGTACGGCGACTCGCTTGAATTCGACGAGCGCCTTCTCGAGCGGGTGACGAACCGCCAGATTCTCGCGCGCATGCTCAACAACCTGAAGGTCATCTACCTGAAAGCCCAGGCGTTCGACAAGGGTCTTGCGATCGTGGACATGATGCTGATGGTCAACCCGCACGACATCGAACAATTCCGCGACCGCGGGCTTCTGCGCCTGCAACTGCGCCAGTTCGAAGGCGCCGCCCGAGACCTCACGTACTATCTGCGCAAGAGCGGCAACTGCCAGGACCGCGAAGAGATCGAAGACCACCTGAAAGAGCTCAGACGCATCCAGGCGATGATGAATTGAGTCAAAAACGCGGGCTAAAGCCCACGACTACATTGGGATCAGAATGTTTCCCAAAATGTAGTCGCGGGCTTTAGCCCGCGTTTGGTGCTTAGGTTATCCTATAGCCGCATGCGGAATCGAATTCACGATGCCAGGCGCGTCGTCGTCAAGCTTGGGTCGAATCTATTTTTCAATGACAGCGGGCAGGTCGCCGTCGACCGGATTTTCTCATTCATCGAAGACGTCGCTGCGGCACGGCTGGCCGGCCGCCAGATGATCGTCGTGTCCTCCGGCGCCGTCGCACTGGGAGCCAATGCATTAGACATGAAATCCGCCCCTGCTTCGTTGAGGCAAAAACAGGCGCTCGCGGCGGTGGGCCAAAGCCGTCTGATGAACCTGTACGAACAGGGATTCGCGAAGCATGGTCTGACACCGGCACAGATCCTTCTCACCGAAGAAGACTTTTCCAGCCGCAAACGATATCTGAACCTGCGGCATACGCTGGCGACACTGCTCGACATGGGTGTCGTTCCCGTCATCAACGAAAACGACACGGTCTCCACGAGCGAGCTGGAAATCACGGACCGGAGCCGCAGTTTCGGCGACAATGACAAACTGAGCGCCCTTGTCATGAGCAAGCTCGAAGCCCAGGCGCTGATCCTTCTCTCCGACGTCGATGGCATGTATACGGACAATCCTCGAGAAAACCCGGCCGCCCAACTGATCCATGAAGTCCACGAAATCACGCCGGAGATCGAGGCCGGCGCCGGCGGCAAATCCGCACGGGGCCGCGGGGGCATGTCGACCAAGCTGCAGGCCGCCCGCATCGCGATGAATTCGGGCGGAATGGCCGTCATCGCAAATGGTCTGAAGCCGGGCATCATCGCGCGGGTTTTGAACGGCGAGCAGGAAGGCACATTATTCATCGGCAAATCGGAGTCGCTCTCCGGAAAGCGCCGCTGGATTGCCTTTGCTTCGTCGGTCTCCGGCCGGATCCATATCAATGAAGGCGCGCTCGACGCGATTACCAGGAAGAACGCCAGTCTCCTCCATGCAGGAGTGACGCGAATCGAGGACGAGTTCGAGGATGGCGATGTGGTCTCTATTATCGGGCCGGACGGCCAGGAGGTTGCCCGAGGCATCGTCAACTACTCCAGCGCCGACGCTTCGAAACTCATCGGCAAACATTCCGACGACATTTCGAGGCTGGCCTCAACGAGGAATTACGACGCATTCATCACGCGCAACAATATTGCGTTTTTGGCGGATTGAGAGACTGTTAAGACATGAGTGAAACGCGACAACAAGCGGAACGCGCGAGGCAGGCATTCTACAAACTGTCCACCACGTCGGACCGGACCGCGATCCTCCATGACGTTGCCGCTGCCCTCCAGCAGCACGCCAAGGCGATTTTCGAGGCGAACCAGAAAGATCTTGCCGAGGCAAAAGGCAAGATTCCCGAACCTCTGTACAAACGCCTTATCCTCAATGACGCGAAACTCCGAGATGTCGTCGATGGCGTCAAACAGATAGCGAACATGCCGGACCCTCTCGGCCGCGTGCTGGAGGAGACTGAACTCGACGAGGGCCTCGTCCTGCGCAAGGTCCAGACACCGATCGGAGTCATTGCCGCCATCTTCGAGTCTCGTCCGGATGTGGTGCCGCAGATCGCCGCGTTGTCGATTCGAACCGGCAATGCGGTTCTTCTGAAGGGCGGCCGGGAGGCTGTCCAGACCAACGCGGCGCTTGGCCATGCCATCCGGGAATCTCTGGAGAAGCACGGAATAAAGGACGCCGTTCAACTGGTATCGACCCGCGAAGAAGTCGCCGAATTTCTGAAGATGGACGACTTGATTGATCTGGTGATTCCGCGCGGCTCGAATGAGATGGTTCGAAGCATTCAGCACAGCACGAGGATTCCGGTGCTCGGCCATGCCGACGGCGTGTGCCACGTATATATTGACGAGTTTGCCGACGTCGACAAGGCGGCTCGCATTGCCGTCGATGCGAAGGCGCAGTACCCCGCTGTATGTAATGCCGCGGAAACGCTGCTGGTGCATTCGAGGTTTCCGGGCCGGGAGAGGGTCCTGAAGGCTCTCGCGGATGCGGGAGTGGAGCTTCGCGATTCCGAATATGGCTCCGAGTATCTGGACCTGATTATGAATGTCAGGATCGTCGGCAGTCTTGACGAGGCGATCGGCCATATCCATAGATATGGATCCAGACATACCGATTCCATCGTGACCGAGAATCATGAGAACGCCCAGCGCTTCCTGAATGAAGTCGACTCGTCCGGAGTCTTCTGGAACGCCTCAACCCGTTTTGCCGACGGCTTCCGGTACGGCTTCGGCGCCGAGGTCGGCGTCAGCACCAATAAAACCCACGCCCGCGGGCCCGTTGGCGTGGACGGCCTGCTGATCTACAAGTATCAACTGATCGGCAACGGTCACATCGTCGCAACGTATACCGGCGAGAACGCGCGCCCATTCCTGCATAGAAAACTGGGTTTGTAAACACAAAGACACAAAGGGCACAAAGACACAAAGAAAGCCGGCATTAAATGATCTTTGATGCCGGCTCCTTCATTGTGATGTTCAAGACGAAGCGTCCGTGCGGGGTGCGTGCGAAAACCAGTTTGTCTTCGGACTCGAACGCGATGACCTCGTCCACATTCACCACAATCAGCTTTGAGCTCGACCGGGCCATGAGGCGCTCCAGCCTCCGGCCATCCCGCCGCGCTTCCTCCAGGTTAGTGCGTTGCGCAGCCGGCCGGATCACGTCCAGCCGGGAAAGGCACTCCGCCAGACGCTTCTGAGTAATGGGTTTCAAAAGGTAGTCCAGGGCATGCACCTCGAAAGCGCGGATGGCGTAGTGACCGTAGGCAGTGGTGAAAATGACGACCGGCCATTCGTCTTGTGGCAACGAATCCAGGACCGCAAAGCCATCCAGGCCGGGCATCTCGACATCGAGGAATACAACGTCCGGCTGCAGCTTCTGAATCGCTGCAACGGCCGAAGGACCATCTTCCGCCTCGCCGGCGACCTCGACCGAATCGGCGTGGGCAGCAAGCAGACGTTCGAGCCGCCTTCGCGCTTCGCGCTCATCATCCACGATCAGCGCGCGGCGTTTCACGAATGGACTCCGACCAGCTGAGGCAGGACCAGCAGGGCCCGCGTCCCGGCAGGACTTCTCTCCTGAAGCTGCAGCGTTCCCGCGTCTCCATAAACGTGCTCCAGGCGCGCGCGGACATTGTTCAGTCCGATGCCGCTTCCCCGCTGACGACTCTTGGTTCGATGTCCCACCCCGGAATCGTCAACGACGATTACGAGACGATCGGCATCAGCGCGGGCGGTAACGCGGACCTCTCCACCCTCCAGTTTCGGGCTGATGCCATGCTTTACCGCATTCTCAACGAGGGGCTGAAGGATCATCGGCGGGATCTTCAACGATCGAACGGCGGGATCGATCTCGAAAAAGTAGGCAAGCCGCTCTTCAAACCGGGCCTTCTCAATTTCCAGATACGACTCCAGGAATCTCAACTCGTCCTCCAGGCTCACCCATTCCGACCGGGTGGACTCCAATGCATATCTGAAAATTTCGGCAAGTTCCTCCGTGATGCGCTCGGCCTTCTCAGGATTCGTGTGAATCAGGTTTGCAAGCACGTTGAGTGTGTTGAATAGAAAGTGTGGATTGATCTGTGCCTGCAACGCCTGCATTTGAGCGCGCGCCGTCAATTCGCGGAGCTCGTGCTGGCTCAATTGATGATGGTGTCCCGCGAGCTGAAGCACGGCGGTACGAGCGAGTTGCAACTGGCGGCTCATGTACGGGCGGCCGCCCCTCCTTGGCCCGAGCGACAACCAGAGCCGGGTGGGCGCTTCGATTTCGAATTGGCGGGCCGCACCGGGTTGCGGTGCCGGCGTTATTTCTGCCCATTCGGCGTCGAGTTCCGAACGGAGAATTTCCGATACGCGGGTGCCGAACTCATCCAATCGCGTCAATGCGCGAATCAGGACTCCGATACGTTCTTCCTGTTCTTCCACCGACTCTTCGTAACCCAGGAATGTTCTCTCGACCCATCGAGTCACGGGATCTTTTGCGTACGCCACCAGAATGGCTGAGACGGTAAGCCAGAGGATCTGGAGACCCCTCGGCAGCAGCGCCGTTTCAATTGAAAGTGCAGTCACAAACGCGGCGAGAAGAATCAAACCGGACAGCACTTCGCGGAGAAACGCGTCCATGAAGGGAAAGTGATACACGCGGTAGGCAACGCTTATTGAAAACGGCACCGACGTCATCATCGCGGCAAGCACAATGTACGGGAAAAAAGGAACCGGAAGACGCCAGTAGCCGGCCAGCATCAGTATGAACATCCCGGCCGCCAGAAAGCCCGAAAAGATACTTGCCCTGGCCGCCCGCGCCTGAGCAGGAACGCCGGAAGCCTGGGTCTCGCGCCGGTTGAGGATTCCGAAAGCGGTGAGTATGAGGAAATAAAGCAGCATCAGATGCAGGGTCGTCAGGGCAACGAGGTTCATACTCAGCAGGATGGGCGGGAGATCCCATTCGGCGCGAACTACCGATACAAAGGCAAAAGCCGTCCAGGGCCAGAGCGGATACCGCAGGTACCCGGCGAAACGGATCAGCGGGCGCGCGCCCGTGCTGACAATCTCGATGTGCTTGCACATCGAACTGAACAACAGCGGGAAGCAAACGAGTGCACCGTTGAATATCACACCGCTGGTACGAAAGAGGAAGGCCGTTTCGGGAAAGCCGATGGCCCCAAGCAATTCACGCAGGAAATTACCGAACTGCCAGAAGAATGTAATGATGCCGATGGCCGTTGCCTGGCGCACATACCTGTGATCGATACCGGTCGTGTGACGCCATCGCTTCGCCACAAGCACCGTTTGGACGCCATGAATAACGGAGCCTGCGGCGAAGCAGATGAGGAAAAGCTGATCTCGACTCATGGCGCCCTTATTCTATCGCGCCTGCAGCTTATCCGGCGCGTTCAGGTGGCAGGAATGGCAGCCCTGGAAAATGCGGCTGTTGAATAATGATTTTTCGCCGCCGTTCATCCGCGCGGCGATGGCTGCAGTCAGGACCTCGCGTCCTGCCTGCGCTCCAGCGTCGTTCGGCTTCGGTACCGCAAGAGCGGCTTCGAAGCTGGCGCGTGCCTTCTCCTCATCACCCTTTAGTTTAAAGTTCTCCCCGAGAAATGCCTTCATGACGACGTCCGCGTGCGGAGCGTAGGATGAAACCCGCCCACTGAAGGCGGTACTGACAAATTGCAGGTCCTTCAACGGGCTGTAATTTCCCATCGCCGCCAGGGCCTGCGGCGGAAAGTTTCCAGCCGTGAAGGCCATTACGATAAGGTTGTTGATGTTGTTTGGCGACTTCTCGAGCGCGGTCTTCATTTCTGTCACACCCTGCATGAACTTCGCAATATCACGCCCGCCGCTCTGCTGGGTGAGAACGGAGCCGTGAAACGACAGGGCTTCCGTCTTCTTCGGATCCAGTTCGATGATCCGTGCGAACGCCTCCTCGGCCGGCAGGAATCCCTGGCCAAGGCCGAGGAGGCGTTCGCACGGCCCAGGTTGTACAGGTTGTTGACGTTGGTGGGGTCGAGTTGCCGCGCATCTTCCATGTACCGGATCGCTTCCGGAAGCTTCGATTCATCGCCCCCGAGGACCTGGAGAAACACCGAATGACCTTTCGCAGCCAGTTGCTTCGCATCCTCCTGGGCCGCTGCCAGCGCACCAACGGCCAGAATGATCGTCACAATCGAAATCAGAATCCAGTTACGCATATGCCCTCCTTCTTCATGCCCGCAGTGTAGGAGGGGGCGGCCACCGCTGCTATCGAGTTCGGACGAAGTGCAGAAAAACGCGACGAACCCCCAGTGAAAGACCCCCCTATTTCGGCTTCCATCGCTCCAGTGGATTTGGCGGCGGGGGCGAAGAGGGTTCAGACGAATCCGGCAATAATTCGAAGACGAACAAGCCTTTGAGATTGGCGGGATCGGGCCGATAGCTTACCCAGACAAGCCGTAGGTATCGATGCCAGAAGTCATCGATTACAGCCCAACTCTGTGCGTCCAAGGGAAACAATCCATAAGATTCGGTGCGAACCGCTTCACCAAAATTGATGAACAGATGCGTTATCCCCTGGCCGCGGAGCAGGCGAGCCATGTCGGCCCCGTTGTGCGCTTTGCGAGCGACGTCGACAATAGCCTGGGTGTCATAGGTCGAAGACACGACGACGGGCAAACGAGTGTAGTAGCTGCGCGAATCGCCGGCCAGCATGATCCTGGCTCCCGGCGGCAGGTTTCGGTTCATCCACTCGAAGGCTTCGTAGCTCGGTGCTGGATATGTCGGGCGGGCATCGGCAAGATAATCGCGCTCCGAGACCTGGCCTGCCAACACGCGCCAGCTTTCGCTACTGGTGTTGTACAGCAACGTGAAATACAGGTTCGAAACAACTCCGGCCATGCACAGCCAGAGCACGGCGCTTCGCGCGAGGGAACGGCTATCCGCGTTGAGAACCGCATGAGCCGCAAGCAGCGCCGCTATTGCAAAAAATGGCATGCCGAATCGAGGGACAGATGTCGTCAAAAGCCACGCTATCCACAGTCCGAGTGCATAGCGAGCCAGCAAACCAAACTCCTGGGAATGTTGCCGTCTCAAAAGGAGAACCGGCAAGAGGGCCAGTAGCAGAGGTCCGACGAAATCCATATTGCCGACCGTGGCACTCATCGTCATGAGCCACGGATGCAGGGCAAAGTGCAGGAACGAGTCCAGGCTTGCAAAGTGTGCCGCGAAGCTGCCCGATCCGGCGTCCTTGGCAATGATCGGCCAGTTTGCTGCGCCTACCGGGTAGAGAGGATTCTGATGAAAGACGACGTTCCTTGCGAGATAGGGAAATATCATCAACGATGCCGGAATCAGGAAAACAGCAACCTGTCGAAAGCTGCGCTTCCTCCAGATGATGAGAAGACATGCAACGGGAATCGCCGGCAAGCCCGTGTACTTGGCGCTTGCCGCCAAACCGGTGAGGATACCGGCAAGGCAAAGCCATCGATTGAGAGTGATATCGTCGTGAACATCTTCCAACGCTCGACAAAGCGCCAGGGCGGCAAGGAACTGGAGAGCGGTCCAGACCACGTCGATACCGGCCGATGTGATGCTCGTTCCCACCAGAGGCATGCTTAAAAAAATCAAAGCTCCCAGCAAGCCGGCGCGCCGTGCGAAGTACCGCTTCTCGAATGCGGCGAATGTAAGGATCAAAAGCAACGCAGACGATACGTGGAGAAGCTTGGCCGTGATTTCATTGCCGACCGCGAGCGCAAAACCCCAGAACATCTGCACGCTCATGACGAAGCTCGAAAGCGCCAGACGAGGCTGATCATAAATCCGATGCTCGATGAGATAGAGATTCGGTACGGCCAGGTGATAGTGATGCGAGTCGTAAAACACTTCCGGAGTGAGGCCGCCGATCAGGAAAATCAATCCAGTAACGATCAACAGAACCACAGCGATCGCTGACCATCCCCGAAACGATTCCCCCGACAAAGCCGGTTTCAGCCGCCGCAGATCGACATCCCGCAGGGTGCCAGGAAGAAAGGCGGCGGTGAGAACAATCAGCAGGCACCAAAACACCGCGACGTACCAGAGATGCAAGACCCCAAGGACGAAAATGAGCAAAGAAATGAAGCCGAAACCCAGCCCTGCGGAAAAGACCAGCCTCTCGATCCGCGTCATGGATGAATCGGCAATCAGTCTCGAAAGAAGATAACCCCCGCATTTCACTGTGCTCCATGCGATCCAGACAGCCAATCCCAGCGCACCAAGTGCTTTCAGGGAATACGCATGCCAGAGACTGAGGCTTCCGTGGCTCTGGATCAGGTATGACAAATACTCGAAGAGCGAGTTCCTCTGCCTGAAGTAAAAGAAGAAGACCACCAGGAACCAGATCAGCAGCGGGATCATCTGCGGGTAATGGTAGCACTCGCGCTTTCAAAGGCGTGACAAAGGTGTATACTTACACTGAATGAATACTCATTCAGTCCGCCGCGAGAAGAACAATGAGAAGTATCAGGCGATTCTGAGAGCCGCCATCAAGGTATTCGCCAGCCGCGGATTCTTCCAGTCGAAAGTCGCCGATGTTGCTCAGGCTGCAGGTGTTGCCGACGGTACTGTTTACCTTTATTTCAAGAGCAAGGACGATCTCCTGATCTCCATCTTCAACGAGACGATGGATGACGTGATCGCAAAAAGCCGCGGCGAACTCCAGAAGATTGAAGATCCCGTGGAGCGGCTTCGGAAGATCGCTTCCCTGCATCTGGCGTGGCTGGGTCAAGACCGCCAGCTTGCCGTGGTCTTCCAGGTTGAGCTCCGGCAATCGACAAAGTTCATGGAGGCATTCTCGACCACTCGCCTCGCCGAATACTTCGAGTTGATTCGCGAAGTGATCGTGGACGGCCAGGCAAAGGGAATCTTTCGGAAAGAAGTCCAACCGCAGGTTGCGACCAAAGTTTTTTTCGGAGCGCTGGATGAAATGGTGACGAACTGGATCCTCAGCCGCAAACGATATGCGCTCGAGACGATGGTCCGGCCGGTGCTGGACATTCTGATCAGAGGATTAGCGACATGATCCGAAAAGTTGCAGTTCTGGGAGCAGGTACGATGGGCGCGCAGATCGCAGGGCACGCGGCGAATGCCGGGCTGCCCGTGCTCCTGTTGGATGTCACGAGCGAGCAAGCTCAGGCTGGACTGCGGGGTCTCGCCAAGACTTCGCCCGCAGCGTTGTTTATGCCCGAAAACAGCAGGCAGATCGAAACGGGCAACTTCAAAGACGATCTCGCACGCATCAGGGAAGCGGACTGGGTCATCGAAGCGGTCGTTGAGAATGTGGAGATCAAAAGGAAGCTGTTTGAAGCCGTGGATTCCGCGAGGAAGCCCGGCTCCCTCATTACCACAAACACTTCCGGCCTGCCGGTTACGGCGCTTGCCGAAGGCCGCAGCGACGATTTCCGGCGGCACTGGTTTGGAACGCATTTCTTCAATCCTCCCCGATACATGAAGCTGCTCGAAGTGATTCCAACTGCGGAAACCGATCGAACAGCGCTTGCGGAATTCGAACGATTTGCCGACATCGTGCTTGGAAAAGGGGTCGTCTACGCGAAAGATGTGCCGAACTTCATCGCGAACCGCATCGGGCTGTTTGCCGCGTTGAAGGCCATTCAATTGATGCAGCAGGGCGGTTTCACGATCGAAGAAATAGACCGGCTGACGGGAACCCTCATCGGCCGTGCCAAGACAGCGACGTTCCGCACAATCGATATGGTCGGCCTGGACATCTTTGTCCACGTGGCAGACAACATCTATCAAAACGCCGCCAATGATCCTCAGCGTGACATCTTCCGAGTTCCGGAATTCATGCGCCTGATGCTCCACCGGAAAATGCTC
>WNFP01006675.1_pt1 | contig 11688 bp, 10 predicted proteins | sample 5400201 | NCBI WGS metagenome assembly WNFP01 (sample SAMN13153355, study PRJNA577476) | soil metagenome | isolation source: 115 cm saprolite under Madrone tree | place: USA:California | collected 2016-06-14
CTGTTCCGCGCATGCGCGTGCGTGTCTCACTGAACCTCATGCCCTACCCGATGTGTCAAGTACGCCGCGGAGAGGGCGCAAACAGAAAACTCGCTTGAAATACAACTGTTCCTGCACATGCGAAAGTGTCTTTTCGATGAAAGACCTGCTGTGTCTATTGACTCCCATCCAGGAGCGCGGGTAGCATCGCTCATCGAGCCGTAACGGTACCAACTGCTTAATGTCATAACTCCATGATTCCGAAACACAAGCTCGGTGTTACCCGCGGACCGTCCGACACCGGCGCCCGCCTGCCACTATGGTTCCACGTCAGTTCCCTTCTCCTCTGTGCCGTTGCTGTCGTTTTGCTCCTCGTCGTCCTCGGGAACCGTGTGTACGGCTCGAACCTTTCCTTTTTCGCGCTCGTGGCCGTCCTGCTGGCGCTTGCCTGCGCTGTATTTTTGCACCTTCGTTCCTGGCGTGAGGAGCGTAAAGGAGCTCACGAGACGGAGCGCGAGTTTGAGGCGGTCTTTGAGCACGCGCTCGACGCCATCGTGATCCTCGACGAGGTGGGCGTGTGTGTCGACGCGAATCCCGCGGCGTTTGCGATTCTCGGAGCGCCAAGGTCCGTGCTGATCGGACACTCGTTCGCGCAATTCCACGAAGAGCGGCAGGAATTCGACCGGCGGTGGCGCTCCTTTCTCGAACGGAGGCATCAGAAGGGGCACATGCGGCTTATCCGGCCAAACGGGTCGCAGGTCTTTGTGCACTATACCGTGGCCGCCGATTGCGTTCCCGGGCGCCACGTGATGATCCTCTGCGATACGACCGAACGCGTCGAAGCGCTCGACTCATTGCGCGAACGCGACGAACTGCTGCAGCAGATTTCAGACAACATCCGGGAGATCGTCTGGACCCTCGACGCGCGTACGAAGGAAGTTCTTTTCGTAAACGGCGCGTACGAGGGCATTACCGGCCGGTCGGCGGCCAGCATCCTCCGTCATCCTTCCTCCTATGCGGAGATCATTCATCCCCTGGACCGCGCCACCGTGCTCGCGAAGCTCGAAGACGCCGTGCACACCGGTCACTTCGAGGAAGAGTTCCGCATCGTTCGGCCCGACGGCGAAGTCCGGTGGGTCCGCGTCAGCGCGTCGCCCGTGCGGCGCGGCGGCGAGATCGTGCGGCTCGTCGGCAGCGTCCAGGACATTACCGCCCGGAAGATCGCCGATGGCCAAGTGGCTCTTCATCTCGCCGAGGCCGAGACCGCCCGGAAGCAAGCAGACGACGCGCGAGCGGAAACCGAAGCGCTGCACAAAGCCACGCTGACCTTGACGCAGGACCTGCGCATGGACGCCGTGCTCGATACGCTGCTGCAAACTCTGTTCCAGATTGTTCCGTACGACACGGCCAGAGTCATTCTCACCGAGGAGGATGGACAGGACCGTCTATTTGTCGCCCGCGAAGCGCCCCCTTCGCCTGCGGGACGCACGGTCGTAACAATCGAGACCGCCGACAACAGGCTCCTGCAGCGCGTACTTCTTTTGAAGAAGAGCGTGCATCTCGCCGACACGCGCGAACAGAGCGAGTGGCGCGAGAACAAGGCGTTCGGGAACGTCCGTTCCTGGATCGCCGTACCGCTCGTGGTATCCGATAACGTGCTCGGCTTGCTTTCGATCGGCAAGGCTCAACCGCGCGCGTTCACCCCCGAACATTTCCGCCTCGCAAAATCTCTGGCCGTCCCCGCTGCGGTCGCCATCCACAACGCGCGGCTGTACGAGTGGGCACAAATCTATGCAGCGGAACGCCAAACCCTTTTGAAGAAGATTGACGAGACGGCCAAGTCCGCCGGAGATGATGCGCCGGCTTCCGGCCGACGATTCACGAATTGAGCTTCCGCAGGGGATAAACTGCTATCGGTTCGCGGCTTTTCAATAAAGACGGGTTGCGTCCAGGCTTTTTTTCGGTCGGAGTCGGTGATCCGCGCGCGACCGTAATCTTCGTTGCCTTGAAGGGTATAGGCTGCGGCGTTCGCGTCGGTTTCCTTCAGGACTCGGCCCGTAGCACAAGAATTAAGATGCAGAGCGATGGCAATCACAGACTGCGTAGGTTCTCTGCGGTCGGTCGGTGTCCGCTGGACTTGTAGTATCTATTTCTTCGGCGGATTCCTTCTCCGAAGGGCCTCTTCGAGCAACGCCTGACTGTCTTCCCCGATCTGCATGGCAATGCCTGTGACCCGGCCGACAATGTCGACTTCTCCTGGATAGCGAAACGTCCGGGTCTGCTCGCCTGAATCCGGGTGCGGAATCAAGGTGAGCAGGCCGTCCTTGATCTCGCACCAGCCACAAGCGTAGCCAGTGCGAATGTCGAGAAAATAGATGGGGCGCGCGAACGGAGATTGCCCCATCGGCCTCTTGGGCGGGCCTTTCTTGATGCTGGTCTGTTTCGCGTCGATCTGGACAAACGTGCCCGGCGGAAGCAGCGGCGCCATGGTCTGGTCTTTCGTGCCGATGTAGCCATATAAGGACCGGCGCAGGTCGAGGCGACGCAAAGCCGGGACGGGAACATCACCCCAAATATCGACGAAGCGCGTCAGAAGATTGGTGTTTTCAACCTGCGTTGTCGCATCGGACTCTTCGGGAAGAGCGGGGCGTCTTGGGTGCGCTGAACAACGTCCATTCCTTCGTGATATCACCAGGATTGACGCCGAAAAATGCGTGAATCTCCGCGATGGACCGTTGATAAATCAGGCCGAGGCTCACGATCTTAAAAATCCCAGGGACGAACCGCCCTTTCTCGACATCCGTGATCCAGGCACGGGAAAGAACGAAATCCCGATTCTGCCGCTCAGCTACCAGTATCAGGCTGCGGCGCTCGACTTCGCGCACGCTGAGGCCCAGGCGCACCCGTATGCTTTTCAATTTCGCGCCCGCTTGCCGCATGACATCGCGCTCGGTCATCGCCGGGAATGGTACAGCGAAGTCTGGTAACTGTCCATATAACTAGTATAGATATTATTTACTCGACGTGGAAAGTACCCTATCGTATCTACAACTGTCCGGAATTGCGGACGATTTCAAAATCTCCACCAGACCAACCAACTCCCCACGCTGGGGCGCGTCGGAAAACAACCGCCGCGCAAAATACTACGAACCGACCAGGAGCGGACGGAAACAGCTTGAGGCGGAAGAGAGCGCATGGAAGAAGCTGGCAGCCGCCGTCGCCCGAGTGCTGGAGAACTGGTTAAGAAGTTCCCTTGCCCAATAACTTTGGGAGCACAAGATGCTCAGTGACTTTTTGATTCGCCTCCGCGCCCTGTTTTGGCGCAACGCTGTTGAGAACGAACTCAACGACGAACTTTCACTTCGACCGCCAGTTCGAGCAATACATTCAGTTCGGGTTGCCTGCCCCCGAAGCGCATCGCCGCGCGCCCGCCTGATCTTTGGTGGCTCTGAGCAAATCAAAGAGGAATGCCGCGATGCGCGCTCTCCTCTCAGTGGACGACAGTTTCTGTTAGGCCTACCTGTAGTAAATGGGCAAATTGGGCGGCGTCCAGGGGCCTGCTGAAGAGGTAGCCCTGTCCTTCTGCACAGTGCTGGGCCTGGAGGAATGCGAGCTGTTCCTGCGTTTCGATGCCCTCGGCAATCACCCGCTGCTTGAGGTTCTTGCCCATATCAATTATGGAACTCACGATCGCTGAATCATAAGGGTCGCCGGTGATCCGGTGGACGAAAGACTTGTCAATTTTCAAGACATCAATGGGAAACTCCTGAAGATAGCTCAGGCTGGAATAGCCAGTGCCGAAGTCATCTACCGCAAGGTGTACCCCGATCATTTTGAGCTCTCGAAGCACTGCGGCCGAGGATTCGACATCCTCCATCAGGACGCCTTCGGTGAGCTCGAGGTCCAGATACCGCGCTTCCAAGCCGGTTTCCGAGAGTATCGTCCGAACACCTTCGACAAAATCCTTATCGCGGAACTCTACGGCGGAAACATTGACGGAAACCCGCTTGAACGGCAGACCTGCGTCTTGCCATTCGCGTGCCTGCCGGCACGTTTCGCGCAGCACCCAACGGCCGATCTGGATAATTAGGCCACAATCTTCCGCGATGGGCACGAACTCGGAGGGAGGGAGGGAGGAGTCTTCGATCAGTCCGTTGCCAGCGTATCAACGCCTCTACTCCCGTGATCTCACCCGTGATGAGATCTACCTTCGGCTGATAATGCAACAAGAACTCTTGTCGCTCGAGAGCGCAGCGCAAGCTGCCTTCAAGAGATTGCCGCTCCACGGCCTTCAGATTCATTGCCGGCTTGAAGAACTGGAAATTGTTGCGCCCGCTTTCCTTGGCGTGATACATCGCCGTGTCCGCATTCTTGATTAGCGTCTTGGCATCCTCACCGTCTTCTGGGTAGACGCTGATACCGATGCTGCCATCTATTCGCAGATCTTGGCCTCCGATAGAGTGGGGTGCGGTGAGCGAAAGAAGTAGTTTTTTTGCGCTCCTGGCCGCATCTTCCGGATAAGCGATCTCCGAGAGCAGGATCACGAACTCATCCCCTCCCTGGCGGCTGACCGTGTCGGAGGCACGGACGCTAGTCAGCAATCGTTTTGAAATGGACTGAAGAAGCTTGTCCCCCATGGCATGTCCCAGCGAATCGAATCACGGCAATCGGTCTGTCCTGACGGCGAGCCAGGGCAATCGACTGAGTGATCCGGTCGTTGAGCAGGAGGCGATTGGGCAGATTCGTGACAACATCGCGCTGCGCGGAGTGCGTCATTTGGACTGACATAGCCCGCGCCGCGCTCACATCGTGGAAGACAATCACCGCTCCGGTGACCCGGCCTGCCCGGTCGTGGATCGGCGCGGCGGAATCCTCGACAGCGGATTCAAATCCGTCCCGGCGGATAAGGACGCAATTCACAGTCAGTCCCACCGTTCGATTTTGCTCGACGGCCATTTCCAAGGGGTCCCGCGCGGTTTTGCGCGTGGAGCCGTCAATGATTCGGAAGACTTCGGAGAGGGGTTTGCCAACGGCTTCTTCGCGGAGCCAACCGGTCATAGCCTCCGCCACCAGGTTGAGATGGGTGACGTTGCCGGAAATGTCAGTACAGAGAACAGCGTCACCAATCGAGTTGAGGGTGACCACGGCGCGTTCTTTTTCTACATACAATGCATCCTCAACGGCCTTGCGTTCAATCGCGTTGCGCAGTGCGCGTGGCAGAGAATAACTGTCGAGGTGACCCGCCAGGAGATAATCCTGTGCACCGCGCGCTACAGCCTCTTTCGCGACGCCTTCGTTACCGTTGCCGAAGACCAAAATCGGGACGTCGGGCGCGAAGCTGAACAGCTTGTCGAACGTCTCGATACCGTGACTGTCGGGCAGGGATAACTCGAGTAAGACAGCATCAATTCCTCTTTTGCTCAGGCGCTCAAGACCCTCGGAAAGTTGGCGAACCCATTCCACCTCGAACGAACTCCCGCCTGCCGCGGCGAGCGCCGCGCGAATTTTATCGGCGGCGGCAGGATCGTTTTCAATCAGAAGTATTGTTGGGGACAGAATAGGTGTGGTCATCGTGCCTTTCATCAAGCCTCAGAGCCAGTTCTCTCCGCGAACAAAACCGCCCGGGCATCGTGGTACTTAACTCGCAAAAAGACTATCTCTGGGGGTGAGTTAGTTCTGTCCGTAATAGCACACTAAGTACTACCGTAGTACTTAAAGTCGGCACATTCCCCGGGTGCTGTCAGCTCCCCGGATAATCGCTATCCCGCATTCGTACTCCACCGCACCGTACTTTGCACTACGATTCACCGCCTTTCCGGTTTATATTCGCGCCTTAGGGCAACCATGGCTGACAAGTACCGAATGACGCCCCAAGGCTCTGACTTCATAGTCAGCGAAAACGCTGGCGGAACGGTGGGCGTTTACAAGACAAAGCAGGAAGCGCAACGGGGAATGGAAGATTGCCAACGGGATGATCTCATGTTGGAGACGGCGATAAGCTTGGTCGAAAAAGCAGTCGAGGAATATATGCGAATGCACGACATTGACCGCAAAGCGGCGCACGATTGGATTAGAGAAGCGGCGGACTAGGATGTGCTGGTGGGTGCCGAACACCCTAGACGGCAAAATGGCGCTGATCCATCGTCTGCACCGATGTGAGTCGTGCTACCTCTTTGAAAGCTCGCCCTGAAAATAACTTTCAACACTTCATGACTGAAGCGGAGTTGGACCCGTTGGAGTTGGGACGTACGCAAGTTTGCAGATGTCCTGACCTGTGGGTTCAACCAGTATGTCGAAGAACTCGCTCGAGCGGCGTGGGAAAGACCCTATATAAAGGATGACCTGAATCGCCAGTCCGCAGAATCATGAAACATTCATCACGAACCGGGCTTCGCACCCACGGCACCCCTGCCTGTTTTCGAGCGTCAGCGACCCCCCATGAGCTTCCGCGATCTGACGACACAGGACCAGACCGATTCCCGAGCCTCCGGGCTTGGTGGTGAAAAATGGCACGAACAGATTCGTGGTGTTCGACAATCCCGGGCCCTCGTCAATGATCGAAAGTTGAACTTGCGATAGCTTAAGCGTCCACCTGACCACGACTTCCCCACCGGTTTCGAGCGCCGCTTCCGCCGCATTGCGGATCAAGTTGATCAGTAACTGCTCGAGTTGGTCTCGGTCCGCCTGAATTGTGATCGGCGGGCCTGCAACGACGCGGACGGACTTACGCGTTTCGAGTCCGGCGACGCGCCGCACCAATTCGTGAAGTTCGACTGGCGCCAGCGTGGGTGGCGGCAGTCTTGCCAATCGTGCGTAAGCAGCCATGAACCGGCCGAGAGATTCGGTGCGCGACCGAATGATGGCCAGTCCCTGACGAAGATCATCCAAAACCGTGTCCGCGGCTTCGGACATAACGGGCCCTTCCATTTGCGCGCGCTGCAGATTGCTCTCCAGGCTTTGCGCGACGGACTGAATCGGTGCCAGCGAATTGTTCAGTTCGTGCCCGAGAACCCGGATCAGGCGCTGCCAAGCCTGGCGTTCTTCTTCCCTCAGGGTCCGACTAAGATCGCTCAACACAATCAGGTCGTGAGGAAGGCCATCCTGGCGAAAGGAACCGCGCCGCAAACCCCAGCGGCCGGTGCCGCCCGGGAAACTCAGTTCCACCGTGCGAACCGGTTCTCCGTCAAGACAGCCGTCGAGACCGAGTTCCGCTGCGCTAAAGCCAAGAAGTCTTCCCGTGGGACGAGCCAAGAGGCGCTCTCCGGCGCGATTCACGAGTTTCAGAGTGCGCGAACTACCGAAGGTAAAGATAGCCACGTCAATTTCCCCGATCACTGTGCGGAGGAGTGCCGCGGCTTCCAGCGCGCCCAGGCGCTGCTGGCGCAAGGTCTCGCTCAGTGCATTCACTTCAAGCATCACTTCTCCGAGTGCGTCATCGCTGCGGGCGCCGCGTGCGCGGATAGAAAAATCCTCCTCGCGCATGGCGGCGAGAAGATTCGAAAGAGTTTGCAAAGAGAAGACCACGCGATTGCGAAGAGACAACGCAAAGCCCAACCAAAAAATCACGATGAGGATTGTTAGGGTCCAAGCCGTTTGTGAAGAATAGTCGCCGAACCAAAGCAACAGGATCGCGATCAGAGACCCTGGCAAACCCGCGGCCAGCGCCAAAAGCTGGATGCGACGCTCGTACCTGAGTCGCTTCATTCGAGGCCGTACTTTTGCAGCCGACGGTACATCGCGCTTCTACTTAACCCAAGGGCCTTCGCTGCTTGGCTTACGTTGCCTCCGTGACGACCCAGCATGCGCTGGATGAGGTGCCGTTCCACTTCTTCAAGACTCATGTCTTCCAAACGCCCGGTGCCGCCCGAGGGACTCGATCGCAAGCCGAGATCGGAACTCTTAACCAGGGAGCCTGTAGAAAGCAAAACGCCTCGTTCCACTGCGTGGTCCAGTTCGCGTACGTTGCCGGGCCAGGGGTGTTCCTGCAGAAGCTGTAATGCTGCCGGCTCGAATCCAGCAAGATTCTTGCGGTAACGTTGCGCATATCCGCGAAGAAAATGAACGGCCAGCAGGTCAACATCGCCGCGCCGTTCGCGCAGCGGGGGAAGATGAATCTCGATGGTGTTCAGCCGGAAAAGCAAGTCCTGACGGAAGCGCCCTGCTTCGGCTTCTGCGTTCACGTCGGCGTTGGTGGCGGCGATGATACGTGCGCTGACGCGCCGGGTGTGCGACGAACCGACGCGCTCCAGTTCTCCCGTTTCCAAAACACGAAGAAGCTTGGCCTGCAGATTCAGGGGAACGTTCGCAATTTCGTCGAGGAAGAGCGTGCTGCCGTCGGCAAGTTCAAAACGCCCGATGCGGTCAGCGCGGGCATCGGTGAATGCGCCCTTCACGTGTCCAAAGAGCTCGCTTTCGAAAATGCCTTCGGAGAGACCTCCCGCGTTCACCGTGACCATGGGTTTGCTGGCGCGCGACGATAACGCATGCAGAGTTTGCGCGACGACTTCCTTACCAGTGCCGTGCTCGCCGGTGATCAGCACGTTCGCGTCGGAGGGCCCGATGCGTGAAATCAATTCCAGGACAGGTTGCATTGCGGCGGATTCGGCGATGAGAGTGGGACGCGACTCCGCGCGAAGAAGCCGGTTTTCCGCTTCGAGGCGCGAAGCGTGCCGCAGCGCTTGCCGCAAATCAATTTGCGTGCGCAAAACGCTGAGAAGCCGCGCGTTTTCCCAGGGCTTCTGAAGAAAATCGCGTGCGCCGCGGCGCATTGCTTCGACGGCAACTTCGATGCTGCTCCATGCAGTCATAACCACGACCGGAAGCGCGCTGTCCACTGCCTGAATCCTGCTGAGAAGATCGAGCCCTTCTTGTCCGGAAGTGGTATCGCGCGTGTAGTTCAGATCCATCAAGACCGCATCAAATTCGCGGCTTTCGATGGCGGCAAGAGCTTCGGTGGGCGAAGATGCCGGTTGCGTTTCGTAGCCTTCGTTCTTGAGCAGGAGACGCAATGCATCGCGAATATCCGGCTGATCGTCCGCCAGCAGAACTCGATAACGGTGCGGGTTGTCAGTTCTCATGAGAATCGCCAGAGTCGCGTCATTTTACAGTGATTTGGGAAAGAGGCGCAGCGGATTGCGTTCGTAGACGGCCCCAATCTGGAGCTGCTGGATGGGCTCACACTCCATTCGAAAAAATCACTCGCAGCGTAGCGCCGGGGCTGACGTGCGTTGCCTACGTAAACGAAAACAGCGACCCTTCTTAGTTCCAGGATTCGGCTATGCGCTGCGAGTGACTGCTGTTGTGTTCTCGCCGACGACCCAGCCGTCCCCCAATCGAACAATGCGATTGCCGTAGGTTGCATTTTTCTCGGAATGCGTGACTTGAATGATCGTGGTCCCGGCCTCATTTAGCTTCTTGAAGAGCTCCATGATCTCTTCGCCTTGCGCGGAATGGAGATTACCCGTTGGCTCGTCAGCTAAAATAAGTTTTGGTTTCTGGATAACCGCCCGCGCCACACCTACCAACTGCTGCTGTCCGCCGGAGAGTTGATTTGGGAATAGGTCTTTTTTGCCGACGATGTTGAAACGGTCCAGAGCATCACAGACCAGGCTAACGCGCTCTTTGTGCGGGATGTTCCTGTAAGACAGTGGAATCTCAAGGTTTTCATACACCGTGAGATTGTCGATCAGGTGATAGCTCTGAAAGACGAAGCCGATGTTGCGCTTGTGGAGTTCGTTGCGCTGTTTGACGCTGAGTTTGTGCACCGGTTGCTCGAGGAAAAAATATTCGCCGGACCAGGCTCCGTCGAGCATTCCTAGAATGCTTAGCAGTGTAGATTTGCCGGCTCCCGAAGGGCCCATCACCGTGACGAACTCGCCCGGCTGAATGTCCAGAGTCACGCGCCGCAGGACAAAATATTTTCCGCCAGCCAGGTCATAGGATTTTTCCAGATTTCGCAGCCGAATTAGGGGTTCCATAATGATTGTCCTCGCGATCACTCGTAGCGCAGCGCACGCATGGGATCAATCCGCGTAGCGCGGCGTGCAGGAATGTAACAGCCGAGCACTACCACCACAGCAAGGAGGATCGCGCCAGATGCGTAGCTGAAAAAGTCCGCCGCGCGCACGCCATAAAGCAAGCTGGATAGCAATCGCGCCAGCGCAAAAGCAGCCGGAAGGCCGATCGCTGTGCCGATGGCCAGAAGCCTGAGCCCGCCACCCAGGAAAAGACGAAGCACGTCGCGAGGCCGCGCACCCAGGGCCATGCGCAGGCCAATCTCCTGAATTCGCTGTGTGACCGAGTACGCCATCACCCCGGAAACGCCGATGGCGGACATGACCAGCGCCATCAAGCCCAACACTCCCATCACAACAGCGACATAAGCTAGTCCCAGGATCTGATTGGAGATGACGCGTTCGAAGGGAAGGACATCGTAAACGGGCTGATCGGGATCGACACTGGACAAAGCTGTCTTGATTGCTCGAATGAGGGAGCGGAAATCAGCGGAGGTCCGAATCGCAATATAGCAACTGGCCTGCGGGTCCTGGCGATAAGGAACGTAGATGGCACGAACCAGGTCATGCTCCCAGGGACTGTAGTCCACATTCGCCGCGACGCCAACTACCGTAGCCCAAGGGTCCTGGGAGCCGTCTTCCCCGATCTTCAGACGACGCCCGAGCGCGCTACTCCCCGGCCAGTAACGTTGAGCCAGGCTTTCGCTGACGATAGCGACGCGCGGCGAGTCCGCGGAATCCCACCCGCTGAATTCGCGACCCTCCGCCAAGCGAACACGCAAAAGCCGGAAAAAGTCCGGGCTGATCGAATTCCGTTCCGCCATGCGCGACTCGCCTAATTGCTTGGGTTGGCCTTCGATGCTGAAAGCGGAAGTGTCGTCGTCATTGCCATAGGGGATCACTCCGGCGATCGTGGCGGAGTCTACCTCGCGCAGTTCTCGGATTCGCTCCAGAAAATGGTCGTAGAACTGGGCACGCTGGCGCGGGGTCGCATATTTCGATCCCGGAAGGGACACACGCATGGTGAGGACCGATTGGGGATCTGACTTGAAGTTGGACACGAAGAGCGCTCGCACTCCTTTGGACATCAGCACTGCACCCACAAGCAGCACTAGCGAAAGAGAGATTTCTGCCACGATGAAGGCGTTGCGCAAGCGCGTGCGGGACCGGCTGCTGCCGCCCGCGCGCTGTCCGGCGCGCAACATTTCGGAGCTGTCACTGTCCGATCCCTGGAAGGCTGGAACCAACCCGGCGATGATTCCCGCTGCGCAAGCGACACCTAGCGTGTACAGAAATACCTCGCGGTCGAGCCCGACCATGTTCCAGCCAGGAATGTAGCGGGAAACTTCCGGAGGCATGTTGCCGCGGAGCAGGGAGATTCCCCACGCGCCCAGTAGCAAGCCTGCGATGCTACCACCCATACCCAGCAGCAGGCTTTCAACGAGTAACTGGCGGATCACTCGCGCCCGGCTGCCACCCAACGCGCGCCGGATGGCCAGTTCGTTTTGCCGGGACGTACTGCGCACGAGCAGCAGATTGGTCACGTTGGCGCATGCGATCAGGAGCACAAACCCAACCGCGCCGAGCATAAGGAGCATGTAGCCTCGGCCATGGCCGGCAACGAATTCACCCAAATCCTGAACTGTGACGCTCCATCCGGTCTCCGCTGCGGGATAAAGAGGTGTCAACCGTTCCT